>ENA-ORBV01001887-ORBV01001887.1-microbial-mat-metagenome-genome-assembly--contig:-NODE-1887-length-45405-cov-6.083370_pt1 | contig 45405 bp, 44 predicted proteins | sample MGYA00237777_ERZ505514 | MGnify/ENA primary metagenome ERZ505514 (study PRJEB26160, sample SAMN06269048) | microbial mat metagenome | isolation source: Oligotrophic lake microbial mat | place... | reverse complement strand
GGGGGGCACTATTCGTATCATCTCAGCGCGCAAGGCTACGTGCGAGGAACAAGCCCACTGCCAGTAGGAATCACTATGCGCAAACAGTACGACTTCAGCGCCGCGCGGAAGAATTCATACGCTACCCAACTCAAGAAGTCCGTAACCATCCGGCTTGACGAGGATTCAATCACCTAGCCCATGTCTGAGCAGACGGGCGCTATACGACACGCCGCCTGCTTCCAATTGCCACGAGGTGTCCCCATGATCCTGATCGGCCAATACGACTCGTCCTTCGTGCGCCGCGTCGGCATTGCACTGACGCTGTACCAACTGCCATTCACGCACCAGGCCTGGTCTGTCTTCGGCGACGCCGACAAGCTGCAGCCCTACAACCCGCTGGTGCGCGTTCCCACGCTGGTGCTCGACGACGGCGAGGCCTTGATCGAGAGCCACCACATCCTGGACTACCTCGACGAATGGGTCGGCCCTGAGCGTGCACTGTTTCCGCCGCGCGGCGTTGCGCGGCGCAAGGCGCTGAAGGTGGCGGCACTGGCAAGCGGCCTGGGCGACAAGGCGGTCAGCCTGTTCTACGAGCAACGCCTGCACACCCAGGTGTCGGATTTGTGGGTTGCGCGTTGCGGCGCCCAGATCCGCCAGGTGGCCCGTGTGCTCGAAGATGACTGCAACCAACGCGCCGACACCTGGTGGTTCGGCGCCACTCCCGGGCACGCCGACATCGCCGTGGCCGCCGTCTGGCGCTTCGTCAACGAAGCGCACCCAGGTCTCCAGCCGGTCGCAGAGTTCCCGGCGCTGGCCGCACATGCCCGTCGGCTCGAAGCCTTGCCGGTGTTCCAATCGGTATCTCAGGCGTTTGCTCCGCCCGCCTCGTAGGCACCGCAAAAAAAGGAACCAATCCAGGTCGAAACCATATGCAAGAAAAGAAACCTCCTGGCACGGCCTTGATTACCGGCGCCTCGTCGGGCATCGGAGAAGCCCTGGCTGGCCGCTTCGCCGGCGCCGGCTTCAACGTGGTGCTGGTGGCGCGCAGTGCCGACAAGCTCCGCTCGCTTGCCACCACGTTGGCGCGCCAACATGGCATCCAGGCCTGGGCCGTGGCGGCCGACCTGGCACAAGCCGGCACGGCACAACAACTGGCGGACCGGATGAAGCGTGCGCGCCGCCCGATCGACCTGCTCGTGAATTGTGCGGGCGTGCTCGAACACGGCCCGTTTGTCGACATGCCGCCACAGCGTCACCGGGAATTGATAGCCTTGAACGTCAGCGCTCTGAGCGACATGCTGGCGGTTTTCGTGCCCCCCATGGTGCAGCGTGGCCATGGCCGCGTGCTCAACGTCGCCTCGATTGCCGCCTTCCAGCCGGTACCGATGCTGGCCACCTATGCGGCAACCAAGGCCTTTGTGTTGTCGCTGACCGAGTCGCTGGCCGAGGAGCTGCATGGCAGTGGTGTGACCGTCACGGCCCTGTGCCCGGGTATCACCGCAACCGCCATGCTCGACAAGGCGCAGCGCTCGGGCACCGGACTGGGCGCGCTGCCGGCCTTCGTCGTGGGCGACGTCGGCAAGGTGGCAGACGAAGGGTTCGACGCCTGCATGCGGGGCAAGGTCATCTGTGTGCCGGGCGCGCTGAACCTGGCCGCAACCCTGGCCGCGCGCGCGGCGCCGCGCTGGCTGGTACGGCGTGTGGGCGGCACCGTGGCGCGCAAACTGACACCACCAGGCAGCTGATCGCGCGTCCGACATAAAAGGAAAAGGGGAAAATTATGGGCATCACCATCACCGGCCAGCAAACCGAGCTGGGGCGCCTGCTGGCGCAGCAGTCCAGCCGCGCCAACATACACATCAACCTGGCCGGGCAACAGGCCAATACCCTGCTGCATGACGGCCACGCTTGGAAAGACTTCTCCAAATCGGCGCTGGCCGGCGCGCGCCATGCGATTCGGGCAGACGCCCGCTTGCTGGTGCACGCGAGTTGCGCCTTCGTGTCGGTCGACCCGCCCAAAGATCCGCTGCGTTCGCTCGCGCAGACGGTTCTCGAATGCGAGCAACTGGTGCTGTCAGGCACCACCCCCGCCGTGGTCGTGCGCCTGGGTTATCTGTACGGCCCCACCAGCAAAGACCTGCGCGCCTACCGCACCGCGTTCCGCCTGGGTCGACCTTATTGGGCCGGGCCGCGTCGCGCCGGACAGTTCCACCTGCACCACGACGATGCGGTAGCCGCGCTGCTCGCCGCTGCCAAGGTAAAAAATGCCGGCCGTATTCTTTATGCTACCGATGGTTCAGCCGTACCGTTCATGCGTTTCATGGACCACTTCGCGCACGGCGTCGGTACACGGCGCCCGCTGCACATACCGTTGATAGCCGCACTGCCGATGCAGCTGATCGTGCGCAAGGAGCATATGCAGCAGGTCGCGCTGGCGATGCCGCTTGATGTGCCAACGCCGCAGGTACCGGGTTGGAGTCCGGTCGTGACGGACTACCGCGAAGGCCTGGACCAGGCCATCGCAGCCTGGCGCAGTTGAGCATTCCCGGCGGCGCTGCGGGGGGATCGACCCCGGCTCGCACGCGCCAAGCCATCGCCGGCGTACGATACGCACGCTGTCGGCCCACTGCCTGCAGCTCAGGCAAACCACGCCGCACAACGAACCGGCGCGATGACCTGTCAAATCGGCTCCGCGCCCCTCCATGCGCCCAAGGCCGCGCCAAATCGTCAACCCATGCCCATCGTCCCGTTCTTGCTGCTGTCCTCGTTGCTCCACGGCTGGGTCGGTTGGCGTGTTGCTGCGCCGCTGGGCGCCCTGTTTTCGTGGGCCGAAGCTCTGACGTGGGTGGTCCTGGTCGCCTCGGCCCTGCTGATGCCAATCGGCTTTATGGCACGGCGCAAACAGCAGGGGCCGATCGCGGCCGCTCTGACGTGGACCGGCCTGTTACTGATGGGCCTGTTCTCGACGCTTCTTGTGTTGACGCTGCTGCGCGATGCGCTGCTGGTTGTTGCACTGGCCGTCGCGGCCGTGGCAGGTCTGGCCGGCGTCGGGTGGTATTCCCTGGACGCCTTGCAGCAATGGAGCGCCGCCGGCGTGCCACTGCTGAGCGTGGCGGCAACCATCCTGGGCTTGTGGAATGCGCGTCGCACCGCCTCGGTCGTGCGGGTCGACGTGCCCATCGCCGGTTTGCCCGAGGCCCTGCACGGTTTCTCGGTGGCGCAGATATCGGACATCCACGTCGGGCCGACGATACGCCTTGGCTACGTGCAGCGCATCGTTGAGCGCGTCAATGCGCTGCGCGCCGACATGGTGGCGATCACCGGCGATCTGGTCGACGGGCGTGTCGACGATCTGCATGCCCATGTGGCGCCGCTGTCCGGCCTGGTCTCGACCCACGGCACGTTCTTCGTCACCGGCAACCATGAATATTATTCGGGCGCACCCGCATGGATTGGGGAGCTGCGACGCATCGGCATTCATGTGCTGATGAACGAACACAAGGTGCTGCACCACGACAATGCCGGGGAATCTTTACCGGACGGTCTGGCGCTGGCGCGCGACACCGAAATGGTGGTGGTGGCCGGCGTGGCCGACTACAGCGCCCACCACTTCATCGAAAGCCACCGCAGCGACCCGATGGCAGCGATCGCCGGCGCGCCAGTGCGCGCCAGGATACGTCTGCTGCTGGCCCACCAGCCGCGCAGCGCCGCGGCTGCCGCCGCCGCAGGATTCGACCTGCAGCTATCGGGCCATACCCACGGCGGCCAGTTCTGGCCCTGGATGTACTTCGTGCGGTACCAGCAGCCATTCACAGCCGGACTGCGCAAACTCGACAATCTGTGGGTCTACACCAACCGGGGCACCGGCTACTGGGGCCCGCCCAAACGTTTTGGCGTTGCGTCCGAAATCACGCACCTGCGGCTGGTCCCGGCCTGAACACGCGCAGTGGCGACGGCGGCGCTTGCTGGCGGCCGATACAGGCAGCTCTCAGTGCGCGGCTGCCAGCACGAGCGTCACGCGAGTTCCGTGCCCGGCATGGCTGTCCACCCGGACTGCTCCGCCATGCAACTCGGCGATACGCTTGACGATCGCCAGCCCCAGACCCTTGCCACCGGCGCCGGTGCTGGGAGCGACCGATTGGCGGGCCTGGTAAAAACGATCAAACAGGTGCGGCAGGTCGGCCGCCGGTATGCCCGGCCCGTTGTCGCTGACGACCACCTCGACCGTGTCGCCCTGCACCTGGGCCGACAGCTCGACCCGATCGCCGGCGCGGCAGAAATTGAGCGCGTTGTCGACCAGATTGGCGACGGCCCGCTCGAACAATTCGATGTCCAGCGATGCAATCGGCGCGCGGGCCGACGCGTCTTTGCCATGTACCGCCTCCAGCGTGACGCCCTGGTTGCGGGCCCGCTGGCCGAACCGCACCGCTATGTCGTCGAGCAACTCGCCGGCATCGAGCACCTCGCAGCGCAGCCGGAACTCGGGCTCGTCGAGTTGCGCCAGGTCGCCCAGCGATTGCACCAGGCGTGCGGCATTGTGGGTGTTGCGCAGCGCCATCACGACCAGTTCGCGGTCGGCGGCACGTGTGGCATCGCCCTGCCAGCGCCCTTCGAGCGTCTCCAGGCAGGCTGCGGTGGCGGTCAACGGCGAGCGCAGATCGTGCGACAGGTTGCTGACGCCTTCCCGTCGGAAGTGGTCGATCCGGCGCAATGCAGCCCATTGGCGGCGCACGGTGTCGAGCATCATCTCGAACGCGGCCGTCAGCTTGCCGAATTCGTCACCGGTGCGCCGAGGCAATAGTGTTTCGGGTGCGTCGGGCGCGCCTTCATCGAGCCCGCCCTGCGAGATCGACACCACGGCGTGTGTGAGCTGGCGCAGCGGCCGGGTGACGGTGGCGATGATCCACACCGACAGCAGGGTTGCCAGACCCACGACCCCTGCGATGGCAATCAGGGCCGGCAAGGCAATAGTGCTGCCGAGCACCTCCAGCCGTCCGTCCGGCAATACCGACTTGTGGCACACCAGATATAGGTATCCGGCGATCGGCTCGTCGTTGCGGATCAACGTGCGGCGCACGACCCGCGCCGCGATGATGGCGTCGGCATCCATACGTTCCGGATCGTCGCCCATCACGTAGGGCATGTCGGGGTTGCCGGCCGCCTCGCGCACCGGCGCCAGGCGTACCTTGAAGCCGGCTGGCAGCACGGCCGAACCGGTCGATGACAACACCGTGCCCTCGGCATCCAGCAGGTAGAGCTGGGTATCGGGCTCGAACAGCACCAGATTGCGCAGAAACTGGTTGAGCTCCTGTGGCTGGCGCTGGTGCATCTCGAAGATGTTGTCGTACATGGCCACGACCCGGCCCAGGAATGCGTCGGCGCGGTGGAACGTGGTCTCGTGTTCGAAGCGCTGGAACGCGAACAACACGGTGGCGATGACGCCGATCGCCGTCAGCGCGCCGGTGACGAAGATCGTCAGCGCGATGCGAAAACGCACGCTCACACAGCGCCCGCCCGGTGGTATCGAAACGGCTGGACCGCCGCCGGCAGGTTCACCCCGGCGCCTCGCGCATCTTGTAGCCGGCGCCGCGCACGGTGAGTATCAGTTCGGGACGCATCGGATCGGTCTCGAGTTTGGCGCGCAGCCGGTTGATGTGGGTCGTCACGGTGTGTTCGTAGCCGTCGTGGGTATAACCCCAGACCGCACCAAGCAGTTGGGCGCGCGAGTACACATGGCCCGGATGCAGCGCGAAATGCAGCAGCAGATCGAATTCCAGTGCCGTGAAGTCCAGCGCCGAGCCGCCGTATCGCACATGGCGCTTGGCCGGTGCGATCTCCAGATTGCCATTGCGCACCAGTGTCGGCTGCGCCAGCGCATCGACCTGCGCAGCGCGCTGCAGGTCGGCCCGACGCAACAGCGCCTTGACCCGCGCCAACAATTCGGCGAGTGAAAACGGCTTGGTCAGGTAGTCGTCGGCGCCCAGTTCCAGCCCGAGGACACGGTCGAGTTCGGTCGACTTGGCGGTCAGCATCAAGATCGGCGTGGCGCGACCCCGCGCGCGCAAGGCCTTGCACACCTCCAGCCCGTCCATGCCGGGCATCATCAGGTCCAGGATCAGCAGGTCGCTGGCCTGCTCGTTCTGGCTCGCCAGCGCGGCCGTGCCGTCGGCCACCGCGCTCACCTCGTAATTGGCGTTGCGCAGGTTCATCACCAGCAAGTCGCGGATGTCGGCCTGGTCTTCTGCAACGAGAATGCGGTTTGCCATAGCCTGATTGTCGGTTGCGGCGCCAGCTTCTTACGCGCTTACCCGCGCCCGACCACAATGGGCATGTCATGGCCGGCGTGAGACCATGGGAAGTCGACCCGGCGGGTATGTGTCATTGTGAGAATATGTCGACCGGTTGCCGCATCCCGAGGGTTTACCCGAGCATCGCGTGGGGTCGGTGCTCCCAGAATGTGCCGTTCCCAACCACGCTCAGTCCCACGAAACGAGGCAAACCATGCAAGTTCAACTCACGGTCAACGGCAAGGCCCATGCTCTGGAGCTGGCTCCCCATACGCTGCTGGTGCAGGTGCTGCGGGAGAACCTGCATCTGACCGGAACCCATGTCGGCTGCGATACCGCCCAGTGCGGCGCCTGCACCGTCATCGTCGACGGCCAGGCGATCAAGTCGTGCAATGTGCTGGCGGCCCAGGTCTCAGGCGCCAGGGTCACGACCATCGAAGGCCTGGCCGCTTCTGACGGCACGATGCATCCCATGCAGGCGGCCTTCAAGGACTGCCACGGCCTGCAGTGCGGCTTTTGCACCAGCGGCATGGTCATGAGCGCCGTCGACCTGTGCACACACCATCCCGACGCCAGCGAGGCCGAGATCCGCGAGTTGCTCGAAGGCAATATCTGCCGCTGCACCGGTTACCAGAACATCGTGCGTGCCGTGGTCCAGGGTCGGGCCGCCGGACAGGCAGGGTAAAAAGGACAACACCATGTACGCATTCACCTACGAGCGCCCTGCCAGCACTGCCGAAGCGGCCCGCCTGGCCGGCTCCGGCGCCAAACTGCTGGCCGGCGGCCAGACGCTGCTGGCATCGCTGAAGCTGCGCCTGGCCAACCCGGCGGGGCTGGCCGATCTGGCCGGCATCACCGAGCTCGCCGGCATCCGCCGCGACGGCCAGACCGTGGTGATCGGAGCCATGACCCGCCACGCGACGGTGGCCACCAATGCCGATGTGCTCTCTCGTATTCCCGCGCTGGCCGATCTGGCCGGCCACATCGGCGACAAGCAGGTGCGCGCCATGGGCACGCTCGGCGGCTCGGTCGCCAACAACGACCCGGCCGCCTGTTATCCAAGTGCGGTGCTGGCGCTGGGCGCCAGCATCGAAACCGACCGGCGCACGATCGCCGCCGACGATTTCTTCACCGGCATGTTCTCGACCGCACTGGCCGAGGACGAGATCATCACCGCGATCCGCTTCCCGATTCCCACTCGCGCGGCCTACGTCAAGTTCAAGCAACCAGCGTCGCGCTTTGCGATGGTCGGTGTGTTCGTGGCCCAGTTCGGCAGCGGCGTGCGACTCGCCGTCACCGGTGGCGGCAATGGCGTGTTCCGGCACGCGGGCCTGGAAGCGGCGTTGGCGAAGGTGTTCACGCCCGAGGCAGTAGCTGGCGTGAGCATCGATGCCGGTGACACGAATGGCGACATCCATGGCTCGGCCGCCTATCGCGCCAACCTGGTCGGGGTGATGGCGCGGCGCGCCGTTGCGAAGGCCCTGGGTTGACGGCGACGATCGATTCCATCGCCTTGGCGCTGCAGGGCGCCGGCTATTTCGCGGACCGCCGTCTGGCCACGGCGGTCTTTCTGGCGCTCAAGCTTGAGCGTCCGCTGCTGCTCGAAGGCGAACCGGGCGTCGGCAAGACCGAAATGGCCAAGGCGCTGGCAGTGGCCTTGCAGCGCCCACTGGTGCGGTTGCAGTGTTACGACGGTCTGGAGCAGCGCGAGGCCTTGTACGAGTGGAACTACGCTGCGCAGTTGCTGCACATGCGGGCCGCCGAACTGCAGCACGACGTGCACGGCGCCAGCACCGAGCGCCGGCGCCGGCCGGCCGATATCGAGCGCGAGGTCTACCAGGAGCGTTACCTGATCCGCCGCCCGCTGCTACAGGCGCTGGAGGCGCCGACACCCGGCGCGGTGCTGCTGATCGACGAGATCGACCGCGCCGACGAACCGTTCGAGGCCTTCCTGCTCGAATACCTGGGCGAATACCAGGTCAGCATCCCCGAGATGGGCACCGTGCGCGCGCAGGCTGCGCCGGTGACCATTTTGACGAGCAACCGCACGCGCGAGCTCAACGACGCCGTCAAGCGACGCTGCCTGTACCACTGGCTCGACTACCCCGAGCGCGAACGCGAACTGGCGATCGTGCGTGCGCGCGTTCCGCAGGCGTCCGAGGCTTTGTCGCGCCAGGTGGCAGACTTCATCGAGCGGCTGCGCGGTGCCACGACCGCCGGCACCTTCCACCGCGCGCCGGGCATTGCCGAGAGTGTCGAATGGGCGCGTGCACTGGTGGCACTGGACATGCTGGTGCTCGATCCGGAAGCGGTTGCCGATACCGCCGGCATCCTGTTCAAGCAGCGCGAGGACGTCGCGGCGCTGACGCAGACCCTGGCCGAAGAACTGCTGCGGCCACGGGTGGCGGCATGATCGTGCCAACCGAACGTCCATGCCGATAGCGACCATGCAACCCGGTAACGCACACGGCGGCAAGTTCGCCGACAACCTGACCGGATTCGGCCGCGCGCTGCGCCGCGCCGGCATCGTGGTGGACAGCGCCCGCATGGCATTGGCCAGCGAAGTGCTGGCGCTGGTCGGCCTGGCCCGGCGCGACGACGTTGGCGCCGCGCTGGAGGCGGTGCTGGTGAGCCGCGAGCGCGACCGCGACGCCTTTCGTGAACTGTTCGACACGTTTTTCCGCGATCCGGCCATTGCCAGCACGCTTGTGGCCCAGATGCTGCCGATCGCTGACGGCCGCGCCGAGTTGCCCAAGGGGCGAGCACGCGTGCGCGACGCACTGGCGCCAAGCAAGGAGCGACCTGGCACGCTGGATCAGAAAGTCGAACGCGATGCGGCCATGACCGCCAGTGCTCTGGCCCGATTGCGCCATGCCGACTTCAACACGTTGGCCGCCAGCGAATACCACCTCGTCGAGCGGCTGGCACGCGAGATCCGCTTGCCGATACCGCAGTTTGCCGCGCGCCGCGTACGGCCCGGCAATCGGGGTGCGCGGCTGCACTGGCCCGGCGTGTTGCGCGCTGCCGCGCGCACCGGTGGCGAGGTGGTCCGGCTGCCCCGGATGCAACGCCGCACCCAGCCGCTGCCGCTGCTGGTGCTGGTCGACGTGTCGGGGTCGATGCAGCGGTATGCGCGCCTGCTGCTGGCCTTCCTGCATGCGGCCACACGCCATCTGCGTCGGCGCGACGTGTTCGCGTTCGGCACCCAGCTGACCGACCTGAGCGGTGCCATGCGGCTGGCCGACACCGACCGGATGCTGGCTGCGGCCAGCCAGTGCATCGACGATTTCGCCGGTGGCACCCGGCTCGGCCAGTCGCTGGCGAGCCTGCGCCAGCACCATGCCCGCCGCCTGGTGGGCCGGCGCACACTGGTGCTACTCGTCACCGACGGTCTCGACACCGGCGAGCCGAAGGAACTCGGGCACGAACTGGACTGGTTGTGCCGCCACAGCCACCGCCTGTTGTGGCTCAACCCGCTATTGCGTTTCGATGGATATGCACCGTTGGCACGCGGCGCCAAAGAACTGCACGCGCGGGCCCATGGCATGCTGGCCGTACACAACCTCGACAAACTCGACGCGCTGGCCGCCAGCCTGGCCACGCTTTTGGCGCGCCGGGGCCCGGCCGTACGCGCCACGTCAACCACAGGAAAATAGATTCATGGACTTGCAAGCCAGCCGCCAGCTCGCGGTGACCCGGCAACAGGCCTGGGACGCGCTCAACGACCCCGAGGTGCTCAAGTTGTGCATCCCCGGATGCGACAAGGTGCAGGCCACCGAACCGGGGCGATACGTGGTCGGCGTGGCCGTCAAGGTCGGCCCGGTGTCGGCCAGGTTCAACGGCAAGATCACGCTCGGCGACATGGACCCGCCCAGCGGCTACACACTCACGTTCGATGGCCAGGGTGGCGCCGCCGGCTTCGGCAAGGGTACCGCCAAGGTCACGCTGGCGCCCAACGACGCCGGCTGCGAACTCAGCTACACCGTACACGCCCAGGTGGGCGGCAAGATCGCGCAATTGGGCCAGCGCCTGGTCGACGGCGCGGCCAGGAGCATGGCCGAAGATTTTTTCAAACGTTTCGACAACGAGATGCAGCGCCGCTTCCCGCCACCAACGGCAGCAACAGCAGCAGCAGCAGCAGCGCCGTTGCCGGTGACCGTTCCCGGCGCCAGAGTGCCGCAGTGGGTCTGGGTCGCGGGTGCGGCCGTGCTGTTGCTGGTCTGGTGGCTGTCGCGCTGATGAAGGAGCCGATATGGAAAACCTCGACGTGATGGTTCTGCGCACGCTGCGCGACTGGCGCGCTGCGGGCAAACGCGCGCTGCTGGCAACCGTGGTGCGCACCTGGGGCTCGTCGCCGCGCCCGGAGGGCTCCATCATGGCCTTGTGCGAAGACGGCGCCGTGGTCGGATCGGTCTCAGGCGGCTGCATTGAGGACGACCTGATCTACCGCCATACCCGTGCCTTCACACAGAACGTGGCGCCCGATGCAGCGCCGGCTTTTCCATCCGGGCCGCCGGCCTTCGTCAAGTACGGCGTCAGCGCCGACGAGGCGCACCGGTTCGGCCTGCCCTGCGGCGGCACGCTCGAACTGCTGCTGGAATACGACCCGCCGCTGGACTCGCTGCAGCAGCTGGTGCGTGCGCTGGAGGCTGGCCACCTGATGCTGCGGGCGGTGGCGCTGGCCAACGGGCAGGTGCGCCTGGACGAGGCGGTGGCGCCCCAGGCGCTGCAACTGTCGGCACACGAACTGGTCAACGTGTTCGGTCCGGAGTTCCGCATGTTGCTCATTGGCGCCGGCCAGCTGACGGAATACCTGGCCACGATGGCGCTGTTCAGCGGCTTTGCGGTGACCGTGTGCGACCCGCGCGAGGAATACCGGGGCGCCTGGTCGGTGGCCGGCGCCACGGTGGTCAGCGACATGCCCGACGACGTCGTGCTCGCGTTCAGGCCGGACCGGCGCAGCTGCGTGGTCGCGCTCACGCACGACCCAAAGCTGGACGACCTGGCGCTGCTCGAAGCGCTCAAGACCGAGGCTTTTTATGTCGGCGCGATCGGCTCGCGGCGCAACAACCAGGCGCGCCGCCAGCGCATGATCGAACATTTCGAGCAGACCGAGACCTCGCTGGCGCGACTGCGTGGCCCGATCGGCATCTACATCGGCAGCAAGACGCCACCCGAGATCGCGGTGAGCGTGATGGCGGAGATCCTGGCGGTCAAGAACGGCGTCGTGTTGCCGCGCGAGATGGCGGTTGCACGCGCCAAGGACGACACGGCGGTGGCGGAGAACCCATTATGAACAGTCCCCTTTCCCGGTTCGGCAGTGGCCAGTCGGTTCCACGTATCGAAGACGACGCACTGCTGCAAGGCCGCGGCCGGTTCACCGACGACATCACCGACGACGCGGCGTATGCCGAACATCTGCGGCTGTGTTTCGTCCGCTCGCCCTACCCCCATGCGCGCATCGTGTCGGTCGACCTGTCGGGCGCGCTGGCCATGCCGGGCGTAGTGGCCGCCTATTGCGGCGCCGATCTCCTGGCCGCCGGCGCCGGCCCCTTGCCTGGCTCGACCGGATTTCCGCGCCCGGACGGCACGCCGGGCGCGACGCCGCCGCGCCATGTCCTGGCGTTTGAGCGCGTGCGTTTCGTCGGCGAGGCGGTCGCCGTCGTGCTGGCCGGCACGCTGGAGCAGGCGCGCGATGCGGCCGAGGCGGTGTTCGTCGACTACGAGGAGTTGCCGATGGTCGTCACGCTGGCCGATGCACTCGCCGGCGGCGCGCCGGTACTGTGCGAGCAGGCACCTGACAACATCGCAGCGCAGGCACGCCACGGCGACGCTGCGGCCACCAGCCGGGCGTTCGACGTTGCCGCCCATGTGGTGCGGCTCGATCTGGTCAACCAGCGTCTGGCGGCGCTGACGCTGGAGCCGCGTTCGGTGCTGGCCCTGGTCGACCCGCAGGACGGACGGCTGACGGTGCGCATGAGCACGCAGATGCCGTCGGGCATCCGCACCTCGCTGGCCAAGGACATATTGCGCATCGCGCCCGAGCAGATCCGAGTGACGGTCGGCGATGTGGGCGGTGGCTTCGGCATGAAGAGCGGCATCCATCCCGAAGATGCGGTCACGGCCTGGTGCGCCTGGACGCTCAAGCGGCCGGTCAAGTGGATCTCCGAACGCAGCGAGGAATTCCTCAGCAGCGCCACCGGGCGCGACACCGAGAGCCACGCCGAACTCGCGCTCGATGCCACAGGCCGCGTCCTGGCGCTGCGCGTGCACGCGCATGCCAACGTGGGCGCCTATGCGACCGGCACCGGCGTGGCCATCCCACTGCTGATCGGCCCCTGGGTGCAGACCGGCGTATACGACATCGGCACCATCGATTTCCAGTTCCGCGCCGTGCTGACCAACACCGCACCGGTGGGCGCCTACCGCGGCGCCGGCCGGCCGGAGGCGATCTACATCATCGAGCGGCTGATGGACGAAGCGGCGCGCCAGATCGGCATCGACCGCATCGACCTGCGCCGGCGCAACTTCATCCGTCCCGAGCAGATGCCGTACAAGAATCCGATGGCCCAGGTCTACGACGACGGCAAGTTCGAGCACGTGATGAACCAGGCTCTGGCGCTGGCCGACTGGGACGGCTTTGCGGGGCGCGAAGCTGCCTCACGCGCCAACGGCAGATGGCGCGGTCTGGGTATCGCGACCTTTCTCGAATGGACCGGCGGCAACGTGTTCGAAGAGCGTGTGACGGTAACCGTACTGGCAGACGGCATGGTCGAGGTATTCGCCGCCGTCAACGGCATGGGCCAGGGCATCGCCACCTCGCTGGCGCAACTCGTGGTCGACGTGTTCGAGTTGCCGCTCGAGCGTGTCCGCGTCGTGCTCGGAGATACCGATCGTGGCAACGGTTTTGGCAGCGCCGGTTCGCGCTCCATCTTCGTGGGCGGCTCGGCCATGCGAACCGGCGCTCAGCGCAGCATCGAGCATGCACGCGCGCTCGCTGCCAGCCGGCTCGAAGCCAGCGCCGCGGACATCGACTACCAGGGCGGCCGATTCCAGGTCAGGGGCACGGACCTGGGCATCGGCCTGTTCGAGCTGGCCGCCACCCAGGACGGCGGGCGCATCCACCTGGAGTCGACCAGTTCCGTGAGCGGCCCGTCCTGGCCCAACGCCTGCCACATCTGCGAAATCGAACTGACACCCGAAACCGGCGAGGTGCAGGTGCTGACCTACAACTCGGTCAACGACGTCGGACGCGTCGTCAATCCGATGATCGTGGTCGGTCAGCTCGATGGCGGTGCCATCCAGGGCATCGGCCAGGCCTTGACCGAAGCCGTGGTCTACGACCGGGAGTCGGGCCAGTTGCTGACCGGCAGCCTGATGGACTATGCGGCGCCGCGCGCCGACATCACCCCGGCGCTGTGCAACCGGATGGACCAGTCCACGCCGTGCAAGAACAACCCGCTGGGGGTCAAGGGCGTCGGTGAGCTGGGCACGATCGGCGCCACACCCTGCGTCGTCAACGCGGTCGCCGATGCGTTGGCGCGCAACGGCCACGGCCCCCGCACACCGCTACTGCAAATGCCGCTGACGCCGGCGCGGCTGTGGGAACACCTGCAAGGCGCAGGCGGGTTCTGACGCAAATGTTATCTGGCTGTGATGTTGCGCGATACCTGCGCGATGTGGCCGGCGCACAGTTGGTTCATCGCCAACTTGTACCGCAAGGAAAACGCCATGCACAGCAGCACCGCCCGCCTCGACACCCCCTTCAATGCGTCGGTGGGCCTCGCCGTGTGCTGGACCGAGATGGTCTCGCACCGCAAGGACCTGGTGCGTTTCGCGCAGCGCCGGCTGCACGATCCGATGTTGGCCGAAGACGTCGTGCATGACGTGTTCGAAGCGGTGCTGTCGGGCAAGGCCGCATTTGCCGGTCGCGCCGCACTGCGCTCCTGGCTGACCGCGATCCTGAAGAACAAGATCGTCGACCTGGTGCGCCAGCGCGCCGGCATCGAAAGCCTCGAAGATCAGAACGACAGCGACGGCGCCCTGGCGATCGAGAGTCCCCAACCCGGTCCGCACGAAGTGGCCGAGCAGCGCCAGTTGCTGGCGCGCACATTGGAGCGCATCGACGGCCTACCCGCCGCTCTGCGCGACGCAATGCAGTTGCGGGTGCTGCAGGACGAGTCGACCCAAACCGTGTGCCAGCGTCTGTCGATCACGCCGGACAACCTGTTCGTGCGTCTGCACCGGGCGCGCGCGCAACTGGCACACTGACAACGGGTGACTGCCGACGGGCTGCGGGCGGTCCGTGTGCCGCCGCCCCGCTCCCAAGGCTCACAGGACGGGCAGCAATGGCGCCACGCGCGTCGCAAGCGCCTGGCGCTGCGCCGTGGCTGTGCCCTGCAAGGCGAAGCCGAGCACCGTTCCGTCGTCACCGAGGAACTGCGCGCTGCAATGCGCGTCGTCCTGCGCGACCGACCATGTGCCGGCGGCGTCCAGCGGCGGCGGGCATACCACCGTTGGCCAGGCCGGTGTCTTGACCACGACCGGCATCGCCGGGTAGTTCACCGCCGTCGGTTTGCCAGCCAGCGTCGCGCCCAATGCGCGTGCCTGCGCCATCAGCGGCAGCACATAGGGCAGGTTGTGGCCCAACACCTGCGCGTTGTCACCGACCGCATACACATGCGGCTGGGAGGCGGCAAGCATGCGATCGACCTGCACGCCGCGCCCGACCAGCAGTCCGGCGGCCTGAGCCAGCGCCGTGCGCGGGCGCAAACCGATCGCCGACAACACCAGGTCGGCATCGAGCGTGGCGCCGCTGTCCAATTGCAGCCGATACGCAGACCCGTGACGGTCCACACGCGCCACACCGGTTCCGAAACAGAACAACACGCCGGCGTCCTGCAGTCGCCGCTGCAAACGCTCGCCCGCCTCCTGCGGCAACAGGCGCGCCAGCGGCCGCTCGGCGATGTCGATGACGGTCGGCCGAATGCCGCGTGCCAGCAGGTCGTTGGCAAACTCGCAACCGATCAATCCTGCGCCCAGGATCGCCACATTGCTGGCGCCCTCCAGCGCCTGCGCGAAACGGGCGTAGTCCTGCAGGTCGTTGACCGACAACACGTCCTGCGCGCCGTCACCTTGCAAGGGCAGACGGATCGGGTCCGCGCCCAGTGCCAGCACCAGATCGCGGTAGACCAGCAACTGCCCGCCCGACAGCGTCAAGGTGCGCGATCCGGTGTCGATCGCGCTGACCTCGGTGGTGGCCATGACCGTGGCTGCGAGTTCGGATGCCATGGTCGCTGCCGTTTTCATGACCAGATCGGCGGCGCTCTTCTTGCCGGCCAGCGCGTTGGACAACATCGGCTTGGAATAAAAGTCGCCGGCGTCGCGGCTGATGATGACCAGCGGCGTTTGCTTGTCGAGCTTGCGCAATTCCCGCGCGGTGTTGTAGCCCGCCAGTCCGCTGCCGACAATGACAACCGGGTCCGGACCGGCGCCGCGCTGGGCCGCCATCAGATTTCCACCATTTCGAAATCGGCCTTGGCAACGCCGCAGTCCGGGCACTCCCAGGCCTGCGGTACATCCTTCCACAGCGTACCCGCCGCAATGCCGTCGCCGGGCAGGCCGGCTGTTTCGTCATATACAAATCCGCAAACAATACATATATAGGTTTTCATGGTGATTCCGGTTTTCGATTCAATGTTTCAGTGATTCAGGACGATCCGCCCTGTGTCAGGCCGCGATCCTGGCCAGCGTGGCCTTGTAGTGGTTGGCGTGGCGCTCCTCGACCTTGGCCAGCGCGGCAAAGCGCTTGGACGCTTTCTCGAGCACCGATTTGAACATCTCGGCATGTTCCCGGGACTCGGCAATCTGCTCGTCCATCTCCTGCACCGCGGCGGTGTTGCCTTCCTTGACCGCGGCATTGCGGAACGAGGGGTACATCTCGGTGTATTCGTAGGTCTCGCCCTCGATCGCCATCTCCAGCGCCTTGGCCACGGTCATGTTGGCTTTCGGAAACAGCAGATCGGCGTGGCCAAACGCATGCAGGATCTCCTGGTCGGCGGTGTCCTCGAACACCTTGGCGGTGGCTTCGTCGCCCATCGCGCGGCACAGTCTGGCGAAATAGCGGTACTTGATATGGGCCATCGACTCGCCGGCAAAGGCCGCTTCGAGATTTTGAATGGTGACCGACTGGGGATTGTGGAACGGGTTGGACATGGCTTACTCCTGGTGTTGTGTTGAAAACAGGCTCGATGATGCCGACCAGTTCAACATATGTAAAAGCAATTACATATAACTTGTCGATAGTCATTATCAATTCACCACGTGCCTGGCGATCGTGATGTCGCAACGCAGCAACCGCGCCAACCGGTCCCATGTGCGACAAACCCTGTTACACGTGGCGGATAGCCGTGCGAAACTGGATTCGACAATTCTGTGACGCGCGCAACAGGCAACGTCATGTCTTGGCAACACTGGTCTCACACGAACATCATTTATGCCCGTCATCGAATCCCGCATCCAGCCGCAGTCTGACGAGTTCGTCCGCAACCGCGCCCATATGTTGGCCGTGCTGGACGAAGTCCAGGTGCTGCTCCAGCGCACCCGCGACCGGTCGGCCCAGTCCAAGGCCTTGTTCGACAAGCGTGGCCAGATATTGCCGCGCGAACGGATCGCATTGCTGCTCGACCCAGGCAGCGATTACCTCGAGCTCTCGGCCCTGGCCGGTTATGGCCAGGATCACCCCGACCTGGCCAAATGTGTGCCTGGCGCCGGCGTGATCACCGGCATCGGCATGGTGGCCGGTACCCGGTGTTTGGTCGTGGCGTCGGATTCCGGCATCGAGGCCGGGTCCATCCGCGCGATGGGCCTGGAAAAGATGCTGCGGGCACAGCAACTGGCACTGGACAACAAGCTGCCGTTTCTGCACCTGGTCGAGAGCGCCGGTGCCAATTTGCTGCGCTACAAGGTGCAGGGTTTTGTACAGGGCGGAGCCATCTTTCGCAACCTGGCGCGGCTGTCGGCGGCCGGACTGCCGGTCGTGACCGTCGTGCACGGTTCGTCGACCGCAGGTGGTGCCTACATGCCCGGGCTGTCCGACTACGTCATCATGGTGCGTGGCCGGGCCCGCGCCTTTCTGGCCGGGCCGCCGCTGCTCAAGGCTGCCACCGGCGAGATCGCTACCGAAGAGGAACTGGGCGGCGCCGAGATGCATACCAGCGTGTCCGGCTTGGGCGAATACATGGCCGAGGACGATGCCGACGGCGTGCGCCTGGCGCGCGGGGTCGTGCAGCGCCTGCAATGGAGCCGGCATCTGGCGCTGACCGGGGTGGCCGGCCTTGAACGCCCGACGGCCCTGCCGCCGCGGCTGGACCCGCAGGAACTGCTGGGCATCATGTCGGCCGACGGCCGCAAGCCGTCCGACATGCGCGAGGTGATCGCGCGTATCGTCGACGACTCGGACTTCCTGGAATTCAAGGCCTTGTATGGATCGGCCACGGTGACCGGCCATGCTGCCATTCGCGGCCACCCGGTGGGCATCATCACCAACAACGGCCCGCTCGACCCGGACGGTGCAAACAAGGCAACCCACTTCATCCAGGCGTGTTGCCAGAGCGGCACCGCGCTGGTCTACCTGCAAAACACCACCGGCTACATGGTGGGCCGGGACTACGAACGCGCCGGCATGATCAAACACGGCTCCAAGATGATCCAGGCGGTCGCCAACGCCACGGTGCCGCAGCTCACGATCATGTGTGGCGCATCGTTCGGCGCCGGCAACTACGGCATGTGCGGGCGTGGCTACGACCCGCGTTTCCTGTTCTCCTGGCCCAATGCCCGTACCGCCGTGATGGGCGGCGAGCAGGCCGCCACGACGATGCGCATCGTCGCTGAGGCGGGCGCCAAGCGCAAAGGCATCGCGATCGACTCGGCCGCGCTGGATGCCCAGGAAAAGGCCATCATCCACACCTTCGAGAGCCAGCAAAGTGCGATTGCCACATCCAGCCTGATGCTGGACGACGGCATCATCGACCCGCGCGATACCCGCGCCGTGCTCGGCCTGTGCCTGGACCTGTGCCAAGAAGCACAACGACGCACGCTGCGCACCATGCAATTCGGAGTCGCCCGGCCATGAGCGCAGCGCCGGGCCGCCCCAAGCAAGCTCGTACCGCAGCACGGTGTGCGGAGGTAATCTTATGAGCGCAGCGCCGGGCCGCCCCAAGCAAGCTCGTACCGCAGCACGGTGTGCGGAGGTAATCTTATGAACACGCCAACAACCAAGACCATGATCTCGCCCGATGCGCGCACGGCGCTTCGTTTCCAGTCGCTGCTGATCGCCAACCGCGGCGAGATCGCGCTGCGCATCATGCGCAGTGCCCGGCGCATGGGCCTGCGCGTGATCGCGGTGTATTCCGAGGCCGATGCCGATACGCTGCATGTACGCATGGCCGACCAGGCGGTTGCCATCGGCGGATCGGCGCCGCGCGACTCGTACCTGAACATCGCCCACATCCTTGCGGCCGCGCAGGCCTCGGGTGCCCAGGCGGTCCATCCCGGTTACGGATTCCTGGCCGAGAACGCGGCTTTCGCGCAAGCCGTCACCGACGCCGGCCTGGTCTGGGTGGGCCCGCCGGCCGCGGCGATCCGGGCGATGGGTGACAAGGCCCAGGCCAAACGGCTGATGCTCGCCGCCGGTGTGCCCTGCGTGAGCGGCTACGACGGACCCGAGCAGGACGACGCGACACTGCACGCACAGGCCGAGCGCATCGGTTATCCGCTGATGGTCAAGGCCACCGCCGGTGGCGGCGGCCGCGGCATGCGGCAGGTAGAGCGCGCCGAGGACCTGGCGGCGGCGCTGGCCAGTGCCCGCTCCGAGGCTTTGGCGGCCTTTGGGTCGGCCACGGTCCTGATCGAACGCGCCATCGCCGAGCCGCGCCATGTCGAGATCCAGGTGTTCGCCGACGCGTTTGGCCACGTCGTGCACCTGGGCGAGCGCGACTGCTCGGTGCAGCGGCGGCACCAGAAGCTGATTGAAGAGGCTCCGTCGCCGGCACTGACCGGTGCCAGCGGCGCCCGCTTGCGGCGCCAGATGGGCGACATGGCCGTGGCCGCAGCACGCGCCATCGACTACCGCGGCGCCGGCACCATCGAATGCCTGCTCGATGCCCAAGGCGGTTTCTATTTCATGGAGATGAACACCCGCTTGCAGGTCGAGCATCCGGTGACCGAGGCGCTGACCGGTTACGACCTGGTCGAATGGCAATTGCGCGTGGCACAGGGCGAAGCGCTGCCACAGACATCGCAGGAAACCATCCTTCAGCGCTTCGAATCGGGCGGCCACGCCATCGAGGTACGGCTGTGCGCCGAAGACCCGGCGCAGGGTTTCCTGCCCCAGAGCGGCCGCCTGCTGGCCTGGGAGCCGGGCCACGCCGTACGTGTCGACCACGCGCTGCAAGCGGGCCGCGACATACCGCCCGACTACGATTCGATGGTGGCGAAATTCATCGCCCATGGGCCAGATCGGGACACCGCACGCACCACCCTGGCCGGCGCCCTGCAAGATGCTGGCGTGCTGGGAGTTCGCACCAACCAGGCCTATCTGGCAGCCTGCCTGCGCCATCCCGCCTTCGCGGCCGGACGGGCAACGACCGGCTTCATTGCGGCGCATGCACAGGAACTGCTGGCTCAGACGCCACCGATGCGCGCGGCGCTGGCCGCTCTGGTGCTGTACGCGGCACGGGCGATGCGCGATGGCCACGATCCAACCCGGGTGCGGCTGCCGCTGGCGTGGCCGCTGCCGATGCGTGTGGCTGTCGATGGCCAATCGGGCCAGGCCATGGTTCAGGCCCTAGGCGCGAACCGCTATCTGGTGACGGCCGAGGGCGAGCAGCAGGCCGCCTCGCTGATTGACTGCGACGCGGTCAACATGACGATCGCATCGAGCCATGGCCTGGAGCGCGTGCGCTGGACCTGGGACCGCGACCTGCTGCAGGTGAGCCAGGGCGGCCGCCAGAGCCTGCTGACGGACCTCAGCCTGAGCGCTGCAGCACGCGCCGGCGCGGCCCACAGCGGCGCCATCCGCGCACCGATGGCCGGGCGCATCGTTGCGCTGCACGTCAAGCAGGGCCAGGCTGTTCGCAAGGGCGAGGTGCTGCTGGTGCTCGAGGCCATGAAGATGGAACACCCGTCGGTCGCGCCGATGGATGCGGTGGTGTCGAAGTGCTGGTTCGACCAGGGTGCCCAGGTGGGCGCCGGGGCGCTGCTGCTGGAGCTGTCAGCCGCCGAGTGAGAGCATGAGAGGCCTGTTGCGATGCCTTGATCCGACTCACGGCGCGTGCACGCGGTTCTGCCAGAATAAATCCATTGCCGCGCAACACGGCGCCTGGCGCCCACTGCGGCTCCAGCAGCCGATGAAAGAACCCGCATGTCCGCCACCACCGATCCGAACCCTCGTCCCGTTGGCAACTCCGCGCAAGAGGTCTGCGCCGAACTTGCGCAATACGTGCCTTTTTGCCTGATGAAGGACATCGATCTGGCGCGGCTGGTCCACGCCAGCGTGCAGACGCGCCATGGCCCTGGCGAGCTTCTGGTGTCGCCTGCCAGTGGCGTTCCGTCCCACCTGATATTCATCCGCAGCGGCCATGTGGTCGGGCGCGGTGACGATGGTCGCGACAGCAGCGGCTTCGAGTTCGAGCCTGGCGATCTGCTTCCGGTCAGTGCGGTGATGGCGGCGCGGCCGGTGACCAGCCGCTACAGCGCGCACGATGCGGTCGAGTGCCTGCGCTTTCCGGTGGCCGAACTGCATGCGGTGGCCGCGCTGAGCCGGCCGCTGTCGGATTTTTTGCAGGGGCGGATGCAGAAGCAGCTCGAACTGGCGCGCCAGGCGATGCAGGCATCGGTGGCATCCCAGATCCTGGCGGAGCAGTCACTGGAGACGGCGCTTGGCGAGCTGGCGCTGAAGGCGCCAGTCAGCGTGTTGCCGCAGACACCGTTGCACGACGCGCTGTCGCTGATGCATACGAGCAAGATCGGTTCGATGTTGGTCGTCGACGAGGCCGCCGCGGCGGTCGGCATCCTGACCCGGCACGACATCCTTGACCGGGTAGCACTAGCGCGGGTGCCACTGGAGGCGCCGATCGGACAGGTCATGACACAACCCATCCACACGCTGGACGTGCAGAACACAGCCCAGGATGCAGCATTGCTGATGTCGCGCCACTCGATCCGCCATGTGCCGGTGACCAGGGACGGCAAGACGGTCGGCATGGTGTCTGAGCGCGACCTGTTCTCGATGCAGCGCATGTCGATCCGCCATGTCAGCTCGGGCATTCGCAGCGCGCAGGACGAGGCTGCGCTGATCGACGCGGCGCAGCAGGTGCGCAAGTTCGCACGCCATCTGATCGGACAGGGCGTCGCGGCGCGCCAGACGACGCAGCTGATCAGCCACCTCAACGACCTGCTGACCGAGCAACTCGTGCAGATGAAAGCGGCCACGCACGGCCTGGACATGGGCAGCGTCTGCTGGCTCGCCTTTGGCTCCGAAGGCCGCTGCGAGCAGACCATCTCGACCGACCAGGACAACGGCCTGATCTTCGTCAGCGAGCATCCCGAGCAGGACCGGCCGCGCTGGCTGGCCTTTGCGCGCGACGTCAATGAGGCCCTGGACCGCTGCGGCTATCCGCTGTGCAAGGGCAACGTGATGGCCAGCAACCCGCAGTGTTGCCTGACCCTGAAGGAGTGGAGCAGCCGCTTCGCGGACTGGCTGGAACACGGCGCTCCCGAAGACCTGCTCAAGGCCAACATCTATTTCGATCTGCGTGCACTGGTCGGTCGCACCGACCTGGCCGACACGTTGCGCGCGCAGGTCACACGCCAGGCGGCCGGCCTGCCCCGTTTCGCCAAGCAGATGGCGGACAACGCGCTGCGCCACCGCGTGCCGCTGAACTGGCGCGGCGCGATCAACACCAAAACGGTTGACGCACATGCCATGGTCGACCTCAAGAGCCACGGCACGGCGGTGTTTGTCGACATCGCCCGGCTGTACGCTTTGGCGCTGGGTGTGCCACACACCGGCACGCGCGAACGGCTCGAAGCGATCGGGCCGATGCTGCATGTGCCGCCACCCGACAACCAGGCCTGGGTGGCTGCCTTCGAGTACCTGCAGATGCTGCGCCTGCAGGTCCAGATGGCCGACACGCCGCTCGAATCGGCCAACCTGGTTGAACTCAAGGTGCTCAACAACATGGACCGCCACATGCTCAAGGAGAGCCTGCGCATGGCGCGGCAACTGATGCAGAAGATCGAACTCGACTACCCGTGATCGATCCAGTTCAGACCCGCCGGAATTGACGCACGTCATGGTGTCGCTGCGTCCGCAGGCTTAAGGTCGACCGATGGCCTTTGGTGCAAAACCACGCGACTTTCGCATCCTGTCCCTGTCGGGTGGAGGGTACCGGGGCCCACGAGAGCCTGTCCAAGCTGGGCGAGACCCGCATGCAGGCATTCTTCCCAAATGACACTGCCCAAGGAGAAGCCACCATGCCCATGCGCCTGCAAGACCTGTCGAGTTCCATCGTCGCCGTCGTCGAGCCTGAAACCTCGGCACTGGTTGCCGCACAACTGATGCGCCAACACCAAGTGGGCGCCCTGGTGGTGGTCGACTCGACGCGCAAGAACCATCCGGTCGGCATGCTTACCGACCGCGATCTGGTGCTGGCGCTGATGGCCGAGGGGCTCGATCCCGCCGTTTTCACGGTCGGTGACATCATGTCGGTCGACCCGGTGCTGGCCGACTCGCAGCTCGATGCGATCGACGCAATCGAGATGATGCGTCTGAACCGGCTGCGCCGGCTGATCGTCATCGATCAGAGCGGTCGCCTGACCGGCATCGCCACGATGGAAGACGTGCTCGAGCTACTGGCCAGGGAGTTGACGGCGCTGGCCGTCGGGCTGCGCGGAGCCCGCGACCGCGAGTTCGAGCAACGCAAGTGAGACGATCGCGCCAGGCGGCGGCTCAACACTTCTTGCGGTAGAAGAAATACGCGTCGGCCGGCACGTCGCCGGCGCCGGCATCGGCAAGCGCGATCGGCTCCAGGGCCGGGTCGTCCATGGGTTGGTCGCCGATCAGGTAGCCACCCGGTGCCAGCGCCTGGACCGCATGCGGCGCGAGCCAGCGCCCAAGCGCGCGGCTTTGCGTGATGTCGCCGCTGCCGATATCGGCATGGATGACGGCCACGCTGGCGCGGCGCCGCTGCGCCTCGGCCGCAATCGTGTCGTGGAAGTCGCCCAGGCGCATCATCGCGTTGGGCGGAACACAGTCCGGGTGCGCCAGCATCTGGCGATCAAACACGACGATGTCGCGGCCCGGGAAACGATCGACCAGGTGGTCGTACGTGCGGCCATTGCCCAGCCCCAGTTCCCAGACATCACCCGCAGCCTGTGCCGTGCGTTGCGCTGCACTGTCGATGCAGGCCCGTTGCACGACCAGACGCGCGATGAAGCGCTCGAGCCGTGTCTTGCCGCCTTTTTTCATACGCCGACTCCTCCGATGGCTTGTCGTCAGCCAGGGCGCGCACCATGCGTTGCCCGTTCCGATTGCGGTCCAGCATAACGTCTTGCGGGCCGGTGGCCAGGCCGCCCTGCGCGACAAACCGTCAGGCGGCAGGCCCGGCGCAAACCAGCGTCAGTACGAACGGGGCAGACCCAGCACATGCTCCGCGATATAGGCATACACCATGTTGGTCGATATGGGCGCCACCTGGTACAGACGTGTCTCGCGGAACTTGCGCTCGACGTCGTATTCGCAGGCGAAACCAAAACCGCCATGGAACTGCAGGCAGGCATTGGCCGCCTCCCAGCTCGCCTTGGCCGCCAGGTATTTCGCCATATTGGCCTGCGCGCCACACGGCTGGTACGCATCGAACAAGGCGCAGGCCTTGAAGCGCATCAGGTTGGCCGCCTCGATCTCGATGTAGGCATCGGCGATCGGAAACTGCACGCCCTGGTTCTGCCCGATGGCGCGGCCGAACACGACCCGCTCTTTCACGTAACGCGTGACCCTATCGATGAACCAGTAACCGTCGCCGATACATTCGGCAGCGATCAGGCTGCGCTCGGCGTTCAGGCCATCGAGGATGTACCGGAAGCCCTGGCCCTCCTGTCCGATCAGGTTCTCGGCAGGTATCTCCAGGTTCTCGAAAAACAACTCGTTCGTCTCGTGGTTGACCATGTTGGCAATCGGACGCACGGTCATGCCGGAGCGTTCGGCCTGGCGCAGGTCGACCATGAAGATCGACATACCCTCGGACTTCCTGCCGACCTCGGCCAGTGGTGTGGTGCGGGCCAGCAGAATCATCCAGTCGGAATGCTGAACGCGCGAGATCCAGACCTTCTGGCCGTTGACGACATAGCGATCGCCCCGTCGCACGGCCGATGTTTTGATGCTGGTGGTGTCGGTGCCCGTGTCCGGCTCGGTCACGCCCATCGACTGCAGCCGCCACTCGCCACTGGCGATCTTGGGCAGGTACAGGCGCTTCTGGGCCTCGGAGCCGTGGCGCAGCAGCGTACCCATGTTGTACATCTGGCCGTGGCACGCGCCCGCATTGCCGCCGCTGCGGTTGATCTCCTCCATGATGACGGACGCCTCGCTCAAGCCCAGGCCCGAGCCACCATACTCCTGCGGCACCATCGCGGCCAGCCAACCGGCCTTGGTCAATGCATCGACGAAGGCCTGCGGGTAGGCACGCTCGGCGTCGATGGCACGGTGGTATGCGTCGGGGAAGCCGGCGCACAACGCACGCACGGCCTCACGAACGTTCTGGTAGAGCTCGGCAGTTTCAAGCAACGTGACCTTTCGTCTCGGGTTTGAGGCCCAACGCTGCAGTCTGCCACAGGGCCAGGAAAGGTTCTGGCGACTCGCCCACCGTCGCCCCGCCGCCGGCTGCGTCTGCACAGCCGATCGCAGGTCCAATCGGTATCATGAACACGCTGCCGGCCTCTACGGCCTCCACGTAGCCACACTGAACGATGCCATTCAACCCATCTGCGCACACCATGAAACTCACACTTGCCTATTGCCCGTCCGCCTGTTCGCTGGTGCCGTATGTGCTGCTGACTGAAGCTGGCGCCGAATTCGACACGCTGAACATCAACCTGGCAAAAGGCGAGAACAACCATCCCGACTACCTGCGCATCAATCCCAAGGGCAAGGTCCCCGCATTGATCGTCGACGGCCAGCCGCTGACGGAAAACGTCGCGATTCAGACCTGGATCGCCCGGCAGTTTCCAGCTGCCGGACTATTGCCCGACGACCCGATGGACAACATCCGGGCGCTGTCCGTGATGGCATGGTGCGCGTCCGGCATCCATCCCAGGATCACGCAGCAATCGCGGCCCGAGCGGTTTTGCGATCTCGAAGGCTCTGCCGCCAACGTGCAGGCCCTGGGTTCGGCCGGCATGTTCGAACAGTTCGCGATCGCCGACGAGATACTGGCCGGGCGCACATGGTTCTTCGACCGGTTCAGCTGTGCCGACGCCTACTTCTACTGGTGTTTCCGGCGCGGCAGCAGGTTCACAACCGACGTGTCCGGTTTCACGAACTGCGTGGCACATAAGAAACGCATGGAACAGCGGCCCAGCGTGCAAAAGCTGCTTACCTACGAGGCGCAGGTGCAGGCGCACTTCGCACGCGGCTAGACCTCCGGCAGCGGGCGCGACGCACCGGCCGGAAACCGGGCGACGATGCGACGGACGCGGGCTCAAGCGGGTGCCTCTGACACTCTCAACCCAGGTGACCCAAGGGCAAGGCCGTTTTGTATCGCACCTGCTTGAGCGCAAAACTGGACCGGATCTTCTCGACGCCCGGGATCGGTGAGAGTTGCTCCAGGATGAATCGCTCCAGTGCCGCCATGTCGGTCACGGCGACGCGCAGCAGGTAATCGCTGTCGCCGGTCATCAGATAACACTCCATGACCTCGTCGTGGCGCGCGATCCCGTTTTCGAACTCCGCCAAAGTCGCCTTGCTCTGGGTCTTGAGGCTGATCGAGATGAATACGGTGAGCCCCAGCCCCAACGTGGCCGCACTGGCCAGCGCGACATACCGCTGGATGACGCCGGCCGCTTCCAGCGCCTTGACACGGGCCAGGCACGGCGACGGTGACAGGCCGATGCGGCGTGCCAGTTCGGCATTGGTCAAGGAACCGTCACGCTGCAATTCGTCGAGTATGCGCAAGTCACTGCGGTCAAGTTTCATTTGCTTTCTTTTCGTGTGATATCAGCATATTCTGCTGATCGATATCGACTTCATATGAGTATTAGGCAGCACATGCCGCAGGACAAGGCATAAAGTTATATCACCATGCATACCAACGCTCTTCCCTTTCCGGACCCGCACCAAGGTGATGCTGCCAAGGCCGAAACCGCCGAATGGCGCGATGCATTTCTGTCCCTGGTGGCTGCCGATGGCCCGGCGCGTGCGCGCCAGATCCTCGACGAATTGGCCGGCCTCGCGCGAAGCCGGCACATCGGCTGGCAGCCGAACCTGAACAGCCCTTATGTGAATACCATCGCGACGCAGGACCAGCCCAATTTCCCCGGCGATCTGGCGGTCGAGGAGCGTCTGGGTTCGTTGATGCGCTGGAATGCGCTGGCCATGGTGGTGCGCGCCAACCAGGCCTATGGTGAACTGGGCGGCCATATCGCCAGCTACGCCAGTGCCGCCGATCTGTTCGAGGTCGGCTTCAACCACTTCTTTCGTGCCCGCAGCCCGCAACACGGCGGCGATCTGGTGTTTTTCCAGCCGCACAGCGCGCCCGGCGTCTATGCGCGCGCGTTTCTTGAAGGCCGGCTCAGCGAAGCCGACCTGCAGCACTACCGCCAGGAAATCACGGCCCAGGCGCATGGCGCGCGTGGCCTGTCCAGTTACCCGCATCCCTGGCTGATGCCCGATTTCTGGCAGTTCCCCACCGGCTCGATGGGTATCGGGCCGATCAGCTCGATCTACCACGCGCGTTTCATGCGCTACTTGTCGCACCGCCAATTGTTGGACTGCGCCGGTCGCACGGTCTGGGGTGTCTTTGGCGACGGCGAGATGGACGAGCCCGAGAGCATGAGCGCGCTGACGCTGGCGGCGCGCGAGAGGCTCGACAACCTGGTGTGGGTGGTGAACTGCAACCTGCAGCGGCTCGACGGCCCGGTGCGCGGCAACGGCCGCATCATCGACGAGTTGGAGCGGCTGTTCGCCGGCGCCGGCTGGAACGTGATCAAGCTGGTCTGGGGCAGCGACTGGGATGGTCTGCTGGCCGCCGACACGACGGGCGCGCTGGTGCGGGCCTTCGGCGACACCGTCGACGGCCAGATGCAGACGTTTGCTGCCAAGGACGGGCGCTACAACCGCGACAACTTCTTCGGCCAGAACGAGGAACTGGCGCGCCTGGCGATGGGGCTGACCGACGAGCAGATCGACCGCCTCAAACGCGGCGGCCATGACCTGGTGAAAATCCACGCTGCCTACGCGGCCGCTGCCGCACATCGGGGGCAACCGACGGTGATCCTGGCCCACACCAAGAAGGGGTACGGCATGGGCAGCGCCGGTCAAGGCAAGATGACCACGCACAGCCAGAAGAAGCTCGACGATACCGATCTCCTCGCGTTCCGCGACCGGTTCAATTTGCCTTTGAGCGATGACCAGGCTCGGGGCCTGGCGTTCCACAAGCCGGCCGACGACAGCGCCGAAATGCGTTATCTGCGCGAACACCGGGCGCAGTTGGGCGGTTGCCTGCCGCGCCGCGAGACGGCATGTGCCGTGGTGCCGGTGCCGCCGATGGCAAGCACCAGCGCGTTTGCGCTGCAGGCCGAAGGCAAGCCAATGAGCACCACGATGGCCTTCGTGCGCATGCTGGGAAATCTGTTGAAAGACAAGGAACTGGGCCCGCGCATCGTACCGATCGTCGCCGACGAAGCGCGCACTTTCGGCATGGCCAACCTGTTCAAGCAGGTTGGCATCTATAGCAGCGTGGGTCAGCGCTATGCGCCCGAGGACATCGGCTCCGTGCTGAGTTACCGCGAAGCCACGGACGGCCAGATCCTGGAGGAAGGCATCAGCGAGGCCGGCGCGCTGGCCAGCTGGACGGCCGCTGCCACCAGCTACAGCGTGCATGGCCTGGCGATGTTGCCGTTCTATATCTACTACTCCATGTTCGGCTTTCAGCGCGTCGGCGACGCGATCTGGGCCGCCGCCGACCAGCGTGCGCGTGGCTTCCTGCTGGGTGCCACGTCGGGCCGCACCACGCTGGCGGGCGAGGGCCTGCAGCACCAGGATGGCAGCAGCCATCTGGTGGCCGCCACCATCCCTAACTGCAAGGCCTGGGACCCGGCCTTCGCCGGCGAACTGGCTGTGATCCTGGACGCCGGCATGCGCGAGATGCTGGTTGAGCAGCGCGACGTTTTCTACTACATCACCTTGATGAACGAAAACTACGCGCAGCCCAGTTTGCCCGATGGCGCAGCCGAAGGCGTGTTGCGCGGTGCGTACCGTTTCTGCGGCTCGGCCACCGGGGCAGCACGCCGTGTGACGCTGATGGGCTCCGGTGCGATCCTGACCGAGGTGGTGAAGGCGGCCGCGCTGCTGGCCGAGCAGCGCATTGAGGCCGACGTCATCAGTGTGACCAGTTGGAGTGAACTGGCCCGCGATGGCTTGGCGCGGGAGGGGACTAGTCACCTCAGCGGCTTGTTGTGCGATGGCGTGGGCCCGGTCGTGGCCGCGACCGACTATGTACGCGCCGTGCCGGAGAGCGTGCGCGCATTCATTCCGGCCGGACGCAGCTTGCACACGCTGGGTACCGATGGGTTCGGCCGCAGCGACACCCGCGCGGCGCTGCGTGAACACTTCCAGGTCGACGCGGCCAGCATTGCGCGGCTGGCGGCGCAGGCGCTGGGCTAAGAATGTGACAGCCCAACTTTCATGATGCCCACTCTTTACCGCGCATCATGAAGGTTACTTCACGTTAAGAGACGGCGCCCGCCTTCGGCTTTACCAACCATTGGGTTGATGTGATGAGGTGCCGCGCACAGGCTGCCAGAAGCAGAAATATGCGTCCAATTGTTTCTGGTGTTCGATGGCGCACGGACGGGGCGCGCCTATGGCGGCACCATCGGATGCACGCAAAGGCGATATCCGCCAGCATCCTTTCAACCTGGACATCACGACATGCCCACCCCAGCACCCGCACCTGCACCCGTCCACAAACCATCCTTGGTCCTCTTCTCATCGTTGACCGGGCCCGTTTCCAAGCGTCACACGGTGAGCTCCGCATCGCTCACTTGCCCGGCCTGCGGCAGGCACAGTCTGAAACGGGTACACCGCCGTGCGGTGGACAGGTTCCTGGGCACCTTTGTCACACTGCGGCGCTTCGCGTGCCGCGCCACGTTATGCCAGTGGGAGGGCAACCTGACCAAGGGCGTGGCCAAGTCACGGTCGACCCAGGCCCCTCGCTTGCAGACGGTGCTGCTGATTGGCGCGTTGCTGGCACTCATGGTGGGCACCGAGCTTTTGCGCAGCTAACCGTTCACCACGTTTGCGCAATCAGGCGCATGCCTGCTAAACGCCCGCTAGAAACTAGAGGACCGGCCCAGCGCAACGCCCGTGGTGTGTGTGCGCCAGCGCACACATGCAATGACCGCCCGGGCGCAAACTGTCACTGTGGCGGTTGAGCCACTCGGTGCCGTCCGGGTAACCGAGGCATCACTGCTGGAGACGGCAGATGACGGACAACAGCACAAACCACTTCGCACCACTGACCACCCCGACCCGACTTGGTTCACGGCTTCGCGACAGCTTCTTTGGCTTGGTGCGCCCCAAGTCCACGAAGGCCCCGCAAGTGCCGATCGAAAGGATCCGATTGGCGATGCTGCTCGTCATGGACGAGGCGGGTGGTCGGGCGCATCCATCGCTTGAGCGAAGCCTGTTGCTGGCGCGAGACGTAGACACACTCTGGTACGCCCGCCCGGCCCTCATGAGTGCCCTTGCAATCAGCCAGGGCGAGGCCAACGCACGCGCACGCCTGGCCGAGATTACCGTTCTCTTTCAGCGCCCGGAAACCGGCGCACGCAGATTGGAACCATGCGATAGCACCGCACGAGCCCCGACGAGTTAATCGCCCACCGGGCCCGACGAGGTTGACGTTGGCGTTGTTGCGTACCGTGCGGTACCACGCCCTCGGCATGACACATGCGGGGCGGCTGCACATCACATTCACCCTGCGCGAAGACGGCACGCTGATTCGCGTGATCTCGGCGCGCGACATGCACCGCAAGGAAAGGAGCATCTATGAACAAGCAGACTAAACCGCTGCCCAGGTTCAAGACCGAGGCAGACGAGCGCGCGTTCTGGGAAGCCAAGGGCAGCGACTCGACGCAATACCTGGACTGGGCGAAGGCCCAGCACGCGGTGCTGCCGAACCTGAAACCCTCGACAAAGACGATCTCGCTGCGCCTGCCACAGCACTTGCTTGACTCGATCAAGGCGGCGGCCAACGCCCGTGATGTGCCGTATCAGTCGCTGATCAAGGTTTGGCTGCAGGAGAAGGTGAAGCCTCAATAAGGTTGCCTCTGGTTTGGCTTTACCTGGAGCGAGAGGATCACCTCGATGTGATTCGTCTGCTTGGTGAACGACAAGACACTCTGTCGATGCTGGCAGACGAGCGCTGAGCAACGACGGCCGCGCTGGCGATGCAGGCGGGTAAACCCGCGAACAAGCATGCTGCTGAGCGTGTGCGGCGCGACCCGGCGCGCCGCGCCGCGCCACTGAGCCGAGGTGCGCAGCGTGATGGCCGATGGCGGACCGGTGACCCCGGCGCAGCTGGCGCGGCTGGACTAGGTCGAGGCCTGCGCCCACGAGACCATGCGCCTCAAGTTGGTGGCACGACAAATGCCCTTGCAGGCATTGAAAGACACGGTGCTGGGCGACGTCGCCGTTCCTGCGGGCTCGGTGGTCGTGAGCCTGCTGCGCGTTGCCGGCATGGACGACCGCCTGCTGCCCGAGGCACGCTCGTTCAAGCCCGAACGCTGGCTGGGCGAGGACGGACTTTTGGCGGCGTCTGCGAAGCGCCTGTCGATGCCCTTTGGCGCCGGCCCGCGCATCTGCCCGGGCCGTTACCTGGCGCTTCAGGAGATGAAGATGGTGCTGCTGACCCTGTTGCAGCATTTCGACATCCTGTCGGTCGCCACCGCCAGCGGCGGCGTGCCTGCCGAGCGACTGCAGTTCGCGATGGCCCCGGTGGGATTGCAGATGCGACTGGCGCCGCGATCGACTTTGGCGCAGAATTGACCGGCTACTGAAACATTCCTGGGGGCTGCGACATGGCCAATGCGGTGCAAGGCGCGAAGCCCAAAGCAAGGTTGGAGACCCCGCCAGGTCTCGCGATGCCGCGGATCGCCTGCAGAGCCATGCACGGAGATGAGGTGATCGAATGAAGCGCCGCTGGCTGCTGCGCGCTGCTTCGGGGCTCGTTGCCCGTCCCGCCAGCGCCAAGGCGCCGCCGGCGCGCCCGCCGAGGAAGATCGGCTACCTGCATCCCCGCAGCATCGCTGCGGGGCACCCCACGTTGCAGCTGTTACGTTCCCAATGGCAGGCGTTGGGATACGTGGAAGGCGAGACCGTGCTGCTACGTTCGGCAAACGATGACGATAGCCGCTTGCCCGTGTTGGTCCGGGAATTGATCGACTCGGGAGCCGGCGTTCTGATCGTGGTCGGCGCGGTGGCCGTGCGAGCGGCCAGCTTAACCACCCGGACCGTACCGATCGTCGCTATCGATCTGGAAACCGACCCGGTGCAGGCCGGTTACGCCGCCAGCTTCGCGCGTCCGCGCGGCAACGTCACCGGCCTGTTTCTCGACCAGCCCGCGCTCGGTCTGACCCTGCCGCAATCGCTGCTGTTGCGTGCCGACGAGGTGATCGAGTGACCCCGCACCGCCCGCCTGTCGGCCCTGCGACGCACCTGCGGCAAGCAGCGCATCCTGGCGCAAGCGCGACCGCTACAAACCAGCTCGACGGTTTCATGGCCGACCGCAAGACGCAAAGTGCGGTCATGCGCCAGCTCGAGATCATTGGCGAGGCCGTGAAGATACCGCCTGGGCATCCTGGACCTGGGCAGTGCGCCAACCGATCTTTTGGGTCCGTACACCATCACGGTGCTGCTGTGGCCAGAAGAGGTGATTGAATGAAGCGCCCGGTTCTCCGTTCAAACCAGCACTCGCACCGGCGGCGTCAACGCGAGCCGTTTGGCCTTGCTGGCAAAACCCTTGGCGTCGAAGGTGACGAAGGCCACGCAGGCGCGACTGCCCGCATGGTGCAGCGCGTCGGCGAAGTCCAGGCCCCGCTTCAGGTTGCCCACTGCGGTTTCCACCGTCGCGCGGTCTTCGACCTCGACATGCTCGAGCGCCAGCAGATGCTCGAAGACGCGGCAGAACCTTGCTGCCCTGGCGAATGCCAAGCGCACCGGATCGCCATCGGGATGGTGACCTGTCCTTTGCTGGTGACAGTGGAGTCTTCCATGGTTTTTTCCTTCAGGTATTACGAGGTAAGGATACCAGCACCGACTGGCGCGAAGCCTGCGACGGTGATGGGTCTAGCGATCTCGCAGGCGCTGCGTTTGCAAGCCGACGAGGTGATCGAGTGATCGACCGGCGCAGTCTTCTCGAAGCCGTCGCGGGTGGGCTGCTGGCGGTCTCGCACGCGGCTCGGGCACAACCGGCGGCGCGCATCTTTCGCCTCGGTGTTTTGTTGCAGGTTGCTGCGCCAGCGGCCCGTTCGCTTTCGCGGGCAGACGAGATCGCGGCCCGGCTCGCCGAACTCGGTTACGTTGAAGGCCGCAACCTGGTGGTAGAGCGCCGGTACGCGGGTGGCGCGATAGACAAGCTACCGGCGCTGGCGCGCGAATTGGCCGCGCTGAAACTTGACGTCATCGTCGCGATCGGAACGCTTTCGATCCGTGCCGCCGTGGACGCAACGAAAACGACTCCGATCGTGATGTTCGGCAGCGAGGACCCGGTCGCCGATGGCTTCGTGGCGAGCCTCGCGCGGCCCGGGGGCAATGTCACCGGCGTGCCGATAACGCCCGGGGTCACGCTGGTGGGCAAGAAGCTGGATTTGCTCAGGCAGACTGTGCCGCGGGCCACCCGCATCGCCTACCTGATGCCGGCCTCGGCGGGAGCCTCGCACCCGGTGAAGGCGGCGCTCGCGGCGGCGGCCTCCCAGCGCCTGAAGCTCATCGTTGCCGTCGTCCACAACGGCCTGTACGAGCAGGCCTTTACCTCGCTGATGGCCGAGCGGCCAGAGGCGTTGTTCGTCGCCAACAGCCCAGGCACTTCTGCCCAGCAACAGGAGATCATCGCGCTGGCGGCGCAGCATCGCCTGCCGGCGATGTACGAATGGCGCGAGCAGGTTGAGGCCGGAGGGCTGATGTCCTACGGCAGCAGCCTGGCCTGGATCACGCTGCGCGTGGCAGCTTATGTCGACCAGATATTCAAGGGTGCCAGGCCGGCCGATCTGCCGGTCGAGCTGCCCAGCCAATTCCAACTCGTGATCAACCTGAAGACCGCCAGGGCGCTTGGGCTGACGATCCCGCAAACGCTGTTGAAGCTCGCTGACGAGGTGATCGAATGATCAACCGGCGCAACTTGCTCGGCGCCGCAGCCGCTGCGCTCGGTATGGCGCCGCTTGTCGCCATGAGCCGCTCATGGCCGACGACCCCAAGACCCGATTGCGATCAGGAAACATCGCGCCGATACCGCGCGCTTGGTGGCATTCATCATCTTTAGAACGAACCGCCATGAAAGAACATTTCCTGATCGATCCCGCCATCGTCTTTCTCAACCACGGCTCCTACGGCGCATGCCCGAGGCCGGTGTTTGACGCCTGGCAGGACTGGCAGCGGGAAATGGAGCGCAATCCGGTTCAGTTTCTTGCCCGGCGCTCTGCCGGCCTGTTGCGGCATGCGCGCGAGCGCCTGGCCGATTATCTGGGGTCCAACGCGGATGAGCTGGTGTTTGTCTCCAACGCCACTACCGGCGTCAACATCGTCGCCAAGTCGCTGGCATTGAAAGAGGGCGACGAGGTGTTGACCACCGACCTCGAATACGGCGCCTGCCGTGCCACGCTGGCCTGTGTCTGCGCACAGGCGCACGCGCGGCTGGTGGTGGTGCCGATACCGCTGCCTCTGACGACCGATGGATTCGTGGGGGCGATGCTTGGGGCGATGACGCCGCGCACACGGCTGGTCATGATGAGCCACATCACCAGTCCCACGGCGTTGCGCCTTCCGATCGAACCGGTGCTGGCGCAGGCACGCCAGCGCGGCATTGCCACGCTGGTCGACGGTGCACACGCACCCGGCCAGATTGCGCTCGACTTGTCGGCGCTGGGGGCCGACTACTACACCGGTAATTGCCACAAATGGATGTGTGCGCCCAAGGGCACGGCCTTCCTGCACGCGCGCAGAGAGCACCACGCAGGCCTGTACGCGATGGTGACGAGTTGGGGCGAAGTGGCTTCCGACGGCCCGAGCGCCTGGGACGGTTTCATCGGACACGGCCTGTTCGAACGCCGCATGCAGTGGCAGGGCTCGCGCGACCTGAGCGGTTTCCTGGCGGTGCCGGCGGCGATTGATTTTCTGGCCGCGCACGACTGGGCGGCGCGCTGCGCCGACTGCCACGTGCGTGCGATGGCGCTGATGCACCGGGTCAGCGCACGCACCGGCATCGCGCCGATCGCCGGCGATGTATCTTTTGTGCAGATGGCGCCCTTGCCAGTACCCCACCAGGACGCTGCAGCGCTGCGCAAGCGGCTGTTTGACGACTTTCATATCGAGGTGCCGGTGACGCAGCATGTCGGCGCAGGTGGTGCGCGCACCTTCGTGCGCGTGTCGGTGCAGCCCTATACCAGCGACGACGACCTGGCTGCGCTGGAGGCGGCCTTGTTCAGCGATTGATCGCTGTCATGCGGCGCGGGGTGGTGCGGGGGCTGGAGGCACTAGACTCGATCAACATGTTGGCCGTCTGTCTCAAGAGGCCATCCGCTCTTGCAATGCCTCTTGGGCCAGGGTATTGATGCTCTTGCCCTGAGCCTGCGCTTCGATCGCGAGCTTCTCATGCAGCTCTGGAGAAATGCGAAGGTTGAATTTGCCCGAGAAATTGCGCCGCGGCTCGAGCCCCTTTTCCCTGCAGACCTCAAGAAAGACGTGGAGTGACTTCTTGAACTCAGTACGGAGTTCCTTCGGAGTTTTGCCGTAGAAATCCGCACCCCCATTCAAGCCAAGAATCTCGCCACGGAAAAGGTCGAGCTCTTCGTCGTATTCGATCTTTGCGCGATATCCGTCAACCGTCATTACGTTCATGGTTCAACTCCGTGCTGCTCCAGCCATTTGCGAATACTCGCCACTGCACCCTTGTCGGTGCTGGGTGACGGATGCGGCCGGTGAAAAATGCGAACCTCCTCAAACAAGACAACAGCCACTCGGCTGCCTGCGCGCTCGCTGACCTCTGCGCCAAGTTCTATGAAGAGCGCCTCAATATCGCGCCACTGAACATTGCCGCTTGTCGGGCGAGCGGCAATCAATTCAAGGGTGCGTTGATGCCTTCGCTTCATGCGCGAATGGTACCATTATCAGGTACCGAAAAGGAAGAGTCTTGCAGACTGACCTTGCCCCTGTTGTCCGCACGACGATGATCTATACCCCTGTGCTCAGGGTGGCTGCCGGTCATGCCACCAATCACGTTATGGATCTCGCACCTGGTCCTGTGTTTCAGTCAATCCAGCGGCCGGGTCAGGTAGACACCCTCGCGGCCAACGATGGCCGTGCGGGCGGGCATGAAGATCGTGCAGTCGTCGCAGGGTGCATGGATCGACACGTCGCCGTCGGTGGCGATGAGTTCGTCTTGTGCAAAGGTCTCGAAGCCGATCACCGGGCGCGTGAACGCGAACTCCGTCGTGGCGATCACGTAGGTGCGCAGCAACTCGAAGCGCCGCGGCGCTTTGGCTGGGGCGGGTGTGTGAGCTATCAAGCCGAAATGGCCCAGGAAGTCCTTGGCCACCAGCACTGCCAGGTCCGCCGTGGCCTGTTTGAAATGTTGTCCGCATTCGACCACCATGGCTGCGCCCGGCCCCTGTGGCTGCCCATGTCGGCCATGCTGCATCAGCGGCGTGCCCGATCCCAGGCCGCTGGGCATCACGAGATGTACGCCCGGGCGGGGCAGCGCGAGCGCGACCGCCGCATTGCGTTCGAAGTGCGGATAGACCCAGAACGGCACCACGTCCTGGCTGGTCGAGTGGATGTCCAGAATGTGGTCGGCCGCCACGACCGCGGGCCGCATCACGCGCGCGCGGCGCAGTTCCACACTGTCCTCGTCGCCGTCGAGCCATGGGCCGGACCAGATGCGGTTCAGGTTGTGCGTGATCTGCCGGCTCGCAAACGGGTCGGCCGGATCGAAGCTCTCGTAGGCCGCAACGTTGGCAAAGCTCACCGTCAAGGTGCCGATCTTCGGCCGCACGCCGGTGTCGAGCAGGTGGCAGGCCGCAACCATGCCGCAGAACTCGTTGCCATGGGTCAACGCGTTGACCATGACGTGCGGTCCGGCAACACCGGAGTCGAAACGGTGAACATAGTCGATGCCGGTGTTGCCTGCCTTGTACGGCGTCAGGTCGCGTGGCAGGACCTCGATGGCTGGGTGTGTATCGGTCATGGTGGGAGTGGCGTGGCGGTGCCGCAGTCTAGTCCAACGCGCACCGTGGGAATGTCGACGTGGCGAATAGATTGCGCTCTGCGAAATCTGAAAGCAATCTGCGTGAGTGCGCTGCATCGATGCGGCAAGATCACGTTGCTGGAGATGCTGTGCAAAGCCATGCGCGATCCGTACGACCTGGTGGCTGCATACCGCGATCCGCGAGGATGCGTCGATCAATCTGGAGGCAATCGACCGCATGCTGGGCGAGTTCCCCGATGCCGACATCGTGTTCATCGAAAGCGGACGCGACAACCTGGCCGCCACCTTCAGCCCGGAACTGAGCGACCTGACGATCTACGTCATCGACGTCGCCGCCGGCGAGAAGATCCCGCGCAAAGGCGGCCCCGGCATCACCAAAAGGGATCTGTTTGTCATCAACAAGACCGACCTGGCCCCGCACGTAGGCGCCAACCTGTCGGTGATGGAGTCTGACACCCGGCGCATGCCCGCAAACGCCAACGGCGAAGGCGTCAAGCCCTTCGTGATGACCAATCTGCGGACCCGGGAAGGACTGGCCGAGGTCGTTTCCTTCATCGAGCAGCGCGGCATGCTCACGGCCAGCTAAAATCGCCGCACAGGAAGCTTGGCCGAGCGGTTTAAGGCACCGGTCTTGCAAACCGGCGAGGGGTTAAACCCTCCGTGAGTTCGAATCTCACGGCTCGATGCAAACATTGCGGTTTGACACTGAGTCGTTCTCGCGGTCGTTTTACCCCTTCACACACACCACCTGCTTGAGCGTGTGCAAAATCTCGGTCAGGTCGTTCTGGTTTTCCATGACCTGCGCAATATCCTTGTACGCCCCAGGGATCTCGTCCAGCACGCCCTTGTCCTTGCGGCAGATGACACCCTCGGTCTGCTGCACCAGATGACACCCTCGGTCTGCTGCACCAGATCCGCCTGCGTGAAGTGCTTTTCCGCCGCGGTACGGCTCATCCGGCGTCCGGCGCCATGGGCGCTGGAGCAGAAGCTCTCTAGGTTGCCTTTGCCGCGCACGATAAAACTGCGCGCACCCATGCTGCCCGGCACGATTCCCACATCACCTGCTCGCGCACGAATGGCACCCTTGCGGGTCACCCACACGTCCTCACCGTAATGGTGCTCCATTGCCACATAGTTGTGGTGGCAATTCACTGCTTCGGTGGTGACCTTGAACGGCGGAAGATGCCGGGTCAGCGCCGCCAGCACCAGCTCCAACATGGACTGGCGGTTCTGCATGGCGTATTCCTGTGCCCAGTGCACTGCCTCCACATAGTCCGCGAAATACTCCGAGCCTTGCGGGAAATAAGCCAAGTCGCGGTCTGGCAGCTGGATCATCCAGCGTTCCATGTCCTTGCGTGCCAGCTCAATGAAGTAACTCGCAATCGCATTGCCAATGCCCCGGCTGCCGGAGTGCAGCATCACCCATACCTGGTTGGCCTCATCCAGGCAGACCTCGATGAAGTGGTTGCCACCCCCCAGCGTACCCATCTGGTTCGCCCATTTGGAGAACTTGCCAAAAGCCTTGAGCAACTCCGGATGCCGCTCGATCAGTGCCTTGAGTCCTGGCTCGAACGGACGTGCAGCATCCGCCAAAACCCGGTTGTCGGCATGTTGCGCCCGACCCACCGGCACGTCGCGGCTGATCTGGTCGAAGACCCTTTGCAGGGATTTTTCGTCCAGCTCGTTCGCCGTGATCGAGAGGCGCGCCGCGACCATGCCGCAGCCGATATCCACACCCACCGCCGCCGGGATGATGGCCTTGTGGGTGGCGATCACCGAACCGATGGTCGCACCGATGCCCAGATGCACGTCGGCCATGGCCGCGACGTGGTGGTGGACAAAGGGCAAACTGGCGATGTTGGCCAGTTGCGCCTTGGAGCGTTCGTCGACGTCATCAGTCCAGATTTTGACCGGAACCCGTTGGTCATGGATTACTTGTTGAATTGGCATTTTGCTTACCTCGTTCGTTCCCTCTTACACGTTTTCCTTGGCCCAACGCGATCCCCTGCCCACCCGGCTGGAGAGCCAATCATGCACATCGCCATGGATGTTGCGCCCGGCCAGCAGGAAACCTTCGAAAATCGACGGCGCATACGGCGCAAACAACAGCCGCATATGCGCCTGCTCCGGCGTGCGATTGGCCTTGTGGCCGTTGCAACCCCGGCAAGCTGCCACAACATTCAGCCAGTCATCCGGGCCGCCCTGGGACACCGGCAGAATGTGTTCCCGCGTCAGCCGCCGATCATCGAAATGGCCACCGCAGTAGGCGCAGGTCATGCGATCGCGCCGAAACAGCTTGGGGTTGCTCAGACTGGGCACGGCGTCGAACAGGTTTACCCTGGATGCACCTGTGGTGGCCACAATGGCATGCACATCGATCCTCGATTGCAGGCCGGTGATGGCGTTGGTTCCGCCGCGCAGGGTCGTGCACACGCCACCGACCGTCCAGGCAACGCTGTTGGTGGCGTAGTGGATCGCGGCTTCTTCGGCGGTAATCCATTCCTGGGGCATGCCCCGAACGTCGAGTTGCAGAATCTGCATGGCAAAGGCCTGTTAGCTTCTTTCGTGGAGATGTGCTTCATCAACAATCCGGTGGCATGTTTGGCGCGGCATGGGGGAGTCAAACCGCCGACTTCACCCTGGACAGGGGTGCACTCTGGTCGCCGAGCCAATGCCGCATGGGGTTGAGCAACTTGGGTTGACTTGTCGGGATCGAACCGACGACCGCGGGGATCACAACCCCGAGCTCTGCCACTGAGCTAAAGCCAACATGATCCCTGGCGCCCCGTGACCGATTTGAACGGCCGACCCTCGGGGTAGAAATCCGATGTTCTGTCCGCTGAGCCAACGGGGCGTGATCGAGTCCTTTGAGCGGGCCGCGGGAATCGAACCCGCATCCCCAGCTTGGAAGGCGGGTACCTCACCACTTGGTCAGGCCCGCAAATGATTCTGAGCACCGGCAACAGGGATCATCCCTGCGCCAATCTCACAGCCCGTCCCACACAGGCTTGCCGGGTTGCGTCCGGTACCCCTCTCGCGACTATCTTGTCCGAGGGGTCGCGTGTTGCGCGTGATCTCACCCACCACGCCATATACCGGTTGTGACTGCAGCAGGTGCACGAACAACTTTCTCGCTTTGGTGATCGACAGGGCGAGACAGACCTTCAGTCTTGTGTTTGCGCTCTGAAAGCGTTACACAACGATTTGGTGGAGGCGAAAGGATTCGAAGAATCAAATAATGGAGCGTCCGGGAAGAGTCGAACTCTCTGCCTCCTGGTTCGAAGCCAGGCGCTCTGTCCAGATGAGCTACGGACGCAAAATGCTGGTGCCCCTTGTCCGCATCGAACAGACGACCCATCGCTTACAAGGCGATTGCTCTGCCACTTCTATATCCTTGTCGTTGGATGACGGAGACGACTGACCTGGTACACGGAGGTTGGGTCGAACCACCGACGCACGGCTCTTCAGGCCGTCGCTCTACCGACTGAGCTATCCGTGCAGGAATCTGGATGCAGGGGCTGGATTCGAACCAGCGATCTCGAGCTTATGAGACTCGTGGGGACGACCGGACTCCCCTACCCTGCGTATCTGGCATCCCGGGAAGGACTCGAACCTTCAGCCTTTGGTTTTGGAAACCACTGCGCTGCCAATTGCGCTACCGAGATATTGCGTGGATGGTCGGTGTACGAGGATTCGAACCTCGGGCCCCTGCGTCCCAAACGCAGCGCTCTGACCTGACTGAGCTATACACCGTTGGCTGGTAGATGCGACTGGGTTCGAACCAGCGCGCGCCGTCTTATGAAGGCGGTGCTCTGCCGCTGAGCTGCGCATCTGTTGAATCTTCAGACGTCCATTTCGTCAGCACTCACAGCGTCCGGCTTATGCCGGCCTGGCACGCTGCATGGATGTCACCCCGTGACGAAGCGGCACCCACACATTCCAGCCGGGACCCAGAGATCCTCGCGACGGCTTCTTTGCAAATACTGACGAAATGGAGCGGCCCGTGCCACTCTGCCTGCATTCCGGACGAGGTGGGACCGCCCCGCTCTACAAGGGCGGCAGTTGGTCCCCACGCCCTCACATGACACCAAATTGTTAATGAACGCACTTTTCAGATTCGATGATCTGAAAAGCAAAAAACCCGGACCAGTTGCCTGTGTCCGGGTTCAAGGTAAGAAAATACCTTTTGGGGCAGCTAGAAGCTACCTCCACCCGGACTGAACGATGTTTCAAAGGAATTCCGCTGTGTCTGCCGCGGGAACTGCTTCGAAACGACGCTCTCGCCTGCGTGCAGCATCGACCAATCAGCACCGCGATACGACATTGCGAGCGGACACGGCAACGCACAAGCCGTGGGCCTGTAGGTTGGGAAATGTGGTGCCCTGCTTATCACGATCGTTCTCTTGGTGTTGCTCTGAATGAAGGCCATTGATTGAATGAAGCGCAAGGGTAAACGACGTTTACCCTTGCGTCAAACAATTTTTTGTGATTTTTCGCTTTGTTGTTTCATTGCGTCACGCATGGCCCGGGCAAGATCCCGTCGGGCATCAGGGGCGGACAAGTAAACCTTTTCCGCAAGCTGGAGGAACTTCGCCAGCCCACCAGGTTTTTCCTCCTCATGGGAATCATCGAGCCAGCCGCTGCTCTTCTTGCAGAGGGTCTCGATCTGGCGTGCAAGCTTGTCGCCGATGGTTCGCGCACCTGATTTCATTCCTGAAAAGTAAGTGTTGTGAACCTGGATCATCACCGAGAATTCGCGGTCCAATCCAGTGATCTGCCGAGAAGGAGCCGATGCCATGCGCTGGGCTACGTGCTCAGAAAAAAGCTTGAGCACATTAGAGCGACGGGTGGACGGCAGGTCTGAAATTTCCATGGGGACATTGTCCCATGGTGAACGCCGTTTACTTTTGAATTGCCGCTGCAAGCGTTCCAGTGCATGGTGACACTGCCTCCACACGAACCGAAATGCCAGGTGCAAAGAGCGCCCCCGAGACTGCTGGGAACGGTCGCAGGGAGCCCAGGGTCCGTCCCGGATCGATAATCACATGGCATTCCCAATGGACTGGCGGCGCCGAACCGTTCCAATTCCCGGCGCGGCAGTCCACCCAGCGGTGGCGGTCTCAGGCGTTAGACAGGCAGCCGCAGCAGAAAGCTGTCAGGCTGGCCGGGGGGGGAACTGGAAGTCAACCTGCAACCTCGGCGCGAAGACAAACGTCTGATGCAAGCACCAACCCCATTGATGGGAACGATGATGGGAAAAATCTTAAAAGACCTCAGAACCCGCATGAAATGAACGGAGTCTTTCACATCGTCGGCCACAAAGCGCATGAGCATTGGATTCCGTCAATTTTGAAAACCAAAGTACCCCCAAAAATACCCCCGGCGAACTTGGTCACCTGCATCGCAAGATGTCGTAGTCCGCTCGCTTACAGCACATCCGAACACTGCCGCCAAGTGATTTTTCCATTGTTGCGCTGCTGCGACGCGGCCCCGGTCAGCAAAACATCAGCGCGAGCCATGCTGGATCGTCCAACGCGTTGAGCACCACGAAGCGGCCGATCCGGTAAACCCATAGTTGGAACGTCGCGAATTGGTCGGCCCCAGTCATAAGCCCATTTTCTCGAATTTGCTGGAGCTCCACCAAACCTAACAGGCGCGCCGCCCTCTCACAAAAGCCACGTCACGCGGCCCCCCGCCATACTCCAGCGCGTCGATCTGCCGATCATAGATAGGTGTAGTGCCGCATTTCAGCACGCGCCTGCGGACCAGATGACGCTCATTCTTTGGCTGGTCGGCGCGATTTCCTGACCGGCCCTACTTGCTACTCTTGCTATTCCTGCTACCCATCGAGGTCCGAGCGGGACGACGGTAGCAAGAATAGCAACAGTAGCAGCCTCCAGGTGCCGAAACTCGTTTTTCTCAGGTCAATCACCGCTGACCAGTAGCGCCCCGGCCCTGGCGCGCCGCGCGTTACCCAGCGAGCATCTGGCCCGCTGACTGTTGACAAAAGCGTGCGGTGTTTATTTCCCGTCGCGATCCGAATCGCCAGGCATGGCGCGTTCGGCGGCATCGCTCACGCGCTGCCACGCGTCTCGTGTCGCATGCTTGGCCCGGTCCCAATCGAGACCGGAGTTTCCGCGCTTATTGCGCCAGTCTCGCTCCAGGTCTGGTTCGACTTCATGGAAGCTACGGCCCGGGTATCGAGCAAAAGCGTCGACGCCATAACCGAATGCGGGACCATACTCGTTGTAAGTTGCCCCTCTCGCGTAGGGGCGGCTAGCGTAGTTGTCCCGCCAGTACGCATCTTCAGCGACAGGGTCGGCATTGGAGATGCCTTTGCCTGCCAATGCGCCAACCACGGCGCCCGCGACTGCCCCAACGGCGGCGCCGACCGGACCCGTCATACCCCCCAATGCCGCGCCTGCGGCCGCGCCGCCGGCCACACCGCCGGCCACACCGCCGACTACGGCACCGGCACCGGTTGCCCCGGCACCGCTTGTATCGTCGGCATGGACAATGCCACCGGTTCGCGAGATGTTTGCGTTCTTACGTTCGTTCATCAGTTTCTCCCAGGTTGACTGCGGGACTGCCGAGCCAACCTTCCGGGTGGGCTCATTGCGCTGCAGTACACACAAGCGTACGCAGGATCGAAGAGGCCGTGGTCAGCCAGCGCGCGGTTGTGCGATAAGAAATCCATCCCTGCAGCGGTAGGAGAATTCCTATGGACGCCGTGAATCCCGATTGCCGGTAGCGCCTATTTGGGGGCTGGGGCCATAGAGGAGTCGAGGTCTTGCATCATTTCTGGTACCCGCCGAAATAGCCGACTCGATGAGCGTGAGCATGGCAGGCGAGAAGCGCAAGCCTTTGCTAAAGGGGTGTTGAGGCTTGGTCACGAAGCCGGCATAACCTGGGCAAAGTTCATCGGCGCCTCGCCACGCGTTACGGCTCCGATGGCCCGGTGAATGAACTCCAGCTTGGTATCCACCGGGGCGGGAACAACAAACGGGTAGCTGTCGTGCAGGCCCAGACTGCGGTTCATCGAATTGGTGAACTGCGAAATCGGCAACCACTGTTCAATCAGAGACGCCTGCATTGCGCCAGCTTCGGCGCTGAGCGCCAACGCCTGGAGTGGCGGCCCAGCTGGCGTCGCGTAGTCGAGGCGCAGTCCCCATGCGGCGGCCGTCTCCAAGCCGTCCACCATGTGCAGGTAGTGGGCCCAGCATTCGCTCCAGTCCTCCCACGGGTGCGAGCTGGCGTAGGCGCTGATGAAGTTCAGGTGCCAGTCCACTACGGGAGTGGCGTAATGGCGGTTCAGTGCCGCATCGTAGTCAGCACGTTCGTCGCCGAAGATCTGCCGAAATTCCTCGATCCAGCTGGAGTTTCTGAGCAGTCGATCCCAGTAATAGTGACCCGATTCATGCCGGAAGTGCCCGACCAGCGTACGAAATGGCTCTTGCAGGTCTGTCCGAACCTTCTCGCGTAGTGCATCGTCGGCCTCCGCAATGTTCAGCGTTATCACGCCCTCGTCATGGCCGGTGAGCACGCGCTGGTGGGCACTGACCTCTTCCAGGAACTGGAACGAGATGCCATGGACCGGGTCCGCCAGCTTGTTTGGCGCCGGCAGGTGAAGCCCCATCAAGGTATAAAACAACCTGCGCTTGGCCTGCTCGAGCAGCCACCAGTAGGTTCTGTTTTCCGGCTTGCCCAGCGCTGGAATGACGTTTGTGGTGCAGCACGAAACGCACAATGGCTGCGCATCGGATGCATCCAGCATCCAGTTGCACACTCCTTCGACGGCGTAGTTGGAGCACCGGCGTTGCGCCGCGCCTTCCGGGCCGAGGCGGTTCCAGAATTCGTCGGCCGAGAAGGCCACCATTTCCCTTTCCTGAGGGACGAAGCCGAGATTGGAGCCACAGCTCTCGCAATGCGTGTTTTCGAAGAACACGCGTCGCTCGCAGTGGCTGCAGTGAAAGAGTTTCATGACAAAAAAAGCAAAACGCGGCATTGCCGCGTTTTGAAGCCCGCACTGGTCAGTTCAGGGTTTGCGAGGCGCAGAGTCCTTGACGGCTTCTTTCACGTCGCCCACCTTCTTTTGGGTTGTACCCTCCACCTGCTTGGCCAGGCCCTTCACCTGCTGTTTCTGGCTCCCAACGATCTCTCCGGTTTTTTCCTGTACTTTACCGGCGGCGTCCTTGATGGCGCCCTTCACTTGGTCCTTGTTCATTTCGAATCCTCCGTGGTTGTTGAACGCCGTAACGACGTCTGCCTGATGGCATCGCCATGCTAGGTGGCGCTGACCGTTCGAGCTACAGGCCTTTGTCGGGTTCGGCTGTAAGCGATTTCCTACATCGGCAAATGCACGAACCAGTCCTGGTCAAGCCAGT
>ENA-ORBV01001886-ORBV01001886.1-microbial-mat-metagenome-genome-assembly--contig:-NODE-1886-length-45427-cov-9.653804_pt1 | contig 45427 bp, 63 predicted proteins | sample MGYA00237777_ERZ505514 | MGnify/ENA primary metagenome ERZ505514 (study PRJEB26160, sample SAMN06269048) | microbial mat metagenome | isolation source: Oligotrophic lake microbial mat | place... | reverse complement strand
CTCGGCGGCAGACCGAAGGCGGCGGCGAAGAAGGGTGCGCGCGCATCAGGAAAACGCGGCTAACGAAGCGCGCGCTCAAGTCGGTTATCGAAAGCCGATCCCCGATCCCCGATCCCCGATCCCCGACAACCGAACTTCCCTATTGCCTACCGCCCACTCCCTATTGCCTACTCGCCGTCGCAACAGCGACGGAGAGTCTCTCATGGCCAAAGGTCAGATGAAGTCCAACAAAGAGAAGCGCAAACCGAAGAAGGAAAAGGCGCCCAAGGCGACCAGCTCCGCCGGCAGCATCGGCACCGGCGGGAAGAAGTAAACGCAACTCTCCCCCTCCCCTTGAGGGGAGGGGGCAGGGGGCGGGGTGAAGCTCGATGCAGCGAGCCTGAAGCGCCGTCGCCGCCCCCGCGCGCATCGCATCGCACGGCGCATCACCCCACCCCTAACCCCTCCCCTGGAGGGGAGGGGAACAGGCAGCGCCCATGACTCGCATCGATGAAATCGCGCCCAGCGTTTTCCGCATCGCCACCGACGTCGCCTTGCCCGACGGCTTTGGCTTTTCCTTCAACCAATATCTCATCGCCGCCGACGAGCCGCTGCTCTGGCACACCGGCCCGCGCGCGCTCCACGCCGCCACGCGCGACGCCATCGCCCGCGTGCTCGATCCCAAGGCCCTGCGCTGGATCGGCTTCTCGCACCTTGAGGCCGACGAGTGCGGCGCGCTCAATCTCTTCCTCGCCGAAGCGCCCAACGCGCGCCCCGTGTGCGGACGCATCGGCGCCATGGTGTCGGTCGCCGATCTCGCCGACGCGCCCCCGCGCGCGCTGGCCGACGGCGAAGTGCTCGACATTGGCGGCGCGCGCCTCCGCTGGATCGACGCGCCGCATCTGCCGCACGGCTGGGATTGCGGCTATCTGTTCGACGAAACCGCCGCGACCTTCTTCTGCGGCGACCTCTTCACCCAAGGCGGCCAAAACCACGCCCCGCTCACCGAAGCCGACATCCTCGGCCCAAGCGAAGCCTTCCGCGCGCCCTTGGACTATTTCGCCCACGCCCCCGACACCCGCGCCCGCCTCAACGCGCTAGCGGAGCTCAACCCCCGCACGCTGGCCTGCATGCATGGGAGCGCGTGGAGCGGGGACGGCGGGGCGCTGTTGCGGGCGTTGGGGGAGAGGGTGGGTTAGCGTTTCGTTAATCAAACTTGACACTCGCGTTATGGGCGAGTTCATTCGGACGCGGGGTAGGGCTTTTCATGAGCTTCGCTGCGTTCATCAGCTTTAGCTACGAAGACGCGACTGTCGCTAGGGCTCTAGCCGATAAAATAGAGAACGTTGGCTTGCCTGTTTGGATGTCAGCGGCGCGTCCCGACGGTGGCGTGATCGACAGAGACATCGCTGACGGCATCAGGCAATCGGCCTGCCTTCTCCTTGTTTTGACGCCGCGGGCCGCTCGATCTCGGTGGGTCGCCGATGAACTCGACTTTGCCCGCAACAACAACATTCCGATTATTCCTTTGCTCTTCGAAGACGTTGAGCAAAGCGAAGGTATTTTTCTTACGATCGGCAGACTGGCGCGTCAGGATGTTCGGCGCGGACTAGAGGACGACGCGTTCAAACGCGTCGTCGAAAATGTGCGCGCCAGATACTCGCGGCTTTGTCCCGTGGTCGCTGTAATGAACATGAAAGGTGGGGTTGGGAAGACAACGCTTACGGCCAATATCTTCGGATCGGCGTTTAAGGAGCTCCGAAAGAAGGTGCTTCTAATCGACATGGACCCTCAAGCGAACTTGTCCCAGCTGCTGGTGCATCAAGCGCAACAGTCAGCTGCAATTGACCTCGATGAGAGCGTGATCAGCGCGTTCGAGCCTGGGCGGCCGGTCGGGGCTAGGTCGCCCGCGTCCGAACTGACGACGATCGGAAATGTAACCGGCGCTCCGGTCGATCCGAAGCGGATTGCACATCAACTGGCCGTTTCACCTCGTGGCGAATATTTTGATCTCATTATTGGCCAGTTCGAGATTGCAAAATACACGCTCCCGCAAAATTCGAATAAGATGGACAAATGCCTAGACTATTTTCAGCAGTTCATCGACATCGCTAGAAGGCATTACGATGTCATCGCGCTCGACGTTAGCCCGGCCAGCTCGCACTTAACGCTAGCCGCGATGCGGGCAGCCACAGCTGTCCTTGCTCCTGTGCGGCCGGACAAGTATTCGTACAGAGGGCTGCGCGCGATTAAGCGGATGATTGACGAGCTTTTCGAGCTAAAAAGCCATCCGCAGTTTTACGCAATCATGAATGCCATTGATCGTGACACCGACCCTGAAGTTGAGAATGACATCAGAAACGACAAGGAATTCGGGTCCCAGCTGTTTGAAACACGGATTCCGGTGAGCCGCTATTTTTGGGCAAGACACTCTCTGGTGGCGCGCGATCCGTATTCGCGGTTGGCCATCAACGCGCAATATTTCAATAGCGCCGAAATCAAGCGTGTTCTCAAGAATGCAGCAGCGGAGCTGCTTGAGAGGGTAGAAGATGCGGGACCGAAGTCGAGAGATGCTTCAAGTGCTGGCGCGCTCGACAAAACGCTTCAGTGAAGATGATCTCCGCGAATTTTTAACGGATATTCGTGCGGCCGACACTCGGGAAGTGCTGGCGGTGTTCGCGCCTGCGCCAGCCAAAAGAAAGGCGGCAACTAAAACCGCGAAGCAGCCCGCCGATCCCTTTGTCAGCAAGCTAGACAAAAGACGTCGAAAGTTCGATCTGCCGGCGGCGGCAGCGGCCGATCAGATTGCGGAGGCGTTTGGTATTAAGCGCCCGGCGAAGCAGTCCTTGGCCAAGCTGCTATCGACCGTCCGAACGAAGGCTTCCGATGTGCAAATTGAGGCAGCGTTTGAGAAGATCGTGAGGCTCCATGCTGACCGATATTCGATGAGATATGATTTGAGCTAACCCCTCTATCCCACACCCGCGCCCCAAAAACCCCAACCCCATCAACCGCTTCCAAAAAAATCACGCAAATCTATCCGCCCCCCTCGCAACCGGGGTGATACTGCGTGGATGCAAACGCGCCCCAACCTCATCCCCGACTACAAAATCGCCAGGCTCTATGCCTGGGCGGTGCTGTGGCTCGGGCGCGTGGTGGCGTGGAGCGTTTATTGGGCGGCGCTTGACGTGCTGCCGACGCGGCGCGAGCTCGATGGCGTCGCGCGGCGCATGCACAGGCTGGTTGTCATCAGTGTCGTCAACCAATTGGCGCGCTTTCAGCCGACGCGTAACCGCCACGGCCGCCACAAGAAGTGGACTTTGCGCATTGTTGCCGGCGCGCGCTTTCGCCGGCTGACGCGCGGCAAGTATTGGGCGCATCGCATCTTCGCGATCCTCGTCTTCATCCGCGACGCCAAGCAGCACATGGCGCGTCTCTTGAAGCGTCTACGCCGCGGCCTCACGCGTCTGCGCGTGATCCTGCCGCGCGCCGAAGGCTGCGCGCTGCTGGCGTGCGCGCCAGCCGCGCCGTGCGCCGCCGATACGTCCTAAAATCTCCTGCCGAAAATCCATCCGCCCAACGCGCTGCTCGCCGAGCAACGCGAACGCAAGCGCGCGCCGCTTAAACCCGGCGTTCCGGCGGCTCAGGCGTCCGTGGCTTTTGCGCGCGCTGGACCTCTTCCAGCTTGCCCTCGATGCGCATCTCGCCACTGACGATCTGGTCGAGCGCCACGCCGAGAAAAGCCCGCGTTTCAGCGTCGAGATCACCGCGGCGCATGGCTGTGCGGACCTCGTCGCGCAGATATTTCTCGGCCCGATTGAGTTCAGCCAGAGCCGCATTCAAATCGTGATCGAAGAGGGCGCGCACATCGAGAAAGGCTTTGTGTGCGACCCCGCGCATTGAGCCTTCCGTCTGCGGTACGCCGCGCATATCGCGCACGCGCTGCTGGAAGGCGCCCAAAAGCACTGCGCGCTCCCCCATCGTGCGCTCAATCCGCCCCAGCGCATCGGGCTCCTGCGTCATTCGCGCCGCGCGGCTGTAGACGCGGCAGGCATCAATGATGATGCCGGCAATGTGATTAAGAGCTGCGATGTCGTCCTTGTGGCGCGCCACGATGGTCTCCTTTTGCTCAAAGTAACGCTGGCTACTGGAGGGCGTTCCGGCGCGGGGGCGCCAAAGCACTGTGAAAACAAAACAAAACGGCCCGAGCTTGGGCCCGGGCCGTTATCAAGTCGGAGGGGGATCAGATTTTAGTGGGGATCAGTTCTTAGTGTTGTCGGGTTCGACGGTGTCGCTTGCTTCCTCGAGGCCATCGGCCGTGTCGTTGCGAATTTCTTCGCTGGTTTCATCGACCAGATTTTCGGCGCGGTCGCCAGCGGTGGAGAGCGCATCGCCCGTCGCATCGGCAAGCTCTGACGCTTCCTGGTCGATGCTGCGGCCAACGCGTTCCGCCGACATGTCGTTATCGACCCAGGCATAGGTGATGATCGCAACGCCCGCGATCAGCGCAACAGTCGCGAACGTCCGCCCGCTGCCGCTATGCGTCGCCGCATGCGAGCCGCCGAAGGCGTTGAACAGAAGCGACAAAACGAAGAGCGCGACAAACACCCAGAAGAGAATAATGGCGATGCCGGTGAACGCCGACGCGATGCCGCCGAACCCGAACACGGCCGCAACAAATGCGGCGACGAAAAAGCCGATAGCCCAGCCAAGCATGAGAAACTCCAATCGCGAAGAACGTCCTTAAAACGTTCCCTCGGCGATCAAGGTTCCAGCAGCTGGCGAGAAAATGGGGTCTAGATCGGCATCCGCAGAATTTCCTGATACGCGGAAATGACTTGGTCGCGCACAGCGATGACCGTCTGCAATTGTGTTTCCGCCGCCGCAATCGCGGTGACGACATTGACGATATCGGCCTGGCCGCCCGCCACCGCCAAGGCTTGCTGCTCGGCGACATTGGCGCTTTGCCCCGCTTGCCGGATCGCTTCCTGCACCAGCCCGCCGAAATCGACGCTGTCGCCGCCGCTCGCGCCGCCAAGGCTCGTGGCCTGCGCCGCCTGCTGATAGGCCCGCGCGGCCGAGACTGGATCGATCGCCATTTATTTATCTCCGCAGAAGATCGAGCGCGCGCGTCGTCATCGTGCGGGCGGCTTCGACCATGTTGAGGTTGGCTTCGTAAGCGCGCGTCGCTTCGCGCATGTCCATCATCTCGACCAACGTGTCGACATTGGGCAATTGCACATAGCCGCGCTCGTCCGCCGCCGGGTGACTCGGATTATAATCTTCACGAAACGCGCTCATATCGAACGCCGCGCCGCGAACATTCACGCCCCGCGCGCCCGAGGCGAGGGTGGTCGTCTCGAGCAACGGAATGCGGCGCCGGAACGGATCCTCGTTTGGATTGGCGCCGGCGGAATTAGCGTTGGCGACGTTCTCGGCCGCGATGCGCATCCTGATCGTCTGCGCCCGCATGCCGGAGGCGGCGGCTGAGATGGCGGCGTTGATGTCAGTCATTCAGATCACCGTCCCGGCGCGCGCGCGGCCATGCGCACGAGTTCGAGGCCCTTCTGGTAAAGCGCGATGCCGGTCTCGAACGCCATCCGTGTCTCCGCCGCCCGCACCGTCTGCTCTTCCAGCACCACCGCATTGCCGTCGATGGTCGTTTCGCTGTCGTCCCGCGTGATCACCCGCGCGCTGCCCGCACCACCGCTCGGCGTCATGTGCCCGCTATTGGTCCGGCTCATCGTCAGCCCGCGCCCGCCGGCGGAGGAGGCCAGCATCCGCTCGAACCCGGACGTGTCTAGATCGCGCGGCCGGTAACCCGGCGTCGAAGCGTTGGCGATGTTTTCGGCGATCAGCTGTTGGCGCTCGCTCAGCTGATCGAGCCGGGCGCGCAGCATGCCGAAGAAAGGTGTGTTGGCGAGATCCACGGAATCCGACTCAGGGCTGCAAACTTTGCCTAGTCGACCAGCGCATGGTTAAGCGCGCCTTAATCTGGGACCGCAATGTTTACGTCTCGTTTACCAAACCCGTCGAGCCAGGGGGCTGCTCCAGAACGGAGGGGGTCGTGGATTGGATCGATTGGGCGCGGTCGCTTTTTGCGCTGCTGGTCACGCTTGCACTGATCGTTGGCGTCGCCTGGGGCGCGCGGCGTCTCGGCATGCTGCAGGCGGGGCCGAACACGCCGAAGCGGCTGCACATCGCCGAGACTTTGATGATCGATCCGCGCCGTCGGCTGGTCATCGTGCGCTGCGACGGGCGCGAACATCTCATTCTTCTGGGTGCGACGAGCGATGTCGTGGTGACCGAATTGGCGGCGGTGGTTGAGGCGGAGAGCGCACCATGAGCGACCTGGTGAAGCGCAAACTCAACATCGGCAAGTGGACCGGCGTGGTACTCCTCGCATCACTGTTCGCGGCGTTGTGGACCGGCATCGCGTTCGCGGCGCAGCCAACAGTTGCGATCGATCTCGGCACCGGCGACGGGCTGACGGCGCGGGTGCTGCAGCTCGCCGCTTTGATCACGGTGCTCTCGCTCGCGCCCTCGATCATCATCATGACCACCAGCTTTGTCCGCATCGTCGTGGTGCTATCGCTGCTGCGGACCGCCATCGGTTTGCAGCAAGCGCCGCCGAACGTCGTGATCGTGTCGCTCTCGCTTTTTCTCACCGCGTTCGTGATGCAGCCGGTTTGGGAGGAATCCTACCGCGCTGGCATCGGCCCGGTGATGAACGAGGAAATGCCATTGGATGAAGCGTTTCCGCGCATCGTCGAGCCGCTGAAGGTGTTCATGGTCAGCCAGACGCGTGAAGATGATCTGGCGCTGTTCATCGGCATGGCCGAACTGGAAACGCCGCCCGCCAGCGCTCAGGAGACGCCGCTGCGCATCTTGGCGCCGGCCTTCATGATTTCGGAGCTACGCCGCGCCTTCGAGATCGGCTTCATGTTGTTTGTACCGTTCGTGATCATCGACTTGGTGGTCGCATCATTGCTGATGGCCATGGGCATGATGATGATGCCACCCGTCACGGTGAGCTTGCCGTTCAAGCTCATCTTTTTCGTATTGGTCGATGGTTGGCGCCTCGTCGCGGGCAGCCTTGTGGAAAGCTTCTCCTCCGGCGTGCCGCCGGGGGGGTAGGGCGCTGGCGCGCGCCTATGCTTAGCGCTCAATCCCCAGATCGGAGATCAGCAGCGCTTTGAAATCGTCTTCGCGGCGGACGAACAGTCCCCGGAAGAAAGCCGCGATCGAATTTAGCATCCTTAACCCTATCCTTCGTCCCGGCCGCTTCTACGCGTCTGGCCGGGCAGCCGTTCGATGACGGCTGATACTGAGGATGCAGCAGAATCGGCGGTTTGGACGCGGCTGCTGGAAACTCAGTCACACTGTGACGGCAGAGGCACGCTTTTCGCGGGCGCCGGGTCCGACCTAGCCTCAACGCGCCCGTCGGGGGATTGGAAACGCGGCGTTAACCACGGCCGGCGTCCAAAGTGACGATGCCCGGCAGAATTTGCCGGGCTGAAGGAGGGCGCATGTCGGGAGCGGAAGTCCTCGACCTCGGTCGCGAAGCGATCTGGGTGACGGTGCTGGTCTGCGCCGGGCCGATGATCGTCGGCCTCGTCGTCGGCCTGGTGGTGTCGCTGTTGCAGACGCTGACGCAGATCCAGGAACAGACCCTCGTCTTCGTGCCGAAGATACTGGCGATCTTCTTCGCCATCCTGCTCTTCCTGCCGATCATGGGCGGCCTCCTCGGCAGCTTCACGACCGGCATCTTCGAACGCATCGCGGCGTTCTGAGATGAACCTCACGCTCTACGGCGTGGAGATTTGGGCGACGGCGCTGTTGTTCGCGCGTATCGGCGGCATGCTGATGCTGCTGCCGGGCTTCGGCGAACCGGCGGTGTCGCCGCGGATCCGCTTAGGGCTAGCGCTGGCCATGGCGATCGCGCTCGGGCCAGCTTTGGCCGATCGCGTGCCGCAGATTTCGGCGACGGCGCTGGGCATGGCCGGGCAGGTAGCCAGCGAGCTTTTCATCGGCGTCCTGCTCGGCGGCGCGGCGCGGCTGCTGGTCTCGGCGCTGGCGACGGCCGGCCAAATCATCGGCCTCGAAATCGGCATTGCCTTTGCGCAGACCGCGGATCCGACACAGACGCAGTCGGGACAGCTGCTCGCAGTGTTCCTCGGCATCATGGGCGTCGCGCTGATTTTCGCGACCGGCCTGCACCACATGTTTCTAAGCGGCATCGTCGGATCGTACGACGTGATTACGCTCGGCACGCCGCCGCCGGTTGGCGACGCGGCGCAGCTGGCGTTGGAGACGACGGCGTCTTCGTTCCGAGTCGGCTTCCAGATCGCCATGCCAGTGATTGCGGCGGGTTTGATCTTCCGTGTCGGGCTTGGCGTGCTGTCGCGGCTAATCCCGCAGATTCAAGTCTTCTTCGTCGCGCTGCCGCTGCAAATTATGGGGGGGCTCGTCGTGTTCGCGCTGGGCATTTCCACCGGCATGTTGATCTGGCTCGACAGCATCCAGCGCTATGCGATGTGGCTGCAATGATGGGGTTCATGCTCCTTGGTGGTGTCGTTCCGCTCCAGGGCTTGACCCATGGCTGAGCAGAACGACGACGACAAAACCGAAGAGCCGACACCGCGAAAACTCGAGCAGGCGCGCGAGAAGGGCGAGATCATCTATTCGGCCGAAGTGGGCGCGGCGCTTTCGCTGCTCGCGGCGACGGGCATTGTCGCGTTCATGGCTGGGCCAATCACGGCGCAATTGGCCAGTGGGTTTATCGGCTTTTTAGCGACGCCCGAGCAGATATCTTCCGAAGCCGGTCCCCTGCGAGAAATCTTCGGCGCAGTCTTGCTGAAGATGATGGCGATGTTCGGCCTGGTGGCGCTGGCGCTCGCCGCCGCCGGCATCGCCGCACGTTACGTGCAGGACCAACCGACTTTCTCCGGCGAACGGCTCAACCCGAAGCTCAGCAAGCTTAATCCGATCGAGGGCTTCAAGCGTGTGTTCGGCAAACAGGCCGCATCGACGTTCTTGAAGGCGTTGGCGAAGCTGATGCTGGTGGGCGCCGTGGTCGTGTGGGTGCTTTGGCCCAAAGATGCGACGATTGACAACTTGTCGCTGCTCGATCCGGCGGCGCTGTTGCCGTTCATTCAAGACCGCGTCGTGGTCATGATGATGGCCGTAACCAGCGCCGCCGCGTTGCTCGCGGTTGTGGATTACGTGTTCACGCGCCAGTCCTACATGGAGCGCATGAAAATGAGCCGGCGCGAGATCAAGGACGAGATGCGCCAGAGCGACGGCGACCCGATGGTCAAAGCCAAGCTCCGCCAAATCCGCATGGAACGCTCGCGCAAACGCATGATGGCGAGCGTGCCGAACGCCAGCGTCGTCATCACCAACCCGACTCACTACGCGGTGGCGCTGCGCTACGAGCAGGGCGAGACGGCGGCGCCTATATGTCTGGCGATGGGCGTCGATGCGGTGGCGCAACGGATTCGCGACCTCGCCAACGAGCACGACATTCCGATCGTGGAAGATCCGCCGCTGGCGCGGGCGCTGTTCGCGACAGCCGAGATCGACCAGCCGATCCCAAAGGAACATTACGAGGCCGTCGCCAAGGTTATTGGGTTCGTTATGCGGCTGGCGCGCCGCCGGGGCGCGCGCCGCAAAGCGCCGCGAATCAATTTGTGATCGGAGAGCCGCAATGGCGGATGGATATACTACTGTCCCGCACCGTGATCCGGGCGGCGAATCGGGGTCAATTGTCGGCAAGACAGGCGCGCCAATGACAAACCAAGCAGACACCACCCCTCCGCACCGCGGCGGGCGGCTCGATCCGCTCCAGATTTTGTTCTGGGGCGCGGTGGCCGCCGGCGTCGGCGCGGCTGGTGTTGCGATCACCGCCGGGCCGGCGGTCGGCCAGCCGGGCGCGATCCTGCTGCTGCTGGTCGCGGCGGTTGGCATGGTGCTCTTCTTCTGGATGTCGCGCGGTGCGGGACGTAAGCTCGGCGCCTTTCCGGAGCGCGGCGCAATCGCGGCGGCGTCGATGCTGAACGCGCGCAATGATTTCGCTCTGATCGATGCGCTCGACGAAGCGGCGTTGGTTACGGACGCACATCTTTCGCCGCTGACCGCGAACGCGGCCTATGTCGATATCGCCGAAGCTGCGGGCGTGCTGGGCGAAAGCGATCGCCCGCCGATGATGAGCCGCTTGTTCGGCGCTGACCCGATGTTGTCGGCGCCGATGTTCCGTCTCGCCCGCGCCGCACAAGCGGGGCAGACGCGCCGCGAAGAACTGCCGGGCACATCTGCAATCGCGGGCAAGCATGCGCGCTACGAAGCGTGCGTCGGCCCGATGCCGGGGGGCTATGTGCTTTGGCGCTTGCGCGAGCTTGGCGCTGGCGAAGTCGGCCAGCCCGCTGGCGAGAACAATCAGCTCTTCCTTGATGATGCGCCGATCGGCTTCTTCGCCGCGCGCGCGGATGGTTCGATCGTTTATATGAACCGCGCGCTGCGCGCGGTGCTTGGCCTGGGTGATGACCCTATGCCGCTGCGGGTGAAGGACATCGTCCGCGACGATCCTTCCCGCCTAGTGCGCAAGGATCGCCGTGGCTTCGGCCCGTCGCGCTCGCGCATCACGCTGAAGGGCCTGGACGGGCAGGAGACGCAAGCGGCGGCTCTCTCATTCTGGCCGGCGGAAGATGTCGACGGCGCGTCGCGGACCTTGATCTTTTTCTCGGACGCTGAAGCGCCGGAAGCGCCGCTGCCGGTGCGCGTGCCGGGCGGCAGCGCCGATGGCGTGTTCCTGCATGCGCCGTTTGGGGTCGCGGTGCTGGACGGCGCCGATCCCGCCTCGGCCGCGGTGCTCGACGCCAACGCCTCCTTGATGGATATGACGCAAGGCCACGCGACGCCGTCGACGCCGTTCGCCGATCTGTTCGAGGCGGCGGAAGGCCCCGCGCAATTGGCGCATCGCTTGCGCCAATCGCTGAACGATCCGATCGAGATTACCCTCGCCACCAATCCGCCGCTCGCCGCGCACGTACACTTTGCCCGCTCGCCGGACGGACGCGGCATCGCGTATGTGCTGAACGTCAGCCAGCAGCGCGAACTGGAAACGCGTTTGGCGCAATCGGAAAAGATGCGCGAGATCGGCGAGCTTGCCGCCGGCGTCGCGCATGACTTCAACAATTTGCTCAGCGTCGTGATGCAGACCTGCTCGACGCTGCTGCGCCGCCACCCGGTGGGCGATGCCGACTATCCGATGCTGCGCGAGATTTCCGATCACGCCGTGACGGCCAAGGAGCTCTCGGAAATGCTGCGCGCCTATGCGCGCCAGCAAACGTTCGCGCGCGAAGTGTTTGACGTCGGCGATTTCATCGGCTCACGCCAGGAGCTACTGCGCCGGATCGTCGGCTCGTCGATCCCGTACGAAATCCGCCACGGCCGCGACCTGCCGTATGTGAAGGTGGATAAGACCCAGCTCGAACGCGTGCTGGTCAATCTCGCCACCAACGCTCGCGATGCGATGACGCCGAAGGGCTCGCCGATGGCGAAGAACGGCAAGCTCACCGTGCGCACCTCGGTGATCGACGCCGAAGCCGCGCGCGGGCTTGGCCACAACCCGATCGAAGACGGCCGCTACGTGCTGATCGAAGTCGAAGACACTGGCGGCGGCATCAATCCCGAACACGCCGCGAAAATCTTCCGCCCGTATCACTCGACCAAGGAAGCCGGCAAAGGCACCGGCCTTGGCCTTGCGACTAGCTACGGCATCGTCAAACAATCGGGCGGCTACATCTTCTTCACCTCCAAGCTCGGCGTCGGCACCACGTTCCGCATCTTCCTGCCGGAATACATCCCGACCGCCGAAGAGATCGAAGAGATCGCCGCCAAGGAACGCCTGCTGATCGCGCCGATTCCGAAAGACGTCTCCGGCCGCGGCAAGATCTTGTTCGTGGAAGACCTGGTGCCGGTGCGCCGCGCCACCGTGCGCAATCTGAAAGAGTGCGGCTACGAAGTTGAAGAAGCCGGCGACGGCCAAGAAGCGCTCGACATCATGACGGCCAAGCCGGGCGCCTTCGACATCATCATCTCCGACGTCTCGATGCCGATCATGACTGGCCCCGAAATGCTGCAGGAAGCCGACCCCGCGATGATCGGCAACGCCAAGGTGCTCTTCCTCTCAGGCTACGCCCCCGAAAGCTTCAGCCACATGCTGGAGCAATATCCCGTGCACTACATGAGCAAGCCCGTGACAATGGAGCAGCTCGTTGGCCGCGTGAAGGAGCTGCTGGCGGCGGCTTAGGGTGTGTTAGCGGGTTGTTGGCAATTCGAGCTGTCTGCAACCCATGCGCTCAATGGTTGCCATCGGCCCGTCATTCCCAATTCTGCCGAGGCACGCGGCTTCTCTGGCATTTGAACTCGCTTCTCGAGCCGATGTTGATGCCGCCGCCGCTTCGTAGGCGGCATTTCCGGCGCGATGCGCCTCATTGGCGGACCATGCCGCGTTTGTCGCCGCGTGCTCCGCGCGCCACGCAAAGAACGTGGCGAAGCAGGCGGTAACTAGCGTTAGAACTTGAAGGCAAAGCAGGGCGACGAAGGTATTTCGGAGCGTCGATGGAGCATCTCGGACTGCGCTTATGAAGTTAGACATTTGCGAACCACCTTGTTGCAACGAGCTGTATGTCGTCCCTGGGTTCCGGGCTCAATGCTTCCGCCTTCGCTCCGCGAGCTTCGGCGGACGAGACGCATTGCCCCGGAATGACGGAAGCGTGGTGATGAGCGCGTAAGCGCACATTCACGCCGTAGCCGGCAAATGCATGCATCATGATAGCGGTGCCGCCGCCGGTTTTGGCGACGTCAGGTTGGCGTGCCCGGCCCTTTGCCTTTCCGAGCGCGGCGTCCCGCCAGGATCACCAGCTTTTCGCTCGGCGGATAGACGACAACGCCGCCGTCAGCGGAGGTCAGCAGCACCATGTCGGGGTTGGGCTTTTGGATTTGGCCGGCGGGGCGGGAGAGGGCAGCCGTCTTGACGCGAAACGACGTCGTCGCTTCCAGCGTGGCGGGGAGATCTCCGCGCGGCGGCAATGGTGCTAGGGACGAGGCCATAGCCGATCTTCTCCGTTTCCCCTTCGCATCGATTTAACGCCGGGATCGCCGAATAGGGAATAGGTCTTGGGCTGTTGCAGGGCGCGGGCCACAGCATTTTGTGGGCCCGTAAGAAACCACGCCGAGCGCCGATGTTCTGCTTGTGTTCCGCGAACAAAGGCGGTACATTCGATTCTCAGACGCTGAGATGGGTCGGCAGATGGCTTTGAGGCCTGGACTCGGGGCCTAGTGGAGCGGAAACGATGGCGAATAAGCTGAAGCTTGTTGAGACAAACATGGAAACGGACAAGCAAAAGGCTTTGTCGGCCGCTCTGAAGCAGATCGACCAGGCCTTCGGCAAAGGCTCTGTCATGCGTCTCGGCGAAAAGCCGGTGGTCGAGATCGAAGCGATTTCGACCGGCTCGCTCAGCCTCGACATCGCGCTCGGCATTGGCGGCCTGCCCAAGGGCCGCATCGTTGAAATTTATGGCCCGGAGAGCTCGGGCAAAACCACCTTGGCGCTGCACGTGATCGCGGAGGCGCAGAAGTCCGGCGGCGTCTGCGCCTTCGTCGACGCTGAGCACGCGCTTGATCCGATCTACGCCCGCAAGCTCGGCGTCGATCTTGACGATCTGCTCGTGTCGCAGCCTGACACTGGCGAACAAGCTTTGGAAATCACCGATACTTTGGTGCGCTCCGGCGCGGTCGACGTGCTGGTCATTGACTCGGTCGCGGCGCTGACGCCGCGCGCCGAAATCGAAGGCGAGATGGGCGACAGCTTGCCTGGCTTGCAAGCGCGGTTGATGAGCCAGGCGCTGCGCAAGCTGACGGCCTCGATCTCGAAGTCGAACACGCTCGTCATCTTCATCAACCAGATCCGCATGAAGATCGGCGTGATGTACGGTAACCCGGAAACCACCACGGGCGGCAACGCGCTGAAATTCTATGCCTCGGTGCGCCTCGATATCCGCCGCACTGGCCAGATCAAGGAACGCGACGAAGTCATCGGCTCCGAGACCCGCGTCAAAGTGGTGAAGAACAAGGTCGCGCCGCCGTTCAAGCAGGTGCAGTTCGACATCATCTACGGCGAAGGCATATCGAAGACCGGCGAGTTGATTGAGCTTGGCGTCAAGGCCGGCGTGATCGAGAAGTCGGGCTCCTGGTACGCCTATGGCTCGCAGAAGATCGGCCAGGGCAAGGAAGCCGCCCGCCGCTTCTTAAAAGAGAACAAGGCCGTCGCGCTCGAAGTCGAAGACAAAATTCGCGGCAAGTCAGCCGTGGTCGCCGACGCGATGTATTCGCCGCCGAACGATGACGAGGTCAAGGACGCCGAGGACGGCGAATAAGGTTTCGCTGGCCGGTTCGGGGGCGTTAGCCGACCCGACCCCATGCCCTGGCCCGTCTCTGGGCCGGCCGGCGAATTCGTTTGTAGGAGCGCTTGTGATGGAGCCGCGCGTATCTCTCATCACTCTGGGCGTGGCCGACCTCGCTCGCGCCAAGTCCTTCTACACTAAGTTAGGGTTTTCGGCGTCGTCGGTGGGCGGCGCCGAAGTCGTGTTTCTGCAGGCTGGCCCAATGGCGCTCTGTCTGTTTCCGCGAGAGAGCCTCGCTTGCGACGCTGACGTGCCGGCCGAAGGCGCCGGCTTTCGCGCCATCGCGCTGGCGCACAATGTTCGCGAGAAGGACGAGGTCGATGCGGTGATCGCCGAGGCGGCGGCCGCCGGGGCGCGCGTGGTGAAGCCGGCGCATGACGCGACTTGGGGCGGACGCTCGGGCTATTTCGCCGACCCCGACGGCCATCTCTGGGAGGTCGCCTGGAATCCGCACTTCCCGCTCTCGGCGGATGGCGCGCTCACCATCCCGCCGTGACGGCGCCCGCTTGGGACCGCTGGCGTCCGACCGGCATTGACTGTTAACCCACCCACCAAGCGGGTGCAGGGTCGAACACTTGCCGCCGGGGACGCAGGCGGTCCAAGGCAGCTCCGCCGCGCTTGGCGTTCTCCGGGGCACTACCTATACCAAGCCCAAACAAATCATGGCTTGGACCTTATGAGCAGCGTCAGCGACATCCGTCGGCAATTTCTCGACTTCTTTAGCGCCCGCGGCCACGAGCTGCCGGGTTCGTCCTCGCTGGTGCCGCAGGACGACCCGACGCTGCTATTCACCAATGCCGGCATGGTGCAGTTCAAAAATTACTTCACCGGCGCGGTCAAGCCGCCTTACCCGCGCGCTGCCACCTCGCAGAAATGCGTCCGCGCCGGCGGCAAGCACAACGACCTCGACAATGTCGGCTACACCGCGCGCCATCTGACCTTCTTCGAGATGCTCGGCAACTTCTCGTTCGGCGACTATTTCAAGGAAGGCGCCATCGACGCCGCCTGGTCGCTGATCACCAAGGATCTCGGCCTGCCGAAGGACAAGCTCCTCGTCACCATCTACCACGACGATGACGAGGCGGCGGCGCTTTGGAAAAAGATCGCGGGGCTCGGCGACGACAAGATCATCCGCATCGCGACGTCGGATAATTTCTGGTCGATGGGCGACACCGGCCCGTGCGGTCCGTGCTCGGAAATTTTCATCGACCGCGGCGACCACATCGCCGGCGGCCCGCCGGGCTCGCCGGACGAGGATGGCGATCGTTTTCTCGAGTTCTGGAATCTCGTCTTCATGCAGTACGAGCAGTTCGCCGATGGGCGGCCGCGCGAGAAACTGCCGAAGCCGTCGATCGACACCGGCATGGGGCTGGAGCGCATCGCCTGCGTGATGCAAGGCGTCGACTCGGTGTTCGACACCGATCTCTTCCGCACTTTGATCGCGGCGTCCGAGGAGCTGACCGGCACGAAAGCCGAAGGCGACCAGGCGCCGAGCCACAACGTTATCGCCGATCATTTGCGCTCGTCGTGCTTCCTGATTGCTGACGGCGTCACGCCCGCGAACGAGGGCCGCGGCTACGTGCTGCGCCGGATCATGCGCCGCGCCATGCGCCACGCACACATCCTCGGTGCGAAGGAGCCGCTGATGCACCGGCTGGCGCCGACGCTGATCGATGAAATGGGCGAGGCGTTCCCCGAACTGAAGCGCGCGCGCCCGGTGATCGAAGCGCAGCTGCACGAAGAGGAAGATCGCTTCCGCCGCACGCTCGGCAACGGCTTGCGTTTGCTTGAAGACGAACTCACGAGCTTGCCGCAGGGCAAAAGGCTCGCCGGCGAAACCGCGTTCAAGCTGTACGACACGTTCGGCTTCCCGCTCGATTTGACGCAAGACATCCTGCGTGGCCGCGGCCTCGAAGTGGACACCGCCGCCTTCGATGCAGCGATGGAGCGTCAGCGCGAGAAGGGCCGCGAAAGCTGGCAGGGCGCCGAGGGCGGCGACAATGCCGCGATCTGGCTTTCGATCCTCGAGCGCACCCGGGGTAACGACTTTCTCGGCTACGGTGCAGAAGTGGGCGAAGGCGGCCTCGCGGCCATCGTCGCGCAAGGCGCCGAGCAGCATGAATTGCGCGAAGGCGTGACGGGCGCGCTCGTGTTCGACCGCACGCCATTCTACGCCGAAAGCGGCGGCCAGTCGGGCGATCACGGAATCATCCGCTTCCCCAACGGCGCCGAGTTCATCGTAGAAGGCACGCAGAAGCAAGCCGGCGCGCTGCACGCGCATATCGGCAAGCTGAGCCACGGCACAGTGAAAGTCGGCGATAAGGCGAGCTTGGAGATCGATAGCGCGCGGCGCGCGGCGATCCGCGCTAATCACTCGGCCACGCACTTGCTCCACGCGGCGTTGCGCAACGTGCTTGGCCCGCATGTCACGCAAAAAGGCTCGCTGGTCGAAGCGGATTACTTCCGCTTCGATTTCAGCCATGGCCAAGCCATGAGCGCCGACGAGATCGGCCGCGTCGAAGACGAAGTGAACGCCGTCATCCGCCAGAACGCCGAAGGCGTGATCAAGGAGATGGCGCCGGCGCAAGCGATCGAAGAAGGCGCTCTGGCGCTGTTCGGCGAAAAATACGGCGACCGCGTGCGCGTGCTGCGGCTGGGCGATGCGCTCGACGGCGGCGGTAAAGCTTATTCGGTCGAGCTCTGCGGCGGCACCCACGTGAAACGCACCGGCGATATCGCGGTGTTTTCGATCCTGAGCGAAGGCGGCGTCGCCGCCGGCATTCGTCGTATCGAAGCGGTGACTGGGGCTGCGGCCTTGGCGCATCTGAAAGCACAGGCCGCGCTGGCGAAGGCCATCGCGTCGAACCTGAAGTCGCCCTTGGCGGAAGTCACCGAGCGCGTCGCGCAGCTTTCGGACGAACGCCGCAAGCTGGAGCGCGAACTGGCTGAGACGAAAAAGAAGCTGGCGCTCGCGGGCAATGGCGGCGGCGCGGCGCCCGCTGGGCCGGAGAGCGTCGCCGGCGTCGCGATGCTGGCGCGCGTGCTGGAGGGCGTGCCGGCGAAGGAGCTGCGCGGGCTTGTTGATGAGGGAAAAAAATCGATCGGCTCCGGCGTCATCGCTTATATCGGCGTCGAAGACGGCAAGGCGGCGTTGGCTGTCGGTGTGACCGACGATCTGAAGGGCAAGGTGAGCGCCGTCGATCTGTTGCGCGCGGGCGTGGCGGCCGTCGGCGGCCAAGGCGGCGGCGGCCGGCCTGACATGGCGCAAGGCGGCGGCCCCGACGGCGCCTCGGCGCCGAAAGCGCTCGACGCCATCCGCGCCGCGCTGCAAGGCGCGCTGGCGGCGTGAGCGCCTACACGTATCGCGATGCGGTGGATGCTGACGCGGAAGCTTTGGCTGCATTCGCGCGCGCGAGCTGGGTGGCGACGTTCGGGCATCTGCCGTATCCGCCGGCTGATCTCGCCGCCTATCTCGACAAAAACTACGGCGCCGCCATACAGCGCGCCGAGATTGCTGACGATGAAGTGCGCTATCGCCTGGCGCTGCGCGACGGCGCCATTGTCGGCTATTGCATGATGGGCGTGCTCTCGATGCCGGTCGATGATGCGGGCGGCGTTGAGCTCCATCGGCTTTACGTTGATGAGAGCGCGAAAGGCGCCGGCGTCGCGGCGGCGTTGCTGGAGGATTGCGTCGCCTGGGCGCGCGGCAAGCAAGCGTCAGCGCTTTATCTCAGCGTCTGGGAAAACAACGAGCGGGCGCAGCGTTTCTATCGCCGCTTCGGGTTCGAGGATCACGGCGAGTGGGATTTCATGGTCGGCGACACCGCGGACCGTGATTTGATTTGGAAGCTGCCGCTGTAATCAACAAAGCGGATCGATCCGGGCGGGTAATATCTCGGAAACCAAATCAGTCGTTTTTAGACGATTCCGAATCGGTTGGGGACGCCCGGATGACGCACAATGATGCACTGGCCGCATTGCTCGGGCTAGACCTGTTCGAGCGGCTGAAATGGAGCACGCTCAGCGATGCGCAGCGTGAAGCGATTCTCTCCGTGTTCCGAGTCGGCTTAGGCGCCGGCGCGCAATCGGGCGCGGTGTCGACCATCGACGCGGTGCTGGCGCGCGGCAAAGTGCTGATCTGCGAGGACGGCTCGCGCTGGCAGGCGCGCGAGCGCGACGACGCCGAATTGATCGAGGATTGGGGCGCCGGCTCGCTCGTGGCGATCTACCGGCATCTCGTCTACAAGCTCGACCCTTACCAAGCGGCAGAGGTGGAGTTGTTGCGTCTCTAACGCTAGCGTGGCGGCTCATTGCGGAGCCGCACCAATGTCCACCTACGAAACCATCCAGCTCACCATCGCCGACGGCGTCGCCACGCTGACGCTGAACCGGCCTGATCGGATGAACGCGTTCACCGACCAGATGATGCGCGACATGATCGCGGCGTTTGGCGAGACCGACGCCAATGACGATGTGCGCGTGGTCATCGTCACCGGCGCGGGGCGGGCGTTCTGCGCGGGTGCGGACTTGGCTGGCGCCGGCGACACATTCAATTATGAGAAGCGCCTGGCCGCGCGCGGGATTGACGACAAGTTCGAGGAAGAGCGCGTGCGCGACGGCGGTGGCCGCGTGGGCCTTCGCATCTATGAAAGTCTGAAGCCGGTGATCGCGGCGATCAATGGCGCGGCGGTCGGCGTTGGCGCGACGATGACGTTGCCGATGGATATTCGCTTGGCGGTCGAAGGCGCCAAGATGGGCTTCGTGTTCGCGCGGCGCGGTATCGTGCCGGAAACGTTGTCATCGTACTTCCTGCCGCGTCTCGTCGGCGTGCAGACGGCGCTGGAATGGACGATGACGGGCCGCGTGTTCACCAGCGAAGAAGCGCATGCGCGCGGGCTGGTCCGTTCGCTGCATAAGCCGGAAGATCTGCTGCCCGCCGCGCACGCCTTGGCGCGCGAGATCGCTGACAACACTGCGCCGGTTTCGGTGGCGCTGGCGCGGCGGATGATGCTCGACATGCTGGACGCCGGCCATCCGATGGAAGCGCATCGCTTGGAAAGCCGGCTGATGGTCGCGCGCGGACAAGCCGGCGATGCGAAGGAGGGCGTGACGTCGTTCCTGGAAAAGCGCGCGCCGGTTTATCCGGACAAAGTCTCTCGTGATTTGCCGCAGCCGTTTCCGTGGCGGGGGATGCCGGCGTTTAAGGAGTAATCGTCCGTCATCCTTGGCCCTCGCTGACGCGCGCCCCAGGATGACGGTCCTTGCTACCGCCGATACTGAATAAACCCTGTATGCTTCGCCACTTGATCGTAAAGCGCGCGCGCATTCGTGTTGGTCTCGTGCGTCAGCCAGTAGACGCGTTCGCATTTGCGGGCGTCGGCGCGGGTGTAGACGGCTTCGATCAGCGCGCGGCCGACGCCTTGGTTGCGGGCGGTGGAGGCCACGAAGAGGTCTTCGAGGTAACAGAACTCGCCGATCGCCCAGGTGCCGCGATGGAAGACGCAGTGTACGAGGCCGATGAGTTCGTGCGTGCCGGTATCGACGGCGACCAGCGCCATCATTGGCTCAGCGGGATCGAAGAAGCGCGACCACGTCACTTCGATGGTGACCGCTTCCATCCTGGCTTCATAGAAATCGAGATAGCCGCCCCAGAGGTTTTCCCAACCCGGGCGGTCTTCCTTCAGTAACTCCCGAACCGTGAAAGCCATGTGAGCGCGTCCCTCGGCGGGTATAGGCGCGTTATCTAGCCGTCGTCCGCGTCAAACCCGCATTGGGTGATGTTTGGGCCCTGAAGGCGAGTGCTGCGATAGCAGACCACTCCATCATCGCCTCAATAAGAGCGGTAGCGCCGCCACCCGCTCGCTGGGAGGAGTGGCGGTGCTTACTCGAGCTCAGCCCTTGCCCATCGCGCGGTCGAGATTGTCGGCGACGGCGTCGAGGAAGCCTTCGGTGGTCAGCCACTTCTGGTCAGCGCCGACCAGTAGCGCCAAGTCCTTGGTCATCTGGCCGGCTTCAACCGTATCGACGACGATCTTCTCCATCAGCAGCGCATAATCGGTGAGCTGCTGGTTGCCGTCGAGCTTGCCGCGATGGGCGAGGCCGCGCGTCCAGGCGTAGATCGACGCGACCGAGTTGGTGCTGGTCGGCTCGCCCTTTTGGTGTTGGCGATAGTGGCGGGTGACGGTGCCGTGCGCGGCTTCGGACTCGAGCGTCTTGCCGTCCGGCGTCAGCAGCACCGAGGTCATCAGGCCGAGCGAGCCGAATCCTTGCGCGACCGTGTCGGACTGCACATCGCCATCGTAGTTCTTGCACGCCCAAACAAAGCCGCCGCTCCACTTCAGCGCCGAGGCGACCATGTCGTCGATCAAGCGGTGTTCGTAGGTGAGCTTCTTGGCTTTGAACTGGTCGGCGAACTCGGCGTCGAACACGGCCTGGAAGATATCCTTGAAGCGGCCGTCATAGGCTTTGAGGATGGTGTTCTTGGTCGAGAGATAAACCGGCCAGCCCTTCATCAGCCCGTACATGAAGGACGAGCGCGCGAATTCCTTGATGCTTTCGTCTAGGTTGTACATCGCCATGGCGACGCCGGCGCCCGGCGCATCGAACACTTCGTGCTCAATCACCTTGCCGTCGTCGCCGACGAATTTGATCGAGAGCTTGCCCTTGCCCGGGAAGAGGAAGTCGGTCGCCTTGTACTGATCGCCAAAGGCGTGACGGCCGACGACGATCGGCTTCGTCCAGCCCGGCACCAGGCGCGGCACGTTCTTGCAGATGATCGGCTCGCGGAAGATGACGCCGCCGAGGATGTTGCGGATGGTGCCGTTGGGCGACTTCCACATCTTCTTCAGCTTGAACTCTTCGACCCGCTGCTCGTCCGGCGTGATCGTCGCGCACTTCACGCCGACGCCGTATTGCTTGATGGCGTTGGCGGCTTCGACGGTGACCTTGTCGTCGGTCGCGTCGCGATGCTCGATGCCGAGGTCGTAATATTTGAGGTCGATGTCGAGATAGGGGTGGATCAGGCGCTCCTTGATCAGCGCCCAGATGATCCGGGTCATCTCGTCGCCGTCGAGTTCAACGACTGGATTATCGACCTTGATTTTGGCCATCTCGCCTTGCCTTTCGCGTCCGGGGAAGTTGGGCCGCGTGGTAGCAGCTTGGCCGGGCGGCGCAAATGCGGCGGCTTAGTCGCCGGCTTGGCTGATGGCGTCGAGTTCGGCGGCGCTGAGGATTTCATAGCCGTCCGGGACGTTGTTAGCGGCGGCGTCCAGCGGCACACCGCGCTCTTGCCGACGCTGCCGTCGCGGCGGCGGCGGCGGCCCGAGCAGGTCGAGCGCAATATCGACCTCGAACAAGGCCGCTTCCGGAGCGGGGTCAGCCGCCCGTGTTTCAACCAGTTCGGGCAGGAGGGGCGGCTCGGCCGGCTTCCGCATCATTGGGGCAAGCCAGCTGGCCGTGGTCAGGGCGGCAAGCGTCAGCACCAGCGCGCCAAAGCGGCGCCCGGCATAGGCCCAAGCGTTACCGCGCTTGCCGCGCGGCCTGCGATGCGAAATGACGTGCGCCGTCATGTGCTCCAATAATCCCGACCAATGACCCGCGCACGAAACATGCCGCCGCCAATCGCGGAGGAATGGCCGGCTGTGTGCCTGGTGCGCCCCCAAATGGGGGAAAACATCGGCGCGGTGGCGCGGGTTTTGTTGAATTTTGGCCTGGTCTCGCTGCGGCTTGTGGCGCCGCGGGACAGGTGGCCGAACCCCAAAGCCGAGGTGGTGGCGGTCGGCGCCGACGAGGTTTTGAAGCGGGCAAAGGTCGAGTGGAAGCTCGAAGACGCGCTGGCGGACGCCACTTTGGTGATCGCCGCAACGGCCAGGCCGCGCGGTATGGAAAAGCCGGTTTGGGGTCCGCGTCAGGCGGCGGCCAACATTCGCGCCGCCATCTCGGCGGGCGAGCGGCCGGTGGTGATGTTCGGGCCGGAAGCCCACGGCATGGAATCCGACGAGATCGCCAGGGCCGATGCGATCCTGACGCTGCCGGTCAATCCGGGCTTTGCCTCGCTCAACCTCGCCAACGCCGTGGCGGTGTTCGCCTACGCCAACGCTGAAGCCCGAGAGGGCCACGACACGGCAACCTGGTTTCGCGATAGCTCGAGTCCGCCGGCGACCCAGGCCGACCTCGAAGCGATGTTCGCGCATCTAGAGGAAGAGCTTGAACGCGGGCGCTTTTTTCACCCGCTCGACAAAGCGCCGCTGATGAAACGCAGCTTGCGGGCGCTTTTCCTGCGCGCGCGGCTGACAGAGCAGGAAACCAGAACGCTGCGCGGCGTTATCAAGGCGCTTACGATCGGCCGCGGCGGGCGAAAGCGCGACGAGCCGTAGGAAAGTCTTTCCCGTAGACGGGGAAAAGTTTATCCACAGCAGGGATCCGGGGAGTGCATGCCGAAAGCTAAGCGTCGCCCGCCTGAACCGACCATGCCGCAGCGCGCGCAAACGCGCGGGCTCGTGCCGTGGGGTGGCGAAGAGGTCGATGTCGATCGCTTCTGGGCCGAAAGCTGGATCGATCTGCTCAACCGTCAGCGTTGGCTGTCCAAGAAAATGAAGCTCGAAACCTCGCCGTGGGTTGTCGATCAGAACGCTGGCGTCATTCAATTCGACCGCAAGGACGGCGCGCTGGTGACTGCGCCGATACAGATCATCGGCGCCTGGAACCCGCGCACGAGCCTTTTCCGGTGGGGCTGGGATCACCCGATGGTGGCGCAGCGCCTGCGCAATGACGCCGAACGCACCCGCTGGTTCGGCGACAAGCACGGCCTCGATGAGCTGACCACGCGCGTCCTCAAAATGGACGAGAAGGAAGCCTGGCAGATGACGGCGCTGGCCATGAAAGTGAACGGCGCCCACGGCGTCTATCGCGCGCCGACCGAAGGCCCGGTGATCTTCATGACGCTCGGCGCGCCGAAAGTGCGCAAGTAGCGCGTTGCGAGGCGCGGCCGTGCGCGCCAAGGTTTTCGCCATGAATGCCGATCAGCGCTTTCAGAACATCGTCGCGTTGCTGCGCAAGGACGGGCGCATCAACGAAGAATATGTCGCTGAGGAAGTGGGGGCGCTTGCGGGCGAGGGGCATGCCGAGGCGGCGGCGCTTGCCGCGAATATCGCCGCTGCGGGGTACGGCCGCGAGCAGTGTTGGGACGATGCGCGGACGTGGCTGAGGCAAGCCTCGGAGGCGGGGCACGCGGGCGCGCGGGCGCAAGCGGCCCTGCTTGGCGCGTTCGATCCTGCCGCGTGGGTTTCGGCGCGCGGGACGCGAGACGTCTCAGATACGCCGCGCATCGGGCTTGCGGATGATTTCCTGGCGCCGGATTTGTGCGCTTGGCTGATCGCGCGCGCCGCGCCGCTGCAGACGCCATCCCTTGTGTATCATCCCATCTCTGGCCGCGCGGCGCAGGACGATTTCCGCAGCAACACGACGGCGACGTTCAGCTTGCTCGATCTCGATCTGCCGCTATTGCTGATCCGCGAGCGCATCGCCAACACGATGGGCGTGCCGGTGGCGCATTTGGAGCGGACCTCGGTGTTTCGCTACACGCCGGGCCAAACCTTCGGGCCGCACTACGATTTTCTGATGCCGTCGCCGCAGCTCAACGCCGAGATCGCCGAGAAGGGCCAGCGTCCGCTGACGTTTCTCGTCTATCTCAACGATGCGTTCGAGGCGGGTGAGACGCACTATCTCAAGCTCGGTCTGAAGGTGAAGCCGCCAACCGGCAGCGCGCTGTTCTTCCGAAACGTGGATGCGAGCGGCGCGCCCGATCTTATGACTGAGCACGAAGGCGTCTCGCCCGCGAGCGGCGTGAAGTGGCTCCTATCGCAATTCATCCGCGACAAGCCGCAGCTGCCGGGGTGAAGGTTAGTTGCGCCCGAGGGGCGATACGGAGACTTGGTCTCACGACTTTGGATCGCCGACATCTTCCACCAGCTTTTTCCGCACCCAAACAAGAGCTTTCAAAACCGCGTCCTGTGCGGCATTCAGTTCGTCCGACGCCTGCGCCTTGATTTCCGCGCGACGCGTGAGTTCTTCGATTAGGGCCAACGCATTGCGGTTGCGACTCACTTCTCGCTGCAAATCAGAGTCCGTCCGGCGCTCGGATTTTATCAGTTGGGCGACTTGAGCCTGGTAGTCCTGAATGTCGTAGGACTGCCACGAGCAAGAGATCGCTCTGGCTCTCAGTGTTCGTTCGTCGCCGAGAAAATAGCTGTAAAGTTGGATGGTATCGGCGGAGACGTCGATGTCGCATTCGTCGTTATTTATGATGGTCGCCAGAGCCTCGAGGTCAAAGGCGGGTTGTTCGCATCTGAGCGCCGGCACGGGTTTATCGCTGTCCAGCGCGTAGGTGAAGGGATAGAACCGAAGGGTAGTCACGTCCTCGTTGACCTCGGCGCGACCGAGTGTGCCCGAAAACGCAATCGCTTCAGTCACGCAAAGCCCCAACCATTTCGTGGCCTTCGCCGCCTAGGATTTCGAGTTGCGTGATTACGCCCTCGGCGATCTCAGCTTCGCTATCGACGTAGACAACGCCATCGATCTCAGGCGCGTCGGCTTTGGTGCGGAAGGCGTAGGCTTCGGCGTCTTCGTCCCAGCCGTCGCAGATGGCGTCCACGGTTTTGCCGATCATGGATTGCAGGCGCTGATCGGCGAGCGTGGTTTGCACTTCCATGAAGCGGTCGTAACGCTCGTTGACATCGTCCTGATCGACGTGGCCAGGGAGATCGCGTGACGGCGCGCCTTCGACGTTTTCGTATTTGAACACGCCGGCGCGGTCGATCTCGGCTTCTTCGATGAAATCGAGCAGCGTTTCGAAGTCGTCCTCGGTTTCACCGGGGAAGCCGACGATGAAAGATGAGCGGATGGTGAGGTCCGGGCAGATCTCGCGCCACGTCTTGATGCGATCGAGCACTTTGTCCTGGTTCGCGGGGCGGCGCATGGCTTTGAGCACGTTTGGCGAGGCGTGCTGGAACGGGATGTCGAGGTACGGCAGCACTTTGCCTTCCGCCATCAGGCTGACGACTTCATCGACGTGCGGGTACGGATAGACGTAGTGGAGGCGCACCCACGCGCCGAGCTCGCCGAGCTCTTTGCAGAGATCGTAGAATTTGGCTCGGACCATGCGGTCCTTCCATTTGCTCTCGGCGTACTTCACGTCGACGCCGTAAGCTGACGTGTCTTGGCTGATGACGAGCAGCTCTTTCACGCCGGCTTTCACCAGCTGCTCGGCTTCGCGCAGCACAGCGTTGGCGGGGCGCGAGACGAGGTCGCCGCGGATGCTTGGGATGATGCAGAAGGTGCAGCGATTGTTGCAGCCTTCGGAAATTTTCAAATACGCGTAGTGGCGCGGCGTGAGGCGGAAGCCGCCCTCGGGCACGAGATCTATTTTGGGATCGTGCAGCTGCGGCAGGTGCGTGTGCACGGCGCCGACGACGGCTTCGTATTGGTGCGGGCCGGTGATCTCCAGCACCTTCGGGTGCGCCGCGCGGATCAGCGACTCTTCCTTGCCGAGGCAGCCGGTGACGATGACCTTGCCGTTCTCGGCAATGGCTTCGCCGATGGCGTCGAGGCTTTCGGCTTTGGCGCTATCGAGGAAGCCGCACGTATTCACGACGACGAGGTCGGCGCCTTCGTAGCTGGCGCTGAGCTGATAGCCTTCGGAGCGCAAGCGCGTGATGATGCGCTCGCTATCGACGAGGGCTTTGGGGCAGCCGAGCGAGACGACGCCGATGGTGGGAGCTTTTGCGGACATGAGGCGGGGCTTCTAGCGGAAAGCGTATCTTTTCCCAAGGCTCTACGCTGAGGAATAGTGGCTGGCGTCGGCCGGTACGGCCGGGCTAAGCGTGGCGGCGAGGGGGAATTAGCCATGATGTTGGATGACAGCCGGGTCCGGCGGGCTTTGCCATGATCCTCCGCCGCATCATCGCGCACTTCCGCAAGCAGGAATGGACCGCGATCGGGATCGATTTTTTGATCGTCGTGCTCGGTGTGTTCGTCGGTATTCAGGTGTCAAATTGGAATGCCGCGCAGGCGGACCAGAGGCGCGGCGCAGCGTATGTTCAGCGGCTTACCCGCGACATGGAAGCCGACCTGGCCACGCGGCGGGGTGAAGCGCACTATTATGCGGCGGTTCTGGAGAGTGTGGTCCGCACCAACGCGTTGTTGGCCGAGGCCAGCCCCGACCCGCAGGCGTTGGTGGTCAGCGCTTATCGCGCGTCCGAGATCACTTTTTCACCGACGACGCGGGCGACTTGGGACGAGATTGTATCGTCCGGCGATATTGGCCTGTTGCCGCGCGCAGCATCCGATGGCGCGGTCGCAAACTATTTCGTCTTGGACACCTCACGGTTGATGTACGATTTGCTGCAGGCCTCCGATTATCGGCGCCGTGTTCGTGAAATCATTCCGCTTGAAGTGCAGATGGCTTTGCGCGCGGGCTGCAGCGATGTCCGCAATGAAGCCCAGCAGATCGTCGGCTTCATGGAGCGCTGCGAACTCGATGTTGACGATGCTGCAGTGGCTCGCACGGCCAATGCGCTGCGGGCTGATCCGCAACTTCGCGCAAACCTCCAGTATCAATATTCAAACGCCTATACGGCGCACGCCAATCTGAGCGGCGATGTGGTGTACCTGGAGCGGGCGCTCGCAGCTTTGCGCGGCGAGTAGCGCTGGTAAAATGAAGGCGTCCGGAAACGGCGAGACGTCGGCGTCCGTTTCTGGCGAGATGCGCGCGCGAAGGATGCCGGCTGGAAGCCGGCGGTCCGAGGGAGAGGCTCATGGCGACGGTCAAAAAAGAGTTTCGCAGCGCGCGTTCGGCGGATGAGCTTTGGGCGGTGGTGCGCCGGTTCGATGCTGTGCATGAAATGGCGCCGGGCTTCGTGACGGCGACGAAGATGGAGCCGAGCGGGGCGCGGCTGGTGACGTTCGCCAACGGGACGGAAATCCGCGAGTGGCTGGTGAGTTCGAACGATGCCGAGCGGCGCTTGGTTTACGCGATCCTCGATCACCCGAAGATCCAGCACTACAGCGCTGCGGCGCAGGTGGTTGAGGACGGCGACGGCTGCCGGTTCGTTTGGACCGTGGATTTCCTGCCCGATGGAATGGCGGGGATGCAGGCCGCTTCGATGGAGGCTGGTGTTGCGGCGATGGCGCGGGTGTTGGGTCAGCCGATTATAGAGCCAGTTTCACGCCGAGCGCAGTGGCGGCGGCGCAAAGGGCGGCGTCCTTGCTTGCGAGTTCGAAGCCGGTGCGTTGTGCGAGTTCGAGATAGGCGGCGTCGTAGGCGGTGAGATTGTGGGCCTGCGCGAGGAAGAACGCCTCGCGCCAGGCGCGCTCTGGCGCTTCGGCATCGATTGCGATTGGAAGGAGCGCCAAGTCGGCAAGATGCCCAGTTGCATCTGCGATGTTTATGCGTGCGCGACGAATGCCCGCGATGAGGAGATTGGCCATTTCCCAGTTCCATAGCGCAGGCACATGTCCGCCAGTGTTTCGGACGCGCGCCAGCAACGCGTCGGTGGCGAGCGTTGCTTCGTCCCGGAAAATCCAGCACGCCGCTGCCGAGGCATCGATAACGACGCTCACTAATACTTGCGGCCTTCGTCCCGCAGCGCCTTCCAGCCTACGCCCCCTGTCGTCACGCCCTCACGGCGTGCCTTTATGCGAGCGATGGCGGCATCTACTTCTTCACGCGAGGCGACATCCGCCTTCACCAGCCGTGCGACGGGTTTGCCGTGGCGGGTGATGATGACGTCCTCGCCTTGTTCGACTCTGTCGAGCAGGGCGGAAAATTGGGTTTTGGCTTCATATGCGCCGATTTTGACCATAAGCGTGAGATTAGACCAGAAGTATCGACTGGTCAATAATTCTGGTCGATATCTCCATTCTCACCCCTGTCTGCGAATGACTTGCAGGAGCGCTCGCGATTGGCTAAGGTTTCTTTGCGGCTGACTCTCAGTCGCCAGATTCGCCTTTGCTTTCAGAGAAGTGCCGGATGTACGTCTGCAATTGTAACGGTGTGACTCGGTCGGACGTGGACGAAGCCATTTCCGCTGGTGCGCAGGGTCCCGAGGACGTGCTGGCCCATCATGGGTGCGAGCCGTGCTGCGGGCGCTGCCTCCCCGAGATCGCCGATGGCATTTCTAGCGGCGGTATGGCCTGCGGTAAGCGGAGCCTCGTCGCAGCGGAGTAGCGCGCGATGAAGGGTGATCCGGACGTCATCAAGAAGCTCAACGTCATTCTTACGAACGAGCTGACGTCGATCAATCAATACTTCCTGCATGCGCGGATGTATCAGTCCGACGGCTACGGCAAGCTCGGCAAGAAGACGTACGAAGAATCCATCGAAGAGATGAAGCACGCGGACCGGATCATAAACCGGATCCTGCTGCTCGAAGGATTCCCGAACCTCCAAAATCTCAACAAGCTGCAGATCGGTGAAAAGGTGCAAGAGCGGCTTGAAGCCGATCTCAATGCCGAAAAAACTGGTCACGCCGCGATCAAAGAGGGCATCACGCTCTGCGAAGAGAAGAAGGATTACGTCACGCGTGATCTGCTGACGGAAATTCTTGACGATACTGAAGAGCATATCGATTTCCTCGAAACGCAGCTGCAAAACCTGGTCGAGATGGGGCTGCAAAATTATCTGCAAAGCCAATACGAACTCAGCGCCGACGCCGGTTAAGCCCTAGCCCGCCAAGAACGCCCAGATATCGGTCGCGACCAGCGCCGCGAGGCCGGCAACGTTTGCCCGCTTCCACGGCGCGATCAGCGTGAGCGTGAGGACGACCATATAAGCTGTGCTGGTCGCGTCCGAGGTGTAGCCGCCTCTCAGTGTGTTCGCGAGCACTGGCCATGCCGAGTTCGGCAGGATCGCACGCAAGTCCCACAGGATGCCCGTTGCCTAGCGGATGGGGCCAGCAAGCGCGTCGAAGCGCGCCACTTCGGCGAAGTCATCGCCGCTTTTGAGCGCGGCAGCCGCCCGGCTGTCGAGCAGGAGCCACTCGCCTGCAGCTTCAAACGTATCGAACTGACGGACCTCGGCCCAGGGGCTCTTGTCGGCGTTGCGCTTGGTCAGCCAGTGGCTGAGGAAACGCTGGCCGATTGGGCTATCGCAGACCCAAGCGGACCGGCGCATGAACATGAGGTTCAGCGGTTCAAAAAGCTGACGATGCGCGTTGAAGACGCCATCGAGGCTGGTGAGCGAGATCGCGGAAACCTCAACATCCGGATGGATGACACTGACACAGTCAAATCCGAGCCAGATCGGGTTGGCGGCGTTGTAGGCCGCGTGGTTGTGCAAATCCTCGGCGCGCATCACCCCAAAGAACTCCACGCGGCTGAGTTCGAGGACCTCGTTGTGACGCAGCACGATCGGCACTGACGTGTCTCCCTAGCGCACGCGTGATTGGCTGAGCTCCGGCGGATATTCGAAGCGGGCGACTTCGTCGAAGCCTGCGCCGGTTTGCAGAGCCTGGGTTTCGGCTGTGTTCAATACTAACCAGTCGCCGGCTTCGACGTAAGTTGAGAGCTGGCGCAGCGTCGAGGAAAGCGCCTCGCGGGCGTCGCGCCCGCCGATCCAATAGTCCACATGCGCTTGGGCGTCGTCGCTCAGGCAAAGCCAGGCGGAGCGCCGCAGCATCTGGAAATCGAGCGGGGCGAAGAGGGCCTTGTAGCGCCCAAACAGCCGGTCGAGCGCTTCCAGCGGAACCGCGGCGAACGTCGCTCCGGGATGAACCACGCTCAATGTATCGCGTTTTAAGAAGGCGGGATTTGCACCCAAATAGACCGCTACCGCCTCCAACTCGCAGAGCGATACCTGGCCGTGATAGTCGGCCATGTTCATCTCGATCTGTTCGTTGTGGCGCAGAACGACCGGCACGCGGACGACTCCTTAGAGTGACTAGCCTGTGACCGGGCGCGATTGAGGAAGAGTTAAGCTTGTTCGCCGCCGCTGGTTCGCGCCAGGCCCCAAGCGCCGCCCCAAGGGTTTGACTTTGAGGGGCGCTTCCGTCAAAAGCCCCGCTTTCCCGCGCGGACCCAGATTACTTATTTTGGCCGGGCGCGGGACATACTGGTTGACGGGCGAACCGCCAGGGCAGTCGCAATCTCGTTTGTGAGGTTGCCGGGCCCCGTCAGATGAAGAAGGCGCTCACCGCGCATGACGAAGCGTATCCAAGCTAAATATAAATCGGACCGCCGGTTCGGCCAGAACCTCTGGGGCCGTCCGAAATCTCCAGTGAACAAGCGCCAGTACGGACCGGGTCAACACGGCCAGCGCCGCAAGGGCAAGACCTCTGACTTCGGCCTGCAGCTGGTCGCGAAGCAGAAGCTGCGCATGTACTACGGCAACATCACCGAAAAGCAGTTCCGCAAGACCTATGAGGAAGCCGCACGCCGGAAGGGCAACACGGCTGAAAACCTCATCGGCCTGCTCGAAAGCCGCCTCGACGCGGTGGTCTATCGGGCCAAGTTCACGCCGACGGTGTTCTCCTCGCGCCAGCTGGTCAATCACGGCCACGTCAAGGTGAACGGCCGCCGCGTGACGATCTCGTCCTACCTGGTGAAGGTCGGCGACGTGATCGAAGTCCGCGAAAAGTCGAAGACGATGGCTCTCGTGCTGGAAGCGCTGCAAAGCGGCGAGCGCGACACGCCGGATTACATCGAAGTCGACGCCAAGAGCATGACGGCGCGCTACGCCCGCGTGCCGCAGCTTTCGGACGTGCCGTACGCGGTGCAGATGGAGCCGAACCTGGTCGTCGAATATTACGCGAGCTAATCGCTTTCAAAGCGCGCAAAGAGAAGGCCCTCCTCACGGGGGGCCTTTTTCTTTGTAAGGTGCGCTGATGGCAGATGATTGGAAGACGCTCGACGCCGCTGTGCGCGTTGAACCTGGCTCGAAATCCGAGTTGGGGAAACGCGATCCTGTCGGCGATCAGCTTGTTCCCGATAAGGACGAGGGCAAGGCGCTGCTGGAGCAGTACGCCAAAGAGATCGATGTTCTGCAGGATCGTTTGTGGTCCGAGGGCGAGCGCTCGTTGCTGGTGGTGCTGCAAGGCATTGATACCGCCGGCAAGGATGGAACGATCAGCGGCGTGTTTGGCACGTGCGGGCCGCTCGGTGTTGTGGTCACGGCTTTTGGCAGGCCGACCGAGCTTGAGCTGGCGCACGATTATCTCTGGCGCGTGCATCAGGCCGTGCCGAAGAGGGGGATGATCGGCGTTTTCAACCGCTCGCATTACGAAGACGTGCTGGTGGCCAAGGTGCGCGAGTTAGCGCCGGCGGAGGCGATCGAGCAGCGTTATGAGCAGATCAACGCCTTCGAACGGCACCTGAGCGAGAACAACGTCACCATCCTCAAATTCATGCTGCACATCTCCAAGGACGAGCAGCGCGAGCGTTTGCAGGCGCGGCTCGATGACCCCGCCAAGCATTGGAAATTCAATGCGGGCGATCTGGAAGACCGGAAGCTCTGGGACAAGTTCGCCTGCGCTTACGAGACGGTGTTGGATCGTTGTTCGACCGAGCACGCGCCGTGGCGCGTCATTCCCTCGGACAAGAAATGGCGACGCAACGTGCTGATCGCGGCGATCGTGCGCGGCACGCTTGAGGACATGAATCCGCAATATCCAAAGGTCGATTGGAAACCTGAGGATTTCAAGATTGTTTAGGCGCGTGGGCACGGGCTAGGCGTCAGCTGGAATCATTGAGCGCAATGGCGCCGCCATAGCTTTGTCCCGACGCGACGTTCTGCGCGCCAATGTCGGCGTGCGGCGAACGCGGCCAGAGCGCGGCGGCGAGCTTGAAGGCCAGCTTGGGAAGCGCGCGCAGTTTGCGCGCCAAACGGCGGATGGCGTTGGCTGGCTTATCGAGGACTCGTGCGAGCGCTTCGATGCGGCGGGCGATGCGCAGCGGCTCGGGCGGACGCATGAAGCGCACCATGTTGAGGTGTCGCGGCTGTGCGGCGCGGGCGCGCTCGCGGTAGATGTCGCGCACCAGCAACGGCGGGCCGAGCTGACGGATGCGCGCCGGTGGCGGCGGCGTGCGCGGCCACAGACGTAACGAAGGTTTGCGCTGTGGCGGTGGCGCGGCTCGCACTGCAACGCCGGACGTGGCCTTGCGCGGCGGCGCTGGCGTGCGCGCCAGGACGCTGGCTTCGATCAGCACCGTTCTGCGCACCAAGGCTTCCAATGGACGCAGCCACGCGCGCATGGCGGCGAGCGTGTCGCGATCAAGCCTGCGGTTGGCAATGTCGTGGGCTTCGCCGATGGCGGCGCGCATGCGGTCGAAGAGGGCGCGGGCGGCTTGCCAGAGGTGAGCGATGGGATCAGGGGCTGTGTTCATAGCGCGATTATGCGCCCGCTTTTGGGTAGGTCGGATAGAGCGGCGTCTGTCCCCGTATTTTGGGCCGGCGACCGAGTCGGTCGGGCGTCGCTTTATTTGCCGATCACCTTGTCCTCGTCGCGGATGATGCCGAGGGAGATGACGCGCTTCAGGGCTTCGTCCGGTGGGATGGAGAGGGGCTTGAACGCGGTGCGCGGCAGGTAGAGCAGGAAGCCGGAGGTTGGGATCGGCGCTTGCGGCACGTAGACGGCGATCAATTCCGCGCCAATTTCGCTCGCGACTTCGGTCGTGTTCTCGTTGGTGATGAAGCCAATGGCGTAAGAACCGGGCAGCGGAAACTCGACCAGCACCGCTTGCTTGAATGAGGTGCGCTCCGGCGCGGCCACCTGCTTGAACACCTGCTTGGCGCCGCCATAAATGGTGCGCACCAGCGGCAGATTGGCGATCGCCTTGTCGGCGCCGTCCACGAACCAGCGGCCGACGAGATTACCCGCCAGCGCGCCGACCAGGGTCAGCGCTGCCAGCGCCAGCAACAGGCCGCCGCCGGGGAACGTCTTCAGAAATGCCAAGCTGTTGGGGACTAGCGGCTCGACATTGTTGTCGATGAAGCTGACGACCAGCCAGATCAGCGAAACCGTGACGACGAACGGCAACACCAGAGCGACGCCGGCCAGGAACGAATTTCGCAGCCAGGTGAAGAGGTTGAAACGCTTCGACGGGGGAGAATCCATCGCTTGGATGTAGGGCAGTGGCAGGAGCGGTGAAAGGCGACTGGCGCCACGAAACAAGAGTTCCTACCTGCCCTGCCATGTTCGGACGCAAGAATAGTTTCGTCTCGGCGCCGCCTCGGCGCGGCCCGCGGGACGGTTTTTCGGAAACAGTGGTTCGGGTCGTCGATACGATCGGCCCGGCGGTGATTGCGGTGCGCCGCACCAGCCGAGCCCGCGATCTCTATGACGGGGCCGGTTCCGGCGTGATCATCTCACCGGATGGCTATGCGCTGACGAACAATCACGTCGTCCGCGGTGCTGGCCGCATCGAAGGCGTGCTGCATGACGGCAGTGTCGTCGCGGCGGAGATTGTGGGCGCGGACCCCGATACGGATCTGGCGCTGCTGCGCCTGAACGGCGGCGGCCACCACACAGCTCACCTCGGCGATTCCGATGAACTGAAGGTAGGCGAGCTTTCGATCGCCATCGGCAATCCGCTGGGTTTGCAGGCGACGGTGACGGTCGGGGTCATCTCGGCGCTGCGGCGGACGCTGCGCGGCGAGAACGGGCGGCTGATCGAGGATGTCATTCAAACCGACGCGGCGCTGAATCCAGGTAATTCCGGCGGCGCGCTGGTCGATGCGCATGGCGCGGTGGTTGGCATCAACACGGCGATCATTGGCGGCGCGCAGGGGCTTTGCTTTGCCGTGCCCAGCAACACGGCCAAGGCGATCGTGCCAGAGCTGATGCGCAACGGGCGCGTGGCGCGCGGTTGGTTCGGCATTGCCGGGCAGTCGCAGGAATTGTCGCGGGCTTTGGTGCGCCGGCTTGGGCTTGATGTCGAAGGCGGCGTGCTGGTGGTGGCGGTGTCGAGCGGGGGGCCGGCGGACGCGGCTGGGCTGCAGGTCGGCGACGTGGTGCTGAAGCTGGAAGGCGTAGCGACGCCGACCGTGGATGCGGTGCATCGTTTGCTTACGCGTGAGCGCATCGGGCGCAAGGTTGCGCTCGACGTGTTGCGGGATGGCGCGTTGGTGAAGCTGAGTTTGGCGGTGACCGAGCGGCCGGACGAAAAGCGACGCGCTTAGGCGCTGGCGCCGAGCTTTTCGTCGAACAGCGTCTTCAACTCGCCGGTCTGGAACATCTCGCGGACGATGTCGCAGCCGCCGATGAATTCGCCTTTGACATAGAGCTGCGGGATGGTCGGCCAGTTGGCGAAGTCCTTGACGCCTTGGCGGAGGTCCTCGTCGGCGAGGACGTTCACGTCCTGATAGGTGACGCCGAGGTGGTCGAGGATACGGACGACCTGGCTGGAGAAGCCGCACTGGGGCTGATCGGCAGTGCCCTTCATGAATAGGACGACGTCGTTGTCGGCGACGGTTTGGCGGATGGCGGCGGCGGCGTCGGTCATTGGGGCTCCTGTCAGGCGCAGGTAAGCGCCATTTCGCGCGCCATCAAGGCTTTGGCCCGGTCTCGAGCGCCAAGGCGTGCAATTGGCCGCCCATGCGGCCCTGAAGGGCGGCGTAAACCATCTGATGCTGGGCGACGCGCGATTTGCCCTCAAAAGCAGCAGAACGGATTGTGGCCCGATAGTGGTCCCCGTCGCCGGCGAGATCCTGGATTTGGATGTCGGCGTCAGCAAAAGCGTTGCGAAGCAAGGATTCTAGCTCTTCCACGCGCATCGCCATTCTGCTCTCCCGTTCGCCTAGTCGCCCAACGGACGTATCCCATATCGGGCGCCTTGGCGGAACGTATGACGATCACGAAAGTTTTGGTTGCCGAGGTCCTCCGCTTCGGTGCATCAGGCCGAAGGTGGGGGCGGGCGATCCGAAACGATCGCTTACTGCGCGGGAGACGTTGACAAGGCCATCGTTTCCGAAAATTTAGGCAAGGCTTTGAGCCGCCCGGGACAGCAGACCGCAAAAGCGGCGACCCGTTCGGCTCTGGTGGGAGGTAGCGCGACGAAAACCGGGTCGGTCCATCGCGCTCCAACCATCGATATCGACGAAACATATTTTCCGCGGCTGAACCCGTGCGTCACCTCCAACGTGCGCCGTTCAAACCGCAGGGCAGGCAGAAGGGCAGACAATGACGTTGATGAATTCGCTGCTGACGTTCGCGCAGCAAGCAGCCGCTCCGGCGGCGCAACCGGGCGCAACCACTCCGGGCGCCACCACGCCGCCGCCGCCAGCGGCGCCGTCGTTGAGTGAAGCCGATCGGGCCGCTGCGCAGGCGCGCGGTCTCGAAGAACAGAACGCCGCCGCCGGCCACTCGGAAGTCTCCTTGATGGAGCTGGTGCGCGAACTGAACGCGGTCGAACTCGGCGTTATCATCATCCTCGGCCTCTGCGCGATCTACGCTGTCGCGCTGCTGTTCGAGAAGATTTACGTCATGCGCAAAGCGTCGAAGCAGACGAAAGACTTCCTCACCGCCTTCCGCAAAGCCAATTCGGTTGAAGAAGCCGAAGCGATCGTCCGCAAGCTGCCGAACTCCGGCATCAAGTCGATGTTCGACGCCGGCATGGCGGAAGTCCGCCGCACCCAGGACCTCGGCCTCTACACGATGCGTGATGCGCGCGATCACACCATGCAGCGCGTCGCCTCGGCCATGTCGACCCGTCAGAACGATCACTTGGAAGACCTCGGTTCGTCGATGACCTTCCTCGCGTCCATCGGCGCCAACGCTCCGTTTATCGGCCTCTTCGGCACGGTCTGGGGCATCATGGTCGCCTTCGTCGGCATCGCCAAAACGCAGACCACGTCGCTTGCGGTTATCGCGCCTGGCATCGCCGGCGCTCTGCTCGCCACCGCGGCCGGTCTCGCCGCGGCCATCCCGGCGGTGTTGATCTACAACTTCGCCGCCAAGCAAATCTCCAAACAGGCCAACAAGCTCGATGACTTCGCTAGCGAATTCATTGCGCTCGTGTCGCGGGATATGGACCGCCGCGCGGGTTGAGCTGTTGAGGTATTGGAGGAACCCCAATGGCGGGTAAACTATCGTCCGGAGGCGGCGGTAAGCGCGGGCGGCTCGAAGTGACTGCGGATCCGAACGTGATCCCCTTCATCGACGTGATGCTCGTGCTGCTGATCATCTTCATGATCGCCGCGCCTATTTCGAGCGTGGACGTAGAAGTCGACATGCCAACGTCTCGCATTGAGCCGTCCAAGCGTCCGCCACGGCCGACTTGGGTCTCGATCAGCGAAGGCGCCGGCGGCGTCGAAGTGTACGTAATGAACGACGCCGTGGCCTTGGCCGACTTGGGCGAGGCCACTTACGACGCGGTCAAGCTCAACACGCCGCAGATCGCGAACGACGATTACGAGATCAAGGACCAGCGCATATACATCCGCGCTGACGCCGGCCTCCCGTATCGCAATGTCGTGCGCGTGATGAACCAGCTCCAGAACAAGGGCTTTACCAAGATCGGCCTCGTCGCCGAAGATCGGCGGAGTTGACCCATGGCTGGTAAAGTTGGCGGGAGTGGCGGCGGCACGATTTCCGAGCCGAACGTCATTCCGTTCATCGACATTCTGCTGGTGCTGCTGATCATCTTCATGGTCACCGCGCCGATCCCGACCGTCGACATCCGTGTTGACCTGCCACCGCCAAATCCGGTGCCGATCCAACTTCAGGGCCTAAACCCAACGGTCGTTGGTCTGCGTGAAACGCCTGGCGGTCTTGCAGTCTATGTGGACGAAGAAGTGGTCACGCTTTCGACATTGGGAGAAACGACGCTCAGCCACGCTATTCGCAACAATCCGGCCCTCAATCCGGAGGACGTGTACGCGGAAGCGCGCATCTTCGTGCGCGCCGACCAGAGCACGGCCTACGGCAACGTGGTCAACGTCATGAGTCAGCTTCAGGAAGAAGGTTTCGCCAAAGTGGGCATCTTCGCTGAACTCGCGAGCGAAGGATAAGACCATGCTGAGCCTTCGTCTTATCTCTTTGGGTGTGGCAGCCCTCGTCTGCTCCTTGCTGGTGTGGATGGCGCTGACCCAACGCTTCAGTGCGATCACCGATCTGTTCGAAGACCAAGACGCCGTTAAGGTCGAAATCGAGCAGAAGGAAAAGCCGCCGCCACCACCGCCGCCGCCGGATCGTCCGCCGCCGCCGCCGCCGCCTGAGCAGCGCGTGCCGCCGCCGGATATGAACGCGCCGCCGACGCCGACGCCGATTCCGATCGCCGTCGATCCGCCGCCAGCGCCACCGACGCCGTCGGTCATCACCAACCCGACTTGGTTGGAGCGTCCGAACGCACGCGACTTCGCGCGCTACTATCCCGAACGTGCTCTCGAGCGCGGCCAGGAAGGGCGCGTCAACCTCGCCTGTATCGTCGCCGCCGACGGGCGTATCGCCTGCACCGTGACCTCGGAAGACCCGCAAGGGTGGGGCTTCGGTGAAGCAGCGATCCGCATCTCGCGTCACTTCCGGATGACGCCTGCCACGCGCGACGGTGCATCGACCTCGGGTGGCCGTGTGAACGTGCCGATCCGGTTCAACGTCGCCAGCTAACGATAGCGTTCGACCAAACTTGAAGCCGCGGGCCGCTTGAAAGCGCCCCGCGGCTTTTTGGTTTTGGAGCGCCGGCGCCCTCGCCGGCATGGCGCGACATCTACCGACAAGCACCGGCGTTTGTTCGATCGGGCGCATGCCGGCGAGGGCGCCGGCGGTCCAAGGAATGTTCTCGTAAGCGTGATCCGTCTCAAGCGACCGTGAATAGCCTCGCGCGCAAGTAACGGCGCAGCCTCGATGCATGGCCGGCGCTGGGCCGGCGATTGGGGAGGCGATCATGGCTATGGCCATCACGCACAGCCGCCGCGCGGCGCTTCAGCCGTCGTCGGAGCCGAACGTCATTCCGTTCATCGACATTCTGCTGGTGCTGTTGATCATTTTCATGGTCACCGCGCCGAAGCCGACGGTGGATATTCAGGTCGAGTTGCCGAACCGCACAGCGCCGACGCCGGTATTGATTCCGCCCACCATTGTCGACTTGCGCGCAGGGCCAAGCGGTTACGCAATTTTCGTTGGCGACCACGAAGTGGCCGAGAGCGCCCTTGCCGCCACGGTGATGGCATATGCCTTGTCCAACGACGCGGCGTTGAGCGAAGCCGATGTGTACGCAGAGGCGCGCATCTATGTGCGCGCCGACGATCAAGGCATCGCTTACGGCGCCGTGGTCGATGTGCTCGATGAATTGCAGCACGCCGGCTACGTTAAGGTCGGCGTGTTCTCTCAAGCGGCCGATGGTGCGTAAATCTTTATCGCGCAAGCGTGATCGCGCTCGCGGGTGTGTGAATTGCCGCATGTCCGCGACGCGCGCAGCCTTCAGCTCAAGCACTGGCGTTCGATCAGTGCGCTGATAGGGAGGCGCGTTATGGCGCATGCGATTGGAATGCGAGCGACGTCGCTGGTGGCGTCGGCGGCGCTGCTCGGAGCAGCGGTGTTGGCCGGTTTGACGATGAAAATCGTACACGATAGCGCCGCCCCGATTATCGACGGGCCGCGGATCGACATGGTCGTCAACCCGCCGGTCGAGCGTCCCCGCGAAACGCCGGCGCAGCCGCCGACAGTGGCGGAACCCGAAGTGCTACAACCCTATCTGGCGGCCCAGCCCACCGAGCCGACCACGACTGCGCCGATCGCCACCGCGCAGCCGATCGCGTCTTACGGGCCGCCGACGATCCTCGATCCGGAATGGGTGCGCGTGCCGCGCAACTTGGCGCGCTACTATCCGGCGCGCGCGCTCGATCGCGGTATGGAAGGCAGCGTGACGCTGAACTGTCTCGTCACCACGGTCGGCGCGCTCAATTGCGCCGTGGTCTCGGAGACGCCGGCCAATTGGGGGTTCGGCGACGCCGCGCTTCGCATTTCCCGCGACTATCGGATGGTTCCCGCCTCGCAAAACGGCGAGGCGATCGAGGCTCGTCACCGAATGGTGATCCCGTTCAGGCTGAACTGAGCGCGCGGCGGGGGCGGTCAATCGCATTTTGGCCGCCTTTGCCTCGCAAATCCGGCCTCCAGGGACTAAGACGATGACGGGACAATAGGAGAGAGACGCATGAAGGTTTTGATCGGCGCTGCGGCCGCGGCATTTGCATTGGCGGCTTCGCCGGCCTTCGCCCAGACAGCCCTTACGGCCAATTGCTCCGGCTTCGAAGCCGCGCCGACCGTGCCGGATGGCGCAACGGCGGAGCGCGCCGAGATCGAGGCGGCCAACACCCGTGTTCAAGCATGGGCCGAAGCGCGCCGCGTGAAGCTCCTGGCTTGCCAGGCTGACGTCAACGCGATGACGCAGGCGTTCAACACCGCCGAGCAAGAGCGCCGCACGCTGACGGGCTCGTGGGAGACGGAAGTCGCCGAGTTCAACGCCCGTGCGCAAACCGGCGCCAGCACCGGCCGCCGCGAACGCGGCAGCACGCTCACGCGCCCGGATCGGTAACGATCGGCGGCGGCGCGTGGTCTGACGCGTAGCGCCAGAGCGGCGTCGATAGAGCCAAAGCGATAGCGGCCAGCGCAAGTCCCCCCGCAGGGATAAGCGCGGCCGTGCGCGGGCCCAGCTCGCTGGCGGCGAAACCGACGATCGCGGAGCCGATTGGCGCCCCGCCCATAAACCCCATCGAGTAGACGGCCAGCACGCGCCCCAAATAGCGCGGCTCGGCTGCGCTTTGCGTGATGGTGCGGCTCATCGAAATGGCGACGCCGGCCGCCAATCCCCAAAACGACACGACGACGAGGAACAGCGTAAACGATTTGTCGAAAGCGAAGGTGAGCAGCATCGCCGCGCTGATGAGGTGGGAGATGATCAGCGCCCGGCCAGGGTGTTTCAGCGGCTTTATGCGGCTGAGAATGACGGCGGAAACGAATGAGGCGAACCAGAAGCAAGCAAAGAGCGTGCGAAGATGGCCGACCTGCTCCTGTTCGCTACCGCCGTAATAATCGCGTACGATTAGCGGAAACAGCACCTGAAACGCGCCGACCACGAACACGCCGACATAAAGCGCCGAGATCAGCATGGGCGACATGATCGAATTGCGGAAGGAATAGAGAATGCCTTCGCGCAGATCGCGAATGGCGCCTTTCAGCGTGCGCTCGTGGCCGTGGGGTTTGGGGTCCAGCAGGGTCAGCGAGACCAGCGCGCCAAGGCACAGCACAAACGCTTGCAACATGAGGTACGGGCCTGGCGCCCGGCCTGCGAGTCCGGCCACCAGGATGCCGGCGATCTGAGCGCCGATCTGAACCGCGGTGGTGACTGCGGCGGCTGTGGCGATTGGCGTATAGCGCCCGCGCGCGGTCTCCCGCAGCACGACACCGTTCAAGGCGGCGTCGCGTACCGGCATCATGAACGCGGCGCATGCGCCCACAAGCATCGCGTAGACGATCAGGATTTCGTAGGTCAGGTAGCCGAAGGTGACGATGCCGGCGAGCGCCATCGAGGCGAACGCAAAAATGAGATGAAGCTTGGCCAGCGTCGGTCCTGCCGATGCGCGCTCGGCCAGAAGCCCGCCGAACAGCAAAAGGCAAAATAGCGGCGCCGATAGCGCTGACTGCGCCAAGCCGACGCCGGCCGCCGTTGCGTTGAGGAAAAAGGCGACGAGCGAGGGAAACAGCACGAACTGCATCCCGAAGGCGAAGAAATAGAGGGCGACGAGGAGGTAATAGAGGCCGAGCTCGGGCACGACCGCGCCGAACAGCGTGCGTTGTCCTGGCTCTGGCTCCGAACTCATCCGCCCCTCAGCCGCCACGTTCAGTCCAGCTCCTGTTGACGGGAGCTTAACGCGGCGCGTGGACCTTCGGCCAAATGCCGCTTCCGAATCAACCTCGTCCAGACGCTGCCGAGCCACCTGCGCCGCTGGAGTCGAGCGTACCGCACGCGCCGGTGGCGCGCACGGCGCTGGTGACGCGGCTGTGTGAGGTCGTTTCGTGGCCGGAAAGCCGACTGCCGACTTATGAGCGGCAACTGGCGGCCGACATTTTGGTCGGGTTGCTGCGCACCAGCAATATCGAGCTGCGGCGCCGCTGCGCGCTGGGGTTGGTCCGCGTGACCGACGCGCCGAAGGGTTTGCTGCGCTATCTCGCACGCGACGAAATCAGCGTGGCGCTGCCGCTCCTGGAAGGCGGGGCGGGGTTCGACGATTCGGATTTGGTCGCCACCGTGCGCGCCGGCGTGTCAGCGCATTGGTTGGCGATCGCCAAGCGCCGCAACCTCAATGAATCTGTGACCGATGCTTTGATCCAGACCGGCGATACGGCCGCCATCGAAGCTGTGCTCCGCAATCAGGGCGCGCGGCTCTCGACACAGGGTGTGGATCTGATCGTGGCGCGGTCGCGGCAAGTTTCCTCGCTGCCGGCCTTGCTCGTCGCCCGAAACGAAATCCGGCCAACGCAAGCGTTGGTGTTGTTCTGGTGGGCCGGTTTCGAGGCGCGTTTGCACATTCTGCGGCGCTTCGCGGTCGATCGGAATGTGTTGATTCAAGAGCTTGGCGATGTCTTCAAGCTGGCGGCGGCCGAAGGCTGGGCCGACGCCGATACGCGCAAGACGCTGCAAGTGATCGAGCGGCGCCAGCGCAACCGCGCTGCCGCGGCGCAAAGTCCGTTCGGTTCGCTCGAGGGCGCGCTCGCCGCCGCTGAGCATGGGCTTGATCGCCAACTTATCCATGAGATCGCTCACTTGGCTGGCGTGAAACCGACAACCGCAGCGCAAGTATTCGCCGATCCGGGCGGCGAAGCGATTGGCGTCTTTTGCAAAGCAGTGGGTCTGAAGCGGCCGCTGTTGATTGCGCTGTGGCGCGCGCTGCGCCGCCCCAACGGCGATCCCGACGCCACCGACAATCCGCTCGGGCGCACAACTTACGTGTTTGACACATTGGCGACAGCGAAGGCGCAAACGGTGTTGCGGTATTGGAATTGGTCGTTCACCGCCGACGCGCAGAACATCGAACGCGTCGCCTTCGATGACAGCGGCGCCGACATGACTTTGGCGCGGCGAAACGCCACTCTGTTGTTCAACCGCAACAACTAAAGCGCGTCCGCCGTTCGTCTGGCGAATCCGTGCTCGCAGGGGTAAGCGTGAGTGCGCGCGCACCGGCGGCGCGGGGAGGCTTCACCCATGCTTCACGCCGCAGCGATGCTGTTTGGCCTCAGCATTCTTTGGCTGATCGCGGCCGGTGGGTTTTCGCGCGCCGAAGATGGCTTGGTTGCTGTCGGCGCTGCGCTCGTGTGCGTATTGCTGGCTTGGCGTGCGGGATGTCTTGGCGGCGCCTTTTCGCACGCGCCGCGCGCGCTTTACGCGGCCGCGGTGCGCAGTGCGTCGGTGGTGAGCGGCGCCGTGAAGACGATCCGCGCCGCGCTCGCTGCTGACATCACGTTGCAACCCGCCTTGGTCCGCATCAAAACCCGCGGGCGCGGGGCAGAGCGCGTGGCTTTCGCCGATTTGCTGAGCGCGACGCCGGGCCGTGTTGTGGTTGAGACCGACCCTGAAGGCTTTCTTGTCCACGTCATGAACGAGGACGCGGTGGACGCTGCCGAATTGGGCCGGCTCGAACGTGTCGCCGGCGGCCAGGATGAAGGGAGCGCGCGATGATTGCAATTGCGCTCGCTTTTGGCGTGGCGATTGGGCTCGTGCTGGCGATGCTGAGGCTGTTCGCGGGGCCGACATTGCAGGATCGCGCGCTCGCGGCGAAAACCGTCATCATCCGCATCGCACTGATTTGCGCGGCGATCGCCGTCGCGGCGGGGCAAAGCGCGTGGCTCGATGTCGCCATCGCGCTGGTGCTGGGCGCCTTCGTGGTCATGACGGCAGTGCTGAAAGTTTTCCGCGCCCGCACCTTCCAAGCGCCGCTCGCGCGCCCGATGGAGGAAGCGTGATGGATGTGCTGACGCTGATCCGTTTGGGCGCTGGTGGCCTGATCGCGGTTGTTGGGCTGGTGCTGATCCTTGGCGGCACGCTTGGTCTGCTACGCTTTCCGGATTTTTACACGCGGCTGCATGCGGTTGCGGCGTCGGACGCGCCGGGGGCGGCGATCTTTCTGCTTGGCCTTGCGGTGATGGCGCCGGATGGCGCCATGGCGCTGCGTTTGCTGTTGCTCGCGGCGCTGGTCGTCGCACTTGCGCCCGTGTTGTCGCATGTGTTGGCGAGCGCCGCGCATGCGGGCGGGCTTGCGCCGATCGTTGGACGCTACACCGCGCCGCGCCCAGGCGCGCCGCGGCCGGACGGAACGCCGTGAGCGCGCTGGCGCTGCACTGGGTTGCGCTCTTGCTGGCGTGCGCGACGCTTGCGGCGGCGATAGCGACGCTGACGGCGCGCTCGTTATTCGCCTTGTGCATGCATTTAGCCGCGACCGGCGCGCTGGCGGCGGCGACGTTGCTGAGCTTGCGGGCTGGCGATGGGGCGCTGGCGGCGGCGCTGGTGATCGCGGTATGGGCGCCGGTGTTGCTGCTGGGCGCCATGCTCTTGAGCGCGCGCGCGGCGAAGCGTTTCCCGCGTCCGTGGACAAGCTTGTTCGCCGCCGCTTTGGCGGGCGGCGCCATGTTGTTAGCGTTGCCTGATCTTGGCCCCGCGCCGCCACAAATGGGCGCCGAGGCTGGCGCTGTCGGCTTTTGGCTCGCGCCGTTGCTGCTGGTTGCGGCGGCAGCGTGCGTTGGCGTGCTGGGCTACGGCGAGCGCGGCGCGTTGCAGCGCCGGGAGCGCGAGTTGTGAAGCCCGGCGCACAAATCGTGTTGGCGAGCGCGGCGGGACTCTACGTGCCGCTGATCGCGCTGTTTGCGTTGACGTTGGTTTGGACGCGCGCGCCGGGAAGCGGCGCGGGCTTCTTGGGCGGCGCCGCATTTGCGCTGGCGTTGGTGTTGCACGCCTTGGTGTTCGGCGCCGCTGCTTCGCGCGCGGCGTTTCCGCCGACGGCGGCGCGCATCGTTCTGGTGCTTGCTGTGATTGCGGTGATGGCGGCGGGCGGGTTGCCGGAGTGGCGCTATGCTGGTCAGGCGATCGAGGCCGGCGTGTTCGCCGCAACCGCAACTGCGTCTGCTTTGATCGTAGCCGCGCTGTTCGGCCGCGCGCCGACGCTGCGCGACGCGGAGTGGTGATGGCGGACGCCTTCCTCACCCGCGCCATCTTCGCACTCGCCGTAATGTTGCTGATGAGCGGCGCCGTCACCGCTTGGGTGTCGGCCAATGGCGTGAAGCGGCTCGCTGGTCTGACGCTAGCAGGCGCTGGGGCGCTCATCGCGCTGGCGGCGTTGGGCGCGCCGAGTGCGTTGCTGATGGCGGCGGCCGTCGTCCTGTTCGTGCAACTGGCCATCGGCGCCGTCATCGTTGTGCGGTTGCAGGAGAGCTATGGCGCGATCGAAGCGCCGGAGTTCGATCAGGCGGACGGCCAGGACGATGCGCCGGAGAAGCCGTCGTGATGGCGGCGTACATCGAACTTGTCCGCGCGCACACGCATTTGCTGACGCTGCTTGCGCCGATCATCGGCGCGGGGTTGGCGATGACGTACCCGGCCCCGCGGGTAAGCTGGTGCATTGCGGTGGTCGCGATGCTGGCGACCACGCTGATCGCAATTGATGCAGCTGCACGCACGCTGGTCGGCGGCGGCGACATCGCATCCATTGTCGAAGGCGTCCCGCTGCATGCGGACGGGGTGGGCGTTTTTGGCGCGGCTTTGATCGCCTGCGTGACTTTGCTCATCGTCATCGCCGCGGGCGCGCAGCTCGATGTATTCGAGAAGCGCGTTGGCCCGTTTGCCTTGGCGTTGTTGCTGTGCATGGCCGGCGGCTGGATCGGGGCGCTGGCGTCGCGCGATCTGGCGGGCGTGTTCGTCGCGGTGGAGACGGCGTGGTTGGCGGCGATTGGCTTGCTGGCGCTCAGCCCGCAGCGCGGCGCGCTCAATGGCGCGATGCGCATGCT
>ENA-ORBV01001884-ORBV01001884.1-microbial-mat-metagenome-genome-assembly--contig:-NODE-1884-length-45461-cov-14.763331_pt1 | contig 45461 bp, 35 predicted proteins | sample MGYA00237777_ERZ505514 | MGnify/ENA primary metagenome ERZ505514 (study PRJEB26160, sample SAMN06269048) | microbial mat metagenome | isolation source: Oligotrophic lake microbial mat | place... | reverse complement strand
GCAGTGATCCAGGTCGGCACCAATCTCGCCTTTGCCGCGTTGGCCGCAAAAATGGAAGCAGAACGGGGAAAGCCGATCCTTGCGATCAATACCGCGATCTACTGGCGGGCGCTGAGGAAGAACGGTATCGAGGACAAGGTTTCAGGTTGGGGCAGTTTGCTGGAACGGTTTTAGAAACGCGCAAATTTCGCAAAAGCATGAGACTTGGGAATTCAAATCGGCACTGAAGTATATGCAGGCATCTGAAAAGGAAACGCAATGACACGCAGATTCAAGGAACTCCAGCCAGCCGAAATGACCGAAGCCCAACGCAAATCCTACGACGGCATCGTCTCCGGTCCGCGCGGCGCGATTCGCGGACCGTTCAATGCCCTCCTTCGCAGCCCCGACCTCGCCGACCGCGTCCAGCGCGTCGGCGAATACGTGCGCTTCAAGAGCTCGCTGCCTTCCCGCCTCAACGAGCTCGCGATCCTCGTGGTCGCGCGCTACTGGAGCGCGCAATACGAGTGGTATGCGCATCGCGAGCTCGCAATGAAAGCCGGCCTCGATCCGAAAATCGCCGACGCGATCGCCGAGCGCAAAAGGCCGGCGGCCATGAAAGACGACGAAGCCGCGGTCTACGATTTCTGCACCGAGCTGCACGAGAAAAAATCGGTTAGTGACGCCGCCTACGCCGCCGCGCTGAGATTGTTCGGCGAGCAAGGCATTGTCGACCTGATCGGTGCCTCAGGCTATTACACGCTGGTGTCGATGGTCCTCAACGTCGACCAGCATCCCCTCCCCGAAGGCGTCACGCCGCTGCCGGAGATCGAATAGCTGGCAGATGGCGGGCCGGCGAAGCCCTTGCAGTTTTGTACAAAACGTACAATACTTGGACAAGATGAAAGCAACCGCCAGCTACGCCCGCCAGAACTTCGCCGCCTTGTTGGAGCGCGCAATTGCGGGCGAAGAGATCGTTATCGAGCGGCACGGGCGCCCGGTGGCCCGCTTGCTGCGCGCGGGTTCCCCCCAAGCCCCCGCGCTGCCTGCAAAAGAGGCAATGGTCGCCGAGGTTCGCGGCGTAGATCAGCGCTCGCCTCTGTCCCGAGTGCTGCGTGAGCGCGCCATGAAAAGGCTGCAGATTGCGCACCCCCGCGCGCAAGCCTGTGTGGCAAGGCTCTCGGAACAAGGCGCGAAGGTGCGGATCGTTGGATCGATGGCGCGTGGATCGTTTCACCAAACGTCGGACGTCGATATCCTCGTCGAGGATCCCGGAGCGTTGAAGGAGGACGAGATCGAACGGATAGCGCGGCAGGAAATGCGGGATTTCCCGTTTGACCTGATCTATGCCCACAAGCTGTTGCCGGAGATGAAGAAGCACTTTGCGCGATGACGCATCCGATCTTTGCACGGCTTGACGATCAACTTCGCCTCGTGGAGCGGGAGTTGGGAAACCTGCGTACGTCCGATGCCAAATCCAGGCAATTGAAAGCGTCGCATCAAGCCCTGTATGACGAGTGGACGCACCGCTCGGCGACGGCCGAGGGCGTCCGTTCTGTCTACAGCGGGCTCGAGAAGATCATGGAGGCCATCGCAAACGAGGTCGACCACTACGATCCGCCCCGCTCCGACAATTGGCATGAGAAGCTGATTGATCAGCTTGCAGTGAGTATCGACGGCATCCGCGGCCCGCTGCTCGGCGAGGGCACCCGGGCTGTGCTGCATGAACTCAGGAAGTTTCGTCACGTCATCCATCACAACTATGCTCAGAGTCTCGAGACATCGAAGGTGTTCGAGAACTACGAGCGCGTGAAAAAGGCGGTGCCGGCGTTCAAGCGCGATTACAAGCGTCTGGCCGATGCGCTGCAGACTCCACAAGTGGCTGGCGCGGGACCTGTCCCACAAAAGCGAAAATAGTTACCGCACGACGGAAATCCGTTACCTTTCATGGCCCTGCGGCGAATAAATATATTTTTTGGCGGGAGGCTTGCGGCGTCACATGAAATTGTGTTCAATGAAGATGTTGCGATGCATTGCTAAAAAGGTTTTTCAAGAAACCAGGCATGCTAGGTAAACCAGTCAAGGATTTCTCCCTGCCGTCCACAGGCGGCGCAACGTTCAAGCTGTCGGAGCACCAGGGCAGGAAACTGGTCCTCTACTTCTACCCCAAGGACAACACCCCGGGCTGCACCACCGAAGGCGCGGGGTTTCGGGACCATCACAAGGAATTCAGGAAGGCCGGCGCCGAGATCTTCGGCGTCTCGCGCGACTCCGTGCGCTCGCACGAGGGGTTCAAGTCGAAGCTGGCCTTCCCGTTCGAACTGTTGTCGGACGCGGATGAAGCCGCGTGCGCGCAGTTCGGTGTCATCAAGATGAAGAACATGTACGGCAAGAAGGTTCGCGGCATCGAGCGCAGCACGTTCGTAATCGACGGCAAAGGCGTGCTCGCGCGCGAATGGCGCGGTGTGAAAGTCCCCGGCCACGTAGAGGAGGTACTGAGCTTTGTTAAAACCCTTTGACCGACAGGTCAGCGCAGACCGCAGTCCCGCAGAAACAGACGACGTCCGCAGCGAGTTAACCGAAGCCACTACCAACCCCGAAGCCTTGAGCAGGAAAAAACCCCGTTCTCCCCTGAAAAAGCGCGTCACGAAGCTGTTCGTGCTCGACACGAACGTGCTGATGCACGACCCGACGAGCCTGTTCAGGTTCGAGGAGCACGACGTCTACCTCCCGATCGGCACGCTCGAGGAGCTCGACAACCACAAGAAAGGGTTGTCGGACGTCTCGCGCAACGCGCGCCAGGCGAGCCGCTTCCTCGACGAGATCGTTTCAAGGGCCGTGGGCGGCGAGGGGGGAAGAAATACCGGCGACATCAGCATGGGCATCGACCTGACGGCCAAGGCCGGCGAGGCGCCCTCCGGGCGGCTTTTCCTGCAGACCGAGGCCATCTCGGGCGACCTCCCGAGCACGCTGCCGATGGGCAAGACCGACAACCAGATCCTTGCGGTCGTCAGGCACCTGCACAAGATCAACCCGCAGCGCGAAGTGGTCCTGGTCACCAAGGACATCAACATGCGCATCAAGGCGCGGGCGCTGGCCCTCGCCGCGGAGGACTACACCAACGACAAGGTGCTCGAGGACAGCGACCTCCTCTACACCGGGGTCATGAAGCTGCCGGCGGATTTCTGGGACTCGCACGGCAAGGACATGGAGTCCTGGAAGAAGGAAGGCCACACGTTCTATCGCGTGCGCGGCCCGCTGATCCCGCAGCTCTACGTGAACCAGTTCGTCTACGACGAGTCGGGCGAAAAGCCGCTGTATGCGGCCGTGCGGGAGAAAAGCGGCCGCATGGCCGTGCTCGAGACATTGCGCGACTACTCGCACGTCAAGAACTCGGTCTGGGGCATCACCTCGCGCAACCGGGAGCAGAATTTCGCGCTCAACCTGCTGATGAACCCGGCGGTGGATTTCGTGACCCTGCTCGGCCAGGCCGGCACCGGCAAGACGCTGCTCGCGCTCGCCTCGGGCCTCACGCAGGTGCTGGACGAGAAGCGCTACACCGAGATCATCGTCACGCGCGTGACCGTCCCCATCGGCGAGGACATCGGCTTCCTGCCCGGCACGGAGGAGGAGAAGATGACCCCGTGGATGGGCGCGTTCGAGGACAACCTCGAGGTGCTGAACGCGACCGACGAATCCGGCGGCGAATGGGGCCGCGCCGCGACCAGGGATCTCGTGCGATCGCGCATCAAGATCAAGTCGCTCAACTTCATGCGCGGGCGCACTTTCATCAACAAGTTCCTGATCATTGACGAGGCGCAGAACCTGACGCCCAAGCAGATGAAGACGCTGGTCACGCGCGCGGGCCCGGGCACCAAGGTCGTGTGCCTGGGCAACATCGCGCAAATCGACACGCCCTACCTCACCGAAGGCTCCTCCGGCCTGACCTACGTGGTCGACCGCTTCAAGGGCTGGACGCATTCGGGCCACGTAACGTTGGCGCGCGGCGAGCGCTCCCGTCTGGCCGACCACGCGGCAGAGGTGTTATAAATATCGCTCCACCCCCTTAGCCCTCACTGAGGTAGAAATGAGAATGTTGCACCAGTTTGCCTCCGCGGCGGCGGCCGCCCTGTTGTCGACCGCCGCCCTGTTGTCGACCGCCGCCCTGTTGTCCACCACCGCCGTCGCCCAGACGGCAAAGACCTACGAGCCGCAGGTCGGCCAGCAGGGGAAGGACGTGATCTGGGTGCCCACGCCGGACGATATTGTCGAACGCATGCTGCGCATGGCGCAGACCACCGCCAACGACTACGTGATCGACCTCGGCGCCGGCGACGGCAAGATCGCCATCATGGCCGCGAAGAAGTTCGGCGCGAAGAGCCTGGGCATCGAGTTCAACCCGGAGTTCGCGAGGTTCGCGCAGGAGAACGTGGTGAAAGCCGGCGTCGCGGACAAGGCGCGCGTCCAGCAGGGCGACATCTTCGCCACGGACTTCAAGTCGGCCAGCGTAGTGACCATGTACCTGCTTCCGGCGCTCAACCTCAAGCTGCGCCCGACCATCCTCACGATGCGCCCGGGCACGCGGATCGTCTCCCATTCGTTCACCATGGACGACTGGGAAGCCGACGAGACCTCGAGCCTCGATGGCAGGCGCGCCTATTTCTGGGTCGTGCCCGCGAATGTGCAGGGCACCTGGCGGCTTGCGTTCCCGGGCGGCGAGACGCCCGAAGTGACTTTCGAGCAGAAGTTCCAGAAGATCGACGGGCATGTGCAGCTCGGCACCATGCAAGGCGGTCTGCGCGAGACCAAGCTCTCCGGCCCGAACATCAGCTTCGTTTACGTCGACAACAACGGCGTTCGCCGCGCCTTCAACGGGCGCGTCACCGGCAACACGATGGAAGGCATGCTGCGCGCCGACAACGGCGCCGAATCGCGCTGGACCGCCGCGAAGAAGTAGCTAGAGCTTGGAGTGCGAGCCGTCGCAGAACGGCTTGCCCTGGCTGTGCTTGCAGCCGCACAGCCAGACCCGCTGCGCTTCGGCGATTGAGAATTTGACCGGCTCGATGCCGGTGCCCTTGTGCGAACCGTCGCAGAACGGCTGGCGCTTGGATAAACCACACGCGCACCACCAGTAGTCCCCCGGCGCAAGCTCGACTGCGTAGGGGCCTTTCTGCGGGATGACCGGCTCGGGCATGGCGCGCCTCGCGGCTCTAGTAGCCGCCCGGGGCGGCGCGGTTCTCGAAACGCGTGTACTGGCCGAGGAAGGTCAGGTCGATCTTGCCGATCGGGCCGTTGCGCTGCTTGCCGATGATGACCTCGGCCACGCCGCGCGACTCGGGCTTGTCGGGGAAGTACACCTCGTCGCGATAGATGAAGAGGATGACGTCGGCATCCTGCTCGATGGCGCCCGACTCGCGCAGGTCCGACATCATCGGCCGTTTGTCGTTCCTCTGCTCGAGCGCCCGGTTGAGCTGGGAGAGCGCCACGACGGGGACCTTGAGCTCCTTGGCCAGCGCTTTCAGGCCGCGCGAGATCTCCGAGATCTCGGTCGCGCGGTTCTCGCTGCTGGCCTGGTTCGAGCCGGACATGAGCTGCAGGTAGTCGACAACGATAAGGCCGAGCTTGCCGCATTGGCGCTGCAGGCGCCGCGCGCGCGACCTGAGCTCGAGCGAATTGAGCGCCGCGGTCTCGTCGATGAAGATGGGCGCATCGTGCAGCTTGCCCATGGCGCTGGAGAGCTTGCCCCACTCCTCGTCGGTGAGCCGCCCCGTGCGCATGCGATGCTGGTCGACGCGCGAGATCGAGCCGAGCATGCGCATGGCGAGCTGCGTGCCGCCCATCTCCATGCTGAAGACCGCGACCGGAAGGCCGTTGTCAACCGCGACGTTCTCGGCCATGTTGAGCGCGAAAGCCGTCTTGCCCATCGATGGGCGCCCGGCGACGATGATGAGGTCGCCTTCCTGCAGGCCCGCGGTCTTCTCGTCGAGGTCGACGAATCCCGTCGCAACGCCGGTCACGTCCGAGGGGTTGTCGCGGTGGTAGAGCATGTCGATCCGCTCCATCACGCGCGCGAGCACGGGCTGAATCTCCTCGAACCCGGTGCGGTTGCGCGTACCTTCCTCGCCGATCTGCAGGATGCGCGTTTCCGCCTCGTCCAACAGCTGGGCCACGTCCTTGCCGGACGGGCTCAACGCTATCTCGGCTATGTCGGTCGCAACGGTGATCAGCTTCCTTTGCACTGCGCGCTCGCGCACCAGCTCGGCATAGCGGCGGATGTTGAGCGCGCTCGGCGTGTTCTGCGAAAGCGACCCGAGGTAGGCGACGCCGCCGGTCTTGTCCTTGTCCTCGCTGCCTTCGATCGACTCGAGCACCGTGACCACGTCGGCCGGGCGATTCGACTCGATGAGCTTGCCGATATGGCGGAAGATGCGGCGATGGTCGTCGCGGTAGAAGTCGTCGACCGAGACGAGGTCGGCGATTTTTTCCCAGGCCTGGTTATCCAGCAGCAGGCCGCCAAGCAGCGACTGCTCGGCCTCGACCGAGTGCGGCGGAACGCGCAGCGCGAGCAGCTGCGGATCGGGCGGCTCGAGGTTGAATGCTGCGGTCTGGTTTGCGCGTGCCATGGGGGGAGGTCATGGTATACAAAACGAAAAGGCCTGTCGCCAGGCCTTTTCCTCCGCGCCCAAGTCGCGGGCGCGATTGCTTTTTGGCTGTTCGCCGTGCTTTTTCGCTCCGGCTCTATGCTTCGCCGAGTACCGACACGGTGATGTTGACGACCACGTCGTAGTGCAGCGCGACCGCGATCTGGGTGTCGCCCACCTGCTTGATCGGGCCGGCGGGCATGCGCACCTGCGCGCGCTCGACCTCGAAGCCCTGCTTGCCCAGCGCCTCGACGATGTCGTAGTTGGTGACCGAGCCGAACAGGCGACCGTCCACGCCGGCTTTCTGCGCGATCTGCACCATGAGTCCGTCCAGTTTCGATCCGCGCTCCTGCGCCTGCGTGAGCTGGTCGGCCTGCGCCTTCTCGAGCTCGGCGCGCTTGGTCTCGAACACCTTGAGGTTGGCTTCCGTGGCGCGCTTGGCCTTGCCCTGCGGGATCAGGAAGTTGCGGGCGTAGCCGTCCTTGACCTTGACCACGTCGCCGAGGGCGCCGAGGTTGGCGACTTTTTCCATGAGGATGACTTGCATGTCGGGCTCCTTAGTGCAGGTCGGTGTAGGGCAGCAGCGCGAGGAAGCGCGCGCGCTTGATCGCAACCGACAGCTGGCGCTGGAAGCCGGAGGTCGTCCCGGTGATGCGCGCCGGGATGATCTTGCCGTTCTCGTTGACGAAATCCTTCAGCACGTCAACTTCCTTGTAGTCGACCCAATCCACCTTGTCGGCGGTGAAGCGGCAGAACTTGCGGCGCCGGAAAAGCGCCTTCTGTCCGCGGTCCTTCTTGTCCTTGCCCTTGCCCTTGCCCTTGCCCTTGCCACGTCCGAAAGCCATTTAAAGTGCTCCTTCCATGAATTCGATATTGGTTACATGCAGCACGATCTTCGTGCTGCGCTGGCTTTTCGCCGCCAGGAAACCCTGTGCCCTGAGCACCCTGCCCAGTCCCGCCGATGCGATCTGGCGGGCCGCCTTGTCGAAGGCGAGTGCGGAAACTTCCGCAACCACCTTGCGCTCGGCCCCGGCTTCGGGTTTCGAGGACTCGTGGCGGATGCGGAATTCCACAGCCGGCACGCCGGCCGGGGTGTATCGCAATGCGCCGAGTTCCACGAGTGTCCCGCTCAGGATGACCTGGTTGGCGTCAGCCTCGCCCAAAGGGGCTTAAGCCTCCGCGCGCGGTGCTTCGGCCTGCGGCGCGGGTGCCGGCGCATCGCCGGCCGGCCGCTCGCCACGCTCGCCGCCCCGCTGTTCGCCCCGCTGTTCGCCCCGCTGTTCGCCCATCAAGGAACGTGACTTCTCTTCCTTCATCATCGGCGAGGGCGTGGTGTGGGCCTTGTCCATTTTCACGACCAGGTGGCGAAGCACCGCGTCGTTGAACTTGAACGCGTGCTCGAGCTCGGTCAGCGTCTCGGCGTCGCACTCGATGTTCATGAGCACGTAGTGGGCCTTGTGCATCTTGGCGATCGGGTACGTCATCTGGCGGCGGCCCCAGTCTTCGAGGCGGTGCACCACGCCGTTGCGGGTGGCGACCAGCGCCTTGTAGCGCTCGACCATGCCGGGGACCTGCTCGCTCTGGTCCGGATGGACAATGAAAACCACTTCGTAATGCCGCATGCATTTCTCCTTAAGGACGTAGTTAAACTGCGGCCCCCCGCCATGCACTAGCGGTGGAGCAAGGTGCGGCCTGTGCGAGGTTAAAACCCCAGGCGAGGTTAAAACCCCAGGCGAGGTTAAAACCCCAGGCGAGGTTGAAGCCAAGGCTGGCCGCGGAAAGCTTTGAATTATATCCCGAAACGCGGGATTGGGCTCAAGCAGGCGGGGTCTTGCCCGCTGCGAAGGCGGCGAGGTTGTCGAACGCGGCCCCGAAATACAGCTCGTAGCCGTCTTTTTCCACGTAGCCGAGATGGGGCGTGCAAATCGCGTTGCCGAGCCGGAGCAAGGGGTGGCCGGCGCCGAGGACCGGCTCTTCCTCGTACACATCCACGGCTGCAAAACCCGGGCGGCCGGCGGCCAGGGCCGCGGCCAGGGCGTCCGGCACGACCAGCTCTGCGCGGCTGGTATTGACGAACACCGCGTCCGGCTTCATTCGCGCCAGGTCCTGCGCAGTGACCAGCCCACGGGTCTGCGGAATGAGCCGAACGTGCAGCGAAAGGAGGTCGCTGGAGGCGAAAAAGTCTTCGCGCCCGGAAACGGTGTCGAATCCGGAGGCCCTGGCGCGCTCGAGGCTGCCTTCGCGTCCGAACACCCGCACCTTCATGCCGAAGGCCTTGCCATAGCCCGCCACCACGGAACCGATGCGGCCGAAGCCGTAGATGCCGAGGGTCCGCCCGCGCAGGCCGCGCCCCAGCGTCTGCTGCCACGCGCCTTTTTTGAGGTTCTCGACTTCCTGCGGGATGCGGCGCATCGCCGCGAGGATCAGCCCCCACGTAAGTTCGGCGGTCGCGTACGGGGAGCCGGATCCTTCGAGGATCGCGACACCGAGCTTTTTGCACGCAGCGAGGTCGATATGCGCGCCGGCCTTGCCGGTCTGGCTAAGTGCCTTCAATTTCGGGAGCCGCTCGAGCAAGGAGGCGGTAAGCCGGGTGCGCTCCCGGATCAGCACCAGTCCCTCGAAGTCACTGAGGCGCTCGGCCAGCGCGTTCTCGTCCTTGAGCGTGTCCCGAAACACGGTCACCTCGTGGCCGTCGAGCTTGCTCCACGCCTCGAGGGTGCGGCAGGCGTCCTGGTAGTCGTCGAGGATTGCAATCTTCATTTGCGCTTTTCCCTGGTCAATCTGCGGCGCACCGACTCGAAAAGCACGATGCCGGCGGCGACCGAAACGTTGAGGCTTTCCACTGCGCCCTGCATCGGGATGCGGACGAGGAAATCGCAGCTCTCGCGAGTGAGGCGCCGCATGCCCTCCCCCTCGGCGCCGAGCACCCAGGCGACGGACTCGGGAAAATCCGCGCTAAACACGTCGTCCTTTGCGTCTTCGGACGTGCCCACGATCCAGATGTTGCGCTCCTTCAGCTCGCGCAACGTGCGAGCGAGATTGGTGACCGGGAAATAGGGCACCGTTTCGGCCGCGCCGCTTGCGACCTTGGCTGCAGTCGCATTGAGGCCCACCGCTCGATCCTTCGGTGCGACCACCGCGTTGACTCCCGCGGCGTCGGCGACGCGAAGGCAGGCGCCGAGGTTGTGCGGATCCTGGATGCCATCGAGCACCAGCAGCAGGGGAGGCCCGGTGACTGCGTCGAGCGTGTCCTCCAGGCTGTGGCTGCGCCTGGCTTCGCAAACCATTGCCACGACACCTTGGTGGCGGCCATGGCCCGCGAGCCCATCGAGGCGCTCGCCCGTGGCCGACATCACGCGCACGTGCTTTTGCTCCGCAAGCTTGAGCAGGTCCCGCATGCGGCCGTCGGTCCTTTCGGACCCGGTATGCAGCTCGACGATGCTCTCGGGGCGCTGGCGCAGCAGGACGGTGACCGCGTGGAACCCGAACACGATCCGCGAAACGTTCATTTCTCCACGGGCACGAGGTCCATCTTGCGGGTTTCGAGGTCGACGCGCACGAGCTTGACCTTGAGGCGATCGGCCAGGCGGTAGCGCTTGCCGGTGCGCTCGCCGAGCAGCACATGACGCGTCGCGTCGAACGTGAAGTAGTCGCGCCCCAGCTCCGAGATATGCACAAGGCCGTCGACGAAATACTCGTCCAGCGTGACGAAGACGCCGAAGCCCGTGACGCCCGTGATGCGACCGCCAAACGTTTCGCCGACGTGGTCCTGCATGTAGAAGCACTTGAGCCAGTTCTCGACGTCGCGGCTCGCATCGTCCGCGCGGCGCTCGGTCTCGGAGCAATGGCGGCCGAGGGCCTCCCAGTCGATCCCGTCGTAACGCTTGTTGTTGATCGCCGCCTTGATCGCGCGATGCACCAGCAGGTCTGGATAGCGGCGGATCGGCGAGGTGAAGTGCACGTAGGCTTCGAACGCCAGGCCGAAATGCCCGGCGTTGTCCGGGCTGTACACGGCCTGCTTGAGCGAGCGCAGCAGGATGGTCTGCAACAGCGTGAAGTCGGGGCGCTGGCGAATCTTGAGGAGCAGCTCCGCGTAGTCCTTGGGCCGCGGCTTGTCGCCGCCGGCGAGGTTGAGCCCGAGCTCGGCAAGGAACGCGCGCAGCATCGTGATCTTTTCGGGCGAGGGCACGTCATGGACGCGGAACAGCACTGGCTGGCCGCGCTCGACGAGGAAATTGCCCGCGCAAACGTTGGCCGCGAGCATGCATTCCTCGATCAGGCGGTGCGCCTCGTTCCTCTGCTCGGGCACGATGCGCGAAATCTTCCCGCGCGCGTCGAATTCCATGCGGGTCTCGACCGATTCGAAATCGATCGCGCCGCGCAGCTCGCGCGCCTTGAGGAGCACGTTGAACACGCCGTGCAGCGTTTTAAGGTGCGCCAGCAGGTCCTCGCGTCCCGGGGTCGCCGTGTCGGTCGAAAGCATCTGCCAGACTTCGGTGTAGGTGAGCCTGGCTTGCGAGCGGATCACTGCCGGGTAGAACTCATACCGCGCCACGACACCTTTAGGGGTGATCGCCATCTCGCACACCATCGCGAGCCGGTCCACATCGGGATTCAGCGAGCACAGCCCGTTGGAGAGCTTTTCCGGCAGCATCGGGATCACCCGGCGCGGGAAGTAGACCGAAGTGCCGCGCTCGCGCGCATCGGTGTCGAGCGAATCGCCGTGCTGCACGTAGTTGCTCACGTCGGCGATCGCCACCCACAGCCGGTAGCCCTTGCCTTCGCGCACCGCGTGCACCGCGTCGTCGAAATCCTTGGCGGTTTCGCCGTCGATGGTCACCAGCGGCAGCCTGCGCAGATCCTGCCGGCCGGCGAGGTCCCCTTCGCGCACCGTGTCCGGCAGCGCCTTGGTCTGGGCCAGCGCCTTCTTCGAGAAATCGTAGGGCAGGTCGAACTTGCGCAGCGCAATCTCGATCTCCATGCCGGGATCCTCGCTGTTGCCGAGGACTTCGGCCACGCGCCCGATCGGCTGCGCGTGCTTGGAGGGCTGCGCGACCAGCTCGACGGTGACGATCTGCCCGGCCTTTGCCTTGCCGGCCTCTGCAGGCGGCACGAGGATGTCCTGGGCGATGCGCCGGTCTTCCGGGACGAGGAACAGCACGCCGTGCTCCGCGTGCAGGCGCCCGACGACCCGCCGGTTGCCGCGCTCGAGCACGTCGACGATCTCTCCGACGGGGCGGCCGCGCTGGTCGCGCCCGGTGAGCTTGACCGCGACGCGGTCGCCATGCAGGACCTGGCGCATCTCCGCGGGCGGGATGAACACGCTCTCGCCCGGCTCATCGGGCACGAGGAATCCGTGGCCGTCGCGATGACCCTCGATGCGTCCGGAAACCAGGGAAAGTTTTTTCGCCACCAGCAGCGCACCGGCGCGATTCACTACGAGGCGTCCGGTGGCTTCGAGGACCGTGAGCGCGGCGTCGAACGCGGTGCGCTCCCGCTTCTTGAGCTCCAGCCGGTCGGCGAGCTCGTCGGGCATCAGCGGCATTGCGGCCCGCGTGAGCTCGGCGAGGATCTCGCTTGCATAGCCGCTCGAGACTTCGGGCTTCGCAATAGGTGTCGCAGCGGCGGGTGTCGCAGCGGCGGGTGTCGCAGCGGCGGGTTTCCCAGCGGCGCGTGCCTGCGGCTTCTCGGCTCGCGGGGCGGGCTTTTTATGACGTGGAATTACAGGTGCTTTCTTTGACACGCGCAGGCTCAGCCCCTAGAATTCGCTCCCCTGCCGAGGTGGCGGAATTGGTAGACGCACATGGTTCAGGTCCATGCGGTGGCGACACTGTGGGGGTTCGAGTCCCTTCCTCGGCACCAGTCACAGAACTAAAGATTGTACTTTAGTTCTCAAAGAGTTACTAACCCGGCACAGACGGCCGCGGTGCAAACGCTCCTCGAACCCGGCCCTGCGCCGGGCAGTCCGAACTAGCGGGCGGAGGCGCCCTGCCCCATGGCCGCGGCGGATCCGGCCGGCGGCGGGAAAATGTCCACCGACGCAATGCTGATCTGCAGCTCGGAGCCCGCCGTTTCGTAACCCGCGTTTTCCGAGTCGTATTGCGAAAGCGCGTTGGCCACGAGCGCGGAAAGATTCGCATCGGCGCGCTTCCAGCGCGCAGAGCGCGCACCGCGATAGCTTTTCCAGGCGAGCTGCGTGAATGAGATCGCGACCGAATGCAGCGCCATGCTCGGACGTTCCGACCCGCGCTCGTACGGCCAGCTGACGCAGACGATCCTGCGCCGCGGCTTGAAAGTGAAGGCCGCCCCCGCCGGGAACTGCGCCCTCAGGAGATCGGCCCACGCCTCGAACATCATGTGGTCGGTCATCGCGATGCATGCCTTAGGTGGTTCATGTTGCGGGCATTTTTGAGCTTTTCCGCGCGAGGGTCTGTGATTTGGCGCACTGACCATGCGTCGCGTCGCGCTTAAATTTGCAAATCCCCCGCTGGATCCTTGCCCCCAACCCAAGGAGGCCTGAAATGGCGCGCTCCGTCTGGAAAGGCCTGATGAGCTTCGGCCTGGTCAGCATTCCCGTTGAACTCTTCACCGCCGAAGAGCGCAAGGGTTTCAAGTTCTCCATGCTCGACAAGCGCGACTTCTCGCCCGTCGGCTACAAGCGCTACAGCAAGGAGACCGGCAAGGAAGTCGAGTGGGCCAACATCGTCAAGGGCTACGAGTACGAGAAGGAGCAGTACGTCGTGTTGTCCGACGAAGACTTCAGGCGCGCCAACGTGAAGGCGTCGAAGACCATCGAGATCGAAAGCTTCGTGCCGGCTGCCGATATTTCGCCGCAGTATTTCGAGACGCCCTACTACCTCGTGCCGGCCGAGCGCGGCGAGAAAGTCTATGCGCTGCTGCGCGAAACGCTGCGGGCCACGGGCCGCGCCGCCGTGGCGCAATTCGTCCTGCGCTCCACGCCCCACCTGGTTGCGGTGCAACCGGAGGGCCGCGCCCTCATGCTCTTTACCTTGCGCTATGTAGACGAGCTCAAGGGCACGAAAGGGTTCGAGCTGCCCGCGGAGAACCTCAAGGAAGCCAAGGTCACGCCCAAAGAGATCGAGCTCGCCAAGCGCCTCATCGACGACATGACCGACAAGTGGAATCCCGAGGCGTTCAAGGACACCTACCACGACGACCTCATGAAGCGCATCAACGAGAAGATCAAGAAAGGCGAGACGCACGAGATCACCGAGCCTTCAGGCGAAGAGGACGAAGAGCCGCGTTCGGCCAAGGTCATCGACCTCGCCGCCCTGCTGCAGAAGAGCCTTGGCGACGGCGGATCAGGTACGACTCGCCGCAAAGCCACGCCGGCCCGCAGGCCCAAGGCGGGCGCCAAGCCGCACCTGCGCGTGGTCCCCTCATCGAGCTCTGCCGCGCGCCCGGCGGCCAGGCGCCGGCGGGCGGGCTAACGAGGACCCTCGATGGGGTTGTCGCAGTACCACGCCAAGCGGGATTTCAAGAAAACGCCGGAACCCCAGGGCCGCGTGGCGGCGCGCAAGGGCAAGGCGCGCTCTTACCTGATCCAGAAACACGCGGCCAGCCACCTGCACTATGACCTGCGACTGGAACTGAACGGCGTGCTGTTGAGCTGGGCGGTGCCTAAAGGCCCGAGCCTCGACCCCGCGGACAAGCGCCTCGCCATGCAGGTCGAAGACCATCCCCTCGACTACGGCGAATTCGAAGGCACGATTCCGAAGGGACAGTACGGCGGCGGCACCGTGATGCTCTGGGACCGCGGCACCTGGACCCCGGTGGGCGAACCGGAGGCGAGCTACAAGAAAGGCCACCTCAAGTTCGACCTCGATGGCGAGAAGCTGCAGGGACGCTGGGCGCTCATCAAGACACACGGCAGCAAGTACGGCGGCAAGTCCGAGGCCTGGCTGCTCGTCAAGGACGTGGATGAATCTGCCAGGCGAGGCATCGACGCGCGCATCGTGGACTCGGCACCCGACAGCGTGGCCTCGGGCCGGGGTCTGGAGGCCATCGCCAGGGACAGCGAGAACGATTGGTACTCGAACCGGTCGGCCAACGCCAACGTCCGTAGCGGCGCTATGCGCAAATCCACGTCTCCTGCCAAAGCGCCGAAGAAGAGATCGAAGGGCACGCTTGCCGGCATCGAAGGCGCAAAGCCCGCGGCCATTCCAGCGAAAGTCTCTCCGACCCTGTGCTCGATCGTGGCCGTGCCGCCGAAAGGCGACGCCTGGCTGCACGAAGTCAAATATGACGGCTACCGGCTCGTGTGCAGGCTGGACGCGGGAAAGGTCCGCATCTATTCGCGCAGCGGCAAGGAGTGGACGGACCGGTTCTCTTCAACGGCCGCGGCGATTGCAAAGCTCAAGGCGAAGTCGGCCTGGCTCGATGGCGAGATGTGCGCGGTGGATGCGAAAGGCCGCTCGAGCTTCCAGGCACTGCAAAACGCGTTATCCGGGCCGGAGACCTCGCACCTGGTTTTCTTTGCCTTCGACCTGCTCCACCTCGACGGCTACGACCTGCGCGAAGCCCGGCTCGTCGAGCGCAAGCGCGTGCTGGCCAACCTTCTCGAGCGCTCGGGCGGTCCGATCCGCTACAGCCCGGAGGTGCGCGGCTCGGGCACAGACATGTTCAAGCAAGCCTGCGCGCTCGGCCTCGAAGGCATCGTCTCGAAACGCGCGGACTCCCCATACGCCAGCGGCCTCAGGACACGCAACTGGGTCAAGTTGAAATGCGTGCAGCGCCAGGAAATGGTCATCGGCGGGTTTACCGACCCGCAGGGGCGCCGAGCCGGATTCGGTGCCCTGCTTCTCGGCGTGTACGACGAAGCCGGCGAGCTGCGTTATGCGGGCAAGGTCGGCACCGGGTTCGACGATGCCGCGCTGGTCGCGATGCGCAACCGGCTGGCGAAGCTCGAGCAGGATGCGCCTGCGTTCGTGAATCCGCCGCGCGGGTTCGAAGCCAGGGGCGCGCACTGGGTCGAGCCGAAACTCGTGGCCGAGGTGAAATTCACCGAGTGGAGCGACGCGGGCTCGTTGCGACACCCGTCGTTTGTCGGTCTTCGCGAAGACAAGAAAGCCTCGGAGGTCATCCGGGAGAAAGCAGCCTCCGGCGGGGCGGCCGCGCCCGCAACCAAGGAGCGAACCGCCGTGAAGAAGACCCGGCCTGTCGCTGTTGTTTCGTCGGCCGACACCGTGGCCGGGGTGAAGTTGAGCAACGCGGGCAAGCAGATGTTCCCGGAAGCGGGCCTCACGAAACTGTCGCTTGCGCGCTACTACGAGTCGATCGCCGACTGGATCCTGCCGCAGATCGAAGGCCGGCCGCTGAGCCTGTACCGGTGCCCCGACGGCTGGGGCAGGCAGTGCTTCTATCAAAAGCACGCGGACAAGAGCGTTCATGCCTCGGTCGACCGGGTGAAGGTGCCTGAAGGGGACGGCACAGCGATGTACTTGTCCGCGAGTTCCCTCCCCGCGCTGGTGGCGCTCGTCCAATGGGGCGTCATCGAGCTGCATCCCTGGGGCTCGCGCATGCCGGATCCCACCAGGCCCGACCGACTGATCTTCGATTTCGATCCGGCCGACGACGTGCCCTGGGCGCGCGTGGTCGAGGCGGTCAAGATGCTCAAGACCCTGCTCGGGGAAATGGGACTGCCCGCATTCCTGAAGACGACCGGTGGCAAAGGATTGCACGTCGTGGTGCCGATCAAGCGGACGCTGACGTGGGAGCGCGCGAAGGCGTTTACCAAAGCGGTGGCCGACCTGATGGCCAGGACTTTCCCCGACCGGTTCGTCGCGACGCTCGCCAAGTCCAGGCGCGAGGGCAGGATTTTCATCGACTACCTGCGTAACGCAGAAGGATCGACTGCCATCGCCGCTTACGGCATTCGCGCGCGGAAGAACGCTCCCGTGTCGACGCCCATCACGTGGAAGGAACTCGCCAAGGAAGTTCGATACGACTATTTCAACGTGAAGAACGTCCCCTCCCGACTCGCTCGCCTCAGGAAAGACCCTTGGGAAGGATTCGCCGCTGCAAGCACTGCTGTCACCGCGGCCATGTTCAAGCAGGTCGGAGTGGCTGCGGGCTCCAGGTGAGGAAATTTATCCGCTGAAGCGATGGCAGCATTTCGACCGCTAGCCCGCTCCAGCCGTGGGGATGTCCATAAACTTGGCAGTATTTGGCATTCCTTGCCTTGCCGTTACTTCGGCCGCGGCCGCTGCAGGTCGCGATCCGGTTTGGACAGCCGACCGGCGCGCAGTTCGCGCACTGCGTTGACTAGCGCGCGAGCGACGTTACGCACTTCCTCCTGCACGGCCTCGTCGCGGTCGAGTGTTTCGTGACTGGTCGCATACGGCTCGAAGTAGCCGATGTAACGATCGAGCTTCGACTGGAACCCCGCATCGATCAGCCCCATCCAGTCGAGCCAGTCGGAAAGCGCGCGCCGGGTTTCTTCGACGCCGGCCACGTCGCCATGCACCACGAGTCCGTATGTGCGGCCCGCAAGGTGCTTCGGATACGGCCACCCCTCGAGCTCCAGCGCCTTGGCCTTGGCCGGATCCTTGCCGTTGGTCGAAGTCGGATCGGGATTGCCGCCGTCGGCGCAGACCAGCCGGTCGATCATCAGCTTGAGGACGCTCGAGCTGTGATACCAGTTGACCGGCGTGAGCAGCAGGACGCCGTGCGCCGAGACCCATCGCTCGTAGATCTCGTTCATCCAGTCGCCCACCTGGTTCAGCGAATGGTTCGGGTAGCAGGAGCACGGCCAATGACAGAGCGGCTCGGCGGTCGACACGCAGCCCTTGCAGGGAAAAATGCGCCGCCCGTAGTCGGAAGTCAGCCGGCTGAGATCCAACAGGTCCGCCTGCATGCCTGCCTTGGCGATCACTTCCTCGGCGAGTTTCGTGAAGCGGAAAGTCTTGGAAATCTCGCCTGGGCAGGTCCCGTCATTGCGGGATGACGCGCAGACCAGCAGGATGCGCGAGGGCATCGACGGGTCTTTCTGCCGCTTCTCCGCCTCGATCAGCTTGTTGCGCGCCTCGACCCACTCCACCGACAACTTGTACTTCGGGTCGGCGAATTCGGGTCCCGCCTTTACGGTGCGGGGCGCCTTGCGGCCGTTGGAATAGGCGCTCCACGCAATCACCTCGACTTTTGCAAGCTCCTTGCGGACCTTGTCGTAAGCCGGGTCGTAGTACGACTGCTGGAAATGCTTGGCGAATTCGGCCCGCGTGAGCTCCGCCGGGGCCTGGCCTTTGCGGATGACGATCTTTTTGCCTTTCATCGCCGGAGTCTGCACACCCCGCCAGCTGGCTTCTGTACGCTTTCGCACAAAGGGCGACGACGCCTAGAACGGCACGAGGATCTTGAGTGCCGCCTTGACAATCCTGGTTTCGACCATCGTCGTCGCCGTCGCATGCCCTGCGTCCCTGCGACTGAACAACCGGTCGTCGATGTGGAGGTCGTAGTCGCCATGCTGCATGGCAACGTGCCGTCCTTGCACCGTGGGCAACTCGGCCAGCGCGAGCCTGCGTTGCTGCCATTTCGAAAGGCAGTCGAAGAAGTGGTCGCGCTCCTTCTCGCTCACCATCACGACGTCGAGCAACCCGTCAGCCGCATGCCCGTGCGGTGACAGGTAAAGGTTGGGGCCGATGAACGGCGTGTTCAGCACCTCGAAGAGCAGGTAGTCGCCGGACACGTCCTTGCCGTCCACCGTGGCATTCACCCTTTTGGGCGGGTGGTTGCGCAGGCGCTGCTTCAGCAGCTTGATCGCGTAGGCCACGGCCTGCTTCGGTTTTTCCATTTTCGACAGCGTGCGATCCTGCGACGCCTTCGGCATCACCCAGGCAAAGAGCCCCACTCCGACCCCCTCGACGCAGTACGTGTCCTCCCACGGGCCCGAAACCTCCGCAGCATCGACTTTGACCTGCCGCGCATTCGCCCAGCCGGCGATGTGCTGCTCGATCGGGATGCCGGCAATCCCCACGCTGCGGGAAAAATTGTTGGCGGTGCCCATCGGCAGGACTGCGACCGGCGACTTCCTGCCCACCATGCGCCGCAGGACTCGCCCGACGGTGCCATCGCCGCCGGCCACCGCCACCACGTCGGACTTCACGCGCAGCGCATCCGCCCAGTCCTTCGACTTGGACGAGTGATAGCTGACTTCATGGCCGCACTGCCGGATGAGTTTGCACAGCTCGCGCGCGCCGGGCTGGCCGACGGCACCCGCCGTCGGGTTGTGGATGAGCGTGACTTTCATGGATGTGTGAGCCGTGGCACGGAACTTCCCTTTCGAAAACTGCAAAAATGGGGACTGGTTCGCGTAAAAAAGGGCTTGGAATGCGCATACTCATCGCTAACGACGACGGAATTTACAGTCCGGGCATCTCGGCGCTCGCCGAAGTTGCGACCCAGTTCGGCGAAGTGCGCGTGGTCGCGCCGGACGTCGAGCGCTCCTCCGCGGGCCATTCGATCACCGCTTCGGCCCCGCTGAGCTACAAGAAGACGCCGCTGCGGATCAACGCCGAAGCTTTTCGCGTCAATGGCACGCCCGCGGACTGCGTCGCCGTGGGCATCCACCAATGGGAAAAGGTCGACGTCGTGCTCTCCGGCGTGAACCAGGGGAGCAACCTGGGCAGCGCGATCTGGCATTCCGGCACGCTGGCGGCCGCCAAGCAGGCCGCGCTGCTGGGCTCCCGAGGCATCGCCCTCAGCACGCCGAGCACTGAAACCGAGCCCGACTACGAATTGCTCAAGCCATGGCTCGCAAAAGTGCTTGCGGTGTTGCTGCCTGCGAACGAGTTTCCCCTGATCAACGTCAACCTTCCGCCGCGCCAACCGAAAGGCTTGCTCTGGACGCGCCAGTCCGTGAGCCATTACGACGGCCGTATGGTCGCGGGCAAGGATCCGATGGGTCGCAACCACTTCTGGTTCACGGTGGTGCCGATCGAGAACGCGGAGGAAGGCACCGACCGGTGGGCGGTGGAGCGCGGCTACGTGTCGATGACTCCGCTTCTGCTGGACCTCACCAACGACAAGGAGCTCGCGGCGGCGAAGCAACGCCATCCGGTGGACAGCGTTCTTTTCGCCTGAGCTTGCGGCATGTCGAAGGAGCGCATCAGGGTCGCGTCGTACAACGTGCATGCGGGCGTCGGGACCGACGGGACTTTCTCCCCGGAGCGCATCGCCAGCGTCATCACGGAACTTGGGGCGGACGTGGTGGGGCTGCAGGAAGTCCACTCCGGCGACGGCTCCTTCAGCATGCTCGACACGCTCGCGCGTGCGACCGGCATGCATGCGATCGCGGGGCCTACTCACTCGCGACCCTCGCACGGCGAGTTCGGCAACGCCCTGCTGACGCGCCATAAAGTCGTTACGGTCCGGCAGCTCAATCTCGCGGTGACCGGACGCGAGCCGCGCGGCGCGCTGGATGTGCTGCTCGACTGCGGCTCCCCACTGCGCGTGATGGCCACGCACCTGGGCCTGCGTCCGTGGGAACGTCGCGAGCAGGTCGCGAAGCTGCTGCAGGCGCTGACTGAAGACGAAGGCAAACAGGGAACGGCGACCACGGTCCTGCTTGGGGACATCAACGAATGGTTTTTGTGGGGTCGCCCCTTGCGCAGGCTGCACAAACACTTCCGTTCCCTGCCTGCGCGCCGCACTTTCCCCGCAGGCTGGCCGGTGTTTGCGCTCGACCGGATCTGGGTCAAACCTTTCAGCCTCGTGCGCCGGGTGCAGGCTCACCGCAGCCCCGCCGCGCGGCTCGCGTCGGACCACCTGCCCCTGATCGCGGATATCGGACCCGGCTGAGCTGCCCGGGTCACGCACCGGTCTGCGCCGCTTTCCTTTTGCCCCGCTTTTCGATGGCGCCGTTGGCCAGCTTCAGCGCGCTGACCGACACGATGAACAGGCCGACGACCACCGCGGCCACCAGTCCGTAGTTGATGCGTCCCGGATCCCGCAGGCCTTCCTCGATCTGGTTGCCGAAGACCGTCATCGCCAGCGTGCCCGGAAGCATCCCGAGGAAAGTGCCGAGCGCGAACTGCCACACCTTCACGCGAATGGCCCCGGCCACCAGGCCGCCGATGGCGAATGGCGCCACCGGCACCAGCCGCAGCAGGGTGACGGCAAGCAGCCCGCGCGTGCGCAACAGTTCGCTTACGCGATTGAGCTTCGGGCCGGCAAATCGCCGCACCCTCGCCCGGTTCATGCGACGGCCGATGAAATACGTCGCGAGGGCGGCGATCTGGATTCCGATCAGCGCGTAGAGCATCCCGACCGCCGTGCCGAACGCGATCACCGAGAACAACGTGATCAAGGGGCGGGGGAACAGCACGAGGCAAGCCGGCGTGTAAGCCAGCAGCACCACGAACGGTGCCCAGGGCTGAGACGCGAAGTCATGCGCAAGGTCGATCACGCGTTCGGATGTCATCCACCCCGACAACGGCGTGTACTTCCAGAGGGCGGTGAGCACCGCCACGATCGCGATCATGATCAGGAATGCGCGCAACGCCTTGCCCGACTCGCTGTTCACGTTCGGGGCGAACTGGTCGATCATTCGCTCGAGCGCCACGGGCTGCTCGGGGTCGGCGAGCGCAGCCATGCTGACGACCCCTTCAGACCACGGCTCGACTTCGAGACGGCGCAGCGACCGATGGTCGCACTGCAGGGACTTCACGGCGCGAAGCAGCGTGCCTGAGCGCATCGCGGCCGCATGGACCTGCTGCGGCGGCAGCCCGAGGTGCTCGCCAATGAGGTCGTTGCGGATTTTGCGGATGACAGCCGCCTGCCCCTCGTCGCCATTGGCCTGGAAAGTCAGGTCGCACTCGGTGTCCATGCCCATCGACCGGTTGCACAGGTTGGCCGAGCCGATGCGCATCCATTCATCGTCGACGATCATCGCCTTCGAATGGATGTCGACGCACGTGCCCTCCACGAGCCCCGGCATGTGCGGGTAAAAGATTTCGAGCCGCCCCCATTTGTCGGCGCGGCGCAGCTTCTCGATCAAATGCGTGCGCAAGGCATGCATGGTGTGCTCTTCCAGCCAGCCATGGCTGAGGAGCCGCAGGACCATGATGACTTCGGGCCCATCGCGCTCCTCGAGGCGCAACGCCAGCGCTTCGGCCAGCTTGTCCGCGGTGAAGTACTGGTTCTCGATGTAAATGTAGCCCCTGGCGCGCTCGATCAGGTCGAGGTAGAGCGCCTCGTTCTCGCGGACCTGCCTGACCGTGCCGGTGCCGGGATGGGTGCGCGAAACGCCCACCGTGACGTCCCGCATCTGCACCGGGACCGAAGCCGGCCATGGGTCGAAGGCGCGGCCGGGCCTGACGACAACGGGAAGTTTCTCGCCGGTCGCCTCCCGCCAGCGCTCGCGGGCGATCTTCGTCAACGCGTGCGCGGCTTCGCCATCGACCAGGCTCATGAGGTCGTGGAAGGGCGGGTAAGGCGCGTCGTTCCACATGCGGCGCGGATCGTTGGCCAGGTGATCGCACGTGTCCCAGCGGCGGTTGGTGAGGTCCATGCCGCCGCAGAATGCGATCGAATCGTCGATAATGACGATCTTCTGGTGGTGCGAGCCCCCGATGGGGTGCGTATTGTCGTAACGGAAATCCACGCGGCGCCGCGGAGTCCATCCCGTGCCGTAAATCGGCGGAAATTCCCGGTCGGTCCCGAACAGCATCGGGTAGTCCCAGTCGAGGATCTTGATCTGCAGGTTCTTGCGGCGGCGCGCCAGATGATTCAGGAACGGGCCCAGCGTATCGGGGCAATCGCCCTCCTCGCCCGGGCAGCGCAGTCGGGTGCGACTGTCGAAATCCCACGCGAGGATGACGATGAGGCGTTCGGCCTTGAGGGCAGCCTCGGTGAAAGCCTTGAAGTAAGCGTCTCCATCGACGAGCACCGAAGCTCGCGCAGCCTGCGCGACCTCCATGCAATTGCGGCCGGGCTCGAAGATCCCTGCGTCGCCCGAATTGGCGGCGACTGGGACCCGGACGTCTTCCTCGGTGGCGAGATGCATTAGCGCAAACCCATTGGCGGAAACCCGTTAGCAGAAACCCTCAGGGGCACAAGCGGATGAAGAACCAGGCGTTTGCATTTGGAAAGCGTCCCCTGCGAATGCTGCCTAGTTTCGCGAAATCGCACCGCAGCGAAAATCGGCGCATCTCCGGAATGCGGGTAGGAAACGCAGTGCGTCAGATGTCAGCGAATTCTTACGCGTCATCGGGTGACTTGCTGACTGAAGTAGCTGACCGCGACACCTAAGATGCTCGAACACGGGGGTGGATGCGTCCCGGCAGTACAGCCAACAGCAGGAAGGAGACGCTGATGAACGCGCGAATTTCAGGGATACGGCAATCCAACGTGGCGCCGGTGCTGCACGTCCCTGTGCTCAACTTTCCACCCCATCTTGCCTCGCGAGTGCTCTCGGCGCGCACCATCGAGCGGACCCGCATCCGACAGGCTCAAAGCAAGCCGATTGACGGGAAAGCGTTCAGTTCATTCTGGATGGGCGGCTACGACGGCCCGGCTGGGGTTCAGGCGCCAACCACCTCGCCAGACAGCTATTCGCGTTTGCTTGAATTCGGATTGCGGACGGTTCGCGAGAACGCGGACTGGGCGCGGGTCGACAAGCCCGCAGGCCACGACCTGCGTCCGTTCGAAGAACGCGCGCGCATGGCCAAGGGCCTGGGCATGCAGATCATCTGGACGTTGTGCTGCAGGCAATGGCCCGAAGATCTCAAGTTCCTTTCGGCCGGATTCGTTGAGCGCTTCGCGCGCTACGCCGGTGCAGTGGCCCATCGCATGGCCGAATTCGACCCGGCGGCCGTCCCCGTTTTCGTCCCGGTCAACGAAATCTCCTTCCTGGCGTGGTCGTTGTACTCGCGCGGCGAACTGCGGCAAGCCGACGGCGCTCATCCCCCGCTGGCGGAAATCAAGCGTCAACTGGTGCGCGCGTCAATCGCAGCGTCCGAGGCGATCCTGTCCAGGGTGCCGCACGCAAGGCTGATGCATACGGACCCGTTGGAGCATGTCGTTGCGCCGCAGGGTCAGTCGGCGTTGGCCGCCCGCGCGGAGCACCGCACCGAGCTGCAATTCGAAGCCTGGGACTGGATCGCCGGGCGCGCCGCCAAGGAGCTTGGCGGCCGGGCGCGGTATCTCGACCTCGTGGGCGTCAACTACTACGCCGACAACCAATGGGAGCTGGGCAGCGGCAAGCGCCTGGGCTGGCAACTCGACGACCAGCGGCGGCTTCCCTTGAGTTCACTGCTGCTGGGCGCCAAGCGGCGCTACCAGCGCCCGATCGTGATTGCGGAGACGAGCCACACCGGAATCCGGCGAGGCGCGTGGATCCGGGAGATCGCCACGGAAGCGCGCGCGGCCAGGCAATCGGGCGCGCGCATAGAAGGCATCTGCCTGCATCCGCTGGTCGACCAGGTCGACAGCACGAGCCCGGGCAAGTGGCCGTCGCGAGGTCTGTGGGAAGTCCGGCAGGAAGGCGCGACTAAATCGCTCGCGCTAAGCGCGTCTTATGCCGCTGCCCTCCGGGCCGCGCAGAAGACCGTCGACCGCGAGCCTTCCGCCTCCGTCCTCGCGCAGCCCCCGGCTTCGGTCTAGTAAACCAGTGCCGCCACCGGCGCGTCCGCAAGGATGCGCGCCAGGCGCAGCGAGCCGTTCTCCGGCTCGAGTTCCTCACCCGTAAAGAGATTCCGAAGCCGGGTGCCGGCCGGCACGCAAGGCAGTGCGACTGCCGTGTCGGTCCAGATCGCCTCCCCGCAGGGCAGTTCACCCTCGCCGGCTCCGAGCGACGCGTGCAGCCGCGGCGCCACCGTAATGACGCCATGGTTGCCACCAGTGCGCGCGAAGGCGAGGACATTTGCCTGGCGTGTCCCGGCCGCATGCACAGGCGTGTAGGCGCCGGCGAAGTACGGCTCCGGACGAGTGCGACGATGCCCGAGCAGCCGCGCGATCACGAAGAGCTTCGCCCTCCCATCCCGCGGCATCCCGAAAAGGCCGCGCACTTGCGCGAGCGGCGCCGCCTCGCCCGGCAAGTTCGCCAGCAGGTCCTTTCGCAACGCATAGTCCACCGGCCGCCGATTGTCCGGATCGACCAGCGAATAATCCCAGATCTCGTTGCCCTGGTAGATGTCGGGCACGCCAGGCGAAGTGAGCTTGATCAGCGTCATCGAAAGGCTGTTGAGCATTCCGAGCCAGCCCACCTGGGCGGCGACTTCGCGCAGGCTCTCGAGGAACAGGTTGCGGCCCGGCCTCAGGAGGCCCCGCACGAACTCCGAAACCGATTTTTCATAGGCGGCATCGGGATTGACCCAGCTCGTATGCAGCTTGGCCTCGCGGACGGCCTTGAGCATGTAGGCGTCCACCCGATCGGCGTAGGCAGCGAGCGCGGCCCCATCCGCGGGAAACGGGAAGCTCCCGAGCAGCGTCTGGTAGAGCAGGTACTCGTCGTTGCGCGAAGGCGCGCTGATGCCGTCGATGATGCGTTTCTTGCTGCGGTTCAGGCGCGTCCAGCGCCGCAGGTAAAGCCGCCACGCCGCCGGCAACTCGGAAAGCACGTTGATGCGCGCGCGCACGTCCTCCGAGCGCTTGTTGTCGTGCGTCGATGTGGCCACGAGCGTGTGCGGCCACTTGGCGGCGCGGTCCGCGCTGGCTCCATGGAACGCGTTGACGCCATAGCCGAACGTGGCCGGGTCGCTGCCCACGTCGTTTAGCGAAACCAGCCGATTGTAGAGGTAGAAGCTCGTGTCCTCGACCCCCTTGGCCATGACCGGGGCGGTGAGCTGCTGGAACTTCATCGCGAAGGCGCGCATCTCGGCCACATCGGAAAGGAGTACCGACGCGATGAACTCGAAGATGCTTGGGTCGGCCGCGCGCGAATGGCGCCGCGCGCGCGCCACGGCCCACTCGATCCAGCGGCGGTCTTCCGCCGAGACCTGGTCGGCGAGGTAGGTGCGATAGACCGGGAAAGAAGCGATCACCTCGGCCAGCGCCTGGCGCAGCGTATTCAACGTGTAATCGCGAGTGCCGCGCCGGCCGCTGGCGATGCGGGCCAGCCGATTCGCAAGGACTGTCAGCTCGCTGGCAAGCGCGGTGCGCAGGATGAGGATCCGCGACCTGCGCGCGACCTCCTCGAACGATTCGCTCATGCCCGTAAAGCCGGAATACAGGCGCGAGAAGGACCGGGCCGCAGCCTCGTCGACAAACAGCCCGTTCACCAGGTTCGCGAACCGGTACCCCGTTGTGCCATGGACGGCCCAGGTCTCGGGCATGTTCTCGAACGAGGCCACGATCTTCTCGATCACCACGTACATCGGGCGGCCGGGTGCAAGCGACTCGCCCTCGCCTCGCGCCTCGATGTATTTCTCCTGCAGGCGGCAGAAATAGGCTTCCGGATCGTAGAGCCCGTCCGGGTGATCGATGCGCAGTCCATCCACGGCCCCCTCCCGGATCAGGTCGAACACGAGGGCGTGCGTGGCCGCGAATACTTCCGGGTTCTCCATGCGCAGCGCGGCGAGCTCGTTGATGTCGAAGAACCTGCGGTAGTTGATCTCGTCCGAGGCGACGAGCCAGTACGCAAGCCGGTACGCTTGCGCGTCCAGCAGCGTGTGCAGCCTGTCGTAACTCGCCACGTCGCCCGGCGTGCCGTTGAACGCATCCACCGACTTCAGGATCGCGGCTTGCATGCGCGGGTCGGCGCTGCACAGGTGGGCGAGCCCGCGTTTGAGCTCCTCCTTGACGAGGTCGCGCTCGGCGGCCAGGTCGAGCGCCTCGCGCGGCGGCAGGTTGCCGAACTTCGCGACGAGGTCGTGCAGGTCCGCTTCGACGCTCGAGAGGATCTGCGGATAGGTCCGCGGGTCGACCGGGAAACGGTGGTGGTGGTAGCGCACGCTGAACGTGCCCGCCTCGGCTTCGAAGGCAAGCTTGAGTTCGCCGGCTTCGAGCAGCGCCCCGTAGTGCCCGCCGAGCACCGGCACGAGCAATCGGTTCGCGAGGTGCGCGCTGGCCGGATGCCAGTCGATATCGAAATAGTCGGCGTAGGCGGAGGCCTGGCCGTTTTCGAGCACGTCCATCCACCACTCGTTGTCCGCTGCCATGACGCCCATGTGGTTCGGCACCACATCCATGATCTGTCCCATGCCATGCGCGCGGAGCTGGGTGACGAACGCATCGAAGTCTTCGCGGCTGCCGATCTCCGGGTTGAGCTCGCGGTGGCCGATGATGTCGTAGCCATGCGTGCTGCCGCTTCTCGCGCGCAGGTAAGGGGAGCAATACACGTGGCTGACGCCCAGCGCCGCGAGGTACGGCACCAGCGCGGTCGCGTCCCGAAACCCGAAGCCGCGGTGCAGCTGCAGCCGATAGGTGGCGCGTGGAATGGTCATCGGCAAGTGCTCGCCCTCCCGGCTTTCAGGCCGGGCGGGGCGAGTTGCAGCCACGAGCCTCGCCCAGTTCACCGCAGAGCCGCGCGAGGCGCGGATCGCAGCGCATCTCTTCCAGCGAGCGAGGCGACTTGCGGCGCCAGTTGGGCGCCGCGTCCGGCGTGCCGGGCACGTTCGCCTGCTCGCCAGCCCCGGCCACGTCGTCCAGTTGCACTGCCAGCATGAGCGCCGCGCTCTTTGCGAGATACAGGTGCACGGCATGACACAGGCGCGCAAGCGCATCCGGCGGGAGGTCGGCGCGTGCATCGCTGCCCGAGGGCAGAGCACCCGACATTCGCAAAGCGTCGACCAGCGCAGCACGCATCGCGTCGTCCTGCGCCCTCCAGTACCCGGCGAAAGTGGGCAGGTCGTGCGTGGAGAACGCGACCATCGACAGGGCCGGGAAGTCCGGCCGCGAACTGAAGTGTCCGGAGGCATCGCGCTCGAACATCAGCAGGCGATAGGAGAGCACGCCCCATTCACGCAGCGCGTGGCGTAACTGGACCGGCACCGTGCCGAGATCCTCGCCGATGACCATGCAGGCGTGGCGCTCGCTCTCCAGCGCGATGATGGCCAGCAGGTCTTGCAGCGGATAGCGCACGTAAGCGCCCTGGGCCGCGCCGCCCTGGCCCGCGCCGCCCTGCCCCGGAATCCAGAAAAGTCGCGCGAGGCCCATCACATGGTCGATGCGCAGCGCGCCGGCCGAGGCCATGTTCGCCCTCAACGTCTGGATGAACATTGCGTAACCCGTGCGCTTCATGGCTTGCGGATTGCAGGGAGGCAGTCCCCAGTCCTGCCCGTCCGCGTTGAAATCGTCCGGCGGCGCGCCGATGCTCGTGCCCAAGGCATAGAGGTCCTGGCGGGACCACGCATCCGCGCCTCCGCGGTCAACCGAAACCGCGAGGTCGAGATAGAGGCCGATGCCGCCGTGCCTGGACGCTGCGTGCGCGGCCGCAAGCTGCGAAGCCGACTGCCACTGCAGGTAGAGGAAAAAGCCGACGCGGCCCGCGTGCTCCCGCGCGAAGCGGTCGACTTCGGCCGATGCCGGGTCGCGGTAGCCCTCCGGCCACTGCTGCCAGCTTCCCACGTTGACGTCCTGGCGCCTGAAGTGCTCATGCAGCGTTTCGTACACCGCGAACCTGCGCAGCGCTTCGCCGCCCTCGCTGCAGAAGTTCTCGAAGCCCCGGCCACGGCCGTCGTCGCGCGTTGCGCCATCGTTCTGCCTGAAGTGCCCGTACAGCAGCTCCAGCACCGGTGTCTTTGCGGCGGCGACGCGATCGTAGTCGACGATGTCGCTCGAGCGCAGGCCCGTCGTCGTTGCCTCAAAGCTTCGGGAGGCGACCAGCTCGCGCGCCGCGGCGCACCCCGCATACTCCTCGATCGCTTCCACATTCAGGTAAAGCGGGTTCAGGAACAGCCGGCTCGATGGGCTGTAGGGACTCGCATGGTCCGGGATCGAAAGATACAAGGCATGCAGCGGATTCACGCCGACAAACGCAGCGCCGAGCCCGGCCCACTGCGCGCCCGCTTCGGCCAGGTCGCCGAAATCGCCGATGCCCCAGTTACGCTCCGAGCGCAGGCCATAGAGCTGCAGGACGACGCCCCAGAACCGCGCTCCGCGAGACGCGGCTTCAGGCAGGAAGCAGCGCTCCGGCGCGACGATAAGCGTGGCTTGCCCGAGTCGACGGCCGTCGCCTGCAATTTCGATGCGGTGGTAGCCGCTCGGAATCGACGGCAGCGGCAAACGCACCGCGCGGCGGCGCGTGCCATCCACCTGGCGTTCCTCGGCCACCCGCAGTTCGTGGACGTTTGCGCTGCCCGCCCGCGTGGTGCCGTCTTCCTCGGCGATCCGCCAGTCGATGACCGTCGCACCGATTTTCGCCGGGAGTTTCAGCGTGAGTCCCTGCGCCAGCGCCGATCTGCGCAGCACCACCGTGTCGGGAATCGCCCTCGACCACTCGCTCAGGATCCGCTCCTCGAGCGCGTGCCCGGCCCCGCCCGGCTGGTCGAGGGCCACGCCCATTGCAGCCAGCAGTGCGCGCACGGTGTCGGGGCCGGCTTCGCGCCAGACACCCCAGATATCGTGATAGCCAGGCTCGATGCCGCAGAAATCGGCGAGTTCGCCCAGGGCGTGGTCAATCATGCGCCGCGTCCAGGGTCCAGACCGCGCCCCACGCCGGCATCTCGCGGCCTGGCGCGGCGCCAGCCGTCGAATGAATAGCCGTCGAATGAATACATGTGCCGGGGGCGTGGGTGACTTGCACGCCATCGAGTGCGGACAGGTTCGCGCGCAGGTGCAGGGCCGTGCCGTCCCCGAACACCCAGTCGAGGGCGAGGCCCGAATCCCCGATCACTTCGAACCGGCCCCGGCGTGAACCGCTTGCGAGGTGCGGCACGATCTTCAGGCGGCGCACCCGCAGGAGATCGGCGTACAGCGCATGCCACTCGGCATGGACGCCGAGCACCGGCTCGGTCCAGTCGAGTTTGCTCGCGAGGAAGGTCGCCTCGGCGCCCGGGTCCGGGATCGAATCACGCACGGCGGGATCGCTGAACTGCGCGAACCCGGCAAACTCCTCGCGGCGCCCCTCGCGGACCGCGGCCGCGAGCTCCGGGGCAAAATCGCAGAAGAACTGGAACGGCGAGCTGGCGGCGAACTCCTCGCCCATGAAGAGCATCGGCACGGCCGGGGCAAGCAGCAGGCAGGCCACGCCGAGCTTCAGCGCGCGCGCATCGGCCGAAGCCGCGACACGATCGCCCATCGCGCGGTTGCCGACCTGGTCATGCGTTTGCAGGAAATTGATGAACGCGCCCGGCGGCAGCGAGGTTGTCCTCTCGCCCCGCAAGGCGCCCTTGCGGTAAGAGGACGGCTCACCCTGGAATCCGAAGCCTTCGGCAAGCGCGCGGCCCAGCCACCACACCGGGCGGTCCGCATAGTCGGCGAAGTAGCCGTCGCGTTCGCCGGTGGCAATGATGCGCATCGGGTGATGGAAATCGTCATTCCATTGCGCATTGGCCACGGCGGGCTGCCCCGCCTCGTCGCGCGTGAGATAGCGCGCCTGGTTGCGGTCGTTCTCGACGATCAGGTGCACGTGCCGCTCTCGACCGGGCCCCGCGCGCACGGCCGCGGCGATCTCCTCGACGATGTCCGGCTGGCTGTTGTCCGCAATCGCGTGGATCGCATCCAGCCGCAGCCCGTCGAAATTGAATTCATTGATCCAGTAGAGCGCGTTGTGGATGAAGAAATCGCGCACGGTGCGCGAGTCCGGTCCGTCGAAGTTCAGCGCCGCGCCCCACGGGGTCTTGCGTTCCGTGTCGAAGAATTGCGGCGCGTATTCGCCCAGGTAGTTGCCCTCCGGGCCGAAGTGGTTGTAGACCACGTCCAGAAAGGCCATGAGCCCGCGCGCATGCGCGGCGGCCACGAGGCTCTTCAGGTCGTCCGGGGATCCGTAAGCGGCATCCGGCGCGTAAGGCAGCACGCCATCGTAGCCCCAGTTGCGCTTGCCGGGAAAATCGGCCACCGGCATCACCTCGATCGCAGTCACGCCCAGCCGCACGAGGTAGTCCAGCCGCTCGATCGCCGCATTGAAAGTGCCCGCGGGCGTGAAGGTGCCTATGTGAAGCTCGTAGATCACCGCTTCGTCCCAGGGGCGGCCTTTCCAGTCCTGGTCCGGCCAGGGGAAAGCCGCGGGATCGACGACCATGCTGGCCGCGTGCACGTCCTTCGGGTTCCATCGGGAGGCCGGGTCCGGCACGCAGATTCCGTCGTCGATGCGGTATTGGTAAGTCGCGCCGGCCTCGATCCCCTGGATGACTGCGCGATGCCAGCCGCCGGTACTGGCAGTCATTGGCAGGCTCGCGCGGCCCCGCTCATGGGTGAGATCGAGTTCCACGCTCCTCGCGCCCGGCGCCCAGAGGCTGAAGCGCACGTTGCCTTCGTCGAGTTCGGCCCCGAAAGGCATGCGGTGCAGGCGCTTCATGATTTCTGCTCGCGCAGGACGACGCTCGAGCGCCCCTGCAACGGGTAGCGCGCATCGGGCTGGATCTCGAGGCTGGGAGGCAGGCCGTTGTCGAAAGCCGTGTCGATCTCCACGACCCAACGCGCCCCCGCCACGGGCGCCGGGATCGTGAAGGGCACCTCGGAATGGTGGGCGTTGAAAAGCATGAGGAAGCTCGAATCGCGCACGGGCTGGCCGCGCTCGTCGTTCTCCTCGAGCGCATCGCCGGCCAGGTACACGCCGACGCACCTCGCAAAATCCTTGGTCCATTCGTCGGCGGTCGACTCCGCGCCGTCGGGCACCAGCCAGATGAGGTCATGCGAGCCGCTTTCGAGCGGCGTGCGCCCCTGGAAGAACTTGCGCCTGCGGAACACCGGGTGCCGCCGCCGCAGCGCGATCACGCGCGAGACGAACTGGAAGAGCGACAACTGCTTCGCATCCAGGTCCCATTCGAGCCAGGAGGTCTTGTTGTCCTGGCAATACGCATTGTTGTTCCCGCGCTGGGTGCGGCCGATCTCGTCGCCGGCCGTGAGCATCGGCAGCCCCTGTGACAGCAGCAGGGTGGCGAGCATGTTGCGCGACTGCCGCTGGCGCAGCGCCACGATCTGGGGATCGTCGCTGGGACCTTCCACCCCGCAGTTCCACGACAGGTTGCGGTCGGTGCCGTCGCGGTTGTCTTCGCCGTTCGCTTCGTTGTGCTTGGTGTCGTAGGAGACGAGGTCGTGCAGCGTGAACCCGTCGTGCGCGGTGATGAAATTCACGCTCGCATGCGGCCCGCGCCCGCCGGGGTTGTAGAGGTCGCTCGATCCCGTCAGCCGCCGGGCGAAGTCCCCGATCAGCCCGGGATCGCCTTTCCAGTAGGCGCGCATCACGTCGCGGTACTGGTCGTTCCACTCCGCCCAGCCGGCGGGGAAGTTGCCCACCTGGTAGCCGCCTTCGCCCAGGTCCCACGGCTCGGCGATCAGCTTGACCTGCGAGAGCACCGGATCCTGGCTCAGGATGTCGAAGAAGCTGCCGAAGCGGTCGACCGCGTGGTGTTCGCGCGCAAGCGTCGCGGCCAGGTCGAAGCGGAAGCCGTCGACGTGCATGTCCGTCACCCAGTAGCGCAACGAGTCCATCACCAGCCGCAGCACCTGCGGATGCTGCATATTGAGCGTGTTCCCGCAGCCGGTGTAGTCCTGGTAATAGCGCGGCTCGTCGGCCTGCAACCGGTAGTAGGACGCGTTGTCGATGCCCCGGAAGCACAGCGTGGGGCCCAGGTGGTTGCCCTCGGCGGTATGGTTGTAGACCACGTCGAGGATCACTTCGAGCCCCGCCGAGTGCAGGGTCTTGACCATGCTCTTGAACTCGCCGACGGTGTTGGAAGCGCAGTAGCGCATGTCCGGCGCGAAGAAGCCGATACTGTTGTAGCCCCAGAAGTTGCGCATGCCGCGCGTCACCAGGTGGCGGTCGTCCACGAAGGCGTGCACCGGCATGAGTTCCAGCGCGGTGACGCCGAGGCTCTTCAGGTGGCCGATCACCGCAGGGCAGCTCAGCCCCGCGAAGGTCCCGCGCAGGGCCTGCGGCACATGCGGGTTGAGCATGGTGTAGCCGCGCGCATGCAGCTCGTAGATCACCGTGTCCTGGGCGGGGATGCGGGGCGCGCGGTCGTTGCCCCAGCTAAACGCGCCGTCGACGACTTCGCACTTGACCATGCCGCCCGAACTCTCGCGCCGGTCGAACGAGAGGTCCTCGCGCCGGTTGCCGACGATGTACCCGTAGTGCGCATCGCTCCAGCGCAGCGTGCCGCTGATCTTGCGCGCGTAGGGATCGATCAGCAGCTTGTTCGGGTTGAAGCGGTGGCCGAGCTCGGGCTGGTAAGGGCCGTGGACGCGGTACCCGTAAAGTGCGCCCGGGCGAAGCTCGGGCAGGTAGCCGTGCCAGACCTTGTCGGTCTGCTCTGGCAGCGTGATCCGCTGGATCTCACGCCGGCCGCTGTCATCGAACAGGCACAGCTCGACCTTCTCGGCATGCTCGGAGAACAGGGCGAAGTTCACGCCGGCCCCGTCCCACGTCGCGCCCTGGGGGTACGGATGTCCGGGCCAGACCGTGCTTGCGATCTGCGTTGCGGGCTTTCTCATTCGCCCGCTCTCATTGGAACCTTCATTCGAACCTTCAGTCGTTGGTCATCGAAAGCAGTCCGCGCACGGGCAACAGCGCCCAGTCGGGCCGCTGGTTAAGCTCGTAGCGCAGTTCATAGAGCGCCTTCTCGATCTCGAAGAGGCGCACCAGCGCGCGCCGCACCGCGCGATCGGCCGGGATCGACGTGAGGTCGCCGGCCGCCTCGTCGTAAGCGCGCAGGAATACGTCGATGGCCCTGCCCTCCCACGCCCCGAGCGCGTTCGCCAGCGGCGCCGCATCCGCCTTCGCGCCTCCGAGCCGCTCGAGCGTGGCATGCGCCGCGTAGTTGAGCGATCGGATCATGCCGGCCACGTCGCGCAGCGGGCTGTGCTTGGCGCGGCGCTCTTCGAGCGTGCGGCCGGGCTCGCCCTCGAAATCGATGAGGATGAAATCGTTTTGCGCGAGCAGCACCTGCCCCAGGTGCAGGTCGCCGTGGTAGCGCGTCTTGGCCAGGCCGGGGGCGTGCAATTGCAGGCCGCGCACGCGGGCCACCAATGCGTCCTTCGCGCCGAGCAGCCGGTCGACTTCGCCCGCGGTTTCGGCCGGGAGCTGCGCCCGCGCGCCGGCCAGCATGTCGAGGGTCGCGTCCGCATCCGCCGCAACCCGCTCCTTCCATGCGCCGATCTCGTCATCACCGACCTTTTCAGGATCGAACGCGGGGTCCCCGGTCGTGCGGGCGAAAGCGTGATGGAGCTGCGCGATCCGTGTTGCAAGCGTGGCCAGCTGGGCGAAGTAGAACTCATGCGGGCCGCCCGCGGCACTGTCCGCGTCGAGCGGTATCGGCTTGCCGAGCTCGCGATCCAGATGGTCGAGCGTGAAAGTCCAGGCGTCGCCCTGGTTCTCGACGAATTGCTGGAGCACGGCGAGCGTCACGCCCGCCTCCCGCCCTTCGATGTACTCCACCGCGCCGGCCACCGGCGCGATATGCGCAAAAGGCGACGCCTCGGTCAGGAACCGCCCGATCTCGAGTTCCGGATTGAGCCCGGCGTGCAGCCGGCGGTAGCCCTTGAGGTAGTAGCGCTTGCCGAGGAAGATCCCGGTGTTGCTCTGGTCGAGTTGCGGGACGCGCACTTCGTCGGCCATCGTTTCATCGACGTGCGAGTAAGCCGAGGTCGAGGTAAACCGCAGTCGCCCGCGCCCATGCGGGACTTCGCTGTTGGTGCCCATCGCGCGCGCGAGCGAGCGTGCAAACGCGCGGCTGCCGAAGGCGCCGAACATGACGCCCACCCTGTCCTTCCTGCGCACCTTGGCAAGGCTCCAGGCGCCGAGCGTTTCGAGCGGGTCATGGTCGCGCGCCTCCCACGCTATGCCCAGGGGGAGGAAATAGCGTTGCGCGGACCCCGGTTCCGGCACCGCCTCGAGCAGGCCCATGAGCCAGTTGCCCTCCTGCGTTTCCCACACCGCGAGCTGTTCGAACCCGAGATCCTTGACCGGCTGGCTCTTGAGCGCGAACCAGCGCCGGTTGCGCAGGTAAGGCAGCAGGATCTCGTCGCGGAAGCGCTCGTGCGTGAAGTTGGTGACGAACTTCGCGAGATCGTCCGCGGTTTCCATGCTCTTCAGCCCGGCCTGCCAGTCGGGACCGAGTACCAGCACAGGCAGGGTGCGGTACGGCAGCACCTGTTCGTGCCAGGACGGTGCCGGGGCATCGACGGACAGGCGGAATGCGAAGTAGCCGTGGCCGGTCAGCGTGACTAGGTAGGGGAGCTTCCCGACCGGCGGGAACGAAGCCTTGCCCATGATCTCGACCGGCACGCGGCCCTCGAAGCGCGCGAGGTCGAGCTCCACGGCCTGAGGCGTGCGCGAAAGGTTGACCACGCACAGGATCGCTTCGTCGCCGTATTCGCGCAGGTAAGCGAGCACCTTGCGGTTGCCCGGATGCAGGAACACGAGCGCACCACGCCCGAAAGCCTTGAAGTTGCCGCGCACCGCGATCAGCCGCCGCGTCCAGTGCAGCAACGACGAGCTGCTGCGCAATTGGGCCTCGACGTTGACCGACTGGTAGCCATACAGCGCGTCCATGATCGGCGGCAGGTACAGCCGCTGCGGATCGGCCCGCGAGAAGCCCGCGTTGCGATCCGGGCTCCACTGCATCGGCGTGCGCACCCCGTTGCGATCGCCCAGGTAGATGTTGTCGCCCATGCCGATCTCGTCGCCGTAGTAGAGGATCGGCGATCCCGGCATCGTCATCAGCAGGAAGGAGATCAGCTCGATCTGCGGCCGGCTGTTCTCCAAGAGCGGCGCAAGCCTGCGGCGGATGCCGACGTTCACGCGCATGCGCGGATCAGACGCGAAGATGCGGTACATGTAGGCGCGCTCGCGGTCGCTGACCATCTCGAGGGTGAGCTCGTCGTGGTTGCGCAGGAAGATCGCCCACTGGCAGTTCTCCGGGATCTCGGGCGTCTGGCCCATGATGTCGACCAGCGGCTCGCGGTCCTCCATGGCGATCGACATGAACAGCCGCGGCATCAGGGGAAAGTGATAGGCCATGTGGCATTCGTCGCCGTTGCCGAAGTACTGGCGCACGTCCTCGGGCCACTGGTTGGCTTCCGCCAGCAGCACCTTGCCCTGGTGGCTCGCGTCCAGCGCGGCGCGGATCTGCTTGATGACTGCGTGGGTCTCGGGGAGGTTCTCGTTATTCGTGCCTTCGCGCTCGACGAGATAGGGAATTGCGTCGAGCCGGAATCCGTCCACGCCCATGTCCAGCCAGAAACGCATCACTCGCACGACCGCCTTGAGGACGTGCGGGTTGTCGAAGTTGAGATCCGGCTGGTGGCTGAAGAAGCGATGCCAGTAGTAGGCCCGCGCGACTTCGTCCCACGCCCAGTTCGACTTTTCGGTATCGGTGAAGATGATGCGCGTGCCGGAGTACCTGGCCGGGTCGTTCGTCCAGACGTAGTAGTCGCGCTTGGAGGAGCCCGGCGGCGCGCGGCGCGCCGCCTGGAACCACGGGTGCTGGTCCGAGGTGTGGTTGATGATCAATTCGGTGACCACCTTGAGGCCGCGCCGGTGCGCCTCGCGCACGAACACCTTGAAATCCTGCCGCGTGCCGAACGCCGGATTCACGTTGTGGTAGTCGGCAACGTCATAGCCGTCATCGAGCATCGGCGAGGGATAGAAGGGCAGCAGCCAGACCACGTTGACCCCGAGATCGGCGATGTAGTCGAGCTTCTGCGTGAGCCCGCGGAAATCGCCGATGCCGTCGCCGTTCGAGTCGGAGAAAGCCTTGACGTGCAGCTGGTAGATGATCGCGTCCTTGTACCAGAGCGGATCCGATGTGATGGGCTCCGCGGCGGCATCCATCTGGTCGGGCGCGTTCATTGGCCTGCTCCGGGAGCAGCCGCAGCAGGCAGGTGGAAGAGGTGCGCCGGCGCCTGCGCCGGATCCAGATGCACGTAGTTGCGCGCTCCCTGCCACTTGAAACTCGCCCCGGAAAGGAGGTCCTCGACGGTAAACCTGGCACCGGGCTCGATGCCGAGCCCCTCGAGATCGAGGTCCACCCACCCGCTTTGCGGATTCAGCGGGTCGAGGTTGGCAACTGCGAGGATGCAGTCGCCGTCTGCATTACCGCGCGCATTGCCGCCCGCATTGCCGCCCGCGTTGCCGCCCCCCACGCGCTTCGAGTAGCACAGCAGCATCTCGTTGTCGGTGGGATGGAAGCGCAGGCTCCAGTCCGATTGCAGCGCCGGATGCTGGCGCCGGATGCCGTTCACCTGCGTGATGAAAGGCGCAAGGCTGTCGGCGCGCGAGCGGTCCCAGCGCCTGATCTCGTACTTCTCGGAGTGGAGGTACTCCTCGCTGCCGGGCACGCGAGGCGTGTTCTCCATGAGCTCGTAGGCGGGGCCGTAGATCCCGTAGTTGGCCGCGAGCGTGGCCGCGAGCAAGAAGCGCAGCTGGAAGGCCGCAGGGCCCGCGTTCTGCAAATGCCTGGGCAGGATGTCCGGCGTGTTCGGCCAGCAGTTCGGGCGGAAGTATTCGCGTGCCGGCGCGGCGTTCAGTTCAGTGAAGTACTCGGTGAGCTCCTGCTTGGTCTCGCGCCAGGTGAAATACGTGTACGACTGCGAGAATCCCACCTTCGCAAGCCGGTGCATCACGCGCGGGCGGGTGAAAGCCTCCGACAGGAAGATCACCTCCGGATGCTCGCGCCTGAGCTGGCCGAGCGCCCATTCCCAGAACGCGAACGGCTTGGTGTGCGGGTTGTCCACCCGGAAGATGCGCACGCCCTGCCCCATCCAGTGCATGAACACGCTGTGCAGTTCGCGCCAGAGCGCGCGCCATTCGGTGCTCTCGAAGTCGAACGGGTAGATGTCCTCGTACTTCTTGGGCGGGTTCTCCGCGCAGCGGATCGTGCCGTCCGCGTTCTTCGCGAACCATTCCGGGTGCGCGTCGACATAGGGGTGGCCCGGCGAGCACTGGAAGGCGATGTCGAGCGCGACCTCCATGCCCCGTTCGTTGGCGGCGCCGAGCAACGCAAGAAAGTCTTCGGCAGTGCCGAGGTCCGGATGGAGGGCCTTGTGCCCGCCCTCCTCGGCGCCGATCGCCCACGGGCTGCCCACGTCGCCGGGCACCGACTCGGTCGCGTTGTTCCTGCCTTTGCGCAGGGTGCGGCCGATCGGGTGGATCGGCGGCAGGTAGAGCACGTCGAAGCCCATGGCCGCGATCGAGTCGAGCTGCCGGAGGACATCCGGGAACGTGCCGTGGGCGGATTCACCCGGACACGAGCGCGGAAAAAGCTCGTACCAGGAGCTGAAACGCGCACGCTCGCGCTCCACGCTCACCGGGTACTCCTGCGCAGTGCGCGTCGCCCCGGCCGCCGGCGGCGGCTCGCCGGGCGTGTTCACAACGGCTTCGATCGCGAAGCGCCACAGGCCCAGCCGGTCGGCCACGAAGGATCCGTGCCAGCGGTCGTTGCCCAGCGGCTTCATCGCCACCGATTTCCAGTCGGCGTCTTCCTCGTGGCGATAGGACAGCGTCGCCATGAGCTTGTCGTGACCGTCGGCAAAGCAATCGGCTTCGACTTCCACGCGGTCATTGATCACGCGCTTGGCCGCATGGCGGCCATCGTCCACCGCCGGCGTCACCGATTCGATGATCGTCCTCGGTGGCAGCGCGCCCGGCAGGCGCACCGAGATGCGCGGCGCGCTCAGCGGCCCTCCGGCTTGAGGACCAGCACGCCCAGCGGCGGTAACACCAGCTCGATCGAGAAGGGGCGGCCATGCGAATGCGTGTCGCTCGCCTCGACGCGGCCTAGGTTGCCTTGCCCGCTGCCGCCATAGATTTCGGAATCGCTGTTGAGCAGTTCCTGCCAGGCCCCACCCACGGGCACGCCGACGCGGTAGTTGTGGCGCACGACCGGCGTGAAATTGCAGACCACGGCCACCACGGCGCCGCCTGCGCCTTTGCGCAGGAAGGCAAGCACGCTGGCGTGCGCATCCGAGTGGTCGATCCACTCGAAACCGGAGGCCGAGAAATCGCGCTCGTGCAGCGCGCGTTCCGCCCGGTAGGCGCGGTTGAGGTCGGTGATCCAGCGCTGCACGCCCGTGGGCGCCGGGCGCGCGGCGTGCTCCCACTCGAGGGCCTGCTCATGGCCCCATTCGGCGACCTGGGCGAACTCACAACCCATGAACAGCAGCTTCTTGCCCGGATGGGTCCACATGTAGCCGTAGAGGAGCCGCAGGTTGGCGAACTTCTGCCACGCGTCGCCGGGCATCCTGGAATACAGCGACCCCTTGCCGTGCACGACTTCGTCATGCGAAAGGGCGAGCACGAAATTCTCGGTAAACGCGTACACGAGCGAAAAGGTGAGCTCGCCGTGGTGATGCCTGCGATGGATCGGGTCATCCTTCAGGTAGCGCAGCGTGTCGTGCATCCAGCCCATGTTCCACTTCATGCCGAAGCCGAGGCCGCCGCCGTACACCGGACGCGAAACCTGCGGCCACGCGGTGGACTCCTCCGCGATCGACTGGGTTTCCGGATGCTTCTGGTAGGCGAGCGTGTTCAGTTCGCGCAGGAAATGCACCGCCTCGAGGTTCTCATGCCCGCCGAACTTGTTCGGAATCCACTCGCCGTGCTTGCGTGCGTAGTCGAGGTAGAGCATCGAGGCGACGCCATCCACGCGCAATCCGTCGAGGTGATAGCGCTCGAGCCACCACAGCGCGCTGGACAGCAGGAACGAACGCACCTCGTGGCGGCCGTAGTTGAAGATGTGGCTGTTCCATTCCGGGTGGAAGCCCTGGCGCGGGTCCTCATGCTCGTAGAGCGCGGTGCCGTCGAAGCGCGCAAGGCCGTGCGGGTCGCCGGGAAAATGCGACGGCACCCAGTCGAGGATTACACCCAGACCTGCGCGGTGAAGCACGTCGACGAGGTACATGAAGTCCTGCGGCGTGCCGTAGCGTGCGCTCGGCGCGAAATACCCGGTGGTCTGGTAGCCCCACGAGCCGTAGAACGGATGCTCGGTCACCGGCATGAGCTCGACGTGCGTGAATCCGAGCTGCATCGCGTATTGCGCGAGCTGAGGGGCGATCTCCCGATACCCCAGCATCCTGTGGTCCTCGCCGCGCCGCCACGAGCCCAGGTGCACTTCGTAGATCGACATCGGCGCATTCAGCGCGTTATGCGCGGCCCGCTCTTTCATCCACGTCGCGTCGCCCCACTCGTAGTCGAGCGCCCAGGCGCGCGAGGCCTGCGCCGGCGGCACCTCGGCGTAGAACGCGAACGGGTCGGCCTTGTCGACCGAACGCCCGTCGGCCCCCGAAGTCACCCGGTACTTGTAGGCCTGCCCCGGCGCGATGGCGGCGGACCCCTCCCAGACACCGGACCCGTCGCCGCGCGCATGCAGCGCGTCCGCGCCCGGATGCCATGAGTTCCACTCGCCGATCACCGACACCGCGTTCGCGTGCGGCGCCCAGACGGCGAACTGCGCGCCGCCGCCGGGACGCAGCTGGCAGCCGAACTTGCCGTAGAGCGACGCATGCGTGCCGTCCCTGAACAGGCGGATGTCTTCTTCAGTCAGCATGGGACAAGCCGTCACATGACCACGTCGAAAACGCGCTTCCAACCGGCGCCCGGAGGCGCTCAGGCTGGATGGTGGAGATGCTCCCCGAGCATCTCAGGGGTGATCAGCGTGATGCCTTTCTCGGTTACGTGAAATCGCTTGCGGTCTTCCGCGGGATCGATCCCTGCCTGGAGGCCCGCCGGGATGCGCGCGCCGCGGTCGATCACGACCCGGCGAAGGACCGCGCCGCGCCCGATCTCCACCTCGGGCAGGATGACCGACTCCTCGATCGAGCAGTAGCTGTGCACCCGCACGCTCGAGAACAGGAGCGAGCGCTTGACCGTCGAGCCGCTGATGATGCAGCCGCCCGAGACCATCGAATCGACCGCCCCGCCGCGCCGGCCGTCGCTGTCGAAGATGAACTTTGCCGGCGGCACCTGCGCCTGGTAGGTCCAGATCGGCCAGGACTGGTCGTAGAGGTCCAGCGCCGGCGTGATGCGCGTGAGCTCGAGGTTGGCTTCCCAATAGGCGTCGATCGTGCCCACGTCGCGCCAGTAGGGCTTGCCCTCCGCGAGCTGCGTGCAGCTGTCCTTCAGCCGGTGGGCCGAGACGCGATAGCCGCTCGCGATCAGCCGCGGAATGATGTCCTTGCCGAAATCGTGGGACGAGTTCGGGTCCGCGGCATCCCGGATCAGCTCTTCGTAGAGGAAGCTCGCGTTGAACACGTAGATGCCCATGCTGCCGAGCGCGGTGTCCGGCTGCCCGGGGATGCACTGGGGCTGCGCGGGCTTTTCCTGGAAGCCGACGATGCGCCAATCCTCGTCGACCTGCATGACGCCAAGCTGGGTGGCCTCGGCCAGCGGGACCTCGACGCAGCCGATGGTCATGTCCGCGCGGCGCGCGACGTGCTCCTCGATCATGCGCGAGTAGTCCATCTTGTAGACGTGGTCGCCGGCGAGGACGAGCACGATGCGCGCTTCGTGGTCCCGCAGGATGTCGAGGTTCTGGTAGACCGCGTCGGCCGTGCCCTTGTACCAGTCGGCCGTGATGCGCTGTTGCGCGGGCAGCAGCTCGATGAACTCATTGAAACGCCCGTCGAGGAAAGCCCAGCCGCGCTGGATGTGGTGGATGAGGCTCTGCGCCTTGTACTGCGTCGCGATGCCGATGCGGCGGATGCCCGAGTTCAGGCAATTGGAGAGCGTGAAATCGATGATGCGGAACTTGCCGCCGAAGGGCACTGCGGGTTTCGCGCGCCAGTCGGTGAGCGGCCCGAGGCGCGAGCCGCGGCCGCCGGCGAGCACCACGGCCAGCGTCTGCTTGGCCAGGTGTGCCATGGTGGGTTCGTCGGCGACGTATTGCTTATACGTTCCGTAGCCTGCCCACTCCGGATTGACGTCGTTCATGCGGTTTGAATAGCAAGAACGAAGCCATCCGTGCCTGTGCAGCCAGGCGAGCCGCTTGCGATGGAGGATCAGGCAAAGTACGGCGGCTTGCATGTAAGAATTACACGGTCCGGTGTCGGCTCCACCCCTGCGTGGACGTTGAACTGGGCGCGGTTTTTGCGTCAGTCTCTGGCAATGAGCGCAAAAAACCTTCGCATCCTGTTCGTCACCTCCGAATGCACGCCCTGGAGCAAGACCGGCGGCCTGGCGGACGTTTCTGCTTCGCTGCCTGCTGCGCTCCGGGCACTAGGGGCCGACGTGCGCATTCTCATGCCCGCGTACTCGGGCGTGCCTACGCAAGCCGCGGAGAGCGTCGGTCACTGGCCGGCGACCGCGCACATGCCGGCGGCGCGGCTGCTCGCGGCTCGGCTGCCCAACGGCACACCCGCGCTGCTCGTGGATTGCCCCATGCTTTACGAGCGCCGCGGCGGGCCCTACCAGAGCGATGCAAACGAGGATTGGGCGGACAACGCCGTTCGGTTCGCGCAGCTTTGCCGTGTCGCAGCGGACATCGGGCGCGGCGGCTGGACATCCTGGCAGCCGCATGTCGTGCACTGCAACGACTGGCAAACCGGGCCTGCGGTAGCGATGCTCCAGTTCGCCTCGCAGGAGCGCCCGGCCACCGTCATGACCGTGCACAACCTCGCCTTCCAGGGCCTGTACCCGCCTGAAGTCATCGGCGAGGCCGAGCTTCCGACGCAAAGCTATCGAATGGAGGGCGCGGAGTTCCACGGGCGCTATTCGTTCCTCAAGGCCGGGCTGGCCTACGCGGACGCGATCACTACCGTCAGTCCCACGTATGCGCGGGAAATCCAGACCGAAGCACAGGGCATGGGCCTGCACGGATTGCTCGCTTACCGGCGCGAAGTGCTCGAGGGCATCCTCAACGGCATCGACACGGCCGAATGGGATCCTTCGGCCGACCCGCATATCACCCGGCGTTACGACAGCGCGTCGCTCGAGGGCAAGCGCGCGAACAAGCGCGCGCTGCAGGTCCGGCTGGGGCTGCCTGAGGAAGACTGCCCGCTCTTCGGGCTGATCAGCCGGCTCACCGGCCAGAAAGGCGTCGACCTCGTCGCGGCAATTGCCCCGGCGCTGGCCTCCCTGCCGGCGCAACTGGTGGTGCTCGGGCGCGGCGACCCGGAGCACGAGGAGGCTTTCAAGCGACTCGCGCGCGAGTACCCCTTCGCGATCAGCGCGAACATCGGCTTCGACGAAGCGCTCGCCCACCAGGTCGAGGCTGGCGCGGACGTGTTCCTGATGCCGTCGCGGTTCGAGCCCTGCGGCATGAACCAGATGTACAGCCAGCGTTACGGCACCGTGCCGATCGTGCGGGCGACCGGCGGGCTGGCGGACTCGGTCACCGACTGCGGCGGCGCAACAGGCGATGCCACGGGGTTTGTCTTCGACGATGCCACCGAGGCGGCGCTCATGGAGGCTGTCCGGCGCGCGGTGGAGGTCTTTGCGGATCCCGCGCGCTGGCGCGCACTGCAGCAGGCCGGCATGGGCCGCGATTTCAGCTGGGGGGCGAGCGCGAGCCGCTATCTCGACATTTACAGGCGGCTGGCCGCGGAACGAAAACCACGAAGGAAAGCCCCTGCTCAGGCCTCCAAGGACCGCTCGTTGACCTAATCCCAGTAGCGCCCGGCCGCGGAAACCTTGTCGCCGGACCCATTTCAATGCCCGCCTGAATCTCCAACTTTTAATCCACAGAGTCCTTTACTGGCGCGGCTTTCCGGTCAGTTTGTGTATCGGTACCGGTACGTTCTTGCGGTTTTCTGGGCATCCCGAGCAGCACCGCCATTGCCGCGATGCCCACCGTTACCCAGGCGCTCGCAAGCAAGGCCACGACGATCACGCGCAGGCCCCCTTCGCCTGAGAAAAGCCCAAGGTCCAGGGCTTGGGAAAAGAGCACCAGGGCGGAACCCGCGATGAATACGCCCCCGACCGTCACCAGCGAAGTCATGACGAACCGCCAGAACGCGCGCAGCCGGGACACGGCGCCGGTTCGCGCGAGGCGAAGCTGCAGTACGGCCGAGCGCAGCGTGAACCACGGCACGCTCGCGAGCAGCAGGAACACCACGATCACCTCGAGCGATTCGGGCAGGCAGGCGGCCGAGAGCAGCGACGCGTTGTCCTTGCACGGCAGCCTCTGGTAGAGCAGGCCGGCAACCAGCCACCCGATCACGGCCGAAACGAAGAGCGTTGTGCGCGTCCTCAAGGCATTCCGGCCCCGACGGTGGCGCGCACCGGGATGCCCTGCGCATCGAACCCTTCGAGGCAGTTCACGTTGACGACCATGGCGGTAAGTTTACCGATTCCCGTGACAAGCTTGTTGCGGCTCTACGACACCGAAGGGGAATGAGCCCACCGTTGCGGTTGAAAAACGCGTTCGCATCCCGCATCTTCGGAACAATGAAAGTCATCCATGATTCAGGCAGCGTCCCGATTCGCATCTGGACCGAAGACATCGAGCCCTCGGCGCTGCAGCAGCTCCGAAACGTGGCGCGGCTCCCGTTCCTCCATCCGCACGGCGTGGCCGCGATGCCGGACGTGCATTTCGGCATCGGCGCGACCGTGGGCAGCGTGATCGCCACCGACCAGGCCATCGTGCCGGCCGCGGTGGGCGTCGACATCGGCTGCGGCATGATCGCGGTGCGCCTCGAGGGCGTGAGGGCGGACGACCTGCCCACGAGCCTCGCCAGGATCCGCTCGGACATCGAGCGCGCCGTGCCCACGGGATTCGAATCGAACGGGCCGGCCCAGCAGAACGAAAAAGCCGCCAAGGAAATGTACGACGGCTTTCGCTGGCTCGAGACCGGGCATCCCAAGGTGTTCGCGCGCAGGAAGGAGCCGGCCTCCAAGGTGATCGGCGCGCAGTTCGGCTCGCTCGGCGGCGGCAACCACTTCATCGAGGTCTGCACGGACGAAACCGACGGCGTGTGGGTCATGCTGCATTCGGGCAGCCGCGGCATCGGCAACGCCATCGGCAGCTATTTCATCGAGCTCGCGCGCGAGGACATGCGCAGGAACTCGGTCGCCCTGCCCGAGCGCGACCTCGCCTACTTCAAGGAAGGCACCAGGCATTTCGACGACTACGTTCGCGCCGTCGACTGGGCGCAGGACTATGCCAGGGAGAACCGCGACGAGATGATGCGCCGCGTGCTCGCGGTGCTCAAGAGGCACCTGCCCGCGTTCAAGCCGCAGTATGAGGCGATCAACTGCCACCACAATTACGTCCAGCGCGAGAACCATTTCGGCAGGGACGTCTGGGTCACGCGCAAAGGCGCCATCAGCGCGCGCGAAGGCGAGATGGGCATCATCCCGGGGAGCATGGGCAAGCGCAGCTTCATCGTACGGGGACTGGGCAATCCGCAGAGCTACCACTCCTGCTCGCACGGCGCCGGCCGCAAGATGGGCCGCAAGGAAGCGCGCCGGCGATTCACAGTGGCGGACCTGCAGTCGCAAACCCACGGCGTGGAATGCCGCAAGGACGACTCGGTGCTGGACGAGATTCCCGGCGCCTACAAGGACCTCGACGAAGTCATGGCGAACCAGGCCGACCTCGTCGAGGCGGTGCATACGCTGAAACAGGTGCTGTGCGTGAAGGGCGCCTGATTTTTCTGCGACCCACCTAACGGACGCGCCCCGGGGAACGCCTCAAACTGAGGGTGTCGATTTTCGGGAGCCGCATCGTGGCGCAGCAACGCAGGAACGAAAAAAAGCAGGATCGGCCGCAGCAGGCGCGGCAACAGATCCCCGGTAAAGGCCGTGTCGCCTCCAAACCCGCGATCGGCCAGCGCGGCAAACGCCCGCTC
>ENA-ORBV01001883-ORBV01001883.1-microbial-mat-metagenome-genome-assembly--contig:-NODE-1883-length-45486-cov-5.215970_pt1 | contig 45486 bp, 41 predicted proteins | sample MGYA00237777_ERZ505514 | MGnify/ENA primary metagenome ERZ505514 (study PRJEB26160, sample SAMN06269048) | microbial mat metagenome | isolation source: Oligotrophic lake microbial mat | place... | reverse complement strand
CGCGTGCTGCGTTTCGGCCTGTTGTCCAAACTGGCCGAGCAGGTCACGTTCGTACTGATCCCGCCGCTGGTACTGATCTTCCTGGTGCTGGGAACAATCTTCCTGGGCGTCGCCACACCGACCGAGGGCGGTGCGATGGGCGCGGTTGGCGCGCTGATCATGGCCTTCTCGCGCCGGCGCCTGAACATGAAGCTGCTGCGCCAGGCGATGGACAGCACCGCCAAGCTCGCGACCTTCGTGATGTTCATCCTGATCGGATCGACGGTCTTCAGCTTCACCTTCAACGCGGCCGATGGTCACATCTGGGTCGAACACCTGTTCGACAAGCTGCCCGGCGGCCAGCTCGGCTTCCTGCTGGTCGTCAGCCTGCTGGTCTTCGTGCTCGGCTGCTTCATCGATTTCTTCGAGATCGCCTTCATCGTGGTGCCGATCCTGGCGCCGGTGGCCGACAAAATGGGGATCGACCTGATCTGGTTCGGCGTGATCCTGGCGATGACCCTGCAGACCTCGTTCCTGACGCCGCCCTTCGGTTTCGCGCTGTTCTACCTGCGCAGCGTAGCGGCGAAGAAGGACTACAAGGACCGCGTCACCGGCCAGACGATTCCTGCCGTCACGACGGCGCAGATCTACAAAGGCTCGATCGCCTTCATCGTGCTGCAGCTGATCATGGTCGCGGCGGTGATCATTGCGAAGCTCGGCATTGAGTGGACCTTTGGCATCAACGCGCTGAGCTTCGTGGCGGTGCTGATCGGACTCGCGATGATCCAACTCGTGCCGCGCGCGCGGAGTGACGCGCCACGGCAAGGGGCGCTCGAGGGCATCAGCGAGGCCGTACGCTATGTGCTCGACACGCCGCCGCTGCCGATGCTGATGCTCTTGGCGATGGTCTTCTCCCTGCTCGGTATCCCGATCCTCACCCTCCTCCCTGTGGTGGCGCGTGACGTGCTCGGACTCGGCGCCGGCGGCTACGGAGGCCTCATGGCCGTGCTCGGTATTGGGGCGATGGTCGGCGCACTTGCGATTGCGGCGACGGGCGGAGGGGTGAAGAAAGGGCGGACGCTCTGGTATGCGTCGCATACGCTCCCGGTCCTCTTGATGCTCTTCGCGCTGGTGCGTATCCCGACGCTCAATGCAATTCTGATCTTTGGGATCGGCATCGCGATGATCATCAACAACGCGCTCGTGAACGCGCGGCTGCAGGAGGTCGTCCCCGACGCCCTCCGCGGTCGCGTGATGTCGCTCTATGTGATGGTGTATATCGGGGCGTCGCCGATCGGCAGCTTCATGGCCGGCGCGATCGCCAAGGGGTTCGGTGCCGCCTGGGCGATCGGCGGCACCGCGGCGCTGATGCTACTCTTCGCGCTCTGGGTATTCCGGCGCGAACCCGCCCTTACGGCGCACTGAGCGGCCATACTGCCCGCCCTCGGAGCGCGAGAGCTTCCGCTGCGCCACGAGCGACTCCAGCACCAACTCGCACGCCGCCACGACATCTCCCTCGTCGTCGCTCTGCAACGATGAACCCGCGACCAACTCGACCAGACTCGGCACGGTGGCGAATCCCGCCCGAGCCGCCACCGCACTGGAATCGTCGCTGATCTGTAGCGCCGAGCCCGTGTCGAAGTACATCACGATGTCGTCGAGCGGAAGACGCGGCTCGCGCTCCTTGAGCGTGGCATCGGCCGCGCGACGGATCAATTCACGCGCGATGACCGCACCGCCAACAAGTTCGCCCTCGTACTCCAGCTCGATCTTGCCCGTGATGGCCGGCAACGCCGCGTAGAGATCGGCGAGGCGCGGCACCACGGCCGTCTCACCCAATCGCACCGCGCGACGCTCCGCGTTGGACACAATGTTCTCGAGCAACGTGATGCTCAAGCGCTGCGAGACGCCCGATCGCTGGTCGATCCGCTTCTCCTTACGCGCTTCGAATGCCACACGTTCCGCCACTTCCGTGACGATCTCGGGGACGCGCACCGGCAATCCATCGCGTTGCGTCCACGCTTCCTGGGCCGTGATCTCCATCGCGAGGTCGACGGTGGCCGGATAGTGCGTCTGAATCTCGGAACCGATACGATCTTTGAGCGGCGTGATGATCTTGCCGCGCGCCGTGTAATCCTCGGGGTTCGCGGTGAACGCGAGGACGACATCCAGCGCGAGGCGCACGGGATAGCCCTTGATCTGCACATCGCCTTCCTGCATCACGTTGAACAGGCCGACCTGCACCTTGCCCGCGAGATCGGGAAGTTCGTTCAGCGCGAAAATGCCGCGATGTGCACGCGGAAGCATGCCGTAGTAGATGGAGAGCTCGTCGGAGAGCAGGTGTCCACCGCGCGCCGCCTTGATGGGATCGAGGTCGCCAATGAGATCGGCCACCGTGACGTCCGGCGTCGCGAGCTTCTCGACGTAGCGCTGGTCGGGAGAGAGCCAAGCGATCGCGGTATCGTCGCCGGCTTCGCGGAGCCGCTCACGCCCGAACTTGGATATCGGCGCAAAGGGATCGTCGTTCACTTCGCTACCGGCGATCACGGGCATCTGCGGATCGAGCAACGTGGTGAGCGCGCGCAGGATACGCGACTTGGCCTGACCGCGGGTGCCGAGCAGAATGAAGTGATGCCGCGAGAGCAGGGCATTCACGATCTGCGGCATCACGGTGTCCTCGAAACCGAGCACGCCCTTGAACAGGGGCTGGCCGTCCTTGATGCGCGCAAGCAAGTTGGTGCGGAGCTCGTTCTTCACGGAGCGCCCGCGCTTCGGCGCCTGGCCGAACTCGGAGGTGCGCAGGGCGCCTAGCGTTGTCGGAAGCTTCTTCTCGGCCACGTGTGTTCTCTGGTTAGGAATGTTCTCTGAACTAACGCGCTTCTTCGGTCGTCGGTTCGGTATGCGGGCCCGGCGCCGGGAGTCCAGCCCCCTTTTTGAAGGCCACGCAGCAGGCCAATCGGACGCCGTTCAGCTTCGAGCCCACAAGGGTCCGCGCGCAGCGACGAGGCTCGAAGCGTGTAAGCGTGTGGGCTGAGCGCATCGGGACTCCGGCCAACGACCGCGCGCACTGATCCCGAGGCCTAAGCAGTCCGAATCTCCACAAGATTGTCATAGAACACCGGCGCCGCGCCCATATCAGTCAACCGCGGCGAAGTCGTCGCGTTCACATTGCGCCCATCCGTCGACAGCTTCGCCCACCAAATCCCCGGCGCCCAAGCCACCCCTTCGCGAATCCCCTCGCGAATCCGCGCCCGCGCCGCAAAGTGCCCCCGATCATTCTCCACCACGACCATTGACCCCTCAACGATCCCCCGCCGCTCCGCATCACGCGGATGCAACGCCACTTCCGGCTCCCGGGCGGCACGCTGCAACGACCCGACGTTCACAAAGGACGAATTCATGAACTGGTGCGCCGGCGACGAGATCAGTGTGAGCGGATACTTCGCCGCCAATTCGGGGACATTCTCCGGAAACTCATACGGCGGCGTGAATGCCGGCAGGGGATCCAACCCCATCTCCTTCATCCGTGCCGAGTAGAACTCACACTTGCCGCTGGGCGTCAGGAACCCGCCCTCTGCGAACGGTGCATACGGCGTCGGCAAGTTCAGCCGCGCCCAGCCATCGCGCTCCAGCGTCTCCCACGTCACCGTGGTCATGCGCGGATCCTGCGTGGAGAGCGCCTGCTTGATCAGTGTGACGTCATCGTCCTTCAACGAGGGATGGTCGAGCCCCATCTTCGCGGCCAAACGTCGGAAGATCTCCGTGTTCGGCAGCGCCTGACCCATCGGTGCGACCGCGGGCTTGTTGAGCGAGGCGTAGAGATGCCCGTACGAGTTGTGCACATCCCAGTGTTCGATCTGCGTCGTCGCGGGGAGAATCCAGTCCGCGTGATCCGCGGTATCGGTGCGGAAGTGCTCCAGCACCACAAGAAAGAGGTCGTCGCGCTTCATCCCGCGATTCACCGTGAGGAAATCAGGAGCGATCGCCGCTGGATTCGAGTTGTACACGATCATCGCCATCACCGGCGGGCCACCCACACCGGCATCGGGCTTGGTGAGCGCATCGCCGAGCAACGACATGTTGATGGTGCGCGTCCCCACCGGCGAGAGATCCTCACGGTGGAGCGCCGCCTTGTTGAACGCGAAGTTTCCCGAGGCGCTCAACTGCACACCTCCACCGGGACGACGCCAGTGTCCCGTGACCGCGGGCAGGCAGGCAATGGTGCGCACGGCCATCGCGCCACCGGCGTGCCGTTGCAAGCCATAGTTGATGCGCACGAATGCCGCCTTCGCCGCCCCATACTGGCGCGCCAGACTTACAATGCGTTCCGCGGGGATCCCGGTGATCTGTGCGGCTCTCTCAGGCGGATACTCCTTCACGCGCTCGCGCAGTTGATCCGCGCCGAGCGTGTACTCGGCGAGATACGCCGTGTCCTCGAGCCCCTCGGCGAATAGCACGTGCATCATTCCGAGCGCGAGCGCGGCGTCGGTCCCGGGGCGAATGGCGATCCACTCGTCGCACTGCTCCGCGGTTCGCGTGCGGATCGGGTCGATGCACAGCACCGGCACACCCTTCGCGCGCGCCTCGAGCACCTTCGGCCAGAGATGCGGATTGCTCGTGAGCGTGTTCGTGCCCCAGAGGAGTATGAGATCCGCGTTGGGGACTTCGTCTGCATCGGCACCGATGCTGGCGCCAACGGTCATCCGCATGCCCATCATGCCGGCGGTCGCGCAGATCGTGCGGTCGAGCTTCGAGGCGCCGATGCAATGAAAGAAGCGCCGGTCGATCGACTCGCCCTGCAGCAGCCCCATCGTCCCCGCATACGAGTAGGGGAGGATCGCCTGAGGGCCATGGGCCGAGTGGCGAATCTCGTTGAGTCTCTGCGCGATCGCCGTGAGCGCTTCATCCCACGAGGCTTCCGCAAACTCGCCGGTTCCTTTGGGACCCACGCGCTTGAGGGGGGTGAGGACGCGATCCTTGTGATACGAGCGCTCGAGGTAGCGATTCACCTTCGTGCAGAGGAAGCCCTGCGTGAAGGGATGCGCTTTGTCGCCTTGAATGCGGGTCGCTTTGCCGTCCTCGACCGTGATCAGCGTAGCGCAGGTATCGGGGCAGTCGAGCGGGCAGGCCCCTCGGACCACCGTTGCGTCGACGTCCGCGACCGCGTCCGCGACCGCGTCCGCAGGCGTGTCGATCACGCGATGGCCTCGACGCGCGCCGAGAGCGTGCGCTCACCATCTCGCACGGTCACCGCGCTTCCGGGCTCGACCTCTCGACGGACCATCGCCATCGCCAGCGGTCCGCGCTTGCCCGAGACCACGGCCGAACGCACATCACCGACCTCCTTCCCCGCGGCATCGAGCACCACGGCGCCGCGCGTCAGTGGTTGCTCGGTGGAGAGCCATCGCAGGTGTTTGTTCACGTGCCCGCGAAAGTGGATGCGCGCAACGACTTCCTGGCCCGTGTAGCAGCCCTTCGTGAAGGAGATCGCGCCAAGCGTGTCGAGATTGGCTTCCTGCGGCATCGTCTCGGCGTCCATGTCGACGCCAAAGCGCGGGAGGCCGACCTCGACGCGTGCGATCTCCACTTCGTCCGCCGCGATCTCGTGAAGGCCCTCTTGCTCGAGCGCACGGCGCAGCGCGGCAACACTCTCACGCGTGCCGACCACGTCGAACCCCGGCACGCTGAGCTCGGTAGAGCGAATCACATCGAAGGTGCCATCGACGGCGCGTGCGAGCCCGAGCGGGGGCAGCGCGCTCAGTGTGGTCACGTCCATGCCAACATGCGGGGCGAGCTTCGCGGCGGCGTCCTGCCCGTGAATGCCGAGGCAAGCCGTGGTCTCAGTGATGACCGCGTACTTGGCCGTGCGCGGATTCACGAACTTCTTGATCATGGTCACGAAGCTCTCGGCCGACTCCGGCTCGGAGTCGAGCAGCAGGTCTGTTCCGCGATCAAAGACGCGCACCATGGCAATCACGCGGCCCTTCGACGTGAGCGCGACGGCGCGATGCCCGTGGCCGGGAGTGAGTGCGACCACATCGTTCGTGACGAGCCCGCCGAGCGACTCCTTTGCCTTCTCGCCAGTGAAGGTCATCCGGAGACGTGCGCTACGGTCGATCAAGAACGTGCTCACGGCATTCCTGTCGCTGCGTGTCCAAGGAGCGAGCGCACGCGGTCGGGGGTGAGGTCCGCGATCGACTCCACCCACGCATTCGCCTCCATCGCCTCGTGAGCGGGGAGGGCGCCGACCAGCACGGACATCATCCCAGCCGCGCGCGCTGTGCGCACGGCCGCGACCGAGTCCTCGACCACGAGTCCGCGCAGCGTCTGTCCCGGGAAGAGCTCACCTACTCGCTTGAGCGCGGCCGCGTACGGTGCGGGCGACGGCTTGGGCGGAACGCAGTCCTCCAGTGCAATCACCGGACGAAAGAGGGCGTCGAGTCCGGCGAGGTCGAGCACGAACTCGACCTCGCGGCGCGAGGCCCGCGTCACGAGTGCCAGACGGGCCACGCTGGTGAGCTTCTCGAGGGCCTGTCGCGCGCCGGGCTGCAGTGAGAGTCCCTTGCCCGCGCGCTCGGCGAAGGCACGTTCGGCGCGAAGCCGGCCGAGCTCGAGTGCGGTGGGATCGTCTGGCGCGCCGACCGCGTCACGGATGCGGCGAATCGCGTCTTCCGTGGTCAGGCCGACCGTGGTGCGGAGCAACGCACCATTCAGCGCAATGCCGTCGGCGGCGAGCGCCTCGGTGATGGCGCTGGCGCGAAGTGCGGCGGTGTCAGCCAGCACCCCTTCGAACTCGATGAGCAGAACCGGGACTTCCATACTCGAACCTTAACGGGTCGGGGTCCGCGAGGCGTAGGCGGCGTCCAGCAACTCGACGGGGTGGCGGGCCGTCACGCGGCTTCCCTCCAAGATGAGCCCCCCACCGATCTGCATCAGGCATCCCGGGTTGGCGGTGGCGACCATCTCGGCCCCAGACGCGGCAATGGCCTCGAGTTTGGGCTCGAGCACCCGCTCGGCGACCATTGGTTGCACGAGGTTGAAGACGCCCGCGCTGCCGCAGCACTGGTCGCTCCCCGCGAGCGGAATGAGGGTGATGCTTCCTGTTGCTTGGAGGACTTGGAGCGGGGGAAGTACGACCCGCTGCCCGTGTTCGAGATGGCAGGGGGCATCCCAGGCCACTCGGGTCGGCGTGGCGACGGCGGGCGTCGCCAGCGGTCCCGCTGCCGCGAGCAACTCCGATGCATCGCGGACTTTTGCGCTGAATGCCGCGGCTCGCGCGGCCCACCGAGCATCATGTGCCAAGAGATGTCCGTACTCGCGACACATCGCGCCGCATCCCGCGGAGTTCATCACGATCACCTCTGCGCTGCTCTGTTCGAATGCGGCGATATTCGTGCGCGCCAGTTCGCGTGCGGTCTCCGCATCTCCGGCGTGGGCATGGAGCGCGCCACAGCAGACCTGTCCGGGTGCCGCGCTCAGGCGATACCCATTGGCCGTGAGGACGCGCTCGGTCGCGCGATTGAGCTCGGTGAAGAGTCCCTCCATCACGCAGCCGGTGAGCAGTGCCGTGGGTGCGCGATCGCCGGCCCCCGCTGGTATCCAATGCGTCGCGGATCCGCGCGCGGTGGAGGCGAGCATGGCGAACGGCATCGCCAGTCGTGCGGGGAGCGTGCGCGCGGCGAGGTGAGCGAGTCCGGTGGCGCGCAGGGCGCGGGCGATAAGAAGCGCCGGACGGAGCAGCCACTCGTGCGCGAATACGGCGAGGACCGCTCGCGCCATCCACGGAAGCGGGCGATGCGCGTTGATGGTCGCACGCGTGGCCTCGAGCAGGGCGCCATACGGCACGCCGCTCGGGCAGGCCGTCTCGCAGCCACGGCATCCCAAGCATTGATCGATGTGCCGCATCGCTTCGTTGTCGTCCGGCGCAACGCGGCCGTCGAGCAATGCGCGCATCAGCACGATGCGCCCGCGCGGCGAATCGTTCTCGTCCTCAAGGGCGAGATACGTCGGGCAGGCCGGAAGGCAGAAGCCGCAGTGCACGCACGCGTCGATGCCTCCGCTGGCGAGATCGAGCGGAGAGCCGGGAAGCGCGCAGGGTGCCCCAGCGGCGAGTGGCACTGCGCTCATACGGGCTCTCCCAACAATCCCGGGTTCAGCTGGTTCCGTGGATCAAAGCGTTCTCTTACGCGCCGCGAGAGGGCGTTCCACTGCCACCGAGAAGCCATCTCCGCTGGTGCCCCGTGCGCACGGACCCGTTCCCATGCCGAGTGCGTCTCGAGTGCGCATCCGCCGAGGGCGCGCAGCGCCTCTCGCGCCGCCGCTACGAATGCCGCGTTCCCACCGAGCCGCACGAGCCACGGTGTGGGTGCTTCGTGCGCGTTGATCGGATGCGCCGCCAACGGGGCGTAGGGTCCGCGCAGGAACGCGGCGAACTCCGCACCGCCCGATGGCGTTGGAGTCACCACCCACGTCTCGTCGACACTCGGCCGCGATCGCAATCGCAGATGTACCTCGGTGATCACGCCGAGCGTGCCCCACGCACCGGTCATCAATCGCGTGAGATCGAAGCCCGCGACATTCTTCACCACACGCCCACCCGCGCGTACGACGCGGCCGAGCCCGTCCACACACTCAAGCCCGATCACCAGATCGCGCGGTCGCCCGAGCATCGGCGCCGCAGGGCCGGCGGACGCTGTGGCGATCACCGCGCCAATGCTCGCGCGGTCGTCCCCCCACGAGAACAGTGGGCACCACTGTCCGTGCGCGGCAGTGACGCGATCGAGCTCGGCGAGCGTCGTCGCCGCGCCCACGGAGATGGTGAGATCCGCCGGCACGTAGGCGCGGATCCCCGCAAAGCCGTCGAGGCGCAACTCATGCGATGCCCGCACCGGATGTCCCGCGTCGAGCCAGGTCCCGCCGCCGCGAATGCGGAGTCCTGCGGTGCTCTCGCGGACAATGGCCGAAAGCTCCGCGGCATCACGCGGCGTGATCGTCGGGCGTGCAATCGAGGTGGCGTTCATCGATTCGTCGCGGCGCGCGTGCCGGTCACGCCATGCCATTCCTTGCACGCGCGCACCGGCACCACCTTCCCGGGATTCGCGCGCCGTTCGGGATCGAAGACATCGCGCAACGTGCACATCGCGTCCAGCGTCTCCGGCGTGAACAGCGCGTCCATGTACGGCAGCTTGTCGAGGCCCACCCCGTGCTCGCCCGTGATGGTCCCGCCCGCGGCAATGCATCGCGCCATGATCTCCTGCATCGCCGCATGCACCCGTGCCGACTGCTCCGCGTTCGTGGCATCGTACGGAATGTTGGGATGCAGATTGCCGTCACCGGCGTGAAAGACGTTGCACACCTGCACGCCATGCCGCTCGCCGATCGCCGCGATCTCCGTGAGCAGTTCGGCGAGCATCGTGCGCGGCACAACGGCGTCCTGCACCACGAGATGTGACGCCACGCGCCCCATCGCACCGAAGGCCTTCTTGCGTCCCTGCCAGAGCTTGCTTCGGGCGGCCGCGTCCGTGGCGCGAAGCACGCCGCGTGCGCCCGATCCGTGGCAGAGTCGTGAGACCGCGTCGGCGTCGTCGCGGAGTCCCGCCGTGGCGCCATCGAGTTCGATCAACAGCACCGCCGCCGCATCACGCGGGTAGCCCGCCGCATAGATGCTGTCCTCCACGGCAATGATCGTGGCCTGATCCATCAACTCCAGTGCCGCTGGAAGAATGCCCGCCGCGATGATTGCCGAGGTCGCGTCGGCGGCCGCGCGGATCGAGGAGAAGTCGGCCAAGAGCGTGATCACTTCCTGCGGATCCGGGGTGAGCCGCACCGTCATATCCACGGCGATACCAAAGCAGCCTTCACTGCCGACGAAGGCGCCGAGGAGATCGTAGCCTCCCGCGTCGCCGCGATCGAGTTCGACCACCTCGCCCGACGGGAGCACCACCGTGGCGTGCACTACGTGATTCAGCGTGACGCCGTACTTGAGGCAGTGCGGGCCGCCCGCGTTCTCTGCGAGATTCCCGCCGAGCGTACACGCGGTTTGGCTCGAGGGATCGGGGGCGTAGTGCAGCCCGAGTGACGTGACGGCGCGCGTCAGTGTCGCGTTCACCACGCCAGGTTCCACGATGGCGGTGCGGGCCTCGGCGTCAATCGCGATGATCCGCTTCAGCCGGTGCACGCCAAGCAGGACCGCGCCATCGGCGAGCGCGCCACCGGAGAGGCCCGTGCCCGCGCCTCGCGCCACGAAGGGCATGCCAGCGGCGGCGAGACATCGCACCACGGCGATCAGCTCATCGCGCGTCCCCGGAAAGACCGCGAGCCCGGGCGTCCGCTGATTTCCGGGCAACGCGTCCGATTCGTAGACCAGCAGCGCACTCGCGCGCGTCAGCACGTGCGCCGGGCCAACGATCCGCGCCAGCTCCGCGGCAAGTCCGGGCCCGACGCCTACGCCCGTGCCGCCGCCACCGGCGGCGAAGGCGCCGTCGCCGTGCGACGATTCGTTCGACGAGTCGTGGGCCGGATCGGGCAGAGGAGAGACGCTCACCTCCGACAACCTAGAGCCCTCACCTCGCAAACGCACGACGGGGGCCCGAACTGCGTTCGGACCCCCGTCGTCGTCATCCCGCGTTCACCGGGCGCGGAATGGCAGTGTCGTTCATCTCCTTACGAGACGCCCCAGAAACCAGCAAGGGAACGTCCCTCAGGCGAGGTCCGCAGCTTGTCAAAGGCCCGCTCGCGGATCTGGCGGATGCGCTCGCGCGTCACCCCCATCAGCTCGCCGATCTTCTCCAGCGTCATCGCTTCGGCCCCTTCGTCGAGACCATAGTAGAGGTTGAGGATCTTCCGCTCGCGCGGGGTGAGATAGTTGCGGAAGACCTTGTCGATGCATTCGCGCATCAACTTGAAATCGGTCATCTCCTCGATCTCCACGCCGTCGGCACCGGCAAATCGCTCGCCGAGTGTGCTGGCCTCGCGGTCGGAACGATCGACCGGCGCATCGAGCGAGACTTCCGTGCTCGCCATCGACTTGGAGTTGCGCACCTGCTCAGGGGTCTCATCAAGGAGACGGCCAAGCTCTGAGTCGGTCGGATCGCGGCGCAGGACCTGCGAGAGCACGGTCTCGGCGCGGGAGAGGCGGATCAGTTGCGAGTTCTGATTGAGCGGGATGCGCACCGAGCGCGTCTGCTCGGCCAGCGCCTTCAGGACCGCCTGACGGACCCACCACACGGCGTAAGAGATGAACTTCACGCCTTGATCGGGATCGAACTTCCGGACCGCCTTGAGCAGCCCCTCATTTCCGATCGCGACGAGCTCGGAGAGGTCCAAGCCGTGGCCCTGATACTTCTTCACATATGAGATGACGAATCGGAGATTCGCTGTGACGAGCCGCTCTGCCGCGGCCTCATCGCCCTGTTGCGCTAATCGTGCGAGGCGTCGCTCTTCGGCGACATCGGTGATCAGCGGGAGCTTCTGGATGTCCTGCAGGTACTGGTCGAACGCGGACGACGGGGACGAACGGAAATAACCTTTGCGCGGTTCGGACGCTTGCTGCATACCCACCCCATACCAACGTGTGAAGGGAAACGATGCCTGGGGCACCGCCGGGAACGCTATTGGGACTCTGAGTCCACAAGATGGGCTCGGAGGCGAAGGCTACAGGGAGGGGGAACAAATCGTCAACAGCCAAGAAGCATGCCAACGGCCACTCCTGCGACAGCATCAAGCTATCTCCCTGTCCCACAGGGAGATAGAAAATCTCACAAATCTTGGAGAGCTCTCAGTACCTCGGCTTCTGGTACGGGAATCCCGTACCCAAAGCCGGCTCCCGCCATTCTGCCGAGGCCTTCGGGGAGGGCGTATTCGACCTTGCCTCCGCGCGATTTTTTGTCGGTGCGCGTTGCCGTGACAATCTCCGCCGGTGCCGCGCCGTCGGGGAGGCGCACGGGGAGTCCCGCCGCATCGCAGACCGTGGCCACGGTATCCGCAAGCCCGACGCGCGCGATGCCCAAGCGCTCTGCCACGCGCGCCTCCGCCACCATGCCAATGGCTACGGCGTCGCCGTGCGGCACGCCGTAGCCCGTTACGTGCTCAATCGCATGGCCGATCGTATGGCCGAAGTTGAGGATCTTCCGGACGCCATTCTCACGCTCATCGCGCGCGACCACATCGACCTTGATCTCCACGGAGCGCTGTACCAAGCGCAGATGCGTCGCGTCGTCGGCGTCCTCAGCATTGAGGATCTCGCGCAGGGAAGAAGCAATCCAACTGAAGTACGATCCATCGGCGATGATGCCATGCTTGATGGCCTCGGCGAGTCCCGATCGGAGGTCGGCGGTCGGCAAGGTGCGCAGGAACTGCGGGTCAATCAGGACCAGCGACGGCTGATGAAACGCGCCCACGAGATTCTTGCCCGCCGGGGTGTCGACACCCGTCTTTCCGCCAATCGACGCATCGATCATCGCGAGAAGCGAGGTCGGCACTTGGACGAAGGGGACGCCCCGCAGGAAGGTCGCGGCGATGAATCCCGTGAGATCCCCGGTCACGCCGCCGCCGAGCGCCACAAAGACGGAATCACGGCGATGTCCAGCGGTGATCAGTTGGTCGGTGAGCGCCGCCCAGGTGGCGCGCGTTTTGTGCGGCTCGCCGGCCGGAAAGGTGAAGAGGCCCGGGGCCACGGTCCCGCCCACCGTGGAGCCCAGCACGAGGCCCGATGCGATCATCGTGGCGAGCGCCTTGCCGCCGTAAAGCTGCGCGACCTGTTGGTCCGCGATGATCGCGACCCGTTGCTTCGGGTGAAGCGCAGCAACGCGGTCGCCGAGGGTGGCCAGCGCCCCCGGCGCAATCTCGATACTCGAGCCGTGGAGCGCGAGCGTGGTCACTGGAGCCTGGTCACCCTGCGTGTGGCCACGTGCGCGTGACCACACGTAACGTCAGGCGAAGCCCTACCACGTCACTTCGCCGGCGCCGGCGCGCTTGTTGGCCACGCGGGCGAGCACGAAGAGCAGGTCCGAGAGCCGATTCAAATAGATCACGACGATCTGCGGCACTTCGGTGTCGCGCTGCAGCGTGATGACCGCGCGCTCGGCGCGACGACACACGGTGCGCGCCACATGCAGCGCGGCCGCCTTTGGCGTCCCCCCGGGCAGAATGAAGGCCCGCAACGGATCCAGCTCGCCCTCGCCGTCATCGATCGCCTGCTCGATCTGCGCAATCCGCGCATCGGAAATGCGCGCCTTCTCCAACTGCTCCTTCATCTTCTCGTGATCGGGCGTCGCGAGCAACGCGCCGAGGGAGAACAGATCACGCTGGACCGGCGCGAGGACTTCATCGATGCGCGGCATCATCTCGACCGAGCGCGCCATGCCGATGACGGCGTTCAGTTCATCCATCTCGCCGTACGCGGTCACGCGCGGATGGTCCTTGGCCACGCGTCCACCGCCGAACAGTCCGGTGTCCCCGGCATCGCCGGTCTTCGTATAGATCTTGAGCGTCATACGGCGGAATCTACACTGCCCGTACGGCGGTCGTCCGACGGATCGCAGGGCTGAACTCGTCGGGAAAGAGTTCGCCGAGGTGCGCCTGTAAGCGTTCGGGCGAACCCGGGGTCCCTTGCGTCGAGAGCCAGCGGTCAATGGACTGCCCGAGGTCCGCCGCGCTGGGCCGCGCCGTCGGATCCTTCGAGATGGCGCTGGCGATCAACGCTTGCATGGCCGGATCGACGTGCGGGAGCAGCTGGACCAAGTCCGGCGTCGGACCCACCACGACCTCCTCGATCGCGGCCATCGTCTCGTCCTCGCGGAAGAGCGTCTTGAGCGCGAAGAGTTCGAACATCACAACGCCCATGGAGAAGAGATCGGCGCGCGAACTGACGCGGCGCCCGAGCAGCTGTTCCGGCGCCATGTAGTGCTTCTTGCCCAGCAGAATCGAATTGTTCTCCGACGGGTCCGCCATCGTCCGCGCCTTGGCGATGCCAAAGTCGGCCAGCTTCACATGTCCGTCCCACGTGAGCATCACGTTGCCCGGCGAGACATCGCGATGCACGATCTCGAGCCGCTCCCCCTCGTCATTCACGTAGTGATGGGCGAAGTCGAGGGCGCGGCAGACACGGCTTGCGCAGTACGCGGCGATGTCCGGGGGGAGCGGAATCCGGCGCTTCCGATGGGTGTTGATCAGCGTCCGGAGGGTGACCCCCTTGATCATCTCCATGGCGATGAACGGGACCTGCTCGGACATCCCCAAGAAGTAGATCTGGACGATGTTGCCGTGCACCAAGTTGGCGGAGAGCTTGGCCTCGTCGATGAACAGCTGGACCCACTCGCTGTGCGCCGCGAACTGGTCGTGGATGATCTTGACCGCCATCCGCTTGGAGAAGCCGGATGCGCCGAGTTGTTCGGCCTCGTAGACGGTGGCCATCCCCCCGCGCGCGATCTCGCGGAGGAGGCGGAAGTGGGTCTCGGTGGCCAGATCGCGGATGGATTCCATACGGGCAGGAACTTACCTCCGGAGAGGCGTTGCTCGAAAGGCCGTCTGCAAGCGATTTTATATGGATGGCAACCCACGACATCCGTGACCTCACGATCATCGGCGCTGGCCCGACGGGGCTTTTCGCACTTTTCTACGCGGGTATGCGCGGCGCGTCCGCGCAAATCGTCGACGCGCTTCCGCAGCCTGGCGGCCAGCTCTCCGCGCTCTACCCCGAGAAATACATCTTCGATGTGGCGGGCTTCCCAAAGATTCTCGCGAAGGATCTCGTCTCGCAACTCATGCAGCAGGCCGGTCAGTTTCAGCAGCCCATCCACTGCGGGCAGAACGTGGTCGGCCTGGAGGAGGAGAACGGCCACTTTGTGCTCGTCACCGAGCGCGACCGGTTCCCGACGCGCGCGGTGATCGTCGCGGCGGGCATCGGTGCCTTTGCGCCGCGTCGGCTGCCGCAGCCCTGCGCCGAGCCGTGGTATGGCAAGGGTATCTTCGACACGGTCCTTGACCCCAAGAGGTTCGCCGGCCAGAAGGTCGTCATCATTGGCGGCGGTGATTCGGCCTTCGACTGGACGCATCAGCTTGAGGGCGTCGCGGCGAGCATCACGCTCGTGCATCGCAGCGATCGCTTTCGCGCGCACCAGGCCACGGTCAATGCCGTGATGGCCTCGGCGGCGGCCGGCCGGACCGCGGTGCACACCTTCTCGGAAGTGGCCGAGGTCTACGGCGACGACCACACGCTCACGGCGATCGATCTCAAGCAGATCAAGACGAAGGAGATCACGCGAGTGGAGTGCGATGCCGTGCTCCCGATGCTGGGGTATGTCTCCGACATGGGCGCGCTCACCTCGTGGGGCATGACGATCGAGAAGGACGAGATTGTCGTCAATCAGCTCATGGAGACGGGACGCACGGGCATCTGGGCCGTCGGCGACGTGAACACGTATCCCGGCAAGCTCAAGCTGATTGCGGCAGGGTTCGGGGAGTCCACGATCGCCGTGAATCAGGCCGTGCATTGGGTCTACCCGGAGAAGAAGGTGAACCCGGGGCACAGCTCCAACCTCGCGGTCTTCGGACAGAAGGACGACTGAGCCGGTGATACTGCGGCGCGCGTTCCTGCCGTCCTTCGCGCTGCTCGCCCTGTTGGCGTCGGCGGCGGGAGCGCAGGAAACACGCTGTGATCGGGGGGACACCGAGGTCCGTGCGCTCTCGTTTCAGGGGAACACGGCGTTCTCCGATGCCGAACTCGGCTCGGGCATCGTCACCACCGCGTCGTCGCGCGCCCGACGCGTGTTGGGCTTCGTCGGCGCCAAGCACTGCCTGAGCCAGGCCGAGCTGCCGCGCGATGTCCTGCGGTTGCGGCTCTGGTATCGCAATCACGGATTCGTGGACGCGACGGTCGACACCGTGGTCGCGCCGGTCGGGCGCGAGCGGGTCGAGGTGCGCTTCGTGATTGCCGAAGGCGAGCCGGTGCTGGTGGACACGCTGCGTATCGAGGGGCTCGATGGCGTCCCGGAGCGGAGCGAGATCATCGCCGCACTTCCCACGCGGGTCGGCGGGTGGTTCGATCGCTACGCGAATGCGACCACGCGCGACTTACTCACGCGCCGCCTCCGCGACAGCGGCTATCCCGACGCCGAGACCTTCCTGGGCTATGATCTCCGGACGGAGACGAAGCGCGCCACGGTCGTGCTTTCGGTCTCCGCGGGCGCGCGCCGCCGCATCGGGCGGGTGAACATCGTGCAGGAAGGACGCGACGGGGGCCCGCCGGAAGTGAGTGCGCGCGCCGTGCGCCGCCTCACGGGCCTCGATGTGGGCGATCTCTATCGCGAGCGTGAACTCGAGCGCGCGAAGCGGACGCTCTACCGCAGCGAGGCCTTCGCGCAGGTGGTGGTCGAACCAGCGGAGACGGTGCGCGACTCGTTGATCACCGTCGATGTGACTGTGCGCGAGGGATTCCTCCGCGCCGCGCGACTCGGCGGCGGCTGGGGGACGCTCGACTGCTTCCGCATGACCGGCGATCTCACCGAGTACAATCTCTTTGAGTCGGCGACGCGGCTCGAGCTGCGCGGGCGCGTCTCGAAGATCGGTATCGGTGAGCCGCTCGACGGCGCGTCGTCGATGTGCCCCCAGGCGCGCAATGACATCTACAGCACCGATCTCAACTACTACGTCGGCGCGACGGTGTCGCCGCCGTCGTTGTGGCGCACGCGGTTCGTACCGACCATCTCGCTGTACTCGGAACGTCGCTCGGAGTTCAACGCCTTTCTGCGCACGACACCGGCCGGCGGCAGCGTCTCGCTGACCAGCGTCGTGCCGCAACGCGCCCGCACGATCGGCTACTCCGTGGAGTATGGCCGTACCGAAGCACAGCCGGCGCTCTACTGCGCGGTGTTCAACGCCTGCGAAGCGGATGTGCGTGATGCCCTGCAGCGCGATCTGCGCCTCGCCGTGCTGAGCGTGTCGGGAAGTCGCGAGCGCGTGGACAATCCGACCGATCCGCGAAAAGGCTGGGTGGTGCGGACCGAGGCGCGTCACGCGTCGCAGGTTGTGGGGGCGGACGCGGACATCAACTTCAGTCGTGTCACGCTCGACGGCTCAGCTTACCTGCCGCTCGGCGCGGACATTGTCTTCGCGGCGCGCCTGCGACTGGGCATCGTCTTCGGCGCCGGCGGACAGACCGCCACCTTCGTGCCGCCGCAGGAGCGCCTCTTTGCCGGCGGCCCGACCTCCGTGCGAGGGTTCCGACAGAACGAACTCGGCCCGCAGGTCTATATCCCCACGGCGTTCGACACGATCCGTGCGGATGGATCGCCCGCCGGGCCCGTGATCGGCGCCAACGATACGCTGTTTTTTCGTGCGGACCCGGGGCTCGTTGGGCAACGCGCGGTGCCGACGGGCGGCAACTCGATGATCGTCGGCAATGCGGAGTTGCGTTTCGCGAGCCCGTTCTGGTCCGACCTCCTGCGCTGGACCATTTTCGCCGACGTCGGCGAACTCTGGAACCGCGGCACTGCGGCAGCAGGGCTTGGCTTTGGCTCCCTCAAGATCACCCCGGGCCTCGGCCTCCGGCTGAGCACGCCGATCGGCTTCTTGCGCGCCGACCTCGCGTACAACGGGTATACCCGCACGGGCGGCGCCGCATACTTCGATGCCCCGGTGGCCGCAGGGGGCCAACTCTGGTGCGTCAGTCCTCGGAATCGGCTCCCCGTGACGTTGGAGAACGGCCAGCTCTCGCAGGCGAGCGGTAGCTGTTCCGCGACCTTCGAACCCGGCGTGCAGCGTGGGCTCTTTGGGCGGTGGACGCCGTCGTTCGCGATCGGGCAGGCGTTCTAGCATGATGAGTCGTCGCCGTCTCGTCGCGCTCGTGAGCGCGTCGCTGATGCTCGCGCTCGGGGCGTCAGTGATCGGGCTCTTCGTGCTGGCGACGCAGAGTGACCGCGGGCGTGAGATGATCCGCCGCGCCGTCGAGGGGCAGTTGGCGCGCGCCGTGCATGGACGTGTGCATCTGGGACGACTCAGCGGCTCGTTCCTGACGGATATGCGGATCGACTCGGTCCGCATCAGTGACACGAATGACTCGTTGTTCCTGGCCACCGGGCCGATCCGGCTGACGTACGACCCGCGCGATCTCGCGGACGGGCGACTGATCCTGCGCTCCCTCGACGCCGAGCGGCCGTACGTCGCGGTGCGTCGCGAGATTGGCGGTGAGTGGACGCACGAGCGGATCTGGCCGATCCTCAAGACGCGTCGTGCTCCCCGCCGGCGTTCGCAGTTCGCGGCGGTCTTCGTGGTCGAACACTTGAAGGTGCGCGATGCGCGCGTGGATCTGTTGTTGCCGTGGGCGCCGGAGTCTGCACCGCGCGACTCCGTCACCAAGGTGTGGCGCTGGACCTCGTTGCAACTCGATGTGCCGCGGGCGCGGGTGGCGTATCCCGATTCGGTCGGGATGAAGTACGACATCGCGCGGCTCGATGTGGACGAGAGCGATCCGCCATTCCTCTTTCGCGCCCTGCGCGGCGACCTCCAGGTGCGCGGGGATACGCTCTGGCTCGATTCACCCTCGTTCCGACTCCCAGGGTCGCAGGGGAGCGGTGTGGCGCGGGTCTCCTGGAAGCGCGATCGACCGCTGCGTTTTCTGCTCGACGTCGTTTCGGATTCCGTCGCGCTCGCCGACCTCGCGTTCATCAATCCGTCGCTCCCCACGGAAGGGTGGGGATCGATGCGCCTGCAGATGCGCAATCGGGCGTCGGACCTCCGCACGATCGAGTACGTCATCACCGAGATGGACATGCGGGCCCATCGCTCGCGCATTCGCGGCCGGATGACATGGGGCGTCGGGAAGCGCGACTCGACCACGCTCACGGATGTCGATCTCGACCTCGCGCCGCTCGATGCCGAACTGATGCAGCGCTTCAATCAGGGTCCGCTGCCCGTGCCACTCCGCGGCCAACTGACCGGACGCGTCCGGGCCAGCGGTGGACCGCTCGATCGATTCGTCGTCGAGGACGCGACGGGTGTGTGGCGCGACGCGAACGTGCCGGGTGCCGTTTCCCGTGCGACCGCGCAGGGCATGCTCGATATCCGCGAGCCCGCGTATCCTGTTTTCAAGGGGCTCGCGGTGACGCTCGGTGAGTTTGACCTCCGCACGGCGCAGGCACTTGACGACGAGTTCCCCAAGTTGAATGGCACGATCCGCGGCAGCGCGATCCTGGATTCCATCTGGGGGGATATTCGCTTCCGTGAGATGAACATCACGCATCGCGATGGCGATTCTCCCGAGTCGCAGTTCATCGGACGCTCGCGGCTGGCGTGGGAAGAGATCGGCCCCGTGCGCTGGGAACTCGACGCGGTCGCGCTTCCGCTCTCGTTCACCGCGCTGGCGAAGTCCTTTCCCGAAGTGCCAATTCGCGGTGAATATACGGGACGGGTACGAAGCGATGGCAGCAGCGAGTCGATGACGTTCGTGAGCGAACTCGAGGGACCGGGAGGTCGCTTCGAGACCGATCTCCGGGTGGACATGGAGGCGCCGCGCTACGAGCTCACCGGGCGCGCGTCGCTCTTCGGTGTCGACCCACGCCGCCTGTTCGCGCGTGAGCGTTTGCCCACGGGGGCACTCAATGGCCGACTCGCGATAGAGACGGTGTGGGACTCGCTGGCGGATCTCACCGGGAATGCCCAACTCCGGCTTGAGCGATCGACGCTCGATGGCGCACGCATCTTCGCCGGCACGGCGCTTCTCAACTTCGGCGACGGGCGCGCGGTCCTCGATACCCTCAGCCTCGAATCCTCCGCGGTCGATCTCTCCGCCAGTGGCGCGCTCGGACTGCGAGCCGACGTGACCGATTCCGTCTTGCTGCGCGCGCGTGCCGACTCCCTTGGGGGGGTGCGTCCCTGGCTGCAGCGGCCGGCGGGGGATTCGCTCGCCGGATCGATCCTCCTGACGTCGGTGGCGCGCGGATGGCTCCGCGACTTCTCGCTCGATGCCGACCTCGGGGCGGAGGGGTTGCTCCTCGCCGGCAACTCGGCGGCTGTGCTGGAGGCCCGAGCGCGCCTCAGCGGACTGCCCACCGCCATTCGTGGGACCATTGGCATTGCGGGCGAAGACCTCCGCGCCGCGGGACTCGTGCTCCGTCGTGCGCAGCTCGAGGCGGAGCGCGATGTGGCCGGTGTGACGACCGCACGTCTCGACGCGAGCGGGTCGAGCGGGACCACGCTGCGCGCCGCGGGGCTCCTCGATTCAGAGGGTGACAGCACTCGCGTACGCGTCGACACGCTCACGCTCTCGACGACGCTGCAACGGTGGCGACTGGGCGGCCCGGCGCGCTTCGTCATCGCCGATGGCGGATTCACGCTCGACTCGCTCGCGTTGCGCACGCCGAATCGCTCCTTCATCACGCTCGTTGGAGCGCTCCCGAAGTCCGGGACGCTCGATCTCCAACTGACGGCTGAGGACGTGCCGGTCGCCGACGTGGCCGAGTTGCTGCAGCTCCGAGGCACGCAGCAGGGGCGCTTCGATGTGCGCGGACGTCTCACTGGTACGCGGGCAGCGCCGACCTTCACGAGCAGTGGCGAACTCCGCAACGGTTTCGTGCGCGGTGTGCGACTCGATACCCTGCGCGCGCAGGCACGCGCCGTGGCCGATCGCCTCTCTCTGCAACTCGAGCTCGGCGATAGCCGGCGCCCCGCGGCGATCGCCGAAGCGTCGATCCCGTTCTTGCTCGGGCTCGACAGCACCGGCGTCCGTCTCACCCCCGACGGCGCGTTGCGCGGCACGATTCGCGCCGACTCGCTCGGGCTCGATCGGTTCGAGACGCTGACCCGCGGCGCGACGGGCCCGCGCGGCACGCTCGCGGTCGATCTCACGCTCGGCGGGACCTGGGGGCGCCCCCTCGCCAACGGCACCGTCCGCGTGCGCAACGGCTTCCTTGCACCGGCCCAGCTCGGCGGTGTGCGGTGGCGAGATGTCGAGGCCGATATCGGCTTCAACGGCGACTCCATCACGGTGCGAAACATCGAGGCGCTGTCCGGTGCGAGCCGCAACGGTCGGGCCAATATCACGGGCTGGGTCTCGCTCGCTGATCGGAGCAATCCGTTGCTCGATCTTCGCTACACCAGCCGCGCCTTCCAGGTGTTCGGCCGTCGCGACGTCGCCGATATCGATGTCTCCGGTGCCCTCACGCTGAGTGGGCGCTATCGCGCGGCGGTCCTTCGTGGCGCGCTCACCGCAGATCGGGCGATCGTCAGCATTCCTGAGCTCGCGAGCAAGGAGGTCATCTCGCTCGATGGGCCAGATCGCTTCGCGGTGATGGATACCCTCGAGACGGTCGGCGTGAATCAATCCACGACGACCGGCTCGGAGTTCGTCAACAACCTCACGATCGACAACGTCCCCATTCGGATGGGGCGCGATGTCTGGCTCCGCTCCTCCGAGGCAAACATCAATTTGGGCGGCGAAGTACGCATCACGCGCGGACGCGTGGCTCGTGGTGTCGACGCCGGCGCCCTGCAGCTCGCGCTGGTCGGCCCACTGCAGACGCAGCGCGGCACGTATCGTCTCAACTTGGGCCCGGTGCAACGCACCTTCACCGTGGAGCAGGGGGAGATCCGCTTCTTCGGTGATCCGGAGCTCAACCCAACGCTCAACATCGACGCCCTCCACACGGTGCGTCAGTACAGCGCCCAGGGCGCGCGCCCCGACGTACGCGTGCGCGTGCACCTCGGCGGTACGTTGCGTCAGCCGACGGCGGATCTCTCGACCCCCGACTCGGTGCGCGTGACGAACTCCGATCTCATTTCGTACCTCGTCACCGGTGGGCCGAGCTTCGAGATCGGTGGACGCGATGGCGACATCTCCGCCACCGCGGCGCGCGTCGTGCTCGGCTCGCTCGGCAGCGTGCTCGGCGGCAAGGCCTCCGGCGGTCTCTGCGACGATGCGCAGCTCTCGACGGCGGGACTCGATGCGTATGGTGGCCGCTTGCGGAATGTTGGCGCGGGGATTCTCGCCGGGACGCGCTTCAATTGCGCGAGGCAGCTTGGCGATCGCGCCTTCGTCCGACTCGATGCCGGCCTCTGCCAGGTCGGTCAGCTCGTGACGCAGGGTGGTGGCAGTGATCCCCTCTCCTTCGCCGATGCGCTTGGCCTCAAGCTCGACTACATCCTCGGCCGCGGCATCACCGCGTCGGCTGGTGTCGAGCCGCCGACGAGTGCGGTGCTCTGCGCGGTGAATGCGAATGCGAGTGCGCGCGGCTTCGTCCCGACGCCGCGTCAGGTCGGCTTCGACATCTTCCGTGTCTGGCGGTTCTAGGGTGGCGGCTCCGCAATCGCGATTGCTGATCGTGAACCCCGCGGCTCGCGGTGGACGCTCGGCCGAGGCTGAAGCGGTGCAGGGTTGCCGCGCGGCCGGCGTCACGCCACGCGTCGTGCGCACGACGGCGCCGGGACACGCGGCCGAGATTGCCCGCGCTGAATCCGACGGGGCACCGATTCTCGTGCTGGGCGGCGATGGCACGGTGATGGAAGTGGTCGGCGCCCTCGTCGGGCGCGGCGTTCCGGTGGGAATCCTGCCGGGCGGAACGGGGAATCAGCTCGCCCGCCATCTCCGTATTCCGTTGCACGTCGGCCGCGCGGCCCGCGCGCTCGCCAATGCCAGGCCCGTCTCTCTCGATCTCGGACGGCTCACGGATGGACGCTACTTCTCGCTCGCGGCCGGACTCGGCGTGGATGCGGCCATGATTGCCGGAGCGAGCGCGGAGTCGAAACGTCGATTCGGTGTCGGGGCGTATGTATGGAGCGCCGCGCGCGCGCTCCTTGGGGCGCGACTCTTTCCCGTCCGCATCGTGGCCGACGGGAAGGTGTTCGAGCGCGAGGCCGCGCTGGCGATGATCGCCAACGTGGGCGCGGTGATGGACGGGCGCTTCAGCCTGGGCCCAGGGGTTTCTCCGACCGATGGCTGGCTTGACCTGTGCGTCCTCACGCCGCGCGGGATTGACGACGCCCTGACGCTGGCAGCGCGAATGGCCGCCGGGCGTTTCGCCGAGGACCCGCGGATGCTGTTCGTGCGCGCCAAGTCCATCCGGGTCGAGGCACCGGAGGGAATCGGCGCCGAGGCGGACGGGGAGCTGTTGGTCGCACCGATTCTCGATGCAACGGTGGTCCCTCAGGGGGCCAGTTTTCTCTCAGTGCATTGATTCTGGGCACGGATACCCCGTTCGGCATTGCGAACCGGCTCCCACTGTGCATTTTCAAGCCAGTAGTTCGGCGGGTGTCTTTCTGCGATCTGGACTGAGTTCTATGGCGAGCATTCTGATCATTGATGATGAAGTGGCTATTGCGACGGCGTTCGCGATGTTCTTCCGCCACGACGGACAGCACACGGTCTCCGAGGCACACACCGGCGCGGAAGGCATCGCGGCCTATCACCGCCTGCGCCCGGATCTCGTGCTCCTCGACGTCCGCCTGCCGGACATGACCGGCTTCGATGTGCTGGCCGCCATCCGGGAGCACAATCCGGTCGTCATCATGATCACGGCCTACGGTGACGTGGCGATGGCGGTGGATGCGCTCCACAAGGGCGCCGAGAACTTCCTCACGAAGCCGGTCGATCTGAGTCACCTGAAGGCGGTCGCCGAACGCGCCCTTGAGAAGTCGCAGTTGCGCCGATTGAGTCGTTGGCTGAATGCTCGCCGTGGCGCGGACGGACTGGTCTTCGGGTCGTCGCCCGCGATGCGTGAGCTGCAGTCGCAGGTGCAGTTGCTGAGCCAGAGCGATCGCACCACCGCCCTTATTCTCGGCGAGAGTGGAGCGGGCAAGGGGCGCGTCGCCGAACTGCTGCACGCGCAGAGCCCGCGCGCGGGGAAGCCGTTTGTGGAGGTGAACTGTGCCACGCTGCGTCCCGATTCGCTCGACAGCGAGCTCTTTGGCGTCGAGGCGGGGAGCGAGTCTGGCGCGGTGAGTAAGCCAGGCGCATTCGAGATCGCAGACGGCGGCACCATTTTTCTCGATGAGATCGGGGACCTCAATCCCGCGCTGCAGCCCAAGCTTGTGCGCGTGCTCGAAGGCAAGGGGTTTCGTCGCGTCGGCGGACGAGAGGAGATCACGCCGAATGTGCGCGTGATCGCCGCGTCATCGCAGGACCTTGCCGCCGCCGTTGCCTCCGGACGTTTCCGAGAGGATCTGTACTATCGGCTCGCGGTGATGCCGCTCCAGTTGCCGCCGCTCCGCGCGCGGATTCGCGAGGATGTCCTCGAGTTGGTTGCCGCGGTGCAGGATGCGCTGTTGGCGTCGCTTCCGGCCGCGCCCACCGCGCTCACCGATGCCGCACTCGACGCGATCCTCCGCTACAACTGGCCTGGGAACATCCGCGAGCTGCGCAATGTTCTGGAGCGCGCGATGCTCATGGCGCGAGGGCTGACGTCGGTGGATGTCGTGCATCTCCCGCGCGAAGTGCAGAACGCGAGCGGCGCGGAGGTGGCGCATCACGAACCCCGCTCCCTGAGCGAAGTCGAGCGCGCGCACATCGATCGCACCCTGCGGGCGCATGCGCACAACCGGACGCACGCGGCCAAGGAACTCGGCATCTCGCGCGCGACGCTGATCAAGAAGATCAAGGAATACGAGTTGGCGGAGAAGCCCCGCTAGGAGGCGACAATGAGCAATTCGGGTGAACGCGACATCATGATCTGCCGCGCATGCGGCAACGAAGAGCGAGCGTCGGAAGGCTCGCCCTGTGATCATTGTGGGACCTTCCTCTGTCAGATCTGCGTGATGCGAGGCGTGGTGCTGTGCGCCTCATGTCAGGCGATCGAGGATGCCAAGTCGGACCCCTCCGAGTCGTGACGACGGACCTCGCCCGTTTTGGCCTCGCCGTTGGGCACGCGACCGATACCGCCGGTGCCACGGGCTGCACGGTCGTGCGTGGCATCGACGCCCCGCACCGTGCGGCCGTTGCCGTGCTCGGCCGCGCCACGGGCTCCCGTGAGCTCGCGCTGCTGGAACCCGGGCATCTGGTCGAGCGCGTGGATGCCGTCTTCCTCACTGGAGGCTCGGCCTATGGCCTCGACGCCACCGCTGGCGTGATGCGCTGGATGGAAGAGCGTCGGCGTGGATTCGCGGTCGGGCCCGGCGTCGTGCCGATCGTTCCCGCTGCCGTCGTCTTCGACCTCCTCCCGCTCGGCCGGTTCGATGCGCGCCCCACCGCGGAGATGGCGTATGCCGCCTGCGAGGCGGCGACGAGCCAGGACATCGCGGAGGGCAGCGTTGGCGCCGGCACCGGGGCGACGGTCGGCAAGCTCGCTGGTCCCACGGGGCTCATGAAGGGGGGACTGGGCATCGCTGTGGCCGAAGGCGAGGGGTGTGCCGCGGCGGCGATCGCCGTGGTGAATGCCTTCGGCGACGTTCGCGATGCCTCCGGCGCGATCATCGCTGGCGCGCGCGATGCGCAGGGTCGCTTTCTCGACTCGGCCGCCGCGATCGCCAAGGGATTGCCCTCGGGGGGCTTCATCGCCGGCACCAACACCACGCTCGTGGTCGTGGCACTCGACGCGGCCTACTCGCGGCTCGAGTTGCAGTCGATCGCCCGCAGCGCGACGGCCGCCATGCACCGCCACATCACTCCTGCCGGGACAGCATCGGACGGGGACATCGTCTTCGCGCTCTCCCCGATGGAAGGGCGTCGCGCCCCTCTCGCCCAAGGGGAACAGCTTGCCGCTCAGGCACTCGGCGCCGCCATTGAGCGCGCCGTCCGCCTCGCGACCTCCGCCGTCTAGCTGCCGATCACCTGACGGTCAGCTGACCATGCCGCCGACGGGAATCGTCGGCGCACCGGCGCGCACGTGGAGCACCAGCTCCGCACAGAGATCGCCATCGAGCACCACGCGCATCACGTGCGTCCCGATCTCGCGAATCGGGAGATCGATTCCCGCGATCACGGGCACGTCGAGCTCGGTCGCACCCGGCGGAGGGGCGCCGACTTCCATCTCTCCCGAGGTCGACCAGAGGTCCTCACCGGTGGGGCTGATCCAGGAGAAGCCGAGCGTGTGCCGCCCGACATCGTCCGGGAGTGCCTTCATCCGCACCACCATCGTGGCCCGCGGATGCACCGCTGGCAACTGCTGGACGTGGAGGGCGTCAAAGACGCCGAGGATATTGAGCTTCCCCTCTTGGGAGATGTTCGCCGCGTCGGCGAAGAGAGCGAATGAGACGTGCATCCGTGGAAGGTAGCGCGGCACTCAATGGTCCGCATCCGCATTCATAGGACTGACCCTCTAGATTCCACCGGATATGACCGCTCTCGCCCGCCCGTCGCGCGCCATCGAAATCAGCCTTATCGCGATGGCCGTGATCTGGGGGGTGAACTTCTCGGTCGTGAAGTACGGCACCTCGCAGATGGAAGCGATCGCCTTCAACACGCTCCGCATGGGGCTGGCCGCGGTCATTCTGATGACGGTCGCCCACTGGCGACCCGGTCGCCGTCCGACGACGCAGGAGCGCCACAAACTCCTCGGCCTGGGCGTGCTGGGGCACTGCATCTACCAATTGCTGTTCGTTGGTGGACTCACGATGACGCGCGCGGGGACGGCCTCGCTCGTCGTCGCGGCGAGTCCTGCCGTTGTCGCCATCGTGGCGCGCTTCTTTGGGCACGACAAGCTGCCGAGGAAGGCGGTCGCGGGAATCGTGCTCTCGATCTCCGGCGTGATGCTCGTGGTCGGGGGGAGCATCCGCACCGAGGGGACGGGGCACGTGATCGGTGACCTGCTGATTCTAGGCGCCGTGGTGGTATGGGCATTCTATACGAATGGCCTTGTCCCGCTCGCGCAGCATGTCGAACCGGCGCAGGTCGCGGCCTGGACGCTGGTCGGCGGTGTGGTCCCGCTCGCGGTGCTTGCGACACCGGCGCTGCTCCGCACGGAGTGGCTCGCCATCGCGCCGCTGACGTGGGCCGCGGTGTGTTACTCCGGCGTCCTCGCGATGGTGATCGCGTATCTTGTCTGGTATCACGGCGTTCGTGCGATTGGTCCGACGCGCACGGCGATGTTCGCCAATCTCCAGCCGATCGTCGCCGTCCTCGTGGCGTGGGGCGTCCTCGGCGAAGTCCCAACCATCTTCCAAGGATTCGGCGCGTCGGCCGTGATCGGCGGACTTTACCTGGCCCGCCGATGAAGATCGTCCTGTTCGATATCGATGGCACATTGCTCGCCTCCGACGGCGCGGGACGCACCGCCATGGAGACCGCGCTCACCGAGACCTTCGGTGCCGCCGGCCCCTCTTCCTACCGGTATGGTGGCAAGACCGACCGGCTGATCGTACGCGAGACGATGCGCCTCGAGGGCTTCGACGACGCCACGATCGATGCGCGGATGCCGATGGTGCTCGATCGCTATCTCAGCGAGCTGCAGGTGCATCTTGGCGGGGAAACGCATGCCGCGCGCGCCCTCCCCGGGGTAGCGCCCTTGCTCGATGCCGTGGAATCGCACGACGGCATGGTCCTCGGGCTCCTGACGGGGAATCTCATGGAGGGGGCCAAGGCCAAGTTGCGCGCCGTGTCGCTCGATCATGGGCGATTCCGCGTGGGGGCGTACGGATCCGACCACGAGGAGCGCCCGATGCTTCCGCCCATCGCGCGTGCACGCGCGAGTGCGCTCTTGGGGCGCGATATCTCAGGCGATCAGCTCGTGATTATCGGCGATACGCCATTCGACGTCACCTGCGGCCGCGGCGTTGGCGCACGGGCGATTGCGGTCGCGACGGGAGGGTTCGGTCGCGCGGAACTCGAGTCGCACGGTCCGGACGCGATGTTCGATGATCTCGCAGACACCGCCCGTGTCATGGAGGCGATCCTCCATGCGTGAAGTGGAACTCAAGGGCATGCTGACGAACGATGCCGCGCTCACCGAGGCGCGCGCACGGCTGGAAGCCGCCGGGGCCCAGCTCGAGTACGAGGGGCGACTCGAAGACAAGCGCTACGACACTCCGGCGCGCGCGCTCTCGCTCCAGGATCACGTGCTGCGGCTCCGGGTCTATCGCGGTGAGCGCGTCACGGCGTCGCTCGACTTCAAGGGCCCCACGACGCACGTGGACGGCTTCAAGGTCCGCGAGGAGCGCACCGTTGGGGCGGATGACCCAGTCGCACTCGCCGGGATCCTTGAGGCGATGGGCTACGTGATCACCCGTGAGATCGATCGGGAGATCGCCCAGTACCGGTACGCTGGCGCGATCGTGCGCTTCGAGCGATATCCCCACATGGACATCTTGGTGGAAGTCGAAGGGGAACCGGCGGCGATCGAACGCGCCATCGTCACGCTCGGGATGGCCCGTGCGGGATTTACGACCGAGCGCCTTCCGGACTTCATTCTCAAGTTCGAATCGCGCACCGGCGAGCGCGCGGCGATCTGCGACCGTGAACTGCTTGGTGAGTACCGCTACTCCAGCGCGGACGCCTGAGCATGCGACCTGAGCCTGTTCCCAGCGCATGACGCCTGAGTATCCGCTGCCGGAGTTCACGCGCTCGTTGCGCGCGCTCGCGGTGCCCTCGGCGCCGGGATCGGATCATGACGTTGTCTTCACGCCCCTGCTTGAGGCGCGGCGTGCAGCCCATCGCGCGACCTCGCTGGAGCAGCAACTGAGCGCCTTCGATGGGACGAAGCTCGACCGCGCCTGGCGCGGCAGCATCGCGACGTTAGCGGAGCGAAAGCACCCGCGTGGGCTGCCGGACCGCCGGGCGGTGGGGGCAGAGCTCGAGCTACTCGCGACGCCGCTCTGGAGTGCACTGAAGGAGCTCGATCGCGAGGCGACGCTGGTGAGAGCCGCGAGCGCGGAGACCAAAAAGGAAGCTTGGGGACGGTGGGTCGAGCAGGTGGGGCGGATCTTCCGGGTCGCCGACGACTGGTGGGAAGCCGCGCTGCCCGCGCTGGCCGACCCGCGCGGGCGGCGCGGGGCGCTCTGGCGTCGGGTGCTGGGAGGGGGACAGTGATCGCGGGAATCGGGTTTGACCTCGTGGCGATCGCCCGGGTGGAACTGATGCTCCAGCGGAAGGAGCAGCGCGCGCTCGACCGGCTCTTCACCGCGCACGAGCAGGAGTACGCGCTCGCTCGGGCCCGGCCGGCAATGCACCTGGCCGCACGTCTCGCCGCCAAGGAGGCCTCGTTCAAGGCCCTCACTGGGTCGGATGAAGCGAAGCTGATCGGCTGGAAGGAGTCCGAGGTCCGTCGGGGGAGCGAGGGCGCCCCGGAACTGGTGTTCACTGGGCGGGCGGCGGCCCGGGCGGCGGAATTGGGAGTCCGGCGGGTCCATTTGACGCTGAGCCACACCGATGAGACGGCCGGCGCCGTGGTGATTCTAGAGATCTGAAAAAGATTGGGGGAATCCCCTGTATTGCATTCGGAAATCCATTACTTTCCAAGTGCAATGCTAATGAGAACCGTTCTCATCTACGCCAGCGCCCTCTCGGCGCTCGCCTTTTCTCCCGCTGCCGCCACCGCGCAGGAGTCGCCCGCGCGACGCCTTGCGAACATCGTGGGTGTGGCGGTCGACGAATACCAGAAGGGGATCGACCCCTCCGGCGCGATCGTCCTCCAGCTGGAGTACGACGAAGCCGTCGCCTTCCTTGACGATGCGCGCGGCGTGGCCGCTCGCGTCGCGGATGACCGCGCGCCGCAACTCGTCGCCCTCGTCGAGGAACTGCAGCGCGCCGTCGCGCGACGCGTCGCCCCGGCGGAGCTCCTCCCGACGCAGGCCAAGTTGATTCAGCTCCTCGGCCCCGACGCCTCGCTCGACTTTCCGACCGAGGCGGTCGATCTCGCCGAAGGACGCGCCATTTATCAGCAACGATGCGCTTCCTGCCATGGCGACGCCGGGCGTGGCGATGGAGTCGCCGCCGCTGGGCTCACTCCCCGTCCGACGCCGCTCGCCGACCATGCGCTCATGAGCGACGTCACGCCGGCCATCATGTATCGCGTGGTATCGGTCGGAATCCGCGGCACCGCGATGGCGGGCGCCGCGGATCTCACCCCGAAGCAGAAGTGGGCGGTCGTCACCTACGTGACGACACTCCGCGCAAGCGCCGAAGACGCCGAGCGAGGGCGCGGACTCCTCTCCGCGCGCTGCACCGCGTGCACCGACAGCGCGACGCCGAAGGGCCACACCTTCGCCTGGTTGGCCGAGCGCCATGACCAGCAACTGATGTCCGGGCTCGCCGCCGGTGATTCCGACCTCGGACTCGACGCGACGGCCCCGCTCTCCGAGTCCGATGCCCGCGCCGTCGTGGCGGCCCTGCGCGCCGATCCCAAGGTGATGGCGCCGATCGTTCGCACCCCGACAATCGTGGCGGCCGACGTGCTCGCGATGCTTGATCGCGCACTCGCCTCGGTGCGTGCTGGTGATGAGCAGACGGCCGGCGACCTCGCCTTTGATGCCTACGTTGCCTTTGAGCCCCTCGAGTCCGCCGTCCGTATGCGCGATCCGGGGCTCGTGACCTTACTTGAGCAGCACTTCGCAGACTTCAAGGGCTCGGTGAACCGCGGTGATCTCTCGGGGGCCGCCGCCGCGCGCGGACGTATCGCGACCGGACTCCCTCAGGTCGTCGAGCGGGCGGAGCGAGAGGCGACCGGCTGGACGACCTTCTTCGAGTCGCTCTTGATCATCCTGCGCGAAGGGTTCGAGGCGATCCTCATCGTCGGTGCGGTGATCGCCTTCTTGGTGCGCACCGGGAACCAGCGCCGGATCCGTGAGGTCTGGTACGGCGTCGGTGCGGGTGTCCTCGCCAGCGCGGTACTCGCCGTGCTTCTGCGGACGGCGCTCGCCGCCGCGCCGGCGAGCCGCGAAGTGATTGAGGGGGCCACAATGCTCCTCGCCGTTGGCGTGCTCTTCTCCGTGAGCTATTGGTTGCTCACCAAGGTCGAGGTCGTGGCCTGGCAGAAGTTCATCAAGGACCAGATCGGAAGTGCACTGACCTCCGGGCGCGCGACCGCACTCGCGATGGTCGCCTTCCTCGCGGTCTTCCGCGAAGGGGCGGAGACGGCGCTGTTCTATCAGGCACTCCTCGCCCGCGGCCCGCAGGTCATCACGCCGATGTTCGGCGGCCTCGCCCTAGGCGCGCTCCTCCTCGTGGTGCTCTGGTTCGCGATTCAGAAGTTCGGCGTGCGGATCCCACTGCGTGGGTTCTTCGGCACCACGAGCGCCTTGATGTATTTCCTCGCCTTCATCTTCATGGGGAAGGGGATCCGCGAACTGCAGGAGGGGAACGTGCTCTCCATCACGCCCGTAGCGCATGGGCCCTATGTCGGGCCGCTGGGGATCTTCCCGAGCGTCGAGACGCTACTTGGCCAGGGCGTGCTCTTGCTGCTCGCGCTGATTGCTCTCACGGTGACGCTCTGGCCGCGGCGCGCGGTGCTCGGCAAGCCACTTGCCTCCCCGCGCTGAACGGTTGATCCCGCGCTGAGCACCGGCGGGAATCACGCGGTCGCAGGGCGTGGCTTGGATCGCATCAGCATCCACGTGGCGCCGCCTGCCATGAAGATGATCGCGATCACTTGGGCTACGGTGAACGCGCCGAACAGACGATCGTCCTTCGCGCGGAAGAACTCAATGATGAAGCGCTCGATCCCCGCGAGCACGCAGTAGGCGCCAAAGAGCCAGCCCGCCACATGCTTGTGGTTGCGGAACTGCCACAGGATAAAGAACATCGCGAGCCCCATCGCCGTCTCGTACAGCTGGGTCGGATGCACCGCGAGGACCTCCGTAGGCGACACGCCCTCGTAGCCCTTCACGCCGAACTGCTGCACGAGGTTCGCCACCGTGCTCGGCGGCGCACCATCGGGGAACGAGACGGCGAGCGCGCCATCCCACGGGCGGCCATAGTCGTCGCCCACTGCCCAACAGCCAGAGCGCCCGACCGCATAAGCCGCGGCGAGCCCGGGGGCTGCGGCATCGGAGACCTGCGCGAAGCTCCCCTTCTTGTACCAGATCGTCGCCGCTGACGCGACGATGCCGCCAATCAATCCGCCCCAGAATACGAAGCCCGCGCGGGAGAAGATCGCCGACGGATCGCCGGTGAGAATCGCGTAGTAGAGCTTGGCGCCCCCGAGTCCCCCAAGCACGGCCGCGACCGTCACGTCGCCCATGATGTCCGGGTCTTGCCCGCGCGCGTCGAGGTTCTCGCTCGCGATCATCTGCCCAATCACAAAGGCGAGGAGCATCGCGACGCCGAAGCCCGTGATCTGCAGCGGGCCGATGTCGTAGGCGAAGGGGATGTGAGTGGTCATGCTTGCTTAGGATGAAGGATGGAGGATGAAGGATGAAAGTGAACAGCCTCCTTCGGATTCTAACGACTGGCGGAGTACGCGGCGAACTCTCGGGCGAACCTTCTGGCGAACCTTCTGGCGAACCTTCTGGCGAACTCTCTGACGAACTCTCTGGCGAACTCTCTGGCGCGACTTCGTGCGACTGCGTGCGACTTACTCGGCGACGAGACCGGGGAGCGGGCGGCTTGAGAACGCGTTGAGCGACCAGTCGTCGTGGTGGCCTTGCTCGGCGTGAAAGAGCGCGGCGGCGGCAATCATTGCGGCGTTGTCGGTGGCGAGGCGCGGTGTCGGCGCGAAGACCTGCGCGCCGATTGCCTGGGCCCCTGCTTTCATGGCCGCAACGAGGGCGCCGTTGCAGGCCACGCCCCCGCCGAGCACGATGCGGATCCGCCCGTGCGCCTTCGCGGCGCGAATGGTCTTTGCGACCAGCGTGTCCACGAGGGCGTCCTGGAAGCCGCGCGCGATACTCGCCTTCTCCGCGTCGAGATCGCGCGCGCCCTGTACCGCGAGCCGTACCGCCGTCTTGAGCCCGCTGAACGAGACGTCGTAGTAGTCGGCGTCGCCGAGCCGCTGGCCGCCGTTCAGCATGGGGCGGGTGAAGCGATGCCGCTTGGGGTCGCCCTGCTTGGCCAGCGCCTCCAGATGTCGGCCACCTGGATACGGAAGCCCGAGCAGCTTCGCCGATTTGTCGAACGCTTCGCCCGCTGCATCATCGCGCGTGCGGCCGAGGATGCGATACATCCCCCACGCCGGTACGTCGAGCAACAAGGTGTGCCCGCCGGACACGAGCAGGGCGGTGAAAGGGGGCGTGGCATCAGGATGCTCAAGCGCCGTGGCGAAGAGATGCCCTTCCATGTGGTGCACGCCGATGATCGGCTTGCCGGTCGCATAGGCGAGCGCCTTCGCGTAGCTGACGCCCACCAGCAACGCCCCGACGAGTCCCGGCGCGTGCGTCACGGCGATCGCGTCAATCTCGGTGAGCGTCACGCCGGCATCCGCGAGCGCCTGCTGCGTCACCGGTACGATCGCCGTCAGATGCTCACGTGAGGCGATCTCCGGTACCACCCCACCGAACAGCCGATGCACATCCTGCGAGAGAATCACGAGCGAGTCGAGAGTCGGCGCGCTCGACGGGCCACGCACCACGGCCGCCGACGTCTCGTCGCAGGAACTCTCGATGCCAAGGATTCGCATGGGGCACCGCCACATCCGCCGCGCATCACGCGGCGGATGGGCTCACTCCGGCTTGGGCTCGGCGAGGAGCCGCTCGAGGAACGCGATGCTCGCCGGGCTCGACCAATCGGCCTCACCGATCACCCGCCGACGGATGCGCCCGTCACGCCCGATGATAAAGGTCTCGGGAACGCCCGTGGTCTGATACGTGGTCTCGATCCGCTGCGATGCGTCGTGGAGGATCTCGAAGCTGAGCTTCAGCTCCTCGGCGAACTCGTTGATGCGCGGCTCCATCCCCGGCACATCGACGCTCACCGCGACAATGCGCAGTCCCTTGGGGCCGAGCTGTTCCTCGAGGCGCTGCATCGAGGGCATCTCCACGCGGCAAGGTCCACACCAGGTGGCCCAGATGTTGAGCAGGACGACCTCGCCCTTGTAGTCATCGATGCTCTTGGCCACGGCGCCCTCGGCGAGCGGCATCGCACTGAAGTCGGGTGCATCGGCGCCGATCTTCAGCGGGAAGAGCTCGGCACCGAGTCGTGTGCTGGCGAGAAAGAGCCCAGTGCCGAGCACGGCGACGACCACCGCAATGATGCCCCACTGACTTTTGTTGGTCACGCCTGCTCCGAGCAGAGGGCGCGAAGGGCGCCGATCTCCGCTCGCGGGTCCTTCGCGGAGAACACGGCGTTTCCGGCCACGAAGGTGTCGGCCCCCGCGCGCCAGCAGGCGGCGATCGTTTCGCGCGTGATGCCGCCATCGACTTCGAGCAGCGCAGGCGAGCGCGCGGCATCGAGGATCTGCCGAGCGCGCGCCACCTTGCTCACGGCACCGGGAATGAACGTCTGTCCGCCAAAGCCGGGGTTCACGCTCATGATCAACAACAGATCAAGGTCCGCAGCGACCTCGGTGATCGTCTCGAGTGAGGTCGAGGGATTCAGCGTCGCACCGGCCTTCGCGCCGAGCTCTTTGATGCGCATCACCTGACGATGCAGATGCGGTGCGGCTTCGGCGTGAATCGTGATGGTGTCGGCCCCCGCCTTCACGAAGCTCTCGAAATACTTGTCTGGTTCGACCACCATCAAGTGACAGTCGAGCGGGAGCTTCGTGAGCTTCTTACAGGTCTCAATCACCTTCGCGCCGAAGGTCAGGTTGGGGACAAAGACGCCGTCCATCACGTCCACGTGCAACCAGTCCGCGCCCCCTTCCTCGAGCATCGCCAGATCCTCCGCGAGCTTGCCGAAGTCTGCCGAGAGCAGCGACGGGGCGATGCGCACGGACGTCGACTTCACGCCTCCATTCCTCGGCGGAGGCGCGCCGCGAACGAGCCGTCCGCCCCATGACGCTGGGGCAACACACGCAACCGCCCGGCATCGAGCACCGAGTCCGGAACCGTGCCCGCCGGAGGGGGCTCAAGCGTCCACCCCGGATGATCCGCCAAGAACGACTCCACCTGCACGTCGTTCTCCTCCGGCTCAAGTGAGCAGGTGGAATAGATCAGCAGGCCGCCTGGCTTCACGCACTTGGCCGCGCCGCGAAGCACCGCGCGCTGCGCCGCCGACATCACCGCGAGGTCGCTCGTGCGCAGGCGCCACCGTGCATCGGGATGACGGCGGAAGGTGCCGGTGCCGGTGCAGGGGGCATCGACGAGGACAGCGTCGAACTCGCCGAGTGTGCCATCGCGCGCGTCGGCCATCACGGGGTCGACATTCTCCAGTTCGAGGCGCTGGATGGTCTCGATCACGCGCGTGAGCCGCGACTCGCTCGAGTCTGCGGCGGTGACGTGCGCCGCGGTACGCGAGAGTTCGACCGACTTGCCGCCAGGCGCCGCGCAGAGATCCGCCACCTGTGCGCCCGCGGGAATCGCCGCGTAGCGCGTCACGAGCGTTGCGGCGGGATCCTGCACGAAGCAACGCCCTTGCTGGAAAGCACCGAGTGACGTGATCACGGTGCCGGGGGCGAGGAGCATCGAGTCTTCGACAAGCGGCGCATCACTGACGTGGACGCCCGACGTCTCGAGCATCGCTTCAAGCTGCTCGCGCACGATTCCCCACGGGCGCACAATCAACGGCGCCTCGCGATTGTTCGCTTCGAGGAGCGCCTTGGTTTCGTCCGCTCCCCACCGCGCGACCCAACGGGCCACGAGCCAGCGCGGATGCGAATGCTCGATCGCCAACGCCTCAACGGGATCCGCCGGCAAATCAGCGCCCAGCGCATCACGTTCGCGATCAAGGCGCCGCAGCACGGCGTTCACGAGCTTGGACGCCCCCATCCCATGGCGCTGCTTGGCGATCTCCACCGTCTGCGCGATCGCGGCGTAGGCCGGCACGCTCCCCATATGAAAGAGCTGATAGACGCCAAGCCGGAGCAGATCCGCGAGATCGGAATCGAGGCGCGCGAGTCCCCCGCGCACACGCGGCGCGAGGAGATAGTCAATCCAGCCACGCTTGCGGAGCATCCCCCACACGAGTTCTTGGGTCCACCGGCGGTCGCGCGCATCGAGCGCCGCGGCGCGCCGGTCAAAGGCGGCGTCGAGCAGGAGTCCGGTGCGGAGATCCGCCAGGGTGTCGGCGGCGGCGACGCGAGCGTCGGTAACGAGCGGGAGGGTCGATGGCATACCCGCGAAAGATAGTCGGTCCGACCCCTGTTCTGAGGTCCACGCCGGCTCCTGTTCGAGGCCCGCTTCGTACCCTACGCCTCCCCTACATCTGTCCCTACATGGGCCCCGGTTCGGTCGTCGGTGCCGCGAGGGCGAAGTGGTCACCGACCGCGACCCCGCGCCCCTGCGCCCAGTCGAGGGCCGCCACGCGTCGGCGCCCTGCGGGATGCACCGTCTCCACGGCAACGGCTCCCACGCCGCAAGCGATATACATCCCGAGTTCCCCCACCTCGAGTACCTCGCCGGGTTCACCGCGCCGATCGGTCACGGCCCGGGCGCCAAAGAGCCGCGTCTCGGTGTCACGCACCACGCCCCACGCGCCAGGGCGGGGGTCGAACGCATGGATAGCGCGCGCCACCGACTGCGCGTCCTTCGTGAAATCGAGGCGCGCCATCGTGCGGTCGATCTTCGAGGCGTACGTCACCAACGATTCATCCTGTGGCCGTTCCTCGAGCCCGCCGAGTTCCAGGAGCATGAGCGCTTGAACAATGGCCTCAGCGCCGAGCTCCGAGAGCGCCTCGGTGAGTTCTCCGCCAGTGACGCCCTGCTCCAGCGAGATGCGCGACTCAAAGAGAATCGGGCCCGCATCGAGCTGGCGCACCATGCGCTGAATGCTCACGCCGGTTTCGGTGTCGCCCGCCAAGATCGCCGCCTGAATTGGCGCCGCACCGCGCCACCGCGGCAGCAGCGACGCGTGAATATTCACCGTGCCTCGCGTGGGAATATCGATCACTTCCTGCGTGAGGATGTGCCCGTAGGCGACCACCACGCTGAGGTCGGCGTTGAAGCCGCGCAGGTGCGCGAGGAACTCCTCACCGCGGGGGCGGTCAGGCTGCAGCACCGGAATCTCCTCGGCAACGGCAATCTCCTTCACCGGCGGCGGCACGAGCGTCGAGCGCGAGCGACCCTGCGCGCGATCCGGCTGCGTGATGACCGCCACGACCTCGTGCCCTTCGCCGATCAGGGCGCGGAGCGTCGGTGCGGCGAAGTCGGGGGTCCCCCAGAAAAGCAAACGCATGGAAGAAGGATGGAGGCAGAAAGACGAAAGGGCCACCCAGGTGGGTAGCCCTCCTGCCTCAATCCTCCGTCTGCCTCTATGCGCCTGAATCACGCGGCTTCAGAATCCGCCTGAGATCCGGGTACTTCTCCTTCTCCTCTTCCCAGACGGTCATCGCGCGGCGGCGATTCAAGAAGCTCAGGTGGTCGAGAAAGAGCTTTCCATCGAGATGGTCGATCTCATGCTGGAGGCAGACCGCGAGCAACTCGGTGCCTTCGACCTCGACCAGCTCTCCGTCGACCCCCATACCTCGGACTTTCACGTACGCGGAGCGTTCGACCCACCCGAACACCTCGGGGATCGAGAGGCACCCCTCTTCCCACTTGATCTTGCCGTCGCGCTCGATGATCTCTGGATTGAACAGCGCGACCGAGACCTTGTCGACCTCAACAACGCAGAGCCGCTCGGTGCGCCCGACCTGCGGCGCCGCGAGCCCCACGCCATCCGCCGCGCGCATGGTCGCGAACATGTCGGCGACGAGTGTGCGGAGATTGTCCGTCACGTCGGTCACCGGGGTGGTGACCTGACGGAGAATCGGTTGGCCGAGTACGGAGATCGGAAGAACCGCCATCGAAGCTTAGACTGTCGCCTCAGCGCCGCCGACCGACGCGATACGAGCGCGCGTCACGATGAGCTTCGACTCGCCGCTCTTGATCGTGATGTGGTCGCCGAGTCCAGAGACGGGCACGCCTTCCTTGAGCCCTTCCTTGATGTGCACGACCTCGCCAACAATGCCACCCGCCGTGACGATCTGGTCACCCTTCTTGATGGCCATGATCGCGGCTTCGTGCGCCTTCTTCTGCTTCTGTTGCGGACGAATCATGAGAAAATAGAAGATCGCGAAGATCGCGCCGATCTGAAAAAGGAACGGGGCAAGCGAGGAGCCGGAGCCCGTGGGGGCGGCCTGCGCGAAGATCAAATGGAGAGCGGACATATGCGTTCAGGGGTCAGAATTCGGGAGTCAGGCTTCGGGAGGCGAACCGCATGGAAATCTAATCAGACCAACAACATCGCATCGCCGTACGAGTAGAACCGGTAATTCTCCCGGACCGCGGTCGCGTAGGCCTCCATGGTCAGGTCGTACCCCGCGACGGCCGCCACGAGCATCATCAGGGTGGAGCGGGGGAGGTGGAAATTCGTCAGCAGACCGTCGGCAGAGCGCACGACCGCTGGGGGGCGAATGAAAATCCGCGTCTCGCCGCTCCCCGCCGCATACGTGCCATCCTCGCGCCACGTGCTCTCGAGCGTCCGGAGCGCCGTCGTCCCCACGGCCCACACCCGGCCCCCCTCGCGCCGCGTGTCGGCCAGCAACTCGGCCGACGCCTCCGACACCTCGTACCACTCCTCGTGCATCGTGTGCTCGGCGGGATCTTCCACCTCGACCGGCTTGAACGTCCCGACGCCCACGTGCAACAGGACATCGGCACGCCGCACGCCCTGCGCGGCGAGGGTGGCGAGCAGTTCCGGGGTGAAGTGCAAGCCGGCGGTCGGGGCCGCGACCGAGCCCTCTTGGCGCGAGTAGACGGTCTGATAGCGCTCCGCATCGACCGCCGTGTCGCTGCGCTCGATATACGGCGGCAGCGGGATGTGGCCATGCGCGGCGATCGCCGCACGCTCGGCATCGCGATCGCCGAGGTCCGCGCCGGTGACGATCAGCTGCACCAGTCGTGTGCCCCGATCGGTGGGCGCCCCCATCTCTGCCTTGAACGCGTCCGAGAAGGTGACAAGGCGCCCCGGCTTGAGCTTCGCGCCAGGCTGCACCATCGCTTCCCACAGGCCGTGCTTCTCCTCCTTGAGCAGGAGCACCTCGGCAGGCGCGCCAGACTGACGGGTTCCGATCAGGCGCGCCCGAAAGACGCGCGTGGTGTTCATCGCGAGGGTATCGCCACTGCGCACGAACTGCGGGAGATCCGTGAATCGATGGTGCGCGATCGTCCCGCGCGCCCGATCCACGACCATCAGCCGGCTTTCATCACGGCGCGCGGCCGGGCTCTGCGCGATCCGGTCTGGCGGGAGTGCGAAGTCGTAGTCGGAGGTGAGGAGGCCGTGGGGCATCAGGGTTCAATGCACGGCGCGCGGCGATGGCTCCCAGCCCGCCTGACCCGATCAGAACAGATCGGGCTGCCCGTCCGCGCCGCGGTTCGGCGGCTGGTAGCCCAAGTGCTTATACGCCAACGCCGTTGCCATGCGTCCGCGCGGCGTGCGTTGCAGAAAACCGTTCTGCACAAGGAAAGGCTCGTAGACCTCTTCGAGCGTGTCGACCTCCTCGCCAACGGCCGCCGCAATGGTGCTCACGCCGACCGGTCCGCCCTCGAACTTCTCGATGATCGCACGCAGCAAACGCGTGTCCATCTCGTCGAGTCCGAACTCATCGACATCGAGCATTGCCAGTGCGTCGCGGGCGACGCTCTGGGTGATGTGCCCGTCGGCCTTCACCTGCGCATAGTCGCGCACGCGGCGCAACAAGCGATTCGCCACGCGCGGAGTGCCGCGCGCACGGCGGGCGAGCTCAGAGCCACCCTCGGCGTCGAGGCTGCAGTTGATCACCGCGGCCGTGCGATGCACGATCTCCTCGATCTCCGCCGCGGGATAGTAGTTGAGCCGGAGCTCGATACCGAAGCGTGCCCGCAACGGCGCCGTGAGCATGCCGAGGCGCGTCGTCGCACCGATCAGCGTGAAGCGCTCGATCGGCATCGTGATGGTCTGCGCTTTGGGGCCATCGCTCAAGCGGATGTCGATCTTCGAGTCTTCCATCGCCGGATACAGGAACTCGTCAATCACGGGGCGCAGCCGATGGATCTCGTCGATGAACAGGATGTCACCGGCGCGGAGATTGGTGAGCGTCCCGACGAGATCTCCCGGCTTCTCGAGTGCCGGACCAGACGTCGTGTGGATGTTCACCCCCATCTCGCGCGCGATCAGCTCGGCGAGTGTGGTCTTGCCGAGGCCCGGGGGGCCGAACAGCAGGGTGTGGTCGAGCGGCTCGCGGCGGCCTGTTGCGGCATCGATGTAGATGCGCAGCGCATCCTTGACCTTCCCCTGCCCGATGAACTCCTCGAGCCGCTGCGGACGTAGCGAGAGCTCGACGACCGATTCGTCGATGAGCGCTTCCGGGGTGGTGATTTCGGCGCGGGACATAGCGGGAATCTACGCGAACGCGCTACTTCGCGAGCGCGCTACTTCGCGAGCGCGGTGAGCGATCGGCGAACCAGGTCCGCCGTGGTCTCCCCCTTCGGGGCTCCCTCGCGCGCGCGACGCACCGCGCGCTCCGCGTCCATGGTCTGGTAGCCGAGTGCCACGAGTGCGCGGACGGCATCAGCGGAGGGCGAGCCGGCGGGGATCGCCGCCCCCGGCGCGGCTCCGCCAAAAGCGCCGTCAAAAGCGCCGTCAAGCGCGCCATCGAGTTTATCGCGTAGCTCGAGGACGAGGCGCTCGGCAAGCTTCTTTCCGACGCGCGGTACTTGGGTGAGCGTGGCGAGGTCGCCTTCGCGGACGGCGCGCACGAGGCGCTCGCCCGAGAGCGTGCTCAAGAGGTTCATGGCGAGCGACGGGCCCACACCCGTGGTCCCCATCAAGCGCTGGAAGAGCTTGCGCTCATCGGCGTTGGGAAACCCATAGAGCGTCCAGGCATCTTCGCGCACGACCATCGACGTGAAGAGCGAGAGGTCACCACCGAGACGAGGCAACGTTGCGAGCACGGTGAGCGGGACCATCACTTCGTAGGTGACGCCGCTCGCGGTGCGCAGTTCAATGCGGTCGAGCCCCTGCGCGGCGAGTGTACCGTCGAGGCGTGCGATCATCGGCGGCCTCGCGATGGGAGGGAGAGTCCCGCCAGCGCGCGGGCCATCGGCAACCGCATCGCGCAGGTGATCGCGGCGGCCACGCCATCGGCGGCGTCGGCAGGTTGAGGGGCACTCTTGAGTCGCAGCAGTTTGGTCACCATGAACTGGACCTGTGTTTTGGTCGCGGCACCGGTGCCGACGACCGCCTTCTTGATTTCCGCCGGGGGATACTCGTGAATCGCGACTCCGGCTTCTTCGCCGGCGAGGAGAATCACGCCGCGCGCGTGCCCCAGCACCAGCGTGGTCCGCACGTTCCGCGCGTAGAACACGTCCTCCACCGCCATCGCCTGCGGCTTATGCCGCGCCAGCAACTCCCGCACGCCGTCCGCGATGTCCTTGAGGCGCGCCGGGAGTGGTTGACCGGCCTTCGTGCGAATCACCCCGCACTCGACCAACTCCAACTGCGCGCCGGTCCGCACGACGCCATAGCCCGTGACGGCCGTGCCAGGATCGATCCCGAGGATCAACACGCGATCACGTCGCGCACATCAGGCGTCGATCTCCGGCATATCCATGTCGAAGTTCGCATCTAACTTCTGCACGTCGTCCAGATCCTCGATCGCTTCGAGCAGCTTGAGCAGCGCCGTCGCGTTCTCCCCCTCGACCTTCACCGTGTTCTTGGGAATCCAGGCGAGCGCGGCCTCGGTCGCGATCATGCCGACCTTCTCGAGCGCCTGCTTCACCGCGTGGAGATCGGCCGGCGCGGTCGTGATGGTGAACTGCTCGTCATCGCGGGTGAAGTCCTCCGCGCCCGCTTCGAGCACAGGTTCCATCACATCGTCCTCGCTCTTTCCGTTGGTCGGGACGTAGATCTGTCCCTTGCGGTCGAACATGAACGAGACGGAGTTGCTTGCCCCCAGGTTGCCGCCGCCGCGCGAGAGCTTGGCGCGTATTTCGGCCACGGTGCGCGTCGGGTTGTCGGTGAGGGCTTGAATCATCAGCGCCACGCCCCCGGGACCGTACGCTTCGTACAGCACTTCGCTGTAGTCCACGCCTTCGAGTTCGCCCGTGCCCTTCAGGACGGCGCGCTCGATGTTCTCCTTGGGGCAGGATTGCGCCTTCGCATTCTCAATCGCCGTGCGGAGTCGCGCGTTGCCGTCCGGATCGCCGCCGCCAGCCTTGGCAGCGACCGTGATCTCCCGGAGCAGCTTGGTGAACAGCGCGCCGCGTTTCTTGTCGGTCGCTGCCTTGTAGTGCTTGATCTGCTTCCACTTACTGTGGCCGGCCATGGGACTCCGGATGAAGGAGGAAGGATGAAGGCCTGACGCCTTCGACCTCTCAAATCTAAATGCGAAGAGGGGCGGACGCCCTGTGGCGCCCGCCCCCCTGGCTGCCCGCGGAGCGGGTCAGTTGTAGCGGACCGTCATGTTCAGGCGGAGGCCGGAGACCTTCGTCGCGGCTCCATCTGCCAGCGAGTAGACGTTCCCCATGGTGTAGCCCACCTGCGGGAAGATCACGAGCGAGCCGATCGGAATGCGCACGCGGGCGCCAAGATTGATCTGATTGCCCGCGCGCTTGCCGTCGACCTGCCACAGGCGGGTCTCGATGCTGGGCTGCACCACATACTCGCCGACATCGAAGCTCATGGCGCCAGAGACGTTGAACACGTTCTCGGGCGGCGCGGCGCCACCGAGCTGCTGTCCCGAGAGGCGATACAGATTCCAGCCGCTCAGGAAGACGTTGGTCCCTTTGAACGGGAAGCTCCAACCCGCCGTCCCGATGATGCGATCGCCGGTGCTGTACGTCGTGCTGTCGGCGAGGTCGGTGCCGAACGCCGAGTAGGTGAGGCCCATCGACACCTGCCCGTCCTGCACCGGGCGATCGGCGCTCAGCTGAAACCGGACCTCATCCGCGGGGGTGAAGCGCACGTCCTCCGTCGCGACGTTGAAGGCCGCGAACTCGGTCGACTTTCGCATACTCCCACCGAATCCGACGTTCCAGGAGCCAAGCGGGCGGGCGTAGGCGATCCCGCCCGTTGCCGCGAAGCCGTTCCCCATCGAGGAAATCGGATAGTACAGGAAGTCGTTACCGATCTGCCCGGCCGCCTCCTGCTGATCTTCGGCGACCGCGTACTGGCCGGTCGGAATATTCAAGCCGACCGTGAGCAGGATCTGGTCGCCAGCAAAGCGATAGTTCGCACGGACCTGCGTGTCGGTGAGTCCCGAGATCGAGCTTTCAGCTCCACCTTCGACCTTCGCGACCGAGGTGGCGAAGGCCGTGGTGACGTCCATGCTCAGTCGCTCACTGAACGGCAGGATCAACACGATCGGCAGCGCGAACTGCGACACGGTGCGCTTGCCGACCCCCTCACCAAACGTGAGGCTGGTGAAGGTCGGCTGCGTCACCGCGGCCGCATCCCGAAACCCCTGCGCCGAGAGTGGGGACGCCGTCAGCGCGAAGGCGGCGGCGAGCGCGAGTGTGCGAGAAGAGATCATGGTCATCGGTTACGGCCGGCGGATGACGATCGTGACGGTGCCCGTGCGGGCGACCGGAGTGTCCGTGCCACCGGTGTTGCTCGGCGCATCACGATTCGGGGGCGGCTCCTGCTGGATCTGCGTGACTACCACCGTGGTGTTTGAAATCGGCGCGACCGCTGGCGGATTCACCGTCTGGGCGACGTTCGTCAGCGTGTTCGTCAGGCCGCCGCCAACCGCGGAGACCACGCCGTTCTCGGCGCCCGTTACCGCCTGGGCTTCTGCTCCGGTGAGCCCGCTCTGCAACGTCGCCGCCGTGACCTGCGCGCCTGCCGCCGCTGCCTGCGCCGCACCGAAGCGCGCTGCTGCCGCACCGAAGCCAGGGTCGAGCGTGCGCGCGTTATCGAAAAAGCGCGCCGCATCCTCAAAGCGTCCGTCGTCCGCCGCCTGAAGGCCGCGGCTGTACGCTAAGAACGCGTTCAGGTTTGTCGTCGCTTGACGATCGACCAGCTGCCGTTCGGCTGGCGTGAGCACGATGCCGAGTTGATCAAAGATGCGGAACACCAACTGCTTCTGCAGCGCGAAGAAGGCGTCGACGTTGTTCGTCACCGAAGCCGGCGCCGAAAGCGCTGACGTCGAGACTTCGACGATGCTCGAGCTCAGGGTGAGCTGATTGCCGCCCTGCACGATCGTGCCGCTCACGAGGCGGCCGGCCTGGAGCAACTTGCCGGCCCGGGCAGCGCTGCTCGCGTCAGTCCGATCCGAGGCGCCGAGCGCGATTTCGTCGGCGATCGCCTGCATCCGATCGCGTTCAACGATTGTCAGCTGTGACGAGCGGCCGAGGTCGGTGATGATCAACTCGGCGAGACCCCGCTCGAGCGGGGCGTACTGTTCGGCATCGGGTCCCGAGAACTTCAGAGGCGGCACGGCAATCGTGCGGCGATCGCCCGGCGACTGGGAGAGGCGCGCCTCGTTCGCGACGGCGGCCTTGGCCAGCGCGATGGACTCATCGCGGGCCATTGCGACCAAGCGCTCCTGCAACTCAGTGCGCGTGCGCCGCGAGCGCCCGTTCTGGAGGTAGCTGTTGTACGCCGCCTTCGCCCCAGTGAAATCCTGGAGCTTCTCCGCCGCGAGCCCGGCGTAGAGCGCGCTCACGCCGTCGCGCGGATCGAGCTGGCGCGCTTGGTCGAGCACGGTCCGGGCCTCGGCGAAGCGATTCGCTTTGAAGTACGCCACACCGAGGGCACGAAGCGCCGCGACACTCCGCGGACTCCGCGCGCGCGCCTGTTCAAGGCGATTGATCGGGTCCCCACGCTGCGCCCCGGCCACGGGAGCGGCGAGAGCGAGGAGGACGAGGGCCATCAGAGGTCGGACGAGTCGCATCACATCTCCTAGCTGTCAGGGTCCAGCATGTCTTCGAAGCGTAGCCATTGCTTGTAAAAATACAAATCGACGTAGCCGGTCGTACCATTCCGATTCTTTCGGACGAGCAGCTCCGTCGCACCCTCCACACCATAGCCCGGCGAGTACATCTCCTCGCGATAAATCGCGAGCACCACATCCGCCTGCTGCTTCACCGCGCCGAGCGCTCCGAAATCCTCGAGCGTGGGCCGCGAGTCCTGCCGCGCCCGCTCCCACTTCGGCAGATGCGCGGTGACCAGCACCGTGACATCAAGATCGAGCGCGATCGACTTCAGCGTGCGCACCGCCGTGGCCAGCGCCTCGTCCTGCGAAGTATCGCCCCCCGCGAGGGATTGCAGGGCGTCCACCACCACCACCTGCACGTTCAGCTCCCGAATGCGCTCTCGCAGCGTGTCCAGCGTGCCCAACGATTCTACCCGCGGCGACCGGTCCCGCAACCGTAGCGCGGCCGCTCCGACGCCCGCGCGTGTCATCTCATCGAGCGCCCCCTTCCGGAGGTCGTCGACGCGAGCGCGCCCCTCGAGCGCCAACGCCCGCTCCATGACTCGCTCGGGAGTCATCTCCCCAGTCAGGAAGGCCACGGTCGCCCCCGCCTGAGCCATCCGGAGCGTCATCGCCAGCTAGAGGGCCGATTTCCCACTCCCGACATCTCCCCCGAGCACCACCAAGT
>ENA-ORBV01001879-ORBV01001879.1-microbial-mat-metagenome-genome-assembly--contig:-NODE-1879-length-45530-cov-10.808351_pt1 | contig 45530 bp, 41 predicted proteins | sample MGYA00237777_ERZ505514 | MGnify/ENA primary metagenome ERZ505514 (study PRJEB26160, sample SAMN06269048) | microbial mat metagenome | isolation source: Oligotrophic lake microbial mat | place... | reverse complement strand
GCTGCGTGTTCTGGATATTCTTGGAACCATGAGACATCCAGTTTAAGAACGGTGCGGCGAGCCTCGGCGAGAGCAAGTCCAGCGGCGTATTGAAACATCTGGTTTCCGAGGCCACCAAGGAGTCTGACAATAATCATTGTGGTGAAGAAAAGGGCTCTGTGAACCGGCGTTTAAGCCTAGATCTACCAGCACCTAAAATAGAAAGGATATGCTGGGTAAGCTGACGGGTTTTTTGTTGTAGTAACCATGGCCAAAATTTAACATGTCGGCGGTTAACGTAAAACTGGTCACCCTCGTTTTCTCGCAACGATTCAAAAGCTAGGATAAAACCGTGTTTTGCCATAAAAGACATGACCTGGGGGCGCAAAGGTTGATTTTTATAATGAGCCTCATTAGAAACTTCTAACCAAATGGTGGAGATGTCTTTTATTTTTTTCTCTGCACCTTGGAGGACTAGCAGCTCGGCTCCTTGCACGTCCATATGAATGAACTCGATGCTCTTGATGCCGCGACTCTCGCAGAAGTGGGCTAAGGTTTCCGTTGGCACCTCTACCGTATCTTTAAACTTTATCCATCCATGCATAGGCTCTGAATGTTTAGGCGGAAGGAGCGAGCTAGATTTATTTCCATAATTCCACTGATCCCCACAAAAATTTTCCTTAGGGCTACCAGACGATAAATGAAAGATGCCCGTGCCAACGCTGTGTGAAAGAGCTACGGGGATTAGTTCTACTGAGTTTATTTTAAATAAATCCAGGTTAGTTTTGATTAAAAGATGGTTTGCAATAAGTGGTTCAAAGGAAAAAATTTTAGCGTTGGGGAAACATCGTGCATAACGGATGGAGTCCTCCCCCTCACATGCGCCGATATCAAAAATAGTGAGGTGCGCGTTTTTAGGAAACAGTTGGCGTAACGCTTTTTCCTGTGGGAAGAGGGTCTGTAGGTAGGACTCTAAATCAGCTTGATGAAGGGGGATGGCCATTTTTTCAGGGTTAGACGGGGGCAATACGGATAATGTCATTCTCGAGATTGAAGTGGCAGGCGGGGCGTCTCTCTAAAATGTGGCGACGGAGAGTATCTAGGGTCGGATAGTTATCTTCTCCATTGAAGAGGCGGGCATCATCGATCAACACCACGTTTCCCCCCGCGTCGCGCTGGAGAAGGAAATTCAACTCCTCACTGATCGGTGTGTCTTTGTCTCCGCGAGCAGAGGAGCCAGCGCAAAAATGTCCGTCGAGCCAAAACAGGGTGGATTCGGTCACATCCTTTGCCACTTTCGTTAGGAGGGTTGCACTGTCTCCAAAATGGCAGTGGATGTGTGGTAAGTGGGCGAAGCGTTGAGCTGCTTGTTGGTAAAGTTCGGGAGCGAGTTCGATAGTGTGGATTTCTTTAAACACGTGGCGTAATGCGAATACAGAATCACCCTTCCACGTGCCTGTCTCCACGAGGATGTTGATCCGAAAACGGCGGGCATAATTTTCAATGGTATCGTATTTTATCCGATCGGGAGGCGGGGAGGGTCGTCCTAGTTTTTCCCATTGCTGGATTTGTTTGCGAGACTTTAGGTGAAATCGCAAATCCTCACGAAGATCGTGCAGCGGATGATAAATCCCGAAAGCACTAGAGACAGAGCGGAGATTCATTGGATACGTCGGAATGTGGGGGTCATAGGATTTAAAATAAGACCGCATCCTGAAGTGGCCATGCAGGAGATGATCGGAAGGTCTGGAATTATTTCCAGAGTGAAGTATTCCTTCTGCTCGAGCGTGCGCCCGTTGTTGCTCAACCCCAGAAGAACGCGATACGTGTCAGCAGCAAGGAACACATGTTCTTGAGTGAAGATGAACTCATAAGTTCCGCAGTCAAATTCCTGCGGCGTGCTCCAGCTCGTCTGCACCGGGATATCAGCATGATTCACCAAACCAATGGAGGCGACGAATGCGGAGAGTGGCTGGTCGATCTGAATGTTTAGACGAACCTGCCACGGCTCACCTACCCGGAGTGATAAGGTTGGGCGGTTATCGATCCTCTCAAGAACGGCACGAGTAACGTGGGCAGGCTGGGATTTAATTGCATAAGTCGCGGGATGATTGGAAGCGGACTGGCTTTGCTGGCTGTACTGGCTCAAGACTTCAGACACGACACCCTGTTTTTCAATGCAGCCTTGGCTCAGCAGAACCGCACGCCCACAGAGCTGACGCACGGCGGCGAGGTTGTGGCTGACGAAGAGAACCGTGCGGCCTTCCGAGGCTGAGACGTCTTTCATTTTTCCGAGGCACTTTTTTTGAAACTCTTGATCCCCGACGGCGAGGACTTCATCGACGATGAGGATTTCGGGCTCAAGATGCGCGGCGACGGCAAAGGCGAGGCGGACATACATGCCGCTGGAATATCGCTTCACCGGGGTATCGAGGAATTTTTCCACCCCTGAAAAATCCACGATCTCATCAAACTTCTTTTTTATTTCGGCCCGGGTCATGCCGAGAATAGCTCCGTTGAGGAAGATGTTTTCCCGGCCGGTCAATTCGCCGTGGAAACCGGTGCCGACTTCGAGCAGACTGGCAACACGTCCACGGAGGCGAACTTTTCCGTGGGTGGGTTCGGTGATACGGGAGAGAATTTTCAGAAGCGTGCTTTTACCCGCGCCATTGCGACCGATGATCCCAAGCACCTCACCTTGTTGTACCTCAAAAGAGACATCTTTCAGTGCATGGAAAATTTCCAATCCCCTTGAGGAGGCATGATTTTTGATTTTTGATTTTTTGAACCAACTGCTGACCGTGTCGCGAAGGGTCTGATAATTTTCCGTGCCCCCCTGATGCGAGATGACATAGTCCTTGCAGAGATTCTCAACCTGGATGATGGGACTGGACATGGGTCAGATGATATCGGCGAAGTTTTTTTCGGTGGAGCGGAAGACGCGGATGCCGATCCAGAGGAAGAGGGTTGTCGTCACCAATGACAGGCCCAACTCCAGAGTGGGAAAAGGACTTTGTCCGAGGATGCACCAGCGGAAGCCTTCAATTACGCCGACCATGGGGTTGAGGGCGTAGAGCAGGTAAAAGGTGCCGCCGATTTTTTCCCGGACGACTTCGGCGCTGAAGCCCACCGGGGAGAGATAGAGGCCTAACTGCGTGATGAAGGGAACGATGAAGCGGAAGTCGCGGTAGGTGACATTGAGGGCGGTGAGCAGCAATCCTGGGCCGAGGGCCGCAAGAAGAGCCAGGACGAGGAAGAAAGGGAGGCTGAGGATTTGTAGGGAAGGAAGAAATTGATACCAAGCCAGGAGGACAGCCAGAATGGCGAGGGAGATGACAAAATCGACAAGGCTGACGGCGATGGCGGCACCGGGAACGATGAGGCGGGGAAAATAAACCTTGGAGATGAGATGGGCGTTGCCGACGAGGCTGTTGCCGCTTGAGCCGAGAGCGTTGGCAAAGAGTTGCCAGGGCAGCATTCCGGCAAAAACCATGATGGCGTAAGGTGCGGAGCCTTGGGAGGGAAGTCCGGCCACCTTGGCGAAAATCACGGTCATGATGATCATAGTGAGAAAAGGAGGAAGGATGGCCCACAAAACCCCGAGAACGGTTTGCTTGTAACGCACGGAAATATCCCGCCAGGCCAGGATGGCAAAAAGTTCCCGATACCGCCACAGATCCATCCAATAGTGGCGAGCCGCACGTCCCCTCTCGATGATAATTTCTTCGGGTTGATTCAATGTTTTAGGGATGGCTTTACCAGATGGTTTCAGCATCCGTGTATTAACGGATGTTTTCGTCGCAGGTGATGATCGTTAGATTTTCTTTCAAAGGTTCATCGAAATCGGTTGCCACATAGTAGCGCCCTGGCAGGTCTTTCGCATAGCCGCGTTTGAGCCGGAAGGGCTTTTTGGCTTCTTCGATAGGCCTCAACTCAGCCACGGGCTTGCCCCGCTTTGTGATCCTGTAGGTAGTCACATCTTTCTGAACCTTTTCCATCAACTCAGAAAGATGTGTTTTGGGCTCGAAGATGCCGACTTCTTGGACATTCATATCTAACTAGTTAACAGACTAGTTGATTGGAGGCAGGGCAAATGGGGGGCTTCGGTGCCCGTTGCCATTAATATAAATCGTGAGCCGGAACAGAATACATCTCAAGGCGTGTTTGTGCTCACGGTGGAAGACCTCTTCTTTGCCGCAGCTTCCATATAATCTTCTGCCCGGCTTCCGGCACTTCCGCCATGGACCTCTTTGCGAAGCCTAACGTGGCGGTTGATTTTGGATTTCATTTTAGGATCCAATTGCCCCATCTTGACGCGCTGGATTTTATAGTAGCGACGTAATGCTTCGTCTGCTTCCTTACGTGCGGCAATGACTTCAGGTTCAGTGGTGGCTCTGATTCGTAAGGGCTTGAGCTCCGCGTCCAGCTTGGAGACCTCCTGCAATTTTTTTTGACGTTCCGTAACCGTATCGGCGGCGTGCAGGTTCGGCAAGCTGGAGAAAAGACATACGCAGATCAAAGAAGCTAGCTTGGCAGTCATTTTAGTATCCTTGGTTGTTTTCTTAAACCGGGAAGGAAAATCAAGCCGCTTTTCGCAAGGCCGGAAATTCAAGGCGTTCATTTGTTAAGAAGTTTCTTTAAAGAGAGGAGTTCTTGCAAGTCTTTAACCCGGGGGGAATTCATAGCCAGCCAAGGGGCGAATAATCCTGAATGGGTAAGATGCGGATAGGAACCCCCTGCTTTTTTAGAAAAGAGAATTTTAAAAAGGTAATTCTGCATATGTTTGAGTTAGTAAGCACACTTCGTGCCGGTCAATTCGGTTTTATTTTTTGCCGAATCTGTTGATAATCAACGAATTACCGTAAATCAGCCAAGAGGTTCCAACCATGCCGGATCGATTTCGACCGAGACAGAACGTTGGAGCATTTCGACAGATAAGATGATGCGGGTCTTATGATTTCCCCTCAAAACGATTCCCTCAAAGCCGCGAAGTTTTCCGTTGGTTACCCGTGCCCGTTTTCCCACCGTGAGGTAGGGGCAGTTTTTGGTTTCCAGTCCGGATTCCAAAGCCAGGCGGACCTGATGGAGTTCGCGGATTAGTAATGCCTGGTCAACAACCTCCAAAACAGCCGCTGCATGTCCTGATCCGTAAACAGCATTTCTATCGAACAAACTGAAAGATCCAAAGGTATAACAGGGAAAAAGGGGATGCTGGAAAGTGACCGTTTTACCCGGATAACTGCGTTTTTTGGGGCGGGTGGGGAGATAATGGTCGAGTCCCTTGGAATCAAACCAAGCATCCATTTTTTTTTCGCAGCGCGGGCGGGTGTGGAGCACCCACCAACGACGTTCCGTCGCAAGGGAAAAACTTAAAGGTTCAAGGGCCAGGGCGGAAGTCCCAGTGTTGCTCATAGCAGTTTCTCCAGGAGTGGGACGGCTTTGCTGATTTTTTTATGAAAATTTTCCAGCCGGGCAATACGTTCCCGCATAAATCGGCCGTCTTCGCTGCCTTTGCCGTTCAGTTCTTTCAGGCTGCGGCTCATGCTTTCCAGTTGTCCGGAGGTGGAGCTGACACGAGGTTTTAAAATCGTGGTGAAAAAATGGCGGATGACATCGGCAAATCTTTCCGTTGCCTCATAATAATCTTTCCGGTCGCCTTTGACCCAGACAGATCGGACCGCGCCCCATTCCGCCAGTTGCCGTACACTCATGCTGGCATTTCCTTTGCTGATTTCGAGAGATTCCATCAGGTCTTCCAGCCCCAATGGGGAAGGGCTGAGATAAATGGCGGCATAAACCTGGCCGAGAGAACGTGGAAGCCCGAGCCGGAGAGCAGAGCGAGCCGCCAGATCGACAAAACTGTCCCAAACAATTTTTTCCTCAGCGTTCAAAACATTTTGAATCTACTGAATTTCCAGCCTTTTGTCCAGCCGCATTACGGAAGAAACTGCGACAATCAAAACGACGATCGTCTTTATGATTGTCGCAAGAGGGGAAGCGTTAATGACTTCTTCATCAGTTCGCTTCTTTGTGACCAGAGCTTGGGTGATGGATAGTGTTTGGGTTGCAGCCCGATCGGGAGAAAGGGGTCGGATTTGAGAATTTCTTGCCAGGCAAAAAACTCATTATTCAGCGCAAGGTTCCACTCAATGAGGGAGGTATTCCCGGCGTGGAGCAGATCTTCGATGGTTCTGAGCCGTTGGCCCCATAGCCGGCAGTCCTGCGCATAACGTTTCCAATTCCAAGCTGCCTGCACCATTGTGGCAGGGAGTGTGTCCAAAAGTTCACGGGCTTCCATAAGGGTGAAGTGTCCACATCCGGGTTTCCCTTTCTTCATCAGATTCACGAGCTCCGTCTGGGGAAAGGGGCTGATCCAAACGCTTTTTTGCAGACATCCAAAGCGAAGATCCTGGAGTTTCCGGCGAAATTCGGATCTCAACGCGCGTTCTTTTTCTTCAATATCAAAAAGGGCGAGTGTCCAGGAGCCGCTCCAGGTTGATTGCCAGCGGGAAGTCCAGTGGTCGTTGGAAAAGAGTTTTCCCCCCTGCTCGGTGAGGCGCAGGAGATGGCCATACTTTTCGTTCCGTTCTTTTGCAAGTAGTTGCAGTTCTTCAAGACGCTGAACCTGCCGCAGAAGGCTCCTGCTCAGGGCTCCCCCCTCGAGGAAAGGCTTGGGACTGAGAATGGAAACAGGGGAAAGCACTGCACTGCCGATCCAGAGCAGGCGATAAAGAAAAAGCTCCGTTTTTAATTTCATAACGATGCGACAATCATACTGACGATCGTCGTTGTGATTGTCGCGAAAAAAAGCGGTGGGAATGAGGGGCAAGGCAGGACATACTCGGGACATTATGGACTTGAGACTATATGATGCCTCAGGCTTTGACCGGGGGGCACCTTGCTGGAAGGAGGCAATGTGGAGAGTCTGCCAGGGCCTGTTCTTTCAGCCCTTGTGGTTTATGCCCTCCGCTGTGCGTGTCTTCTGGCTACGCTGCTTCGGTGCTAAAATCGGCCAGCGTGTCGTGATACGTGCCGGAGTCAACATCCATTTCCCTTGGCGCTTGACACTGGGCGACGATATTTGGTTAGGCGAAGAGGTGATGATTCTCACGCTGGACCGGGTAACGATCGATTCTAATGTGTGCATATCACAGAGAGCCTTCCTTTGCACTGGATCCCATGATTTCCGGAAAAAAAGTTTCGATCTTGTTACTCGTGCCATTCATGTGGAAAAAGGGGTCTGGGTTGCCGCCCAGGCATTTATCGGACCAGGGGTGGTTGTAGGTGAAGGTTCTGTCGTCAGTGCGGGAGCCGTTGTCCTGGAAAATGTCGCGCCCTGGAAAAAAATCAGAGGGAATCCTGCCGCAGTCGTAGGTGATATTGCTGTTCCGGCATGAGAATTCTTTTTTTCAATCAGTATGGTCCCGGGGACTCTTCACCGACGGCGCGGCTGCTTGAAGATCTTGCCGGGAGGCTTAAGGAAAAAGGTTGGGTGGTGGATTGGGCTACGGCCGGGAACCTGTATGGCAAACGAAAAACCGGATGGCGCCGCTGGCTGGACGAGGCGTGGGTTCATCTGGGACTTATCCGGAAAGGGTTCGGCTGTTCCCGTCCAGACATTGTCCTATCTTTGACTTCGCCGGCCTGTCTGGCGGCAACCGCATCATTTATTTCAGTGTTGCGGGGTGTCAGGCATATTCATTGGTTGATGGATTTATATCCTGATCTGGCATTGGCCCTTGGTGAGATCCGGCCCGGCCCGGCAGCCCGTTTGGTCAGAGCCATCATGCGCAAAGCCTACCGTTCCTGTGCGCAGGTGGTCACATTGGATTCTGATATGCAGAGTCATTTATTCACGTGTTATGGAATTTCCAGCGTGATGATCCGGCCATGGCCGGCCTTGACGCCACACTTTGATACTGGACGAGTGTTTGACAAAAAGGAGGGAACTGATTGGACCTGGTTGTATTCCGGAAATCTGGGAAGGGCGCATGAGTGGGAAACCCTTTTACGGGTGCAAGCATTATTGGAGATGGAATCTGTGCCAGCATGCCTGGTTTTCCAGGGCGATGGGAGCGGTTTTGAGCCCGCCCGCAGCATGGCGAAGCAACTCTGTTTACAGCGGTGCTATTTTCGGAGTTACGTTGCCAGAGAGGCTTTGACGGAATCGTTGCTGGAGGCGGCTGTGGTAATTGCCACCCGGAAGCCCGAAGTAAAAGGACTGCTGTGGCCGAGCAAGCTGGCTTTGTTGGAGGGGCTACCCCGTCCTTTGTTATGGGTCGGGGACACGAACGGAGATTTGGCAAGCCGGTTGCGGACCCGAGAAAAAACCGGAGTCTTCCTCCCCGGTCAAGTCGGGGAAATCAAGGCGTGGTTGTTGAAGATCGCGGTTGACGCATCGCCCTTTGATAAACCGCTGCGTGATGCTGCGGGCCAGTATTCAGAAAGCCTGCATTTATGGGAGAAGCTGCTGGGCGCAGGCATTCAAGGAGAAGACTTGGCCTTGGTGGAAAGAGCGGTAGAGTAAAGGCAGGTTACAGGGAGCGTTTCATGATCATTTCAGCAATACTTTTTGCCTTAAGCCTCGTTCTGGTCGTGTTCCTGACGCCTTGGATCATCAAATGGGCACAGGCGGGAAACGTTCTGGATAGGCCGGATTTTTACAGAAAAACACACACGGAGGCAGTTCCCAGAATCGGGGGAATTCCGCTCTATCTGGTATTCTTCCTGGGCTGCATGGTGTTGGTTTTTTTCAGGCCAGAAATGGACCAAGCCTGGTGGGCCATTCTTATCTGCAGTTCCTTGCTGTTTTTTGTTGGATTGCGCGATGATTTTAAACCCCTCGGAGCTAAGGTCAAGCTGCTGGCGCAAATTCTGGTGGCTTTGATCGCTTACTACATGGGCTTGGAAATAGATCAGATCACCCATCCTCTGGGATCCTTTAGTCTGGCCCTGGGTGTCTGGAGTATTGTTCTGACCGTGTTTTGGCTGGTTGCGGTTCCCAACCTGATCAATCTAATCGACGGAATTGATGGCCTGGCCACGGGGCTGGGACTGTTCCTTTTTCTCACCCTGGGTTTTGTCGGTTGGTCTTCGGGCCAGCTCGATGTGACCTGGATTTGTTTTGCCATGGCGGGAGCCCTGTTAGGCTTCCTGTGCTTCAATTTTCCTCCGGCGCGTATTTTTCTGGGGGATGGGGGAGCCTATCTGATTGGCTTTGTCATCGCCGCCATCTCGTTGAAAAGCGCCAACAAGGGCGCGATCATGGCCGCATTGCTGGTGACGATTGTGGCGTTGGGATTGCCCATTATGGACACGGCTTTTGCCATTCTGCGCAGAGGGGTCCGGGGCTTTCCCTTGTTCCGTGCCGACGCGGAGCATATTCATCACCGGCTCCAGTATCTGGGTCTTTCCAAGCGGCGCATCGTTCTGGCCATGTATTTCATTTCTGTGGTGTTGAGTTTTATCGGACTAAGCGTGCTGTGGACGAAAGGAAGAAGCCTTCCGATCGCGGGGGCCGTTATTTTTTTGATGGCTTTGATCGGCGCACGCTATCTGGGTTATATCTGGAGCTGGGCGGAGTTGAGGGAGCAGTTCGGACGGGCGATGCTAAGGCGGCCAGAAGTCCGCTACACAATCCTTCAGGCCCAGTTGATGGAAATGGAGGTTGATCGCTGTGGAAGTTTTGATGAATTCCAGACCTGTCTGCATAACGCCATGAAACGGGTGGGATTAGGTTTGAGCCGTGAAGAAATCAAGGGGGAATCGCAACACATCCATCTGCAATGGGGCGAGGGTGTTGGACTGCATCTTTATGCATCTAGCAACGAGACGCACGTGCATTGGAAAAGACTGGCGGAATGTTTCCGTGAACCTTATGGCAAAGCCATGCAAAAGTGGGGCATAATCCCGACCCCATGAGCCCCCGATCGGCGTCGCGTCAAAAGCGTCTAAAAGTACAGCCTGTTCAGATTATCGCAGTACTGACCGTCCTTGTGTCGTTGGTGTTTGGGGCGGGGGAGGGACAGGGAGGCTTGGGGCTACTCTTTCTCGTTGGTGGAATGGGCCTGGTTCTTTATCCCCCGGTGCGGCCGCTGCCCGGGCTCTGGCTGGGGGCAGGAGTAGGTCTGTTGTTGCTGGCGGCTGTTTCTTTCGTCCCCGGCCTTTCTTTTTTAACGGGTGAGTGGAAAAAAGAAGCTGCGGATATCCACGGACTGGTTCTCTATTCCGGAATAACAGCCCAGCCCTGGATCAGTCTGGACGGCATGTTATTTCTGGCCGGGGGGGTGCTTCTCTTTTGGTATTGGTGCCTGCACACTCCCGATCCTCAGGGACGACGGCATATCCTGCGTTTTATTGCTGTGGTTCTGTTTCTTTTTTCGCTGCTGATTTTGGTGGTTTATTTCGGAAAACTTACGGTTCCGGGGTGGAATTCGCCGCGCAACCTGGGTCCATTTGAAAACCGAAACCAACTGTCAAGCATACTGGCTGTATCCCTTCTGGTGTTGACGGCTCTTTTTGCCAACGACATTAAAAAACACCGTGCATGGGCTTTGCTGTGGTTGTTGTCTGCGGCTGTTCAATTTTATCTACTGGTGGTGAACTATTCCCGTGCCGGTGTGGTTCTGCTTTTTATTGGCGGGATTGCCTGGATAGTTTTCAATTTCGAGACAACGCGAACCAAGGGTAGGTTGGCTTTGGGTTTTTTAGTCCTGGCCCTTTTTTTCAGCATCTTTTTAATTTTCGGGGGATCGACCTTATCCAGATTTGAGAAAAACGGGGTCGGAGCGGAGTTTGCCGGATCGACCCGAATGGCTATCCAGCAGGATGCGTTGAGTATGATCAAAGCCCAGCCGCTCTCAGGGGTGGGGCTTGGAAACTTTTCCGCTGTGTTTCCACAGTATCGCAGTGTTTTCCAATCCGATGCTTTTGTGCGCCATCCGGAAAGTGACTGGCTCTGGCTGACGGCGGAAATGGGCATCCCAGGGTTGATCCTTATTCTTATGGTGGCCGGAATCTGGTTAAGGAGGGTCTTGCCGCTGAAAAGTGGAACGGACAGGCATTTCCGGAGCATCTGTCTGGTAACGGTTCTGGTTGTGTTTATTCATGGGATAGTCGATGTGCCGCTTCACCGGACGGGAGTGCTTGTTCTCGTGTTGTTTCTTGCATCATTGGCATTGCCATCAGGATCAGGAGGAGCCGTGGGAATGTGGGGAAGACGATGCTGGCGGATGGCCGGGGCTGGAATGGTTGTCTGGGGACTGGTCACTCTTGGGGAGGCTGCGGGATTTTGGAGTAAGCCCGGTCGGTATGCTGTAACCAGGGTGGTCGCGAGTCTCCCGTCTCTCTGGACGGAGAACCAGGACGGGGAGGCCCGGTCGGCGATCGAAAGGGCCTTGAAGTCCGGACCGATGACCTGGGAACTGTATTATTGGAGGGCGGTTTTTGCGTTGAGGTCCGGGGATGTGTCGGGAGCCCGCGATGATTTCCGCCGGGCGCGCTTTTTCGAAAAAAATTCCAGTCATCTGGCCATGTATGAAAGTCTGCAATGGCTTTCTGTCCGGCCTGATCTGGCCGTCTCTGCCGCCAATGAAATGCTTCAGCGCTCGCGCTATGCCACAGAGGTTCATTACAAAACGGTTCTGGACGAAGCCCTTAAGCTGGGGGATGAAGAAACGGTGAGGCAGCTCCGTTTGTTGGTCCGCAATTTTCCCGGGTTGCGACACTATTATCTGGAGACGGCACCGGAGAAGGAATTTGACCATTGGTTGTACAGCGATCTACAGGTCTCCACTGAAAGCCTGGCCTATGGGTTCTGGGGTTTGCTACAGAAGCGGAAGAGCGACGAATTCATTTTAGATTGGGCTCTGGGTCGGCCAGATATTATAAAGTTGCACTACGCCCGTGTGAGCGGAATGCTGGCCGCACGTAAGGAATGGAAGAAGGCCTATTTTCTTCTAAAGAATCACATGCCCGAGGCGGTTTTACCAGGGTTCGAGCGTTCGGAGGTTGCGCAGGTAGAGGCGGAAAAACAGGCCTTGTTGGATCCGGCCAATGTTGTGGTGGTAGGCCAGGTTATCCGGAAGGATATGGAGGATGGACATTTTAACACGTCACTGGCAAAGATTCTTTCAGTTTTAGAAAAGGAAAATGCTCCCGTCTATTTTCATTATCTGGCCTCCGGTTGTTATGTAGGACTGGAGGATTGGGAGAAGGCCTTCCTGTCCATTCAGCGCTACGAAAGTCTTCGGGTTGTAAAAAAACCCTGACAATTATTCTTTTCTACGGCAGGAGACCAGACACTCGATATGGGCGGTCTGGGGAAAGAGATCCACGGGCTGGAATACGCACGGTTCCCAATGGGCTGAGAGTTCCTTCAGATCACGGGCCAGGGTGGAAGGGTTGCAGGACAGGTAAAGTAACTGTAAAAAAGCTTTGTCTTTGAGCAGCTGACGCATGCCGTCACTGAGGCCATCACGCGGCGGATCGACGATACATGCGGTGGTTCCGGCGTTTATCAGGTTTGCATGGACGTTTTCCAGGTGTTCCTCGCAGGATCCTTCATAATAGTGGGCTTTTTCGCCGAGAAGGAGGCGGGCGGCTTGAAGGGAGCGGCTGTCCTGCTCGATCAGATGGATGTGGGGAATATTCGAAGCATAAGCCTCCGCAAAAAAGCCGGCTCCGGCATAACATTCGACTACAGAATCAATGCCGCTCTCGAGATGGGAAGACATGAGAGACTTCAGCTGTGTGAGAAGTCCGTCATTGGCCTGGAAGAAACCCAGTTCGGGAATGTGGGAGGCCCTCAGGGAATAATGTTCACGCTGCCCGGGTTTGGAGCGGAGATGAGAAAGCTTCCGGTTGACTTCCGGGGTGGCCAGGCGGCACTCCGTGATGTCCACCAGATCCCGGCCGTTGAGTGCTTTGAAGCCGATGGTTTTTCCCAATTGATGGACGGAGATACGGTTACGGTAATTGAATTCGAATGGGGAGGCGATTACGGGAAGAAGGTTAGGGTTTTCAAAGCCTCCGAGCCGTTGGAGGGCATCCTTGAGTTGTTTGGTTTTAATGCGTAATTGCTCCTCGTAGCTGACATGTTGGTATTGGCAGCCGCCGCAGCGTCCAAAATAGGGGCAAGGGGCATCACGCCGGGAGGGGGAAGGAACCAGGACGTCCAACAAAAGACCCCGCCCGAATTTTTTCTTTTTCTCGATGAGTTGAAAACGGATGGTTTCTCCCATGGCGGCAAAGGGCACAAAGATCGCCATGCCGTCCTGGCGGATAACGGCTTCGCCGCCGTAGGCGATGTCCTGTACAATGCCTTCAAAAATGTCTCCTGTTTTCATGGGGTAAAAAAGAAAAACCCGTTCCGTTACTGCAACGGAACGGGTTTTTGAAAGGGATGAATCGATCAATACCAGTTATCGATCAGATCAGCCGGAGGATAGGGTTCGACCTGGCCGGAATCGTAAGCTGCTGATTTGTAGGATTTGCTGGGGATGGGGCTGGTGATGACTTCGGCCACACCGACAAAGATATCCATGATCATGCGGCTTGTTCCTTGGACGAATCCTTTCGTGGTGCCGACGGTGGGTCCTTCCGTTTGGATCAACTCGTAGGGGGAGTCAAAAAGGTGGGCGGGGGCCAGAATGATATTGGCTAGGCCATTACCGAGCTTATCATAAAAGTTCGGTTTCTTGGGCATGCTCAGATCTGCCTGGGCAAAGCTGACGGACAAAAGAATGAGAGCGATACTGGTGATTAGCTTCATAAGTAGAGTTTTTTACGCTTTTTTCGTAATTAAGGCAAGTACAACATCAAAGGTGAAAACATCTTTGGAACGGCAGTCGTAAGTCGCACCTCAGCCGGATTTTTGCGACAATCATAATGACGATCGTCCTTATGATTGTCGCTTTTGAAATAGTTTAAGTTATTCACCGGGAAGGGTGAGGCCCTGACGGTAGTAATCGATGATGCCTTTGGCCACGCTTTCCGCATATTCCCGATAAATACTGCGGACCTTTTGGCCGCCAATTTCTTGTTCCCCTTCGTAATCCCCGGCCATCAGCCTGGCATAGGCGTCTTTGTCGTTCATGTAGGGACCTTCCACAAAAATTGTCGGGCCCGGGAAAAGCCGGTTGGCCAGCAGGTTGCGGGACCAGACATAGGGGTTGTCGTTGACGCGGCTGGTAACTTTCCAAGAGGTGTAATTTTCCGGAGGCAAGCGCATACCTTCACCCATGGCCGTTCCGATGCTGCTGGCCAATCCGGATTCCAGATCAAAGGAATCTTCCAAAAGCTTGCCAAAAAGGTTGAATTTTTGGTCATCATACTCCAACTCATCTCCCATGAAAGTTCCCAAAACAAAAACCACCAGCTTGTTGGCTTTGAGCAGACGCGGGCGTTTCTTGTTTCTCCAAGGTGCGGCATTGTAGTGAAGGCAGAGGGTAAGGTCAGGGCGCAAGGCTTTTACTTTTTTAGCCCGGGCACCGATTTCGGCCGGCCGGTAGAATGCCAGTTCCGAATGCCAGCGGGCTTCGCTGAGCAGCCTGGACTTGGAAAGTTTGCTGTAGGCTTTCGGGTTGCGGCGGAAGAGGAGTTGGATTCCTTCCCATTTCAATTGCTCCGGCCTAAGGGTTGTCACGGGCTCGTAATTGTCTTTGGTCCAGACCACTTCCGCTCCGGCTTCACTTAGAAGGCGATCAAGGTGGAGGCAGGTCAGAATATTGAGAGTGGCTTCTTCCACGGGTGGATCTTTGCGGATGCGAAAATAACGTTCTTCCAGATTGGACCATTCCCCCCCGATGTGGCCGGGATCGAGACAAATCCGCAGTCCTTGTAGTGGTTTTTCGGCTGTGGTTCCTATCAGCTTACGTTGCCAAGCCGGCGGAAGGCGGTGGGGTGTGATGGGTTTCCAGGAGGGATCCTTGGCGAAGGTCAGGCTCCAGGCGGGAAGTGTCTTTTCCCGGTCGGAATAGAGCTTGAGACCTTCGTCGTTCAGATCCAGAAAGTCATAGATCGCGTGATCGGGTGAATAAACCCAAAGATTTTTCTCGAACTGCTGGCGGGTGAACCGTCCCTGGTAATGATCAAGGAGGCGCCACTCAGGCGTTTCTCCCATGGTGGTCAGTTTGGGTAGGGTCTGCGCTGGAAGATCCGTAGAAGACCGGGAATCCGGTATCCCCCCGAAAAGGAAAACGGCCAGCCATGTGCGTGCCAGCACGCTTCCCCTCTCATGCCTCATGAAAATATTTTATTTTTTTCCGAGCTTCTTCAAATCGATTTTCAAATCGAGGATCTGGCCGCTTTCGGCATTGATTCTGGCCTTACCGAATTCGGTTTCTTCATCCTTCTGGTTCTTGGCGTAAAGGGTGACGCTCCACATGGCGGTGCCAAGAGGGCCTTTGTCCGTTTTACTCAGGGTGAGGTCGACACTGGTGATTTTGACGTTGGCCAGAGCGGAGGAGCGGGAGAGGGCGGGGAGGATGTCCTTGGAGTCGAGTTTGATGCGGGCCGGGTCGATGACTTCCTCCTGTTTGTATGCGAAGACGCGGAATTTGTCGAGCTGGGTGTAACCCTGGCTGATCTGGGTGATGACATTGCCGGCGACTTTGACTTTGGTTCCATCCTGATCGGCAAAGGGATCAAAAAAGAGGATTTCCCATTCGAGCGGATAAACGCCGACGGCCCCTTTTTTTCCATGAATCTGGATCAGTCCTTTTTTGGCGGTATCATTGACTTCGCGCTTGGCCAAATCCCTAGCTCCGAGGGCGGTGAGAGCGTGACTGTAAGAAAAAGTGGCTGTGAGAAGAAGAAGGGTAAGCAGGGATGATTTGATCATGCATTATCTGTAGCAAAGGACCACAGGGCGTGCAACAGGCTTTTACCACTGATGAGTTCCAAGCCGCTGAGAAAGAGGATGATATAAATGACTTTGGTGAAGGCTGCAGTTGAGCAACGGCTGTTGAGCCAGACCCCCAGAAACGTTCCAGCGATGACAAGAGGCGCGAGAAGCAGAGTCAGGTGAAGGGAGTTGATATTGATCAGGTCCAGATGAACATAGCCGGGAACTTTCAGCAGATTGATCACGGTGAAGGCCAGGACGGTTGTTGCGACAAAACGTCTGGGATCATAACGCTGCGGGAGAAGATACATGGCAAAGACCGGGCCGGCGGCATGTGCCAGGGTGGAGGTGATACCTGCAGCCAGGCCGAAACCGGTTCCCGTTTTCCAGCCGGGTGGAACCGGATTCAACTGGCTGCCGTAATGGTCGCGTAGTAATTGGATAGCAACAAAGCCCAGGCAGAGCAGGCCGAGCATGCGTTTCAGCCAGACATCATCGACGTGCCCAAGATAGAACGAGGCCAGGAGAATTCCCAGAGCGGCAGCCGGAAGGAAAAAGCGCAACGGTTTAGTTTCCCAGTCACGACGGTATACCCAGCAAGAGACGAGGTCTGAAATGACCAGCAAGGGGAGCATGATGCCGATGGCGACTTTCGGAGGAAAAACCATGGCCATCAAAGGTGTGGCAAGAATACCTGCGCCTCCACCAAATCCAGCCTTGGAGAAACCAACAAACACAACGGCAAGTCCGGCGAGAAGCCATTGTTCAGGAGACATGAGAAAAAGATAAGCCACGAATTTCGACAGGTCGAGAACGGGTGGAAGGGAGTGGGAAAATAAAAGGAACTCTCTCCTTCCCTTTTTAAATTGTCTGATGGCACATAATCGTCATCCGGACTATATATCGTTAGGAGTTTTTCTGGAGTTTGAAAGAACTTCCCGCTTTGATGCTGGGCGAACGGCAGGAGCTTAATCGCCGTGCCATAGAATTGGATGAAGAGGGTTTATCGTCGCATGATCAAGCCTTGGTGGCAGAACGTTTTGAAGAGCAACGCCACAATCCAGAATCGGTTTTGAAGCTTGAGGAAAGGAAGGCGCGTGTGTGCGCCCGCACGGACGGATAAGCTGGCGGGTCAAATTCCGTCCGGAAGGGGAACAGGATATGGCCGCCGCCGCCGGATGGTAAGAGGCACAGCCAGCCGGACTCAGGGTGGAATATGTTGAAGAGGTCATCATTAGGTGGAATGCATTGATAGAGGACCCAGTGCTTATTTTCCGCCGTCATCCGGGCAAGAACATCCGGTAGCGTTAGCCGGATCGATTCACTCACCGGGTCATATATGAAATGATCAATATTGAAAAAACAGTTCTTGTTGCGGCAATTCTCCATGCATCACGCCATGATCGGCATACTCAAGGCCGGAACGAGTTGCCCTTATTATCAGCGGGGGCATGTCTTATATCCCGGGAATTGATGAAAAGAGGTTCTTATTTTAACCCTTTTCGTGTGAGAAGTTTTCTTGATCAGCCAGGACTGGGTGTTTCCGGAGTCTGATTCTTCTGCCAGATGTAGCGATACATCAGAACTTTCAACGTGGCAGTGAGCGGAATAGCCAGGATGGCACCGAGTAGTCCGCCCAGTATGATGGACCAGACCAGGATGGAGACAATGATGGTCAGCGGATGAAGGCCGGTGCGGTCGCCCATGATCTTGGGCGAAATGAAATTGCCCTCACAAAATTGAACAAAAACAAAAACACCCAAAGTCATGGCAATGAAACCAGGGCTGCCGCCTGACTGCGCCGTGGCGATGAGCAGAGCCGGGGCGACGCTTAAAATGACGCCCAGATACGGAATGATGCTAAACAGGGCGGAGATGACGCCGATCAGCAGGGCGTATTCTAATCCGATGATGCTCAGGCCAATGCCTGTCATGGTTCCCAGAATCAGAGCCACGATGACCTGGCCCCGGAAAAAGGTGATCATGTGTTTGTTAATTTCACTGATGATGATGACAATTTCATCCCGGAGCCAGGAGCGTTGTATGGGGATATAATCGTGCCAGGAAGATTCGATGGAAGGTTGGTCGCGCAGGAAATAAAAGACGTAAAGCGGGATGAAGACCAATCCCAAGAGGAATCCCAAGGTGCTGAAAAAACTGCCAACGCCGGACCAAACCCAGGAGGCAATCCGGGCGTTGTATTTGGGAAGCTCGAGCTGGATTTGGGCCTCCACCTCTGTAAATCGGTCCTTCATGTCCGGATGTGCTTCCAGCCAGGAATGACTTTTTTCAAGGAGGCTTCCCTTGATCCTGGGAAGATCCTCGACCAGGCCGGCGGCTTCGGAATAAAGTTGGGGCACGGCGATGGCCCCAAAAATGGAGAGAAGCAGGGAGCTGCTGATAAAAAGTAAAACAATGGCCCGCGTGCGTTTCATGCCGCGTGATTGCAAAAAGCTGATGATGGGATCGAGCAGGTAGGCGATGACACCCGCAATGGCCAGGGGAACAAGAACGGCCTTCAGGAAAAGAGCCGCTTGGATCAGTAGATAAAAAATACCGATTCCCAGGGTGACGATAAACAGCAGGCTAAGAGCGGCAAGGGCCTGCCAGATGATTTTTTCCTGGGCGGGGGTTGAACCGTTCATAGGGTGTTAGGAGTTGTTTGGTTATTGAGAGGTGAAGCTTTAAGGTCGATGACGAAATCGATGCGGCGATTGGCGGCCCGGCCGGCTTCCGTCTCGTTTGGCTCCACTGGGGAGGTGTCGGCCCTTCCCACGGCCTGCAGGCGGTTGGGGTCGATTCCGTTTTCGGTAAGAGAAACTATAGCGGAGCTGGCACGGGCGGAGGAGAGATCCCAATTACTGGGAAACTTGCTCTTGAGAGCCTGGCCGATGGGTTCGTTGTCAGTGTGGCCCTCGACTTTGACGCCGAGGCCCTTCAGTTCGGATTCCAAAAGTTGGGCCACGGCTTTCAGGACGGCTGAGCCTTTGTCGCTGAACGAGGCCCGGCCGGAAGCGAAGAGGACATTGTTGGTCAGGCGCAGGGTGAGCACGTCGCCCTTAAGGAAAACGCTGCCCTGCCCGGCACTGAGCAGAGTTTCCACTTTTTGCTGGGCGGCTTTGAGCAGCTCCTGATCTTTTTTCTCGGCTTCCAAACGCAGGCGGGCCTGTTCTTCGAGTTGCACACGCACACGCCCGGCGTCGGCCAGTTGTTCTTCTTTGGATTTGAGGCGGCCGGCATTTTCGGTGATGTCCTCTTTCAAGCGTTTGATCTGGCCCAGAAGACGATCGTTTTTTTCATTGAGAAGACGTATCTCTTCTTCGAGGAGTCCGTTTTGGTGTTTGGCGGTGTTCGAGCTAAAAAGAAAAAGGAAGGCCAGAACAACAGCGATCAGGCAGAGAAGCAGGGCGCCGCCAATGGCGATAAGCGTCTTCTCATGGCGACTCCAGGGTTTTGGCATATGAATTTTTAACCATGAATGGACGCGAATGCACACGAATATTATTGGAGGAAGAAATTTAGCCTATTTACTTCCCTTAGAATCGGTTATAGGTCAAACAGCTTTAGCCAACAGAATGACACAGGTTTAGGATGACCATGGATCGGATATTTCACTTTATTTTGTTTTTATTCATGACTTCTTTAGCCGTTGCTGCCATGGAACCAAAAATTGTGGATGTTCCCCAGGAGCGGGTGACAGGGGCTTCTGCTTCGGGGCCATTGACTGTGGCGGCCTGGAATCTGCAATGGTTTCCGGGGCAACGCTCCAAGGAAGCAAGCGCCGCTTCCGAGCTTAAACAGACCAAGGCAATCCGGAAAATCCTTCGAAAAGAGCAGCCGACCATTTTTTTTGCTTCCGAAGTCAGAAGTTTGGAAGAATTGAAGAAATTGAATCCCGGCCCGGCTTCATTTGCCTGCACGCAGATCCCGCGCACGGAGGAAGAAGGACTTGGCATGTACAATCAGGGACTGGCTTTGGTCAGCCGTATTCCCTGGGAAAAAGTCTGGGCTTTGGATTTCAGCGGCCTTCCTCCGGGTCCGGATCGCCCCTATCGCGGGATTCTCGGGGCGCAGTTCAAGCTTTCCGACGGAAAAGTTCTGTATCTTTACGGCGTTCATTTGAAAAGTAACCGGGGGAATGCCGAAACCGTCCGCATGCGGCGGGAGCGGGCCATGGATTACCTCCGTTGGGATTGGAAACGGCTGGGTCTGGATCCGCAGAAAGACCGGATTCTGCTGGTGGGGGATTTTAACACCTCCCTGAATTTGGCTCTTTATCAAAAAGAGCAGACGTTGCGTTCGTTGTTGAAGCAGGGGTTTGTCGATGCCACGGAAGGGATGCCATCCCATCAGCGCATGACTCTTCCGGCCAGTAAAGACGGTCGTTATCCTCCAGCGGACTTTGACCAGATTTTATTGTCCCCCGCACTGGCGGCGACGATGAAAAAAGGCAAGCCTTGGGCAGCGGTGGTTCCAGTGCCATCCGCCGCCAGTGATCATTACCTGATGAAGATCGAATTTCCCTGAGTCTTGAATAATGGCTGCCTGGTGTTTGAGTGAAATGCCATCTTCGGAATGCCGTTTCATAAAAAAACTCTCTTACACCTAATCCTACAGACTGAGCGACAGGAATGGTTCTGAGCTGGAGCCATGCAGAGTTCTGCCTGCGACACACAGGAAAATTCGCGAAATAAAGAGAGATCCCTTGCGACGAAGGCCTCTAGGCAGGCTCACTGAAAGTGACGCCGATTACCAATGATTTTTTCAACTCCCTGCGTCGCATTTTCGCGTCTTTTCGCGTGTCGGCGGACAATCAACTGCACTAATGCGGAAATGCTTTAAGGCGTTAGTCCGTAGATATCCAGGAGCTGCAGGAATTCAGGGAGAGAACAAGTGGGTTTTCCCTGGAAATCGGCGATGGCGAGGACTTCGATCGTGGCCTCCCGCCTGCGGTTAAGAATAAGTTGGGGCAGGAGTTGATGTTGAAGGGAGTAGCCCGAGGCTAGTGACGGCGTGGCTGGGCGTTCCTCAATCCAGGCCATCCAATAAAGGTTGATGCGTTGACTGCCCCGTTCGAAAACATAGCCGAGAGCACGGGCTGGTCTTCCCTGAATGATGGTGTCAAAACTGGATGGCGGGCCGGAAGTGGTCCATCCGCCGCCGGGAAGGCAGACTTCCGGGCGGTGGGAGAGGCTGAAGCCATTATCAGATAACCAGAGGAGGTGATAGCCGAGAAGGTGGGAGTGTTGGGGAGATGCGGGACGGAGGAAGACCGCCCGATCCGCCTGCAGGATTTCCGAAGACGGAGGGGGAACCGGCATAAAGGATGTACCTTCGCGGAAATCCGATTCTCGAAGGTGATCGGGTGTTGAGGGAGGCGCGCTGACATACCAAAGTTGTGCGAGGAGGAGAACGGTCAGGGTAGCAAGGGTGAGTGGTCCGGCTGTTTTTTTGAGGCGCATTCCAAGTGGGCTGTTTGGCTTGGGCGGGATCACGGGCTTGGATTCGGGGGATGGCACGGGGGTGCGCCATCGAAAAGATACTGCAAACAAGGTGGCGCAAAGTATCACAAGGGCAGTCCCTGCGGCGGCGTCATGCCAGAGTTGGAGAAACGAAGGGCCCTGGAGGGAAATGCCTGCCGCCAGGAAGGTGCTTCGGCCGATATTCAGAACGACTGCACCGGTGATGGCAATGACTATGAGGGCCAGATGTTTCCGGAAGGGAAGCCAGTGCCAGGCGCCTACGGCCAAGGCAAAAGCCAAACCGGTGTGGAGAGAACGTATTCCGCTGCAGGCATCTTCTACGCCGAGAGTGCCACCCTCGATCTCGATGATACGGCCCCTGACCTGGCAGGCGAACCCAGCGAGATGGAGGATTTCGCCCGTGCACCAGGCGATCCAAGTGCCGAGGGTTTGGCTGAGGGGGACCTCGAGAGCAGCGGGCCATGGCACACAAAGAGACATGAAGATAATGGGAAAGCTGACCGCTTTCAGGCCGGCAAATCCTGCAAGGCGGAAAGCGGTTCCGAAGGAGGAGGCAGCAGCGAGCGCGTAAATCAACCAGATGGGCAGACGCCAGGGCGTGGGAGCAAGGCGGACCAGTTCAAGGAAGAAAATGGGGGGAAGAATCAGCCAAGGGAGCAGGCTAGGGATCAGGTTGGAGTATTGTCGAAGGGGTGGATCGGGAAGGAGCTGCCATCTTTGGTAGAGAAAAAAAGCTGCCAGCAAGGGAATGAAAAAACCGTGTCCGTAGTCTGCGTTGCTCCACCATGTGGAGAGGCAGGCCGCACTAAGCCATAGCCAAAGAATAAATATCCAGGCGGTTTCCTCAGGTCGATGAACCCGCTGATTATGAGACATCAGGGCTGGGTTGGGGGATATTTTTTCTAGAGCGAAGCCGTTGAATGAACAGCCCCAGAGCAAAGCAGGCGGAAAGGAGGGCCATGGGCCAGAAGGACGTTGCCTCTGGAACAATAAGCAACTCAGTGTCCGGTATCGAGACATCGGAAAAGCGTATTTCGTCAAGTGTTCCTGTGTTATTGAGGGGGTTTCCGTCCATGCGGTAACCGATATGCACCCCAGGTGTGGGATTTCCTGCACCATACCATAGACGGCGGTTGTCGGTGCCATTGATGCTGGCCGCCACAGCTCCGTCAATGATCAGTTCTCCGACGCCGGTGCTGTTGTTGTATCGGAAGGCGATATAGTGCCAGACACCGTCATTGATGGCGACCCCGCTGGTTAGGGTGACTAGGGTGGGGTTGCTGCCGTCGTTTTGGGAGACCCAGTAATCCACGCGGACGTTTTGGGGTTCCACAATGCGGAAGCCGTTGTCGATGTTACCGGTCTCGCCGGATTGTTCGGGGTCGAGGGTGCGGGCGACCATTCCTGCTTCACTTTCTGTGGTGCGAGCCCAGAATTCCACCGTGATGGAGTTGCTGTTAAGTGTGCTGGAATAGGCGGCGGATCCGAAGATACCATCCTGACCAGCGCCATTAACAAAGGAGCGAATACTTCCGGTGTTAGGATCACCGGTGACGGGAACAAAATCGGCGAACAGGTCCGGGGCATTGGTGCCGAGGGTGGCATTGGCCGAAACCATGGACGGTTCCCCGCCGATTTCGTTTGGGTTGATCAAGCCGGCTGCAGAAGGATCGGTGTCGCTACCGGCCTCAAAGCGCCACCAGCTGGTGGTAGCGGCGTGTGCAGGACTGATGGCGCCTGCCAGTAGAAGAGCCAGGAGTAAAACCCGCCACTTAAGCAGTGAACTTTGACTCTGAGGATGAAGGGAGGAATTCAATTGTAGTACAATTATACAATAAAATAGGTGTAAAGTCAGTACAATAAAAAGCGTGTGGAAGATATTGATAACAAGGTCATTAGGGCGGATCTTATGATGCCAAACGTGGCTAGGCAGGTGAAATCACCTGCAAAAGTTCAAAGGGCTGATGGATTCTTATCCCTAAGTGGAGGCCATCGCGACGCAAGGTCGCTCCTACGCTGAAGACGGTAAGAGAGAAAAATTCTCTAGGGAAAAGTAAGAATTTTTTCTTTGAGAGAAACTTCCTCGGGGTAGTAGGTGGGATACTTTTCCACGGCACGTCGGAGGGTTAGAGGGGCTGGTTTGTTTTGAGTGACCCACCAGGCACCCCGGGTGAGATCGAGAACAGGGGAGTCGGGAAACCGATCCAGTGTCAGACGGGCGGCCTCCCAATCTTTGAGGGTGATTTGGGCGAAGGCGAGGGTTGCGGCAAAGGCCGGGGCATCAGGCCGCTGGGTTACGGCCTGGCCGGCCCAGGCAGAGGCCTGGGTGATTTGAGCCCCCCGAAGAAGGGAGAAATAAGCTGCATTATTCAAGGCAACGGGTGCGTTGGGAAAAAGTTCCAGCTGCCGGATAGTTGCCAGTCTCATGGCCTCGGTATTGCCTTGTTTTTCCAAAAGGGCGTAGAGGGCGGTAAATTCGCGGGGGGTAGGGTTGGGGGTCTGGATGCGGGCCTGGAGAATGCGGATCAGGCCCGGTTCCCATCGCCATTGTTCAACAACGGCCAAGAGGGATTCCAGTCCCTGCCTGCGATTGGTGGCTGAGGAAACGGCCCGTTCCAAGTGGGTATTTGCGGAGGGGTTGGGCCAGGAAAGACGTGCGAGGCAGAGCGCGCGGAGGTCTTCCAGACCGGGCCAGTTGGTTTTAGAAAGACCGACCCAGGCCGTTTCCCTTTGGCCAGCGACCACGGCGGCTTCGGTGAGGGCGAGGCCCAGGGGAAAAACCCAAGGCTGGGAAGGAGGGGTTTGCGTGTAAAATTCCCAGGCCTCCTTGCCTCGGCCTGAGGTGACCATCCAGCCAACCAATTGGGACATCTGGCCTGGCTGGGATAATTTTTCCCGCCAAATTTGTTGGAGGGTGGAATTTTCCGGCGGTATTCCCCCCTTCTGGAGGGCTTCCAATGACGGCATCAGGCTCTCAAATGGTGTGTTATTCGACGAGATAAGAGGCTCTGCCAAGAGGGACAGAGCTTTCTGATCCTTTCGTTGGAGGGCATCCTGCAGCAACGGGCGCAGGGCAGAGGACTGGGTGCTGGGATTGGGGTCACGGGCCATTTGCTGGAGTGTCAGGCGGGCAGGTTCGGAGTGGGGGCCTTGAAGGGCGATGATGGCCTGGTTGAGACGCGCGCTGGCTGAGGTGGGATCGAGTTTGGTCAGGATGTCAGCATGTTTTTGAGCAGTTTCCCAATCCTTGCGGGCAAAGGCCAGGGCCAGGGCAGCGCGGCTGAAGGCGGTTCCTTGACGCAGGGTTTGCGGCCATTCTTGGATAATTTTTTCGGCCTTCGGAAATTGGTTGAACTGGATGCAGGTCAGCACCGCCGCCACGCGGTATTCCGCTTGCGTGGGAACACGATTCATCACATCGATCCAGGAAGGGACCGCAACGGATTGGCCGGTGAGGCTTTCGAAGCGGGCTCGTTCGGCCAGCACTTCAGGATGGTCAGGATGTCGTGATTGCAGGGTGTTAAGCAGGAATGCTGCCTGACTCAATTTACGCTCTGTCAGCGCCCGTCCGAGCTGATTGATCTGCTGATGGAGGCGGTATTTTCCCAGAGAAATGGCACCGAACGCGAGCAATCCCAACAGGAGCAGGAGTGCAGCGGGCCATTTGAGGCGGCGCCAAAACGAGAGTGGGGTTGGTTTTTGGACAGTGGCCATGGGTTATTTTAGGATCAGGAAGCTTTTTGTGCAAGGCCGCAAGGAAGAGGCGGGATGATCCTGAATAAGCTTAACGAGGGCCTGACAGTGCAGTTGCTTTAGTAAATCCACGAGAAGTTTTTTTCCAGTGAGTGGGTGTAGATCGGGATGCCGTTTCACAGAAACGGCCTACAAAATCACGGGAGGAAGTTTTGCTAGGAAATCAGAGGGATGATGAAGTATCCAAAATAATCAGGCCCTTGAAGTGGTTCCGGTAGAATCCTCTGTCACATGTGATGAGGCGTGAGGTCTGTTTGCAGGCATGGGCACCGCCGATAAAGTCCGTGATGATTCGATCCCTTTTCCCGCCCGCTTTTCTGCCTGTCATCTTGAGCGCAGCGAAGGATCCACAGGCATTCTCTTACAGTTTCCCAAGGCTGAAAAAGAACGCTTAATCACAAGCTATAGTCTGTGGGTCCTCCGCTGCGTTCAAGACGACTGAATAAAAAAATCCCCGCGCATCTTTCGACGGGCGGGGATTGATTCTGCGGGAGGCAGGTCTTTTTAGACTTTGCCGCCGGCACGTTTGCGGGCTGCACTGGTCATATGACGCTTGCGTAGGCGCAGGCTCGCAGGGGTGATCTCCAAATATTCGTCCGATCCGATGTATTCGATCATACGCTCAAGGCTCATTTTGATGGGAGGCGATAACTGGACACCTTTCCCATCGCCTTGGGAACGCATGTTGCTCAGTGCTTTGGCTTTGCAGGGGTTGGCCACCATGTCGTCCGGGCGGGCGTTCTCGCCGAAGATCATGCCTTCATAAACTTCTTCCTGGGGACCGACAAAGAGTTTCATGCGCTCGGCCAGTGCTTCGAGGGAGTAGGCTGTGGTGACACCCTGTTCCATGGCGATGACGACGCCGTTGGCGCGGGCACGGATTTCGCCCTTGAAGACGCCGTATTCCTTGAAGATGTGGCTCATAATCCCCATCCCTTTGCTCAAGTTGAGCAAGTCGGTGCCGAAGCCAATCAAACCACGGGTAGGGACGACGCCTTCCAGAGTGACTGTCTTGGGCTGGTGATGCATGTTGACGATTTCCGCCTTGCGTTCGGCAAGGTTCTGCAAGACGTCACCGAGATTTTCTGTCGGCACTTCCACGTAAACGGTTTCGTAGGGTTCGAGCATGTCGCCCTTTTCGTTCTTCTGCATGATGACTTCTGGGCGGGAAACCATGAGTTCGAAACCTTCGCGGCGCATTTGCTCGACGAGGACGGCGATCTGCATTTCACCACGGGCGCTAACGCGGAAAGCGGCAGCGGATTCTGTTTCTTCCACGCGCAGACTGACATTGGTCCGGATTTCCTTGATCAGGCGGTCATAGATGTGACGGGCCGTCATGAACTTGCCTTCTTTTCCGTTCAAAGGGGAATCATTGACCAGCAACTGCATCTGGATGGTTGGAGGATCGATCGCGATAAAGGGCTGGGGAGTGCGCTGATCATTGTCCGCCAGGGTTTCACCGATGAAGACATCGTCAATTCCACTGATACCGACGATGGTGCCGGCGGCGGCTTCGGGGATTTCGATCTGCATCAAACCTTCGAAGGAGAAAATCTTGGTGACTTTGCCTTTGGATTTGGTTCCGTTGCCGTGGTAACAGACAATGGGATCGCCAACCTTGATTTTGCCGCCGTAGATTTTTCCGAAGGCGATACGTCCGACGTAGTCATTATAATCCAGGTTGGAAACCAACATGCTGAAATGTTCATCGGCATCGGCGACCGGTGGGGGGACTTTATCGACGATGGTGTCATAAATGGCGGTCATACCAGCATTTTTGATTTCTTCGGTCAGTTCGCCCTTCCATTCCATAGTGGCGAAACCGCTCTTGCCGGAAGCGTAGACCACGGGGAAGTCGAGCTGCTCGTCAGTGGCGTTGAGTTCGAGGAAAAGCTCAAAAACGGAGTCCAGAACCTTGTGGGGATCGGCGCTTTCGCGGTCAATTTTATTGATGACGACAATGGGCTTGAGTTTGGCTTCGAGGGCTTTGCGGAGAACGAACTTGGTCTGTGCTTGGACGCCTTCAAAGGAATCGACCAGGATCAGCACACCGTCGATCATGCGCATGATACGTTCGACTTCACCGCCGAAGTCGGCGTGGCCGGGGGTGTCGACGATATTGAAGAGGTAATCCTTGTAATGGAAGCTCGCGTTCTTGGATTTGATAGTGATGCCCTTTTCCCTCTCAAGGTCCATGGAGTCCATGACGCGTTCGACCACAACTTGGTTGGAGCGGAAAGTGCCTGCCTGACGGAGGAGCTGGTCAACCAGGGTGGTTTTCCCGTGGTCAATGTGCGCGATGATTGCGAAATTACGTATTTTTTCGATAAGTTGGGCCATAAATAAATTCCGGTTGGGAGAGGCCCTTTACTAAAGGCCGTCCGCAGAGGAAGTACCTGTCTAGCAGGGATGCTCTACTCGGCAACCATGAAATCGACAAAGAAATCAGGGATTCCCTGTTTAATGCGGTTGTTTGTCGGAGCGCGGTGATGTCGCGATGGGTGGGAAGGACTGACAGAATAGGGTGAATTGCAACATGAGGTGCTCCTACAACAGTTATTCCTATCCTCACTTCGGGTTTGAGCTTTTCAAAAAAGTTGGTTTAGTAGCCGGATGTCCGAAAGCATCCCTCTAGCCTCCTTTCATTCCTTTCAGCCTTGGAAAGGCTTGACCAGGGCATGGTTGCATTGTTTCAGCGATGTCAAATTGCTGAGCCGGGGCCTTCTCAGCCAGTTGAGCCAGGACAAAGACTTTCTTCTCATCACGGAGAACCTCAGTTCCGCCGCCGCTCTCGTTCTGCAAAATGAATTAAAGGCGGATCTGACTGTGGTGGTTTGTGCCTGGAAAGATGAAGTCGGCCTATGGGCCCGGACTTTTCCTTCGGTCAATCTCGTTCTCGTCGGGGAACAGGATGCCCGCGCTGTGGCCGAAGTCATCGTCAGCGCCAGACAGAAAGGGCAAAAAGTCTGCCTGCTGCGCATCGGCCTGAATGATCCTTTATTGGAGGAAGTGGTGCGTAAATCCCGCTCCAATGTCGTGCCCTGCCACGTTATGAACTACGAGCAACCCGACCTGCGGCTGGGCCATAAACCCATGGAATGCCTGGGCGTCCCCGGTTGCTTTGCCCTGGGTGTTGGCCATCTCGTCAAAACGGCAGATTTTAACGGAGCATCATTTAAACAAGACTGGGACGAATTGAATGCCCAGTTGGCCGAACTGCATCCTGCGTTCCAGGGACACCTGGGCCGCTCCTGCATCTCCGGCCTGAAAGCCCGTCAGTTCAAAACGACTATCATCGACACCTTCCAAGGAGGACGTTCCCTTTCCGGCGGCATGTTGCTGGCCGTGGCCTGGGAACTCTCGTCTTGGATCCGGAAAAACATTCCGGACAAACGTGTGGGCATCGTCCTGCCCCCTGGACTCGGCGCAACCGTGGTCAATCTCGCGTGTGTGCTCGCCGACAAGACGCCGGTCAATTTGAACTTCACCATGGGCCGGGCCGGAAACGAGTCCGCCATCAAAACTTCCGAGCTGCGTTTCATCTTCACGGCAGAGACCCTGGTGAAAAAACTGGAGGATTTTCCCTGGACCAGCGAACGCATCGATCTGCCTTCCCTCCTGAAACTTTTCGATAAAAAACAACTGCTCTGGAAACGCGTTAAAGTTTTCTTCTTTGGGGCTGACCAGTTGGCCGAGAACATCGGTGTGCCGGAGCATGGGGGCGAAGCTGAAGCGGGGTTGTTGTTCACCAGTGGGAGTTCGGGCGAACCCAAGGGCGTTGTTCTTTCCCACAAGAACATCATTTCCAATGTGGCCCAGATCCAGGCCATTCTTCCTCCGACTCTCGTAGCCTCCCTCATGGGATGTTTGCCCATCTTCCACAGTTTCGGGTTCACCGCGACTCTCTGGTGGCCTTTGATTTCGGGGCCACAGGTCGTCAGTTACATTTCGCCGCTGGATGTGGGTAAGATTGTCGAAGCGATTGAAAAGTATCAGATCGAATTGCTTATCACCACGCCGACCTTCCTCCGCAGTTACCTTCGCAAGGCCGGGAAAGAGCAGTTGGACAGCCTGAATCTCGTTGTGACCGGTGCGGAAAAACTGCCACCACCGCTGCGTGAGGAGTTTGATGCCAAATTCGGGGTGCCGGTCTGTGAAGGCTATGGTATGACCGAAGCCACGCCCGTCATTGGCGTGAATGTTCCGGCCATGGGGGTGATCAAACTCTGCGGCAAACCAAATCCGAGCAAAAAAGACGGGACGATCGGACGACCCTGCCCGGGCATAGCCGTCCGTGTATTCCAGCCGGGCACGGAAGAGGAACTGGCGGTCAATCAGAGCGGCGAAATCTGGTTCAAAGGCCCGAACATTTTCGGCGGTTACCTGAAAGACCCGGCCAAGAGTGCGCTGGTGTTGAGTGATGGTTGGTATAAGACGGGTGACATCGGCCATCTCGATGGCGATGGCTTCCTGCATATCGAAGGCCGGCTGAGCCGTTTTTCGAAGATTGCCGGAGAAATGGTGCCCCACGGAACAGTAGAGCAACATTTGATGGATGTTTTAAAGACGGGGCCGGAGGATGAGCTGGGGGTGGTGATCGTCGGCGTGACGGACGTCCAGAAGGGCGAAGCTCTGGTGGCATTGGTTACGCGGGAGGTGGATAAGGAGGTGGTTCGGAAAGGATTTGCTTCCAAAGGCCTGCCTAACCTCTGGGTGCCAAGACAGTATGTGTTGATCGCGCAGGTGCCACTCCTGGCCAGCGGAAAGTTGGATCTAAAAAATTGTCAGAAACTTGCCGCAGATTCTTTGTAGGGCGTTTCGGTGAAATGATGCGGCGGCACACCGTGCCGCCGTGCAGTTAAATAGAAGGGGACAGGTCTCTCCTTTTAAAACGACCCACGTAGAATAAAGGCAGAATATCTTCAGTCATCAGGGTATTACTAAGGTGGATACTTACATAGCCGGCCTGGAGGCCTAAAGCCTCCCGACTTTTATCAGGCATCCTAACACTAATTTGATGAAAGCCGACAGGTTGGTCGCCATTTTACTTTAAATGTCCCGTTCAGGCCTTACCTTATCCCCAAACAAATGAAATTCATGAGAGGAACTGGGGGCGGCAACGGTAGAGAGCAGGACAGGTGGCATGGATTCCGGGGGCTATTTTCTTGATATCACTATTCTTATGCGTCTGATCATCCTCCACCACGATTACACTGACCTTCGGGACAAAGATGCCTATTTCATTTATTCCTTGATTCCACACTGGGAGAGACGTGGGATTGAAGTAAAACACTGGACAGGAACCCGTGATCTGCCCGAAGGCGATGCGGTGTTGGTTCATGTGGACCTGAGCGTGGTTCCCAGTCGTTTTCTGAAGGCCGCCCTCCGGTATCCTTTGGCTTTCAACAGCCGTATGGAGGACATCCGCAAAAGTGCCTTGCCCGGCAGAAACCTATGCCTGGCAGCCTCCTCCGCGTTCCCGGGTGCCGTCGTGGTCAAGACCGAATTGAATCATGGAGGCATCCCCGAGAAACTTTTCTTTCAAAAAAGACGTCTGAGCCTGCCTCTTGTTGAAAGTTGGGATCTCTTCCGGGCCAGCCGTCTCGTGGAACCGCTCACGTATCCTGTCTATGGCTCCGCCGCAGAAGTGCCCGGCAACATTTGGAAAGACCCCAGGTATGTGGTGGAGAAATTTCTGCCTGAAATGGAAGGGAACAATTATGTGCTCCGCTATGCCTATTTTCTGGGAAAGGCCCGGATCGGATATCGTATCCTCGGCAAAAACCCTATTCTACGTTGGGCGGGAAAAGTGGCTGAGGAGCTTTCGCCTATTCCCCCGGAAGTGTCTGCTTTCCGTGAAAAAATCGGACTTGATTATGGGAAAATTGATTTTGTTGTACATCAGGGCGGGGCGGTGATTTTGGATGTCAACAAAACCATCGGAGGACCTGCAGCCAGCCTGGTTGAAGAACCGCTGGCGGCAGCTCTGGCGGAAGGATTGCCTTTTTGAGGAAAGGAACAAACTTTAAAGCCTGCCGATGCTGCCCCGACAATGAGCCGCGCCGCAATGACAGACAAAAGGGGAACTGATTTCGTCTTCCGTTTCCATATAATCAAAAGTGATTTCTTCGCCGTGCTTGATGGGATTCAATACCAGCAGTTCTTTCCCACCCCAGCGGCTATTGGGTGAACAGGAATGGTTGATGAAACGAAGGGGCGGCTTGGTGTCATAGTGCTCGTTGTCATACCGGATGCTGAAGCGTGTTGCGCTCGGCAGGATGGCCCCGTCAAGGTGGGCAATGACTTCGCCGCGAGTGAAAACCCTCATGGCCCTGACAGCCAGACCCTTGGGGTGAAAGGTGCTGACTTCCAAATGACCCACGGCGTTTTCCTGACCAGGTAGCTTTGCTTCCATAAGAGAAACTTAACTTGTGAATCTGAGAGCAAAGAAGCAAGCAGATCTTTCTTAAGAATAGCCAAAAGGCGGGAGTTCGTTTATTAAAAAAAGGTATGAATTCTGGATCCAAAAACAAACAACAACGTGGTGGTGTTCTTAAAGTAATTCTTATCATCATGGGTTCCCTGGCCCTCCTCTTCGTCGTGGGGGCTGTCGGGATAGGCTTTTACACAAAAAAGAAAATTGATGAGGCCGGCGGCATGCAGGGTTTCGCTTCCAAGATGATGGCCAAGGGCATCGACGCACTGAAACCTGAGCTGGAAAAAGTTTTGTCAGCGAACGATATCCAACGCCTCAACCAGGATATTACCGCCCTGAAGGAACAGGCGACCAATCTCAGCCAGGCACAGATCGAAGCTGTGGCCAACTCCCTTCAGAAGTTGGCGGAGAAAATGCAGAGTGGGGCACTGACCGAAGCAGACGCCAAAACCTTTGTCGATGAATTGTCCGCCGTCTTGAAGGAGCCAGCCCCGGCTGCTGTGGAGTAAAGAATGGCTGTCGTGGCATCGGCAAACCCTACCATGATTGCGCCGTAGCAGCATTCAAGCCGGATAAGACGGGCGCAATGAGCGAAACCCTTGCCGCCCAAGCGCCGTTGAAAAGCAGCGAGGCGATTCTGTTTGCTGCTTTATCGGACGCAAATCAGGTTTGGATGCCTTCCAAGGAAAGAGGCCTGCGCGGCCGGTTGCGGCGTTGAGCCGGAGGTAGTTGGCTTTCGGCCCAGGCATGGTTTTCTGGATGGCCAGCCATCGCTCGCGGGCATCCCAAGCCTTGTCCCGTTTTGCTTCTTCGCGGTTTTTGTCAGTTGCCGACATACTTCCATCTTGCAAAGAGTTTTTCAAAGAGTCATTGGCCTCTACTAACACTTGGATACGCGCCTGCTTTTGTTCTGCGGAAGGTAAAGCCAGTTGACATTCCAGCATATGACGATCACTCAGACTCAGATACGGAACTCCTGAGCCGGTTGTTTTGGCGGCAGCACTTTTCCTGCACTCCTCATAGCGGTTATCGAGGCCGGGAACCTGCCGGAAAATGTCGGAAGCCCCGGACGAAGAAGTAAGACAAAACAGGCTTTGCGTTTTCAGCCATGCGGGGTTTTCCGGAACAGGGTTCCAGGTCGTTTCGCTTGGTCCCCAGGAAGCCTCCAGATTCCGAAGGGCCTGATTCAACCGGCCTAGATTGTTGTCCTCGTCCCTGACCCAGACGTCCACATCGAAAGTCAATTCCGGACGGTGGTTGAGAAGAAAATTCATGCCACCGATCATAAGATAGTCCACCCCGGTCTCATTCAAGGTCTCCAGGATGTGGTCGACGTTCATGGGTTCAGGCTGCCACTCTCCGGGATGATCAACAATGGGAAAAGAAGCTGTGAATCCCCGGCTTTAAACGTAGGATAAGAAAGATTTGAAGCTGGAAGCATGCAACGCACAACCGGAATTTACCGCTGCAGCGTCCCGCCTTTGCGCGGCATGCGGGATGTGCTGCAATGGTGTTCTTTTTCAGTCGGTCGTTCTTCAACCAGCTGATCCGGTCAAGGAATTGAAGGCTCTGGGATTCCGGCTCAAAACCAAGCGTGAACAGACGTCCTTTGCCCAGCCCTGCGCCGCTTTTCGAGGTTCGAGTTGCGCTGTTTACGACAAGCGACCCCAGCGTTGCCGTCTTTTCAATTGTCGACAATTACTGAAGCTGGAGTCCGCTGAAATAACGGAAGAAACGGCGTTGGGAAAAATCGAAGAAGCCCGTAAGCGAAGCGATTGCGTGAAAGAACTCCTACTGAAAGCTGGCTCGACCAACCTGAAACGTCCGCTCGCCACACGTTATGAACTCGTCATGGCCCAGCCAGTTGAGAGTTTGACGGATCCCCTTGCTGAAATCCGTCAGAAACTGACGGATGCCATGGCGGGGTTGGAAGAATTCCTAAGAAAAGAGTTTCGGATTGAGCCCGCTAAAAACGCGAAAAGTCGCGAATAAAGGAGTGCTTTTCAGGGTGTAGGCCCACTGACCTCAGCGGGCGGGGACTTCTTGTGTAGGGGAAGCGCTCCCCGCTTCCCAGGATGAATAAATAGGGAGTCGAAAGAGTGCTTCCCCTACAATCCATAAGTAGAAATTTCCTTAGACCAACTTTACCAATTCCTTGGGCATAGGAGAAATAAAGGCCATGTCTTTTCCGGTCTTGGGATGGGGAAAAGTCAGGCCAGTGGCATGCAGGGCCAGACGACTGGCCGAATCGGTTTTGGCTCCGTATTTTCCATCGCCGATAATCGGGCACCCTGCCTCGGAGAGATGAAAGCGCGCCTGATGGCGGCAGGAGGTTTTCATGCTCAATTCAACCAGTGTGCGCTTTAGGGCTGTGGCGAGAACGTGGTAATAAGTCAGGGCATGGGTGCCTGCGCCCTTGCGGGTCACGGCATAGACTTTGAAGGGATTGCTTTCGTCGAGGAATGAATCAAAAGAACCTGTCTCGGCAGGAAGGCGACCTTCGACGACCGCTTCGTATTTCTTTTCCGTGTTGTCCCAGGTTGCCAGGACTTTTTCTTTGGCTTCCAGAGTTTTGGCAAAAACCATCAGGCCCGAGGTTTCCTTATCCAAGCGGTGGATGACAAAGATGCGTCCAGGTTGCCCGCTTGGCGATTCAAGGTATTCGCAGAGTTGGATGTAAACGGTTTTCTCCTGTTCGCCGGTATTGGCCGTGCTGAACAGGCCGGAGGGTTTATCAATGACGATGAGCTGGGAGTCTTCGAACCAGATCTTCAGAATTCCGCCGGGCATCTTCTGCGGCACGGCATGGGGGTCGGAACGGATGGCGACGACATCGCCGGGGGACAGAGGATGATCGAATTGCGTGACGGGACGGCCATTGACCAACACTGCCTGAAATTTGAGCCAGGTGCGGATTTGTTTTTTCTTCAGGTCGGGCCAGGAAGCAAAAAGATGTTCGAGCAACTTGGCCGGCTCGGAGATCGTGATCGGTTTGGGCATCTTTAAGTTTATGAAATAAACTCAAAGAGAACAACAACCTTTGGTCGTTGGATTTTTAAGTTTTAAGAGTCGCCGTGGAGACCTGACTGCTGCCTTGGACGTCCCGCCCAGGGCTCTTGATTTGAGCGTAAACTATTTGATCATCCGCAGGTCATTTGCAGGCCCTCTGTGCCTGCCTCGATCCTTGCCGGGGTGAGACGGCGGCATTTAAAGCGGCGTCTCACAGAGACGTCCCACAAAATAAAGCAGGTGATTCAATCCTTCAGCGCAAGATTCCGCATCGGTTTCCACGCTACATCGAGATTCTTGAGTTCCATGACCAGATCCTTCAAAGGCCAGACAGTAACGCGTGCGCCGAGGGTTTGAATCTGGATGACGTGGCCACCCACGCGCGATTCCTTTTCATATCCATGAAGGTGAAGGGGCAGCCCTTCCACCGAAATGATGTTTTGAATGGTGGGGTTGGCGGCGTAGATGCCGCCAACGCACCAGTCGCCTTTTTCGTGCTCGGCCAGTTTGAGATTGTTTTTGGCGTTATAACCGTCGACAAGTTTCAGCCCTTCGAGAGGAAGATAAAAAGCGGAGGCGTATTTCACATAAGTGCAGGGTCCGCTGATCAGGACGGCGGCGAGCCCGACATTTTCCTGCACCATCTTTTCCTGGATCCAGAGATGGACATTTTCAGTGGCCGGGCACTCCCATTGAAGAGCTGTCTCGGGTTGGCAGACCGCTACGGCAAGAAAAGGATAGGCCGCTGCTGACTCTTTGCCTTCGACCGAGGGGCTGATCAGTTCGGGGCCTTTGAGGCAGGGACCCTGTTCATGTAAGTCAATAATATGCATGGGATTTTCGCCCTCGGGATCCGACCATAAGACACGGGGTTCTTTCACGGTTCCTTGGATAATGGTTTCGCCATTCCGTTTGAACCAGTTGGTCGTGCCGATACCGATCAACGGCCAGTCGCCAGGAAAACGGGCCAGTTCCGCAGAGACGGATTCCCAGTCCACCGTGTGGTAGAAATCGCCACGAAGCAAACGTTCCACGGTGTTGTAGGAAAAGAGAATGGGACGGGAGGCTTTGGGCATGCGTTTAGAGCTTTGGGTTTTGCGTTTTAAGTGAAAGAAAAATCTTTTTTAACCACGGATTTCAGGTTTTAAAATCTCATCTATTCAGCCGTTGGCAACGTGGAGGGACGAGCGCAGACCACCCGCCTTAGGTGGGTCTCGTCTGCGGTCCGAATGGAGCCGGGCCCTCCAAACACAATTTCATGGGCGGATGACAATTTCGGGCTAGATGTTTTTGGATGCGTTTTGTCAAAGGCCAGCGATGGATGAGCACGGCGGAACCGGAACTGGGCCTGGGCCTGGTTCAGGAAGCAGACCGTCGCCAGATCCGACTCTTTTTCCCGGCTTCCGAGGAAACACGCATTTATTCCTTGGACTCGGCCCCCATTGAGCGTGTGCTTTTCAAGACCGGCGACCGCGTTCGCACGCAGGAGGGCTTGGAATTTCTCGTGGCCAGGAGTGCGGAAATCGATGGGCTGCTGCATTACAGCAACGGAAGCAACCATACCTCGGAAGCCGACCTGGCCGACACCATCAACCTGGCCACGGCGGATAGACGATTGCTGGATGCCCGACCTGATCCGGGACAGCTTTTCAATCTTCGCCGCCAAGCCCTCCATTATCGCAGTTGGATCCAGCGTCATCCCTCCCACGGCTATCTTGGGGCACGCATGGACCTGATCCCGCATCAGATGTATATCGCCCACGAAGTCGCGGAACGCCGGAGTCCGCGTGTGTTGTTATCGGACGAAGTGGGTCTGGGAAAAACCATCGAAGCCTGCCTGATTCTGCATCGCCTCTATGTCCGGGGCCAGAGTGGCCGGGTCTTGATTCTGGTCCCGGAGCCCTTGATCCATCAATGGTTTGTGGAGCTGTATCGCCGTTTCAATTTGACCTGTGCAATTTTCGACGAAGCCCGCTGCGCCGCCATTCACAAAGAGGGCGGCCTGGGGGTGGAGGCGAATCCTTTTCTGGATGAACATCTGGTTCTGACCAGCACTACGCTCTTTACTAAATATCCCGAACGGCTGCAGCAGGCTTTGGCGGCGGACTGGGGTCTGGTCATTGTGGACGAGGCTCACCATCTGAAATGGTCGCCGGTGCCGGAAGAGGTCAGTGCCGAATATAGGATGGTCGAAGCGTTTGGGAAAATTTCTCGTGGATTGTTGCTCCTGACCGGAACGCCGGAACAATTTGGGGTGGAAGGACACTTTGCCCGGCTGCATTTATTGGACCCGCAGCGTTTCCATGACCTTGAGACCTTCCGGAAGGAAACCGAGCGTTATCATGAAACCGCCGAAGTGGTGGACAAATTGATCGCCGGACATGCTCCAAGTGCGTCGGAAATCAAAGCCATCCAAAAACTGTTTGCCGGAAGAGACGACATCAAGGCCCAGCTCTCACTGATTGGGAAGGAAACGGCTGAATCGGAAGAAGCCCGCGAGCAACTGATTGATGACCTTCTGGACAGGCATGGCACGGGGCGGGCGGTTTACCGCAACACCCGCGCGGCCGTTCCGGGTTTTCCGAAACGGAAGATTCATCCTGCACCCTTGAGTTTTCCGGCGGCTGATGCCGGTGCGGCGGAGGTGGCCGCGAACGAAATTGTTTTTGAGCTGGGTCTGGTGGAAAAGCTTTTCCGTAAAACCATCGACAAAGATCCACGGGTGGAGTGGCTGGTCAAACTGTTGAAGAAACATCCCGACGAAAAATTCCTGCTCATCTGCCGTTATAAAAAAAGGGCGGAACAGCTGTATGAGGCGGTGAAGGCCAAGGTCGGTGTTTCCATGACCATCTTCCACGAAGACCAGACCATCATCGAGCGCGACCGAAACGCGGCCTGGTTCAGTCGCCCGGCACCGGATGGGGCCAGGCTCCTGATTTGTTCGGAGATCGGCAGCGAAGGCCGCAACTTCCAATTCGCCCATCATCTCGTCCTTTATGATCTGCCCGTGGATCCGGAGTTGTTGGAACAACGTATCGGTCGACTGGACCGTATCGGCCAGCGCGAGACCATTCATCTGCATGTTCCTTTTTTTAAGGGCTCGGGGGCAGAGGCTCTGTTCCGTTGGTTCCATGAAGGGATCGACGCTTTTTCGCATCCCATCCAGGGCGGATCGCTTTACCTTGACGAATTCCTGTCGCGTTTGAAAAAGCTTCTGCAAAAAGAACAGGTTGAACAGGCCGGGCTGGAGAAACTGATTGCGGATACCGTGGTCTTTCGGAAAGTGCTTTTGAAGAAATTCGAAAGTGGCCGCGACCGTTTGCTGGAATGGCACTCCTGCCGGCCGGATAAGGTGTCTTCTCTGATTGCGGATATTCGTGAACTGGATCAAAAGCCGGAACTGGCGGATTTCTTGTTGGAAGCCTTGGATCATTTCGGGGTGCATGTGGAAAAGCTGGGAGAGCGTGAAGGCCCCGGAGGAAAAGGAAACCGGAGCTGGCTGCTCATGCCTGGGCACCTGATGACGGATCAACTAACCGTTATTCCTCCCGAAGGCAAGATGATCACCTTTGATCGAGCCGTGGCCCTCGACAGGGACGATGTGGATTTCATGACCTTGGACCACCCGTTGGTTGTCTCGCTGATGGACCTCTTGTTAGGTTCCGAGGCAGGTAACGCCGCCTTCTCCGAGGTCAAGGCATCAAAGGACCTACCGTCCGGATTGTATGTCGAAATGATCCATCTGCTGGAAGGCTCCTGTCCCGCCCGTTTTGATCTGGCGCGCTTCTTGCCCGTGACACCGATACGGGTTTTGTTGGATGCCAAAGGTCAGATATCCGAGGAAGCTTCGTTGAAAGCCTTGGATTCGGTAACGGCAGCGGACGCCGCCCGACATGCCCTGAGCGGACAAGGAGAGGCTCTGAAACCCCTCATGGACAAATGGAAAATTCTGGCGGAGAAAGAAGCGGAAAGCCGGGCGGAACAGCTTCGTTTACAGGTTCAAAAAACCATGAGCCAGGCTTTGGGTCGTGAGATGGAGAGAGCCCTGGATCTCCAGAAGAAAAATGGAAAAAGCGGGGCCAGTGAAATGACTTTATTGAAACAGGAGCAGGCAGCCTTGGCTCATTCCATCAAAGAAAGCCGTCTTCGACTTGATGCCGTGCGATTGATTCGGGTGACTTAAGCCAGAACCATTCAGGCTTCTTCCCTTGAAACACACGTGCAAACGCAAAATTAAGAGAGACTTTGTCCGAGGAGTGCCCTTGAGCAGGTTCAGCGAAAAGAGGCGTTGATTGTCAGTGAATGTTGAACCCCTCGCCTCAGGTTTTAGCCTCTTTTAGCCTGTTTCGCGGGCAATCAACTCAATACTTACGGCCTAACTACATCGCGTGTAGCAACGTTATCCTTCGTCAGATGCTGCTTTATTGAGATCAAACTTTAAGCGCTTGCACTATAACTATGGTTCGTACTCAAATCCAGCTACCGGAACCGCTTTATCGGGAAATCAAGAGGATTGCCTTGCAGCAGGACTGGAGTATTGCCGAAGTGATTCGGCGTGGAGCCGAGAACGTTGTTCGCCATTATCCCCAGGAGAAGCTGACTCCAGGAGGGGATTTTCGTTTTCCGGCCCCAATACAGGCGCGCTTGAAAGTATCCGATCCTGCGCGGTTAAAGGAACTTCTGCGTTCAGGTCAGGAGCTGACCCCGGTGGAATCACTTGATCTTTCGAGATTCGGTAGGCAAGCGTGGGCGCAGATCGAACCCGTGAATATGTAAGCGAAACGCACCCCCATTTTTAGCAACGACTTGCTCCGCTTTCTTTCGCAGCAAACTCAGCACGTCCGAAAAATCGATCAATCCTCCGCCATCTGGATTTTTAAATTTTTTCTCCTTTGACAACGTAATCAACAGGCAGCCAGATCGGCTCTTCTCTGACGCCATGTATTTTGTAACCAGCTGATTTTCCAGGGTGTTCAGCAGATCATGAGCAGTGCGTTCATCGGAGAGTTTAAGTTCGATGATCGCTTCACGGTCGGAAGCTGTTGAGCGAAGACGTATGTCGGTTTCCTTCTCATCAGCTGTGACCGACTCCTGATCGACTTTGTAGAGTCCATTGGCTCTGTTTTTCAGCTCCCGCGCAATCTCGCGACGCATCACCTTCTCTGCCGAGTTACTTGCCCAGGATTCCCATGGAGAAATATCCTGAGATAGGAGATCGTCGATTTCTTCCAAACGATTTACCATAAGGGTAAACATAGCCTCGTTGGTTGTTGGTGGTGCCTCGCCGGACTGATCCAGTGCGATAGCCTGCTGATCATTGTATGCATCGGCATCGACTTCCTCCGCCCAGCTTTCCTCTGCCATTGCCAGGATGCGGTCTTTGAAATGAGCACAGACGGGGTCTGCTGCCATCTCAAGCTTTGCTGCCCTGCCGTCCTCCCCTTTCGAGGCTAGCAGCACATTCACGATGCTGTTTCTCGCCCGTTCGGCATCGTCGCGTTCGTCAGGGCTATATGTGCCCGTATGATGGACATCGTCCACGGGACGGACTTGTTGATAAATCAACCGCATCAATCTTAGTTGAATCGCCGGACTGAACTGTGAGCCGGAGAAATTGATACTTTCACGTCGCTCTCCAAAAAGACTACCGAGCAGGGTCACTGCCTCGCTGCGTTGTGAAGGGGCAATCGATTGGAATCGTTTTTCCAAGGCTTCTATCCCGGCGGTTGAATCGTATTTCAAGAGGAGTGGGAGCCAAACCCTGGAATACGAACCGAGCGGTTCTGCAGCGAGATGCTTCCGGGCAATCTCACAAAGATAAGATTCCACATCGGAATCGCCATGATTTGCGAGGAACCCTGTTACTTGGATCAATCGCTCCATCACTCCGTTCGAGGGGTCGTTTTCGGTGGACTCAATGGGCTTTTCGCTGAGCCAGGATCGCACACGTGGAAGAAAAAGCGCAATGACAGGATCTGTGGAGTGCCCGATATTCTGGAGTAACATGGAATGAAAATGCTTTTCCGTTTTATAACTTAGCTCCGTAACCAGCTCGTTCCCCAGGGTCTCCTCAACTTCAGCAGGATGCTCCTTCACCAGCGCATCCATCCATGGGGGCAAACTGTTAAGTTCGATTGTAGCGTAGCGTGTGGCCAGTCGTGCTTCGTCGCTCGAAAGTTGGCGTGCCCACAAGGTGTCCTCCGACTCCGCGTAGATACCCGCAAGGCCAAGCTGCCATATCATCAAAAACGTGCCCTTTGTATCTTCTGGACGTTCGCTGGTAAGTGTGGGATGGTTTTTACGCCACTGACGCATGAGCATCAGCCGCAGACGATCCGCTATGTCTTTGCCGAGATAGTCTTCTATAAATTGACGGTTCCAGCCGGATTCCCGACCCCGGCTACCTGCTTTGCTCATTGCGCGCCACAAATTCCATGCGGTGTTTCCCTCTTTCTCATCGGAGAACACTCCCTCCGGGTCTTTCGAAACCTGTCTCCAGAACTTTTCCCAACTTGCGAGGTCGTTTGCTTCTTTCCTTGCCGCATCGTCTTTCCACTTCGCTTGTTCGATTTCCCAGTCTTCAGGATCGGATTTCTTCTGTAGTTCCTGAATCTGCGTATCAATCCGGAGACTCAACTCCGGGACGTCAGTAACCAGATTTTTTAATCCCTCCATATATTTAAGCCAAGCATCCCCGTTGGATCTGAGCTGAAACGCGCCTTCCAGAACTACCGCACGTTCCACTTCGCTTCGGGTTGAATCTGCGAGGCTCTCCTTAATCCAATCAAGATCACGGTCTGCTCGGAGCCTAATGTGCCATCCCAGCGTTGTTGCGGCGTAACGTTTCCACGGATCTGTCTCAGGGTGAAGTGACTGCTGTATTGAGTCGATCACCCAGAAAAGCTCGCAGCTGTATTCTGCTGCCATCTCGTTTAAGATAAGATAGAGTTGTGAAAACTTATTCTTATCGGGATATTCATGATGAGCCAGCAAAAGAGCTACGGCGCTTGCGTGAAGCCATTCGGTCGTAGTTTCATGTTCAAGTCCCTTGGAACAAGTGAGCGCAAGTAGGCTACTTAAGTGGGACTTGCTGGAGAAAAAATTGGGCCGCTCCTTTTCCCATTTGAGGTCTTCGAAAATGAGCTGGGTCAGCCCGTCTCGAATCGATTCCAACTCACCTGGCGGCCAGTTATTTTCTGAGATTACGTTGGGAAGGAACCAACTGAGGTCTCCGATACCATCTTCCGCTGATTTTAACCTTGGGAGAATTTCAAACAACTGAGCAATGCTCATGTGTTTTGGGAAGAGCCGCATCACAGCTATTCTAGCAAGCCTCTCTGACCAATCAGGTGAATCGCTGGCAATCTGATCAACCAGATCGGGAAGCCGCGCGTCATTCAATGCCGCAATTACATCTATGCCTGCCAAACGTTCACCGGATTCCGATTGCGGATCCGAGGCGCAACCAAAGGCAATATCTGAGCATCCAGAAATTTGCCCGAGTTCAATGAGTTGCAGCAGAATTTCTCGGATCTCTGGATTCTCGATCCCTTGATTCCAAAGACGAATGATTTCCCCGGATAGATCGGATGAGGCGAAGCGGTGGATTTGAATATGGGGCACATTCAGCCCCCGCCATCCGCCTTTGCTGTGTCGCTCTACAAAAGCCCGTAAGGCATGGATTCGCTGCTGGGTAGATAACGATTCGGGATCGCCTTCGTTTAAAAGCACATCGGGTTCATTATCCCTCAATGTCTCAAAGACCATCGGTTCACGCAGAGCCATCCAACCGGCTATGGCGCGCTTTGAATGGCGGACTATCGTCTTACCTTTGGTTTCTACGAAAATCAGACGTCTGAGTGCGGCGGCTGGCATTCCAGTTTTTCTCAATAACAGCAGTCGCTCGGACGCAAGAAATTCCATTACCGAGCGGCTGTGAAAGCGGACACGGCCATATGACGCAAAACCGAACAAGGCGCGCTCCAGCAAAGCTTTCCTCTCTGCTGTCGTCCAGTCCGGGAGTATTATTCCAGGATCAAAGGCCGCTGCTTCTCCTCCGCGATCAGACTCGGCGCTATGCCTGACTGTCAGTCGGCGGGTCATCATCATTGCCAGGGCGAGGCGACTAGCTCCATCCATCGCTTTTTCCACCGACAGGTCGGCTGGTTCGCGGCGGTCTTCCCTTGGCTTTAGCTTCCTGCGGATATTTCCCGCTACCTGTTCGCTGTGGGTGCGGATACGTTTGTAGTCCCGCCAATCCGCACTCAGTTCGATCAGGTCCTGAGGACGCCGGGCGAATTCCTGAGCGTTACGACGCTTCAGATCGGTGAGCATTTCGTCTGGATTACTGACTCCTTGAAGGCGGGCAAATTCCACAATTTGCTCATCAGAAAACGGTAAAAGAGCGACGGTGCTCCAATTCGGTGCGCCCTTTTTATCGTCGTCCCCGATGCTCTTCTCCTTTGATCCGTGCAGGGCGATCTGGGCAAACGTTTCTCCATTTGCCTCGATTTTTCCTGCCGGCTCAGGCACAGGAAGTAATCGACGCACGAGTAACTCATCAAATGGTATAGGACGGGTGGTGATTACGATACGTGCCCGCTCCAAACGTCCGCTGATTTGTTTGGCGAGTCGCTTAAGAGATTGCTCGAAGGAGCCGAGACTGAGTTTCAGCTCGTCATATGAATCCAGGAAAAATGTAGCGACTTCGGATTGGGACAAAAGCCATTCATCAAATCTTTTTTCCTCCTCTGGAGTAAGCATCGAACGTAAATCGCCATTCGCGAGCGCCGCCAATTCCAAATAAAATGCAGCCTGACCTGCGTTCCAGAGCTGTTTGCACTTTTCCTGACACTCGTAGGTTTTTCCGCTGCCAGCTTCCGATACGATCAAGACACGTTTTGATTGCAGCAGATCCTGCCAGTTCGTGTCGGAGGAGAATCCCCAACCTGCCGGATCGGAAAGATTTTCCGATTCCTCGATTTTCCCTTCCGGGATGACTTTGAAAGTCCGCTCGATCACAGAATTATTGCTATTGGGTTCCATTCGGGGCAGTCTACCTCATCGCACATATTTTTTGTGTTCTTTATTTTTTATAATGTCAATGGGGTCAGCAACCCCGACAAAAGGTCGGGGCGGGCGTGTCTTATGTTGTTCGCCACAGCGAATATGCTACATGGGAAAATTGAGGATTTTGCAATAAATTGTTGGCCAGGATGATGAGCTTTCGCATCAGAACGAACATGGCGGGGTCAGTCTAGAATGGCACTAAGATAACGCGTTTTAGGATGCCTTTCCCTGCCTAAGTCATTCGAAAGCAAGGAGACCGCAGGCTTATCTTAGTGCCATTCTAGACGGACCTCATTGACCAGGTTGACGCACGTCCGAAAAAATTGCCTTTCTTCCGTTTTGCTTTCGGCAGTTGCAGGATGAAAACATAAAACCAGTCGAAGCGCTCAGCCTCCGTCACATAGGAAGCAGCCCTGACAAATTCAGCAAAGTCCCGATTGGTCACCGTCGTCGCCTCGATCAAGAATGGAGCGACTTCAATTTCCCGGACCGGAGCTTCCGCATAATTGGTAAAACCTTCCGCATCTTCGGAACCCATCCAGAAATGACCGCCAGACAAAGCGATCATTCCCTCATGGAAATGCTTCCCACAACATCCCGTGGAAACTGCTGCAGGAAGAGTCTGTCCCCCGTCAGGTCCCGAAGGAAGACAGCAGCACGTGTTGTTCATACTAAATTCTTTTTTGCACCAGTGGAGTGGGACTCGCAAGTGACTCTTTACTTACTGATCTTAAAGGGCAGGATTTAACCACACAGAGGATTTCGGCTAGGTGCCTTTACATGAAACCTTTTCAGCATCCGGTCTTTCGCCTTTTCGGCCTGGCCTGTGCCCTTCACTTGTTTTCCCAGGCTCCGCTACGCAGTGAAGAAATCACCGAATATGGTTCAGAGAAAGCTTCCGAATCTGCACTCATCGGCACACTTTACGACTGCAAGCAGACCCAGAAGCGGGAGAAACTGCCCATTAACGGCAGTATCTACGACAAATTGGTCAACGAGTTCCTCTCCTCAAAATGGAATGAGGCCGTCCTCAACCGCCACTACCGCGTAGCCAAGCCGCTCTATACCACGCAGATCTTTATTCCACTCAGCGCCGCCACCCGCGCCCCGAAAGCCTTCGGCGTGGAAAATGTGGTCGCCCCCAGTTTCTGGATGGTGCACTACAAAGGCCAGGTCATTCCCCCGTCCTCGGGCCGCTGGCGCTTCTGGGGTTATGGAAGCGAAGTCTGCAGCGTGGCGGTAAATGGCGAAACCGTGCTGTCGAGCAACTGGATTGAAAGCAGGAAGCTGAATCCTATCCCAACGCCCGACCTGAAATGGACGAGTTCCGCACCGCCCGGTCGTCCGGTTCACCGCGGCCTCCTGACCGCAGGCACCTGGATGAACCTCAAGGTGGACGAGATCATCGACCTCGATGTGCTCATTGGCGAAAGGGCCGGAGGTAATTTTTCTTCCGTGCTGCTGATTGAGAAAGAAGGGGAGAGCTACGAAATGAAGGACGGCTTTCCTGTATTCCCCATTTTTCAACTGGCCCCCTATACCACACCCGAGCCCGGCAAAAATCAAGCCGCACCGCCTTTCACCCAGAAAGCTGTTATCTGGAAGGGCCTGCAGTAGGCTTTCCCACTTGCTGTTTTTTAGTGCCTGTCGGGGTCAGTCTATTACAATGGACATTTTTTTGTTTTTTTTGACACGGGTGTGCAGGTTACTGTTAAAGGGGTCAGCCATTTAATATTGACATCCTTGTAATGCTTTCCATGCTCTGTTGCAGTTTGCGGTCACTTTGGAGGCTTCGCCGCATTTCACTCGCAATCCGACATGTTCCCGACCGCGTTCCCGTGCTCAACTGTTCGCTGATCCAATCCAGCCTCATTGTTGTTTCGCCCTGGATCATGGCCGCAAGTAGACCTTTCCTCCAATCCCCCTTGCGGGCTCTTTTCAACTCTTCTGCATC
>ENA-ORBV01001878-ORBV01001878.1-microbial-mat-metagenome-genome-assembly--contig:-NODE-1878-length-45534-cov-9.674374_pt1 | contig 45534 bp, 46 predicted proteins | sample MGYA00237777_ERZ505514 | MGnify/ENA primary metagenome ERZ505514 (study PRJEB26160, sample SAMN06269048) | microbial mat metagenome | isolation source: Oligotrophic lake microbial mat | place... | reverse complement strand
CACCCTCACCATCGAGCCCGGCCGAATCGCTGTCGTCCCCTGCGGCTTCGCCATGGCCATCCCACGAGGCCACGAAGGCCAGGTCAGGCCACGTTCCGGCCTCGCCACCAAGCACGGCCTCACCCTCCCCAACGCGCCAGGAACCATCGACAGCGACTACCGAGGCGAAGTCAAAGTCCCCCTCATCAACCTCGGCCAGCAGCCCTACACCATCACCCAAGGCCAGCGAATCGCCCAGCTCGTCATCGCCCCCGTCACCCAGGCCGTGGTCGTCGAAGTCAGCGAACTCGAAGACACCGCCCGCGGCGCTGGCGGTTTCGGCTCGACCGGCATGAAAGCGTGACGACAGCCTCGGAACATTCCGTCAGGGCTGACGCGATCTCGCAAAAATGAAAAAGGCCAGACATCGGGTCCGGCCTTCGTTCATTCTTTGACACTTGGTGAGAAAAGACGTTCCGCTCTTCAAATCAATCTTACCCGCGCGGCCCCTTCAACCTCGGCCCGTCCCCATCCCCACCGCTCAGGAACCCCGCATAGTTCCGCATCAGCAAGTTCGCCTCGACCCGCTGCAGGAAATCCAGCGTCACCGACACCACGATCAGCAGCCCGACGCCGCCCAGGAACTGCGTGATGTTGGGGTCGATGTTCATCGATTTCTGCACGATCGTCGGCAGCACCGCGATGATGCACAGGAACGCCGCGCCCACGTACGTGATCCGCGTCATCACCGTCTCAAGATACTCCGCCGTGCGCGGCCCAGGCCTCAGCCCCGGAATGAACGACCCGTGCTCGCGCAGCTGCTTGCTCATCTCCTCCGGGTTGAACTGCACCGTGATCCAGAAGTAGCTGAAAAAGTAGATCATCACGATGTACACAATCTCGTGCAGGAACTGCCCGCCGGTGAGCTCCGACTGCATCCACTGCAAAATCCCGTGCGTCATCCCCGCCGACGCCTTGGTCGCTTCCGCCAGCCCGCTGAACACCACCGACGGAAAGATCATCAGCGACGACGCGAACACGATCGGCATCACCCCGCCGTGGTTGATCCGCAGCGGCAAGTAACTCTTCTGCCCCCCGAACACCCTCCGCCCTCGCGTGTGCTTGGCCTGCTGGATCGGGATACGCCGCTGCGCCACCGTCATAATCACCGAGCCAGCGACCACACCGACAAAGCACAGCACGAGCATGAGCACACCGCCCCAGCCCATCTTGCCCTCTTCGCCCGGGCCGAACATGCCCACGGCCGACTTGATCGCATCAGGCATGCGCGCCAGAATCCCCGCCATGATGATCATCGACACACCGTTCCCGATACCGAAACGGTCGATCTGCTCGCCCAGCCACATCAGGAACACGCACCCCGCCGTCATCGCCGCGATAGCCATAATCCACCACAGCGGGTTGCTCGCCAGCCCGGGATAAATCATGTTCGACTTCTCGGAAATACCCAAGTACGTCACAGCCTGCAAAATGCATAGCCCCACCGTGGTGTACCGCGTCCACTCAGTAATCTTCTGACGACCCGTCGGGCCTTCCTCCTGGAGCTTCTTGAGCCGGCTCCCCGGGATCGACGAGATCAGCTGGAAAATAATGCCCGCCGAGATGTACGGCATCACGCCCAGCCCGAAAATCGTCGAGTGTCCGAACGCGCCGCCGGAAAACAACGAAATGAAATCCGTCGCCTTCTTCACGGCCGAGCCCGCATCCTGCGACTCAAAAAACTTCTTCAACTGCTCTTGGTTAATCCCCGGCAGCGGGATCCAGTGCCCAATGCGGTACACCGCCAGCATCGCCAGCGTGAACAGGATCTTGTTGCGGAGCTCCGCGATACGGAACACGTTGATCAAGGTCTGGAGCATCGGGTCACCTGTGCGCCCACGGCCAACGCCAAAGAGCGCAGGCTAGGGGCGGGGAGATCAAAGCGAAAATCAAAGGCTCAAGAGCACAACAATAGGCGAGAGCGCCTAGAAAAATCCTGCTTCTGCCGCCGAACCCAGCCCGAGCACGAGCAGAGCACGGCCGGAACCCAGGCGGAACACAACAGCGGCGGACGAAGGACCGAATCTCGGCCGCATCGTCCGCCGCTGCGTCAATCGAACCGGCTCAAAAGGCCGAATATTTGAAAACGAACTTCGTTCAACACAATCCTGTAAAAACTAGCCTGTAAAAACCGAATCTCTGGATGCCTTCCGCTCACGCCCCCTTGGGCTTCTCGCTCGCCAGCTTGGCAGCCTTGGCGGGCTTGGCAGCCTTGGCGGGCTTCTCCGCAGTCGCGGCCGGGGCATCGTCCTCCATCACCGGGCCCTTGCCCTTCCCGCCACGCTCGAGCTTCTTGGTCAGGTTCTTGGGAGCGCGGTCCTCACTGTTTCGGTCCACGCCGCGAACCATGTCGCGACGAGTGCCCGACTGCGTGACCGAACCCCCGGCCTTGGTCACCAGCTCCGCCGCCTTGTCCGATACGCGGTTGGCCTCGATATTCAACTTAACCTTCACGCCTTCTTCGCTCACCTGGCCCAGGATCTTAAGGTCGCGGCTCTCGTCGCGAACCAGACCAGCCTTGATCAGCGTCTCGAGGTTCACCGCGCCGCCCTTGGCAAACGCCGGGTGCGCGAGAATGTCGCTCAGGTTCACGATCCAGAATTTGGTCTTGAACACCGCGTTCGTAAACCCGAACTTCGCCAACCGACGGAAGTACGGCATCTGACCGCCTTCGAACGCTCGCTTGGCAGCATAGCCCGAGCGGCTACCCGCGCCCTTGTTACCGCGGCCAGACTGCTTGCCGTGCCCGCTGCCCTCGCCGCGACCGACGCGCTTCCGCGACTTGTATTTGCCAGCCAGAGCGGTGATATCGTGAATCATCATGGTTCAATACCTCGATCAAGAAACCCCATCCCGACGCCGCGGGCTGGGAAAAATCGCGTTTGCTTCGGAGCATTGACCCGCAAGGCCTTGGCTCCAATCCAACAATCTTGTCACACGGTCCGCGACAGGTGTCGCCCCGCCAGTCAACCAAATCAGCCCTTGGCTGGAGCTGCGCCGTCAGAACCAGCCGCCGGTGCCGCGGCCGGGGAACTTTGGTGATCACCACCACGCCCACCACCCGAACCACCGCCCGAACCACCACGCTGGCCGCCGCGACCACCGCCGCCGCCACGCCCGCCGCGACCGCCCTTGCGATCTTGGCCGATCGTGTTGACCGGGCCTCGCATCTTCTCGCGGCCCGAGCTCTGCGACATGAACTTGTTCCCCGCGTCGATCTTCTTCTCGATCTCAGACTTGCCCAGCTCCTTGCCGCGGAGAGATTCAACCTCTTCACGCTGACGCAAGTTGCCGATCCCATCAAACACGGCCTTGACCATGTTGCGAGCGTTCGTCGAGCCGTAGCACTTGGTCAGGCAGTCGGTGATCCCCGCCATCTCCAAGATCGCACGCACTGTGCCGCCCGCCACGACGCCCGTGCCCGGCGAAGCCGGGATCAACCGGACCTTCGAGGCCGAGTACGTCCCTTCAACCTCGTGAGGCAGCGTCTTCCCCGCCATCGGGATGGTCTTCATCGCACGCTTGGCGTACTTCTGAGCCTTCTCGATCGCCTGCGGCACCTCGTTGCTCTTGCCGTACCCAAACCCCACCTTGCCGCGCCGATCGCCAACCACGACCAGCGCGCCGAAGCTGAAACGCCGGCCGCCCTTCACGGTCGAAGCGGTGCGGTACACGCCCACGGTGGTGGACTCAATAGAACCTGATTCGTCAAGCATCTCTGCCATAGTTCACTCTGCTATCTTGCCCCCGGCTGACTAGCCCCGGGCTTTGAAGTTTCGCGTCACCCTCTGATCCGAATCCTCTGAATTGAACCTACCCAACCGAGTCAGACAGGTTTTCAACCCGTCTCTACTTCTTCCTGCCTTAGAACTCCAGCCCGCCCTTACGAGCCGCGTCCGCCAGAGCCTTCACACGCCCGTGGTAACGAAAGCCGTTGCGGTCGAACACGACCTTGGCGACCCCCGCGGCCTTGGCTCGCTTGGCAAGCTCCACGCCCACCGTTGCGGCCGCGCCCGCGTTCCCGGTGTTCGTCAGCTTCAGCTCCTTCTCCATCGTCGAGGCTGACGCCACCGTGGTGCCCTTCAGGTCATCGATGACCTGAGCGTAAATGTGGTTGAGAGACTTGTAAATGCTCAGCCGAGGACGGTCCGGCATCCCCGTGATCCGCTTGCGGATACCGGTCTTGCGGCGGCTGCGACGAACGGCCTTGTTGCTCTGCTTGTCCATGGTCCTAACCTATCCAATCTAGACGAAAAACCGCCGAAAATCAGCCGGCCTTTCGATGTGCGATTCTTCCAACAACTAAACCAACCGAAAAACCAACCGACCCAGCCCGACCAGCCATCTGAATCAGGCACCGAAGGCCTTGCCTTGCTTCCGCTTGATGACCTCTTCCAAATACTTGATGCCCTTGCCGTTGTACGGCTCAGGCTTCCGCACCGCACGCATCGACGCGGCGAACTGACCCACCATCTGCTTATCCGGCCCGCCGATCTTCACGAACGTCTTGTCCACCGTCACCGTCAGACCAACAGGAATATCCAGGAAGATCGCGTTGGCAAACCCCACCGACAGCTTGAGCTTCTTGCCCTGCAGCGTCGGAACCCAGCCCACGCCCACGATCTCCATCGTCTTCTCGTAGCCCTTGGTCACGCCCGTGATCATGTTGTTGATCAACGCGCGCGTCGTCCCCCAGAACTTCGCCACGTCCGCCCCCTCGGGCAGGTCCGCGTCCGTTGTCACCTGGATCGACTTCTCGCTCTCAGCCCACGACACCCGGATCTCTGGGCGGAACTTGAACGAGAGCTTGCCCTTGGGCCCTTCGATCGCCACCGTGCTGTCCTTGATGGCGACCTTGACGCCAGCGGGCACCGTGATTGTCTTCTTACCGATTCTCGACATCGCCAAACTCCTTCGCGTGCGGCTCACCGACCAGGCCCAAACTTACCTTTAGATTTCCCGACCGGGCTTCCGCGATCAATCGATCACTCTTCACTTTGCCACTCGCCACTTCGCCACTTCTCACTCAATCGTGCACAACAACTCGCCGCCGACCTTCTCCGCGGCGCACGAACGGTTGCTTTTCACGCCTTGGCTGGTCGAAACAATCGAGATGCCCAGCCCCTGCTGCGGCGAAGGAGCCTCCTCCGCGCGGCAATACACTCGGCAACCCGGCTTGCTCTCGCGGTGCAGCTTGCGAAGCACCGGCGACCCTGACGGGCCGAACCGCAGCTTGACCTTCAACAGGCCTTGCCGACCGTCCTCCACCACGTCGTACAGGTCGATGTACCCCTCGGACTTGAGCACGTCCAGAATGCCGCGACACACCTTGGTATTCAGGCAGGTCACGGTCTTGGACCGGTTCCGCACCGCGTTACGAATCCGAGTCAGCATGTCCGCGATTGGATCACTGATGGCCATCTTCAATCCTCAATCACCCTGGGTCAATTTCCAGAGCGTCTTTCTGCGTTCAAAGGCGTGTTCAATCTTGCAATCACTCGTCTCGACGTCCGTCTCGGCATGCGTCCCGACCCGCGCCGTCTTCACCAACAGCGGCCCGACGGACCTCGGCCCGTCATTTCGCTTTACCAGCTCGCCTTGCGCATCCCCGGGATCTTCCCCTCAAGCGCCAGCTTCCGCAGCATGATGCGGCTGATCCGGAACTTGCGGTACACCCCGCGCGGACGACCCGTCAGCTCGCACCGACGAACAATCCGGCTCGAGAACTTGGGCTTTCGCTTGGACTTGGCAACCTGTGCTTTCGTAGCCATATCTGGGTTCCTGACTCTTCAACCGGGCAAGGCACTCGAACCTGCCCGCAGGGAATACTCACTTTGAAAACCGTTCGAACACTCTCAACCAAATGCTCAACCAAATGCCTCAACCGAACGCCTCAATCGAACGTTCGACCAACCTCAAACACTTTTTACGCCTCCGGCGCCTCCGGCGCGGGCTTGGGTGCCTCGGGCCTGGCTCGCTGCTGACGCTCCTCCGGCTTCACAAACGGCAAGCCGAGCTGCTCCAACACGAACCGGCTCAGCTTGGGGTCCGACCGCGCGAACACCATGTTGATGTGCATGCCGTGCGTAAACTGCGCCTCCGCCATGTTGATCTCGGGGAACACACCCTGCTCGGTGATACCCATCGAGTAGTTGCCCTGCTTATCGAATGCCTTGTCCGGGAGGCCGCGAAAGTCCTTGATACGCGGGGCCGCCAGATTGATCAGACGATCCAGAAAGTGCCACATCCGGTCACGCCGGATCGTCACCATCGCCGCCGTCTCCAAGCCTTCACGCACCTTGAAGTTCGACACGCTCTTCTTGGCCTTGATGATCACCGGGCGCTGGCCCGTGATCTTCACCAGCGTCTCAAGCACCGTCATCTTGATCGTCGGCGGGATCTTCGTGCCGTCGAGGTGCCGGCCCATGTTCACGTTCAGTACGATCTTCTCAAGCTTGGGCATCGCGTTCACGTTGCTGATGCCAAAGTTCTCGGTGATCGCCGGACGAACCTTCTCCGCGAACTGAAGGCGCAGACGAGAAGGAGTCGCCGGGCCGCTCTCCGCGGTCTCCAGATCGACCTTGGCGCGCTTGCCGCTGCCACCCGCCTGGCCGCTCTTGGCGGGACCGCCGCTCTTACCGCCCCGATCGCCACCCTTGTCGCCGCCCTTATCACCGCCAGCCCCCTTGGGTTTGCTGTCCGCGGCCTTGTTGTCTTTATCCTGTGCCATGGTTCACTTTCCGTCTGCTGTAAAACCGTCCGTCTGTTCCGTCAACCGCGGTCGCCGCGGGTATCGACCGCGAGAAAATCATCAAGCTAATCTGACCAACCAGTCTGACCTACCAATCTGACCTACCGATCCGGCCTACCGATCCTCTGCTCAGGCCTTCTTCGCCTTGAGCTTGGCGGGCTTGGCTGCGGCCTCGACCGCCGCTGGCTTCGCAGCCTTGGCTGGCTTGTCCAAGGCCTTCGCTTCAGATTTCGCTCCAGACTTCGCAACCGAGATGCCCGAAGATTTCTCTCGGGCCGCGTGCACCACGCCCAGCACCTTCAGCTCTTTGCCCCCGTGCCGAGCCACGCGGACCTTGCTCCCGTCAGATTCCATCCGGAAACCAACTCGCACGGCCTTGCCGTCCACCACCGGGCTCACCTTGCTCATGTGCATCGGAGCCTCTCGCGTGATAATCCCGCCCTGCGGCGCGATCCGCGTCGGCTTGACGTGCTTGGTCTTGAGATTGATCCCTTTGATGAGCACGCGCGAGTTCTTCGGATCGACGCGGAGAATCTCTCCGATCTGACCCTTGTGATCGCCGCTCGTCACCATCACGGTGTCGCCTTTTCTTACATGGGCCGGCATATCACACCACCTCCGAAGCAAGCGAAACAATCTTCATGTAATTCTTCTCACGCAGCTCGCGAGCCACCGGCCCGAAGATGCGCGTTCCCTTGGGGTTCCCGTCGTCCTGAATCAACACCACCGCGTTCGAATCAAACGAAACGTACGAGCCATCCGCCCGACGGATCGGCTTGGTCGTGCGAACCACGACGGCCTTGCTCTTGTCGCCCTTCTTGACGTCCGAACCTGCCAAACACTTCTTGATCGAAACAAACACCCGGTCGCCCACCGTCGCAACGCGACGAGTAAACTTGCCGGTGGCCGTCGATCCGCCGTACACGCGGATCACGTAGGCGATCTTCGCCCCCGAGTTGTCCGCGACTTCGCATCGAGTTTCTTGTTGCAGCATGACTTCACCTGTCTAGTTCAAAACCCAAACTTCAAATCCAAACTTCAAGTCCAAACTTTCAACGCCAACACAAGTCTCTACCGAGCCCGCTCACTGAACCTGACGAGCACTCGCCAGCGCGGCCGCGATATCCGATCGGCTCTCGACGATCCGCAGCAAGCTCCACGACTTGGTCTTGCTGATCGGGCGGCACTGCCGAACCTCGACGATGTCCCCCACCTTCGAAACGTTGTTCTCATCGTGCACATGCAGCACGGTCCGCTTCTGAACATACTTGCCGTACTTGGGGTGCGGGCTCAAGTACGCGACCACCACCTTGCGAGTCTTGCTCCGCCCATCAGTCTCCACCACGCCTGTTCGCGTGCCCTTCACGGGCTCGCCCGGCTCCGTGATCACGGCCAGCTTGCCCGCTGGCTTCGAGGTTGGCTTCGAGGTTGGCTTCGAGGCCAGCTGCGCCGCCGATTTGGTCGGGGCCTTCGCAGGTGCTTTGGTCGTCTTGGTCTTCGTGTCTGCCATCGGTCGTCCTTCTGATCGGGTCGTCAACTCAGCCCAAACGGGCCGCGATCCCCGCAAAATGAATCGATTACTTCGTCGCCCCCGCCGCGCTCTTGCTCCGAACCGTCCGCTCGGTGAGCAACCGGGCGATGTCGCGCCGGATCTCGCCTGACTGGGCCGTGTTCTCGACCTTCTCGGTCACACCCTGCGTCCGCAGGTCGTAGATCTTGGTCCGCAGCCGAGCCAGCTCGCTCGTGATCTCCACGTCCTGCATTTTTCGTACTTCAGCGCCCGTCATAACTCACCTCTTCCTCACTTCTATTCCAAAGAACCCGCCTCAGAACCCTCTAAATCTAGCGGCATGGGTTTTCAACCCGTCTTCACCACTTCCACTGATTGGTTCTGACACAGCCTCTTGGTTGAAAGAATCAAATCTCACCGAACACCGCTTCAACTCACACCCGCACTCGACGACCCACAAACCGGCACCGCACCGGCATCTTCATCGCCACACGCACCAGCGCCAGCTTGGCCACCGGCTCAGGAACGCCCGCGATCTCGAACAGCATCGTCCCGGACTTCACGCGAGCCGCCCAGTAATCAACCTCAGCTTTACCGGTGCCCATTCGCGTTTCCAGCGGCTTCTTCGAGATCGGCTTATCCGGGAAAACCCGGATGAACAGCTTGCCCTCGCGCTTCAGATAGTGCTGGGCCGCGATACGACCAGCCTCGATGCACGTGCCCTTGAGCCACGTTCCCTCCAACGCCTGCAACCCGAAGTCGCCGAACGCAACGTAGTTGCCCTTGGTCGCGTTCCGCGGACGGGTACGCCGGAACTCTTTCCGGTACTTCACTCTCTTCGGCATCAACGCCATTGGTCACACTCCTCAGTAGGTCGGCTCTCCGAGCCGACTCGTACCGTCGCACGTTCTGATTCAATCCATCCCACGTCGGCCCGCAGGTCCGACCAACCAACCAACCAACCACCAACCGCTTACTTCCGGCCACGAGCCCGTGCTCGGCCGCCAGCAGCGTTGGATTCTTCTTCCGTCCGCTCCGTCGTATACATGCCCTTGTAAATCCAGACCTGCACGCCGATCACGCCGTACGTCGTCTTCGCTTCAGCAAACCCGTAGTTGATGTTCGCCTGCAGCGTCGATAGCGGCAGCGACCCCAGCCGGATGTCCAGCGTGCGGCTCATCTCAGCACCACCCAGACGACCAGCCATCTGGATCTTCACACCCTTAGCGCCCGCCGCCATCACGGCCTCGCAACGCATCTTCGCCACGCGACGAAACGCCGCACGCTTGAGCAACTGCTCCGCCACCGACTCGCCAACCAACTGCGCTTCCAAGTCCGGGTTCTTGATCTCGATGATCGAGATCGCAACCTTCCGGCCTGTCATGAACTGCAGCTCTTTGGTCATCAGGTCCACCTCGGCACCCTTGGGCCCGATGACCAGCCCAGGGCGGGCTGTCTTGATGATGACCTTCAACTCCTCACGAGTGCGCTCGATGTGGATGTCCGACACCGCGGCGCTCGGGGGACGACGGTTAAGCCGCTTGTCCAGGAACGTGCGAATCTTTTGGTCTTCAACTAGCAACTCGCCGTACAGCGCCTTGGGCGCGTACCAACGACTGCGGTGGGCTTCAGTCACACCGAGGCGGAACCCGAATGGATGGGTCTTCTGTCCCATTTAACGCGACTCCTTCGTGGTCTTGGCTTCGACCTTAGCTTCGACCTTGGCTTCGACCTTGGGGGCCGACTTTTTCGCGAGCTTCTTCTCAGCATCTCCGACTGCGGCGGCCTTGGCAGGTGCCTTAGCGGGCAACTTGCGAGCCTTGGGCTCACGCTCCTCGACGCCGACCGTGATGTGGCTGAAACGCTTCAAAATCTGGTGAGCCCGGCCGCGGTCCTTGGGCTGGAACCGCTTCATCACCGAACCTTCATCGCACGTGCTGTGACTGACGAAGAGCAACGCCTCGTCCGCGTCCATCTGCTTGGCGTCCTCGATCGCGGCCGCCAGACACTTCATCACGTTCAACGCCGCACGCTTGGGAGTGAAACGCAGCAGGTTCTGCGCCTCCAAAATCCCGCGCCCGCGGATCAGGTCCACGAGCAGCTTGGCCTTTCGCGGGCTGCCGCGGTGCTGACGCACTTGGCTGGTGAACCGCGCGATGTCCTTGGGACCACACCCCATCGCCTCGGCCAGCTTGCGGATGTCCGTCGCCTTGGGCGCCGGGCTCGCACGGTTGGCCATCCAGTTCCGGATCGCACGCACGGCGCTGTCGCCCGTCAGTCCCGTTCGCTCGATGGCCGGCCCGAGTTGCTCGGGGGTCAGCCCGCGTTCGAGTGCCACACGCTTGAGTTTTTCGCCTCGGAGTCTCACGGCTTCATCCTTCTCGAAACAGCCGAACAGTCAGGAAATCCACCCAACGCCCGGTTTAGAAACTGCTCTTCAGAACGTCAATCAAATCTTTTCTCAACGCCTTCCCTGCTCAACCTCGTCGCTCAGGAGTCGCGCCTGTGCCTCGTGCTTTTCTCTACTCCGGCCTCAGTCCGGACCAAATCCAGACCAAATCCAGACCAAATCCAGACCAAATCCAGACCAAATCCGGCCCACTTCGGGCCCACTTCCGGATCGCTTACGACGCCCCGGCCTCGATACCTTCCTTCTTGTTCGTGTGGCCCTTGAACGTGCGGGTGTGGCTGAACTCGCCCAACTTGTGACCCACCATGTCCTCGGTCACGAACACGTCCAAGAACGCACGCCCGTTGTGCACCTTAAAGGTGTGCCCAACGAACTCAGGAACGATCGTGCAACGACGAGCCCACGTCTTGATCGGCTCTTTCCGACGAGACGTGTTCGTGTTCATGATCTCCACCTTGCGGTAGAGCTTCTCGTCCACATACGGACCCTTCTTGACGCTGCGACCCATCGCAAACTCCTACGAAACTCTCAATACCTCTCGACCAGACCGTCGAGCCAGCACCGAGTTCTCAATCCAATTTCAACCCACCAAACTTACAGTCCAAACTTACATTCCAACTTACATTCCAACCCATATTTCAACCGAACTTTCCAACCCAACCTCAAACTTACTTCAACACGCCGCGCCGGTTCGACCGACGACGAATGATCAACTTCGTCGAGTGCTGCTTCCGATTACGCGTCACGCCGCCCTTGGCCAGCACACCGCTCGGACCGCAAGGAGGCCTGTTGCCCTTGGACCGACCCGAACCACCGCCCAGAGGGTGAGCATGGTGGCTCTTGGCCACACCACGCGTGATCGGGCGGATGCCCAGGTGCCGCGAGATACCAGCCTTGCCCAGCCGCCGCAGACGGTGGTCGCCGTTGCCGATCTCGCCAATCGTCGCACGGTTGTCAATCCCCACACGACGCACTTCGCCCGATGGCAGCACCAGCGTGGCGTACTCGCCTTCCTTGTTCGTCAGCTTCGCGTACGACCCGGCCGAGCGGCACATCTGCGCCCCGCGGCCCAGGATCAGCTCAACACAATGCACGTTCATACCTGTCGGAATGTGCCGCAAGGCCATGCTGTTGCCCACGCTCGGCTCGCCCGGCTGATCGCCAGAGCTGAGAATCGTCTGACCCGTCTTCAGACTAGCTGGAGACGGAACATAACGACGCACGCCGTCGGCGTACTCGATCAACGCGATGTGGCACGAGCGGTTGGGGTCGTACTCGATCCCGATCACGGTGCCCACGATCCCGTCGCGATCCTTCCGCTTGAAGTCGATCATGCGGTAACGACGCTTGGCGCCGCCGCCGATGCCACGCGACGTGATCTTGCCCGAGTGGTTCCGGCCGCCCGTCTTGGGCAGCGGAGCGAGCAGAGACTTCTCCGGCTCAAACTTCGTCACTTCAGTGTGCATGTTCACCGACGCAAACCGGCGGCCAGCACTCGTCTTTTTATAAACCCGGATCGGCATAGCTCAATTCCTGTTGACCGTGACCTACTTCACCCTGATCTGTTAAACCTGATCGAAAAACTCGATGCCTTCTTCTCAGAACAGCTCAATCTTCTCGCCCGCGGCCAAGCTGACGATCGCCGTCTTCACAACCGGCTCGACCACCAACCCGTACTTCAACTGACGCTGCTTGCCCTTGCGGACCTGCGTGTTGATCCCGGCCACCTTCACCTTGTACAGCCCCTCAATCGCGGACTTGATGTCGGTCTTGCTCGCGGTGCGATCCACGACGAACGCGTACCGGTTCAGCTCGTTCATGCCGTACGTGCTCTTCTCAGAAAGCAACGGCCGCTTGATGACGTAGTGCGCTTCCATTACTTCGTGCCCTCCCCAGACTTCCCGTCAGACTTGCCGTCAGACTTGCCGTAAGACTTGCCATCCGATTTGCCGCGACCAGACTTCGAAACTCGAGCGGCGGACTTGGCCTCGCTCGGGTCGGCCCGACCCATGGGATTGACCTTCGCGTCCTTGCCTGTCTGCGACGACGGACCAGCGAGCCAAGACTCCAGATCACCCTTCGAGATCACGAGGTACCGATGGTTGAGCAACTGAAAGCAGTTGAGCTGATCTGCCCGGCACAGCGTCACGTCGGCCATGTTGCGAGCCGAAAGACGAGCATTGTGTACCTGGCCCTCATCGGCCGAGAGCGCGAGCAGCGTAGTCTTCTCTACCTTGATGGCTTCAAGGAAATTCGCGAAGTCCTTGGTCTTGGGTGCCGTGAACTCGATTTTGTCGATGATCCGCACCTCGTTGTCCAAGAGCTTGGCCAACAGCGCGTTACGGTTGGCCTTGCGACGCATCTTCTTGGGCATGTCCAGACGGAAATCCTCGCGAGTCCGCTTCTTGGAGTGCCCGTGCCCGCCGCCCTTGAACAGGTTGGCCTTGCGGTCGCCGTGGCGAGCGCTGCCGGTGCCTTTTTGCTTGTAAATCTTGCGAGTCGAACCCTCGACCTGGCGGCGGTTCTTAGACCGCGCCGAACCCTGACGCAGGTTCGAGTGGTACCGAACGTAGGCCTGCTTGATAAGCGCCGGATTGATCTCGCCGCCGAGTGATTTTTCGTCGATCGTCAAGGTACCGACACTGGCACCTTGGATGTTGAAGACGGGGACGTTCATGTCGCACCTAGTCTGGCGCCTTAGATGAGCCCGAGTCCGACGTGAAAACGCCGATCTCAAACTCACCGTGCCTATCCGGCTCGTCACCTGTTTGCTCACCGGAAAACCGGGGAGCGGAGTGGGACGGCTCGGAATCGACTCGGCTGCCTTGGGGGCGGACCGGCGTGCTGCCGATCGGCCCAAGTCTTTGTCGCCGTCCGGTGGTTTCGTTTGCGGCAGTCTTCCGACCGCCCCGCCCGACCTTCCGGACCCGCCGACCCTCATATTCGCAGGGCCGACGGACCATTTTCATTCAGATCTCATTCAAACACAACCAACACCGAAAAAACCTGAAACCCGAACACTCGGGTCGACACTCTAGCGCGGCACTTCATAAAAACCGAGAACCAAGCGTCGAGAACTTCAAATTTCTTCTTCAAACTCTCAACCAAGTAGGCCAGGTCTTCAACCCGCCCTCAGTTTTTCGATTTTTCTTGGTTCGGCTTACTTCGCCGCGGCCGCGGCCTTCGCCGCCGCGTCGACAACCTTCTTCGCCTTGCTGCGGTACAACCGCACCGCTGGCCGAATCGCGATCGTTCCGCGATTCGCTCCCGGAACAGTCCCCTTCACCAGCAGCAGATTGTTCTCCAAATCAATCCTGATGATGTCTAGGTTGCGCAGCGTGCAACGCACGTCGCCCATGTGACCGGCCATCTTCTTGCCCTTGACCAGGCCGCCGCCAAAGCCACGGTTCGAGCACAGCGAGCCGATCGAGCCCGGCGAGCGGTGCTTGCGTTCGGTGCCGTGCGACGCGAACAGCCCCTTGAAGTGGTGCCGCTTCATCGTGCCCTGAAAACCCTTGCCCTTGTTCGTCCCCGTCACGTCCACATACATCAGGCCCTTGAGCACATCGAGCGTCAGCGCCTGCCCGAGCGTGTATTCCGCGAGCTGCGCGGGCGTCACATGAAACTCGCGGTGCGTGCGCTTGGGGGTCGTCCCGGCCTTGTGATCGTGACCGATCAACGGCATCGTCGAGTTCCGCGGCTTGATCTCGCCGTACCCGATCTGCACCGCCGAATACCCGTCATTCTCCACCGTCCGCAGCTGCGTCACCACACAAGGACCGACCTGCAAAACCGTCACAGGCACGTTCACACCCGCCTCCGTAAAGACGCGCGTCATGCCAATTTTCTTACCTAAAAGCATCGAACTCATCGCACACATCCTTCGAGCAAGTGCTTGGATTTGTCGAGCGTTCCAAACGCTCGCCAGGGATCTCTCACACAGATTTAAACCTTACTCATTCTAGTAGGACAGGTTTTCAACCTGTCTCCTACCTCATCTACTTCTTTGCCGTGAACCCGCCTCAAAAAACACACCAGGTCGGCGGTCCGCTTGGAACCCTCGACCCTTCAATTCTGCCCTTATGCCTTGATCCTCACGAACACACCGGCCGGAACCACGAGCCGGTTGAGCGCCTCAACCGTCCGCGCGTTCGGCTCAATGATGTCGATCACGCGCTTGTGCGTTCGGATCTCGAACTGCTCGCGGCTCTTCTTGTCAATGAACGGCGAACGCAGCACCGTGTACCGCTCGATCCGGGTCGGCAACGGGATCGGACCCGCAACCTTCGCGTTCGTCCGCTTGGCGTGCTCCACGATCTCCTTGGCCGAGGCGTCCAAGGCGATATGGTCGTAGGCTTCCATCCGAATGCGAATCTTGCCACCAGTCATGCGTTCACCCTATCTATTCAAGCCGACACTTGAAATCAACATTCAAACCCGACCACCTGAACCCAACTATCTGAACCCAACCACCACACCGCCCGATCATCCACTTGCCAAACCATCCGACGCACCCGCCCAAGCCGAAAGCCAGCCCGCGCCGAACTCGCCCGATGAAGCACGATACCTCACCTCGCAGAAACCGCAAGGTACTGAGCCCGGAAGGGTAGCGGCCTCTCCAAGGCTGTCAACACACGCCGGAAGAACTTGAAGACAACCATCTCGATTCCTCTCGCGCCGCGCCAGACTTCCTCTCCAAGATCAGACCTGTACACTTCATCTTCTCTCGGGAGAACCCCCGACGGACCTTCGCGAACAGCTCAGAATCTTGCCCGCCAGCGGCCGCTCGGACGATGACCGCTCCCGACGGCCCGAATTAATTCGACCTCGCCGGTCTGCCATCGATACTCAATCAGGAGCACCTCGTGCACCCACGCCGCCTCTCTCGTCTCGCCTTCACGACCGCCCTAGCTGCGCTTCTTCTCGGCGCGAGCTCAGTCGCTTCCGCGCAGTCAACCGGCACTTCCCCCGGTAAGTCCACTTCTCAACCCACATCTCGCAACCCCAAACCCGGCGTGCCGAAGCCCACCGTCAAGCCCCCCGCCAACTTCACAGGCGACCCGACCCGCAAGCCCCTGGGCGGGGGTGATCCCAGCGTCACCGTGCTGGCCGAAGAACCCACCATCGTCGAGAGTGTCGGGCTTTCCTTCTACTCCCCGGCCGACGCCACGATCGGCTTCCGCAGCTTCGGCGAAGAATCCGCCACCCGTATCACCTCTCACGACGACACTTGGCTGGTCGACGTACGCACACCACGCACCACCAACGAGTCGGTCACCGCCGAGGCGGCTGGAGAGGCTGTTGTCGGCCAACTGCTCCGGTCTGTCGGCGACAAAGACAGCCCGGCCGACGCGGTCCGCTCCCTGGGCAAGGTCATCGAACGCAACCTCGCTCTCATCTTCGACCCGAGCCGCCCCGACCTCATCTCCTATCGCGCCTATGTCTCCATGCCTCAGGGCGGATCCAGCCCCGACCTCGTCCGCGGCTACACCGTCGTCAAAATCGCCCCGCGCCAGTTCGTCGCCTTCGACCTGACCACGACCCAGACCAACTTCACCGTCGCGCGCCGAAACTACGAGACCATGGTCGCCTCCGCGCGCTTCAGCGACATGGGCGACATCGCGCTCAACCGCTCCACCGCGATCCAGGCCGGGCTCAAGGCCTTCGAACGACTCACGCGCGAGGACTACGAGGCCGCCATCCAGGTTCGCAACGATCGCTGGGAACGCCTCTTCGTCCCCGGCCCGACCGGTGCCGCCAGTGACGAACGCGAGATCGCCTACCGCCGTATCCGCTGCCGGCTCGGCACCCGCGCCGAGCTCGATTCCGCGGCTCGCTCGCCCAAGACGCCCCCCACCCCCGAAGGTTACATTTTCCAGATGGACGCCCGCTACCTCGATGGCGCTCGCACCTGGGACTCGCAATCTGTGTTCTTCCTCAGCTTCGAACGCAAGGACGAGATCTGGACCGTCCGCAACGCCGTCCGCGACGGCACCAAAACCGCCACCACCACCGAGACCGGCTCACGCTCCGACCGCCGTATGACCGTCCAGACCACCGGCACCGGGCAGCCCACCAAAACCATCGAGCCCGTCTTCGAGACCGACGGCTACATCTCGCAGATCGAATCGTTCCTGCTACCTCAACTCCTCATCCGAACCACGCTCCCCACCGAGTACGGCTTCTACAGCTACCAATCCGCCGCTGGCCAGATCAAACTCCGCCGCGACATCCTCGAACAACCCGCCGACCGCCCCGGCCTGTGGAAGATGACCAGCAAGCTCTCCGAAGACGCCAAGAAAAGCCAGACCTCGCTCTACAACGAATCGGGCGAACTCATCCGCACCGAACTCCCTGACGGCTCAATCTGGGAACCCGTCAAAATGGAACAGCTCGTCAAACTCTGGCGCGACAAAGACCTTCCGATGAAGTAGGCCTTGCACGGTGTGCAGAGTTCAGACGCGAGCCGGTCGCCACCCTTCTCTTCTCTTGTGTGAGGCAGGCGTCCCACCTGCGTTCTCCTCATCCTTCTTCATTCTGCGCGAGCGTACTTTTTCATTCTGCACAAGCCTTGAACTTCTCGATCCTTCCAGTTCGGCCGCTCCACTCCAACTCGCCGAAGTCATCGAGTGCCAATAGGCTGCTGTGGCGCGAGGCTTCCGAGTAACACCGCAGTTGAAGCGCTCGGTGGTCCTCGCGGCGTGAAAGACCGCCCGTACTAAACCTTCTGTAAGCAGTCCTTCAAACTGCCGATCATTCCCGCAACTGATCCGGAGGTCTCGGTCGGAAACTCTCGCTTCAGGCCCCGGCTACGAAAGATCAAAGCCCTCTGCCTGACGATTTCGACCATCGCGTCCAACACTTCCGTAGCCCCCGTCAACCCTCGCAACCCCGGAACTCACTGCGCGTTCAAGACGAACGCACCGCGCGCTCCAACTCCCCGCGCCCTAACCTCTCCTCATGGCCATCGAACGCGTGATCTCTGCTCAGGCTCGCGCCCCCGAAGAAGAACAAGCCAACTGGGCTCTCCGCCCAACCTCCATCACCCAGTACGTCGGGCAGACCGACCTCATCGACCGGCTCTCCATCGCCATCAAGGCCGGGAAGGCTCGCAGCGAACCGCTCGAGCACGTCCTGCTCCACGGCCCGCCCGGGCTCGGCAAAACCACGCTCGCCCACGTCATCGCCAAGGAAATGGGCGGCCGCATCCAGATCACCTCCGGCCCCGCTCTCGCACGCGGCACCGACCTCGTCGCCGCACTCCGCGGGCTCGAACAGGGCGACGTGCTCTTCATCGACGAGATCCACCGCCTGCCCGTGGCTGTCGAAGAGTTCATCTACCCCGCGATGGAAGACTTCCGCATCGACGTCACCATCGACAGCGGCATGTCCGCTCGCACCGTGCAGATCCGTTGCAAGCCCTTCACGCTCATCGGCGCCACCACTCGCGCAGGCCTGCTCTCCGCGCCGCTCCGCTCACGCTTCGGGCTCGTCCACCATCTCAAGTATTACAGCGTCGGCGAACTGCTCGACATCCTCCGCCGCAGTTGCACGCTCCTGCACATGGACTTGCCGCACGATCGCGCGCTCAAGATGATCGCCGAACGCTCACGCGGCACGCCGCGCATCGCCAACCGACTCCTCCGCCGTGTCCGCGATTTCGCGCAGGTCAAGTGCGGCGGCAAGGCCGACGAGGGCGTCGTCGACGCCGCGCTCGCGCTCGAAGGCGTCGACAAACTCGGGCTCGACGAGCTTGACCGTGGCTATCTTCGCATCATCGGCACCACCTACGAGTGCGGCCCCGTCGGGCTCGAAACGATCGCCGCCACCATGAACGAGGACGCTGGAACGCTCGAAGACGTGGTGGAACCGTACCTCTTGCAAATCGGTTTCCTTGCAAGAACACGCCGAGGGCGCGAACTCACCAAGGCCGCGTGCGAGCATGTTGGAATGACCTACAAACGCCCCGAAGGAACGCTCTTCGAGTCGGCGTGAACTCACCGCGCCGAGCCCGTGTGGCATGCTCGCTACTTTGAGCGAGCATGCCGAATCTCATCGCACCCCCGGATCCGCGATCGCCTCAGGCGACCACGGCAACGCCTCCAACCTTGTCACCACCAAATCTCGCGCCTCAAACACGCTGACCTCGCCCACCCCGGGCCTCCATCCTCCGCGCGCGTGATACAGAATCAACTCTCCCACACTCGGTTCGCGCACCAGCCACCCATCACGCCCTCGCGTCGCCCGCGGCCATTCCCCGCTTTCTAGGTACATCCGCGCCGCCGGAGCGCCGCTCGCCGCCCCGTCCCAGAGCGGCCGCCCCGGGTTGGCGTTCATCCACGCGAACAACGCCGACCACTGCGGGTCCATGTCGCTCTGGACGCGCATCGGAATCGCGGCCGCAACCACGCCGACCAGCACCGCCACTAGCGTCCCCCACCGCAGCACGCCGCGTGTCGCAAGCCGAATCCAGCGCCCGTGCAAGCAATCACGCCAAGCCCTAAACTTTGTCCCGCTCCAAGACATCACCCCGATCGCGCTGATCCAAGCCAAAGCCGGGTATAGCGGCTGCGCGTAGCGATCACGCCGATCCGGGAAGGCCGTCAGCAATGTCAGCCAGCCCACGAACATCACCAGCGCCAGCGGCCTCAGCATCCGCCCGCGCGGGAACCCTCGACCGCGAACGATCACGACCAGCCCCGCGACCGTGAAGATCAACCAAGGCCAGTAGCCCCTGAAAATCTGCGCAACATAAAACCACACCGGCTGGTGCCTCGACTGCCCGCCCATCGGCACGCCCGCCGCGCGCTTCATCATCTCGGCCCCGAAATACTGCTCGATGAACGCCGCGCCGTGCCTGAAGATCATCGCCAAGTGCCAAGGCCCGGCCGAGAGAATCGCGGCGGCCAGCATGGTGAACAACAGCCTCATCGAACGCCCGACACGCGGCACACTCGCGCCGCCCAAGCTCGCGGCAGTCCACTCACGCCCAGCCCCGATCCAAACACACCACACGCCCAGCACCGGCAAGCACGCGAGCGCAACCAGCGGCTTGCACAGCAGCGCCGCACCCAGCGCCGCGCCCGCCGCGAGCGCTCGCCACACCTCGGCCCGCCTGTCCCGATCCAGCACCGCGCCCACGAACGCCCATACCGCGATCATCACGAACGCCAACTGCCACATGTCCAGAGAGATCTCGCGCGTGCGCCGAAAAAACTCATAGCTGCTCGCCACCGCCATCCCCGACCACAGCGCCACGCGCCGACCACCGAGCCGTCGTGCGATCGCCACCGTCGCCAGCACCACGACGGCCGCCGCCAGCACCGTCGGCACGCGAGCCGCGGCAAGGTCGATGCCGAAAATGTCGAGGAACAGCCCGTGGATCCACAACGCCAGCGGCGGTTTGTTGAAATACAGCACGCCCGGCTGCGATTCGAGCGAGAGAAAGTTCCCCGTCCGCCACGCCTGCACGCCGATCGCGCCGTACCAGCCTGTGTCGCTTCGCCAATCACCCTGCGAAAGGTGAGGCAGAGTCACGCACAGCAAGACCGCGATGGGGATGAGAAAGATCCGCCACCGACACCAGACCCGTTTGACGGGCGCAGAGATCAGTGGGCGATTAAGTTTCACAACTGAACAGTCTCGCGAGAGCACGCCGACCGGGCGAGCAATCTGAAAGCAGACCGGGGCCAGATTTCAAGGCTTGGCCGCGGCCGAAACCTTCTTGCTGCTGGGCTGCTTCTTCTCTTTCTCCGCTGGCTGCATCGCCTTGGAGACTTCGGCGTCGATGAACAGGATGCACCCGCACGACACGCACGTCGTCAGCTTGCCCGAGCCGAGCAGCCCGCTCACGCTCTCGACGGGCAGCCCCATCTGGCACGCCCCGCAATTAAACTCGTGCCGCTTGCGGTCCACGATCTCGACCGTCGCCATGGCCTCGTCGCCGCGCGTCTCGACCAGCCGCTCGAACATCATCAGCGTGCTCTTATTCACCTCGGCCGCCAGCGCCACGCGCTCGGCCTTGAGCTCCGTGAGCCGGTCCTTGATCTCGTCCGCCCGCTTGGCCTTGTCCTCGACCGCGACCGCCCGCATCTTCTTGCGCTCTTCCTGCTCGGTCGCCAGCTTAGCCAGATCCGCCTTCAGCTCGTCGGCCTTCTGCATGTGCTCCAGGGCCGTCTGCTCGGCCCGGTCACGCTCTGCTTTGAACGTGTTCACTTCGGTCAGGTGGCCCTTGTATTCTTTGTTGGTCTGGGCGACGTTCATCGACTCGCGGATCGCCGCCATTTTCGCGTCAACCCGGGCGACCTCGCCCTCCTGGTTCTTCGCGGCCGCCGCAAACTGCTTCTGCTGAGTCTCCAGCTCCATCTTCTTGGCGGTGATCGCCGCGAGCTGAGATTCCTGCTCGGCCAAGAACCGCTCGGCACCTCGCAGTCTGGTCTGAAGACCACGCAACTGCTTATCGACCGAAAAAAGTTTGACCAGCTTCTGGGTCACATCCATCGGGGGGGGACTCCAAGCGCGACCGGGGGAGACGAGATTCGACCAAAGCAGTGTAGACAATCCGCCGCCTGATGTGGAGCCGACCTCAGACCTAGAACCCTCATTCGTGCTCCGACAGGTCTCCAGTTCAACCGACATGGACCCAAGCCAACGCCCAATACGCCACCGGGACCACCAGCAACGGCGAATCGATCACGTCCAGCACGCCCCCAAACCCTGGGATCGCGTGCCCCGAATCCTTCAGCCCCGCATCTCGCTTGAACGCGCTCGCCATCAAGTCTCCCACCTGCCCCAGCACCGCGAACACCGCCCCGGCGATCGGCCCAAACCAGATCGGGGCCAGCGCAACGCCCAAGGCCCAGCGGTACGCCACCAGCCCCAGCGTCGCCACCACCATCGCCAGCACCACGCCCCCCGCCAGCCCCTCCCACGTCTTGCCAGGGCTCAGCCAGGGAATCATCTTGTGCTTGCCGATCGACTTACCCGTGAAGTACGCCCCGATGTCGCACGATTTGATCACCAGCAGCACCCAGAGCAGCGCCCAGGCCGAGTGCTCGGCACGAAACGCGGGAATGAACCCCAGCATCAAGCCCAGATACACAAACGCCAGCAGCGCCGAGCCGCTTACCCCGATGATCCCCTGCGGCGACCGGTGCCGAACCCCCCACATCATGCTCAGCACAAGCACCAAGATCGCCAACGACGCAATCACCACGCTCGGGCTCGAGGCCAAGCCAAGAAAAGAAGCCTTCCCCAGAAAAAAGCTGTACGACACCGGCCACATCGCCACCAAACCCACCGTTGCGGCGAAACTTAGAAGTGCCCGCGACGCCTCGACGCCCTTGGCACGAACGATCGCCGTCAGTTCCCCCACCCCGAGCATCGCCAGCGCGAAAACAATCGCAAAGACCACCACGCCGCGCGAGCCCTGCGCCGCGGCGATCTTCTCATCGAGCCATAGCCCGCCGATCATCACGCCGATCATCACCGGTCCAAAGATCAGGCGCTCACGCATTGTCGTGTCGCCTTGCGTCCGGGTTGTCAGCGCGAATTGTCCTCATGAACTCGGCAACGCCCTTTCCTGAACCCCACCAAACCGCCGGCTCCGCCTCGCGTACTCTCGGATCGCCGCGTGCAGCTCCGCCACCCCAAAGTCCGGCCACAGCGTCGGAGTCACCACGATCTCAGCATAACTGATCTGCCACAGCAAGTAATTGCTCACTCGCATCTCGCCCGCCGTCCGAATCAACAGGTCCGGGTCGGGCAGCCCCACCGTGTACAACCGGCCCGCCAACGCTGCCTCATCAATCTCCCCCGCCTTCATCCGCCCCGCCGCAACCTCCGTCGCCAGCGCCCGCGCCGCATCCACAATCTCCGCCCGCGCGCTGTAATTGATCGCCAAGCACAGCGTCGTCCCCGTGCAGTGAGCCGTCCCCGCGACCAGCCGATCGATCGCCTCCAGCACCAGCCCGGGCAGCCCCTCGCGCCGCCCGATCACCACGCAACGAATGTTGTGCGCGCACAGCTCCTGACGCTCGCCGTCGCAGTACGCGATGCACAGGCTCATCAGCGCCTCGATCTCGTCCTTGGGCCTCTTCCAATTCTCCATCGAGAACGAATACAGCGTCAGCACCTCGATCCCCAGCCGCGTGCATTCTTGCATCACCGTGCGCACCGAACGCGCCCCGTTGCGGTGCCCGAACTCGCGCGGGAACCCGCGCTGACGAGCCCAGCGGCCGTTGCCATCCATGATGATCGCGACGTGCCGAGGTACTTTCGCCGGGTGAATATCAGGCAGTTGCTTGAGCGGGTCGGCCTGCGGGAAACGCGCTTTCAACGCGGTCAGAACCGCGGCAACGCTCGGCTCATGCCGATCGATCGTCTCGATCGCAGGCGTCGCGACTTCTGATGATGAAGAGATCGACGGCAGGTTCACTCTTCAATGTCTCCAGTTCGCTCACCCCACCACGATCGTCTGCTCCCGGTCCGGCCCCACACTCACAAACGCCAGCGGAACGCCGACGGTTCGCTCGATCATGTCAAGATAACTCCGAGCGTTCGCTGGCAGTTCAGAAATGGTTCGCGCGCCGGTCACCGGCTCAACAAACCCCGGCAGCGTCGTGTACACCGGCTTGGCCTTGGCGAGGTCGAAGCTGTCCGCCGGGAACCGGTCGGTCGATCTCTCGTCGATCAAATAAGCCGTGCAGACTTGCAATTTCTCCACGCCCGACAGCACGTCCAGCAGCATGACCGACAGCCCCGTCGCCCCGTTGATCATCGCCGTGTACTTGAGCGCCACCAGATCAAGCCACCCCACCCGCCGAGGCCTGCCCGTCGTGGTCCCAAACTCTCGCCCCCGCTGGCGTATCCCGTCGCCCACCGCGTCGAACAGCTCCGTCGGCATCGGCCCCGAGCCCACTCGCGTCGAGTACGCCTTCATTACGCCCAGCAAACTCGAAAGCCGCTGCGTCGGCACGCCCGAGCCGGGCCCGATCCCGCCCGCGGCCGTGCTCGAACCAGTGACGTACGGGTATGTCCCATGATCCACGTCCAGCAACGTTCCGTTCGCGCCCTCGAACATCACACGCTTCCCGGCCGCGAGCTGTTCGTGCAGCAGGTACGTCGTGTCACGGATCATCGGCGCGAGCCGCTTGCCAAACGCCAGCGCACGCTCGACGACCTCGCTCACGTTGATCGACGGCGTGCCGCGCGACGCGAACACCGGGTTCTTCAGCGTGGCGGCGATATTAATCTTGGCGGTCAGGATCTCGGGCCGCAGCAGGTCCGCCATGCGCACGCCAGCCGCCCGCTGCACCTTGTCGGCATAGCAGGGCCCGATCCCGCGCCGCGTCGTCCCGATCTCCGTGACGATGCTGGGCTCGCTCACGCGAGTCAATCTCGCGCCCGCCACCTCACCCTTGAGCAGTTCCTCGCGCAGCGTGTCCTCTTCCTTGTGATAGGGCAGCACCACGTGCGCGTTCTGCGACACCACCAACCCGGCCACGTCCACGCCCTTGCCGATCAGCGTGTCGAGTTCCTTGAGCAACGCCTCAGGGTCAACCACCACGCCGTTGCCGATCACCGCCAGCTTGCCGGGCGAAAGAATCCCCGCCGGAATCAGGTGCAACGCGTAACGCTGCCCCGCGATAACCACCGAGTGCCCCGCGTTGGCCCCGCCGTTATAGCGGACCACGACGTCGTGCTGGGCGGTGAGCAGGTCAACGATCTTGCCCTTGCCCTCGTCGCCCCACTGAAGCCCGACGACGCCGGTGCAGACGCCCTGAGGCTTGGCTGATCGAGTTGGTACGTTCGAAATCGCGGACATCAGTGGGTTCCCAGAGCCCGAACAACGGGCCGATAAAGATTTAGACATCACGATAGCCAAGCGCGGTGCTCCCCGGCCGCACCTAGGCCAAGCAACCCGAGAGCGATCCTGCGGCGCGAGAGCTTTTCGGTGCGACGCGCGACGCCGTGGTTAAGAAGTGTTGAGATTATCGCCACGAAAGCGACGGTCTCGGGTCAAGCCGAGCCCTGATTCCGCCGATCTCGTCGAGCCTAGGGACAGCGCCTCACCATGACCAACGACACCGTCCGAATCATGTGCCCAAACTTGTCGTGCCGAAAGGTGCTCGCGGTTCCCACGTCCGCACGCGGCAAGACGGTGCGCTGCCGGAACTGCTCAACAAGCATCCGCATCCCCGCGTTCCCCTCCGCCAAGAACGCCGCCGCCGCCGCAGCCGCGGCCGCCGCCAAGGCCGTAGAGGCTTCCGACAAACCCACGCCCTGACCGAGCCGCGCGCGAACTACACTCGCGCGTGACGGAGACTTTCGATGTCGCGGTGATCGGCGCGGGCGCCGCGGGCCTCATGGCCGCCATCTGCGCAGGCCGGGCCGCACGCTCGGAGCAATCTCAACACCCTAATCCACGCTCGTTCCGTGTGATCGCGCTCGACGGCGCACGCACGCTCGGGGCCAAGATCCTCGTCGCCGGCGGCGGACGCTGCAACGTCACCCACCACGCCGTGGACGAACATCAGTACGCCGGGGCGTCTCGCAACGCCATCAAAAAAATCCTGCGGCGTTTCGACGTCGCCCAGACCATCGAGTTTTTCAGCGCGCTCGGCGTCGAACTCAAACGCGAAGAAACCGGCAAGCTCTTCCCCACCACCGACCGCGCGCGCACGGTGCTCGACGCACTCCTTAACGCCGCCCACGACGCCGGGGTCGAGATCCGCAACCCCTGGCGCGTCGGCACGATCCGAGAGCACGAAGAGGGTAATGCCCGCGGCTTCCTCATTGAGCACACGCCGATCCTCGAGCACACGCCGCCGTCGCTCTTGGCGCGCCGCGTCGTTCTCGCCACCGGCGGCAAAAGCCTGCCCAAAACCGGATCCGACGGCGAAGGCTACCACCTCGCTCGCGCACTCGGGCACACCATTACGCCCCGAGTCTTCCCGGCCTTGGTGCCGCTGACACTGCCGCCCGATCACTTCATCTGCACGCTTAGCGGGTTCACCCTGCCAGCAACGTTCGAAGTCCGCTCCGGCACCGGCAAACGGCTGGTGAGCTTCACCAACTCAACGCTGTGCGCCCACTTCGGGCTCAGCGGCCCCAGCGTGCTGGACATCAGCCGCTACTACCTCGACGCTCAGGCCAGCGACCCGGGCGCGGTGCTGGTCATGAACTGGCTGCCCGATAAAACGTTGGAAACCGTGGACAACGCGTTGCGCGCGCTCGAGCGCTCGACGCCAGCCCGCTGGCTGCGCGATCGCTTCCCCGAGCGGGCGACCGAGGCGTTTCTTAAAGCGGCTCAGGTCCCGGGCTCGATCACGGGCGATCAACTCACACGCGAGCAGCGGCGACGACTCGCCACGATCGTGACCGAGACGCCGCTGCCCATCACCGGCTCGCGCGGCTTCACCTACGCCGAAGTAACCGCTGGCGGCGTGCCACTCTCCGAACTCCGCCTCGAAACAATGGAATCACGCGCGTGCCCCGGGCTGCACCTCTGCGGCGAAATCTGCGACGTCGACGGCCGCATCGGCGGTTTCAATTTTCAATGGGCTTGGGCCAGCGGCTTCGTAGCGGGCAGCGCCGCTGGCGCAGCAGCATCAACCACCAACTCTGCGTGTCCAATCTCGACCTCAACCAAACCTGGTGGGATGAGTTTGTAACCCGTCTCTTCCTTTTCTACTTCTTGCTTATGTGTCAGGCTCTACACCGAGGGCCAAAGACATCCAGGCAAAGCGAAAACCTCGAACGCCACTATCGCGCCGACGACCACAACAACCAGCAACCACTTCACCCACCGCGGTGCTTTGGTCGCTTCGGGCGCATTGTCGTCGCGCAGATTCAACAGATGGCCTCTTCCGTAAAGCAGCATCTTATCAATCTTATCGAGCATGTTGTGCCTCGATTTTAGTCCGACACCACCAAACACCCGATTCTACACTGCGCCCATGCTCACCTTGCTCTGCGTTCCCATCATGGTCAACGACGAGGCTTCCGCCCTCGCCGACGCGGCCCTCGCCAAGTCTTTGGGTGCCGATCTGGTCGAGTTTCGCGTGGACGAGTTCTTCTCAGGAATCAACTCTACCGACGACCTCGACCACGCGGCCGCGCGAGAGCAACTGGCCGTGGTCCGGCTTGTTTCCGCCTCTCCACTCCCCTGCATCGCCACCTGCCGCCCCACTTGGGAAGGCGGCCACTACGACGGCGACGAGATGGCCCGCGTCTCACTCTACGAACGACTGGGCACCGCGAGCGGACGCGACGAGCACCCGCCGCGCTACCTCGACATCGAGCTCGCCGCCTACACGCGCTCGGCTAATCTCAAGCAGAAGATCAATCTCGCGGTCGATCACCCCGAGCAGCGCCGCGACCTGGTTTCATCGCTGATTCTCTCCATGCACGATTTCCAAGGCAGGCCCGCGGACCTGAGCCGCCGCGTGCTGGCGATGAAGGCCGAGCCCGCCGCCAAGGTGCTCAAGGTCGCGTTCAGGGCACGCTCGATACGCGACAATATGGAACTGTTCGAACTGTTGCGCGATCGTGATCGCCCGATGATCGCGCTGGGCATGGGCGACTTCGGGCTCATGAGCCGCGTGCTGGCGCCCAAGTTCGGCGCGTTCCTGACGTTCGCAAGCCTGCGCGAGAGTTCGGGGACCGCGCCGGGGCAGCCGACCATCGCCGAATTGCTCGGCACGTACCGCTTCCGCTCGATCGGGCCCAAGACCAAAGTCTTCGGCATCGTCGGCTGGCCCGTGTCGCACTCGATGTCGCCGACGGTTCACAACGCGGGGTTCGCCGCGGTTGGGTTCGATGGTGTGTACGTGCCGATGCCGGTGGCCGTCGGAGAAAAACAGACCGACGCGACAACCGCCGCCCCAACCACGACCGATCTGGCCGCGTCGGGGAGCTATGAGAGCTTCAAGGCCACCCTGGGCGAGCTGGTCGATGAGCCCACGCTCGATTTCACGGGCTGCAGCGTGACCATGCCGCACAAAGAGAATCTGGTGCGGCTGGCGCGCGAGCGAGGCTGGTCTCTGGACGAAGCGTCGAGCGTCATCGGCGCGGCCAACACGCTTCACGTCACGCGCGACCAAACCGGCAAGGTGCTCGCGGCCCGCGTGTTCAACACCGACTCCCCCGCGCTCGCCTCGTGCATTCTCTCCGCTCTAAAAATCGCACGCGGCGGATCGTTCGATCCGGACCGCAAGCTGCGCGATGTTCAGGTAGCGATCGTCGGCGCGGGCGGTGTCGGGCGGGCGGCGGCGTACGCGACGGCCGCGCTCGGCGCGTCGGTGGTCATCTTTAACCGCTCGCTCGATCGCGCCGCAACGCTCGCGACGCTGCTCAACAACGCGGAGCATGTGAGAGATCGGGGCGGCAACGCCGTGGCCGCAGAGTGGTCGCTGCTCGCCAAGGCCCGCTGCGAGGTGTTTGTTCAATGTACGAGTGTCGGGATGAAGGGCGGGCCAGACCCCGAAGGGTCGCCAGTGACCATCGACACGCTCGTGCGCGAGGTCGAAGCGCAAAGATCGTCAGAAAAGTTCCGCACGATCGCGTTGGAAACGGTGTACGCGCCGCTTCAGACGCTGTTCTTGCGCGACGCCCACGCGGCCGGGTGGGTCACGGTGGACGGGGCTTCGATGTTCGTCGAGCAGGCGGCCCTGCAATTCGAGGCGTGGACGAGGAACGCAGCGCCAAAAAAGCTGTTCGAAAAGCTCGTTCGCGAGCGGTTGCGTTGAACACGAAAGAATGAACGAAGCATGAGCATGCGGTTCGAACAAGAGCATCGAACAAGAGAATCGGCTCGAAGAGCCTATCTACCAGGGTCTAAAAATCTACCGCGATCCCGCTGGTCTTGAGCAGCGTGCGAAAGGTGTCGCTGAAGACGAAGTTGTGCGACGGGAACTCGATGCCAGCCATGTTGCGGTCGATGTGGCTGAACATCAATTCAATCCGCCCGATCTCCGCCCAGCCCGGGTTGGGTTTGCTCAGGTCCATCACCTCGACGACGCTGAGCGTGGACGCGCCAACCGTGTCGAACTGGATCATGTTCACGGTGTAGCGAAGGGTCTGGCCCGGCAGCACCTCGCGGTCGAGTTCGGCCTTGCTGACCTTGGCCAGCACGCACTTCTCGCGGAAGCCCTCGGCGTGCCCGACCAGAATGCCCGAGGACTGAGCCACGCCCTCGATGATGAGTGACGCGGGCATGATGGGCATGGCCGCCCGCTTGCGCACCGGGTCGGCGGCGAAGTGGTCGTGCAGATGATCCTCCGCCAAGCTGACGTTCTTCAACGCGACCAGCCGGGTGCGGGGGACGAGCTCAACGACGCGATCGATCCACAGCCAGTGCATGTCTTATTTGGCCGCCAGCTTACGTTCGACGAACTTCACAAGCGCATCGACGGTGAAGACCTCGCCGACCTTGGCGAGCTGGGGGTTCTTCTCGAAGCCCGAAAAATCAACGTGAGGCAGCCGCTCGCGAAGAGCGGCGATGCCCTTGGTGGTCACCTTGCCATCGCGGACGTACTCGGGGTCCTTGGAGACGTTCTCGGGGAAGAGCTCGCCCTGCCCGATCTTAAAGCCGAAGGCTTGTTCGAGCTTGAAGACAATGTCCAGGAAATCGATCGACTCCGCGCCAAGGTCCTTGGTGAGGGTGGCGGTGGGCGTTACTTCGTCGTCGTCCACGGCCAGCGCGTCGACCAGGACCTCTTTGACCTTGCTAAAAATCTCGTCGCGTGTCATCGTCTCGGTCCTTCTGGGTTCGGCGAGGTCGTTGGCCTTGGCCGATACCTTCGATATGAACTGCAATGCTGGAACTTGAAGTGAAGCACTCGGCTCACGAACAAACGAGGTCTGTCGCCGCGGCGGCCGGGGCGAGAGCCGCCATGATAGCGTCACGGTCGAGAGATGTCAGAACCGCACCGGGTCAGAGCACGCGGCGTCAGAACCGCGCCAGCCGCAGCGTGAAGCGGCCCGAGGCCGCAACGGCGCGAGGGGCGTGCGAGTCACCGTGGTGCGTTGGTTTCGCGGGGTCGATCAGAATTACCTCGCCGCGAAGATCAAACGTGCCGTCGCCAGGGTCCTTGAGCCGCTCGACCTCGACCCGCAGCGTGTGCCCGGGCTTGACGAACTTGCCGTACTTCAAGGCTCGCACCTTGCCCAGCACCAGCGGCACGTCACCCGCAGACTGGTCCTCGAGCATCCGGCGGCCCGCCTGGACCATCGCCTCGAGCATCATCACGCCCGGAAGCACGGGGAACGTGGGGAAGTGGTCTTGGAGGTATTCCTCGGCCGAGGAAACGTTCTTGATGGTCACCACACGATCCAACGTTTTCTCGATCACCGAATCTATGAGATCAAAGTGCATTGCGTCACGATATGCACCAACAAGGCGGCCGGGCGCGGGCTTACGCTTGCCCAGCGTGCCAACCGTCCGCGATCAAGCCGTGTGTATCCGCATCTGGGACTGGTCCGAGACCAGCCAGACCGTGTCGCTGTTCGGGCGCGATCTGGGCATCCTGCGCGGCATCGCCAAGGGGGCCAAACGCGAGGGAGCGCCGTTCTCAGGGGGGCTCGAAACCCTGACCCGCGGAGAGGTTGTGGCGATCGTCAAGTCCAACGAACGCTCGCCCGACGGACTGGCGACGCTGACAGCGTGGGATCTCCAGGAAACTTTTCCCGCGGCCCGGCGCGCGCTTCCCGCCTTTCACGCCGGCTTGTATATGTTGGACCTGGTCCATCACGCCGTGCGCGACGCCGACCCGCACCCGGGGCTCTACGACGGCCTTCTGGCGGCCTTGCGAGGTTTGGAGATCGCCAGTGGTGTGCCGATGACGCTGGCGAGGTTCCAGTGGCTGGCGATCAAAGAGTGCGGGTTCACGCCAGAGTTAGACCGCGACGTGCGCACCCAGGGAGTGCTCGTGCCAGCGGCGACTTACGGGTTCTCGGCCACGCTGGGCGGATTTCTCGCCGATCCGGGTGGTGGGTCGGTTTCCCGAGGCACCGGAGCCAACGACCGGGCCAACGACGAGGCGAGCGACGGGGCGAGCGACCCAGGTCCGATCTGGCGGGTACGAGCCGGGACGATCGAGTTTCTGCGCGGATTAGACAGCTTGACAAAGTTGGGATCCGAGCTCGAGGTCCTCACCAGCGATCCTAACGGCCCGGGAGAACCCGGGGGGGCGGTCGGTCGCGCCAATCGCTTGCTGGCGATGTACTTCCAGACAGTGCTCGGGCGCTGGCCGCTGTCGGTTCATACCGTTTTTCCGGGCATCTCGGGCGGCGAATCACGAGGCGGCGCTTAAGCCGATCCCCGGGCATGTCGATGCTCACACTGGATCGGGTGTGCCAGCTTCGAGGCTGTGCGCTCGGTCGCACCGTGCCCAGACTTCTTTGAGCAGATCGAACACAATGCGAGACGAGCTACTCGAACAGATTTTGGTCTGCCCTTCCCTGCCGTCGTTGCCAGCGGTGGCGCTTCGCGTCATCGAGCTGGCGGGCAAAGAAGGCGTGGTCATGAAGGAACTGGCCGCCACGATCGAGCAGGACCAAGGCCTGTCGGCCAAGGTTCTCAGGACAGTCAATTCCAGCTTCTATTCCGTTCGTACCAAATGCTCGACGATCAGCAAGGCGCTGGTGCTGCTGGGGCTGGGGCCGGTGAAGACTCTTTCGCTGGGCTTCTCGCTCGTCTCGGCTGTCGCAGATTCCGGTGACGACGCCTTTGATTTCAAATCGTACTGGCGGCGCGGGCTGTACAGCGGCGTGGCGGCCAAGTGCCTCGCGGAAGCGGCGGGCTACAAGTGCGCCGAAGAAGCGTTCCTGGGCGGGCTGCTGCAGGACGTGGGCATGGTCGCCATGCGCCGAGCGATCGGCAAACCCTACCTAGATGTGCTGGCCCAGACCAAGGGCGACCACCGCAAGCTCGTGAAGCTCGAGGTCGATACCTTCGAAATCCAGCACCCCGAGATCGGCGCGATGCTGGCCAAGCGGTGGAAACTGCCCGACGAACTGGTGCTGCCCGTGAAGTACCACGAGAGGCCTACGGCGGCCCCCAAGGAATGCACGCAGCTGGTGCGTTGCGTCGGTCTTGGAAACTTTGCGCACGACGCGTTGACCGAAGCCGACCCCACCGACGCGATGCGCAAGCTGTACACACGCTGCGAAGAGTGGCTGTCGATGCCCCCGACGAAGGTCGACGAGGTGATGCGGCGGATCGGGACCGCGGTGCGCGAGATGTCCACGCTCTTCAGCCTCGACACCGGGTCATCCACCAACGTCGACGACGTGCTGCGCCAGGCCGAAGCTCAACTGACCGCCATGACCAAGAGCGGAGAGCGCGCGACCGCGCCAGCCGGGTCCGGGCTGGAATCGCTGCTGAAAGACTCCGGCGAGTTTGATCCGCTCACCGGTGTGATCGCTCGTGGAGGCTTTGACGGCGCGCTGCGGCAGGCGTTCGCGTCCGCCGCCAAAGAGAACGACTCGACCTCGCTCATCGAGGTCAGCATCGACGGGCTCAAGGACGTGAACACCGCAGGATCACCCGACACCGCCGACGACGTGGTCGTTGGTGTGGCCACCCTCATGAAGAAGCACTTCGAGCCGATGGGCGGGCTGGTGTGCCGACTCACACCAGAAATCTTCGCGGCCGTCATGCCCGGGAGCAGCGGGGCCGAGGCGAGAGCCGTCTCCGAAGAGTTCAGGCTCGCGGTGCTTCGGGCTCGCGAAAACTGGGGCCTCAAACCCGCGGGCGGCACTTCCCCCGCGGCCAAGATCGGCGTGAGCATCGGGCTCTCCGCCCGCGAGCCCTCCGGATCGATCTTCGAGAAGCCCGAACAAATGGTCGTCGCGGCGGCCCAGGCGGTCAACGCTTCCCGAGCCGCGGGCGGCAACCAGACCAGCGTCTTCACGCCGCGCGCCGCCGCGTAGAAAAGCTCTTCAAGCACCGATCGCGACGCTTTTCCGCTACCATCCTCCTCATGCCAATCCGCGATTCGCTTGACAAGCTCCTCGCCAGCCGATCTCTCACTCGCGCCCAAGCCACCACAACCTTCGACGAGATCCTCAGCGGTCGGGCCGACGACGCCCAGATCGCCGCACTCCTCGCTCTCATTCAATCACGCGGTGCCACCGTCGACGAACTCACCGGCGCCGCTGAGTCCATGCGCCGACACGCCGCCCACGTCCCCGTTCAAGATTCAATCGACGCCCCCATCATCGACACCTGCGGCACCGGCGGCGCGCCCAAGGCCTTCAACGTCTCCACCTGCGCCGCCATCGTCGCCGCCGCCGCCGCGCCCAAGAAAATCCGCGTCGCCAAGCACGGAAACCGCAGCCGCACCGGCCGCGGCTCGGCCGAAGTCCTCGCCGCCCTAGGCGTCAACATCGACGCCTCGCTCGAAACCCAGGCTAGGTGCCTTGACACCGTCGGCGTCTGCTTCTGCTTCGCCATCCACCACCACCCCGCGGTGAAGCACGCCATGCCCGCACGCCGCTCGCTCGGCTTCCCCACCATCTTCAACCTGCTCGGCCCGCTCACCAACCCCGCCAACGCCAAACGACAGCTCATCGGCGTCTACGCCGAATCTCTCGTCGAGCCCATGGCCCGAGCCCTCGCCAACCTCGGCACCGAACGCGCCATGATCGTCCACGGGCTCGACGGGCTCGACGAAATCTCCATCGGCGCGCCCACCCGCGTTGCCCACGTCGAACGAAACCACATCCGCATCGACACCATCCACCCCGACCGCGTCGGCCTCCGCCACGCCACCCTCGACCAACTCCAGGCCGATTCCCTCGATCGCGCTGTCGAATTGTTCAAGGACATCCTCGCTGGCGAACCCGGGCCCACCCGCGACATCGTGCTCATCAACGCCGCCGCGGCCCTCGTGGTCGGCGCCGCCGCGCCAGACCTCGCGGTCGGCGTCCGGATTTGCCAGAACGCGATCGACGAGGGCGACGCCACGCGCACCCTCGCGCGTCTCGTCGAGATCTCACACACAAAGTGATCCGCGCCGAGGTTCCTCGCGCGAAACGTAAGGCAGCCCAAGGCACGAAGGATCGCCGATCCTGCTCGAAATCACGCGCCCTTCTGCAGCACGTTCAACGCCACCTCGAACCGAGCTCGCGCCCGCTCCGCGTCGTTGGCACCCAACGCCTTGAACGTCGGCCCCACCACAAAGTACTCGACCGCGACCGAATCCTTCGAAAAGTCCGAACGCCGCACCCACAGCGTCAGGTCCACGCCGCTCGTCCGCGCGATCCAATCACCCAGCAGCTTCCGCGCGACCTCGCTGTCAGGACCCGCCTGCCCGCACTCGGCGATCGCCCGGGCCGTCAGCTCCAGCTGCGACTTCATCGCGTCCGCTCCCGCCGAGTTCCCCGGATAATCACCATCCACCGAGAACCCCGCCGCCCCCAGCCGCCCGACCAGCCGCGCCACCGCGGCCTTGTTCGCTGGCGAAAGCGGCTTGGGAAGATCCACCACCACCAGCACGTGCCCGTCAGATCGCGGCAACTCCGCCGCGGCGTCCGTTACGCTCGCACCCGCGTTCGCCTGCGACGTGCGCGCCGAATCACGCCCGATCTCGTACATCGCCGGCCTCGAAACAGCCAACGACCTCGCCACACCGCTATGCGCCCGCAGCGTCGGCCCCGCGGGCACCGCTGGCAGATCGGACGTGACGGGCAGGTCGGGCAGGTCGGGCATGACGGGCATGGCCGGTTCCACGATCGCAACCACCCGCGACCACGCCTGCTCTCCATCCACACCGCCGTCTCGCGCGTACACCTCCTGCCCGTCGACCGTCTCGAACGCCTTGGTCGGTCCCTGCGCCCGCAGCCCCGCCTTGATGTACGACGTCACGCCGATCCCAAACCCCACCAACACCAGCAGGCTCACCATCACCACGCCCACGTTGGGCCGAGTATCAAAGGGTTTGGCCACCTTGACCCGCCGCGACGCCCGCGACAACCCACGCGCTCGCGCCGCGTCAACCCGGGCTCGCGCCCGCGTCAGCTGCTCCTGGGCCGAACGACGCGGTGCGCCCTGCAGCGGCGAACGCCCAGCCGCCATCCCGGCCGCCACCCCAGCCGCCATTCCAGCCGCCTCCGGAGCCGCGAACGGCAAGACCGATGCCGCCGGGCTCACTCGCGGCTCCACCGCGCCCTCGGCCTTGTGCGCACCCGTCCACCAGTTCGTCAACGTCAACTTTGTCGCGGTCCGCGGGCCGCGCGCCTCACCCTCCGCCGCGACTCCCGCCCCGCGCGGCGAGTGCGCCGCCGCGACCGCCGCGATCTCCGGATCGAGCATGGTCGACGGCGCCGTGTTATCCACTCCCCCGGCCGCCCGCATGCTCGGCAGCTCGAACGGCTTCACCACGAACGGATCGCGGTTCGTCGCCACGTAAATCAGGTCCTCCGCCATAGCCGCCGCGGTCGGGTATCGCTTGTCATAGTCTGTCATCGCGCGCCGCACGATCCACCGCACCGCGTCCGGGCAACGCTTGGTGATCTGCGACAGCACGCCGTGAGCCGGGAACGAGTTCTCGATCACCGAGTACAACACCGCGCCGACCGCGAAAATATCAAACCGCGTGCCGTCCACGTCCTGAACCTTCACGCCCTTGAGCGCCAGCCGCACCAGCTCGGGGTCGCGGAAATACTCTGTCCCGTGCGTCGTCAGCGTCATCGCCGAGCGCAGCGGCGTGATCAACCCAAAGTCCACCAGGTGCGCCCGCGACCCGTCCACAATGATGTTGTCCGGCTTCACGTCCTTGTGCCACAGCCCGCCGCGGTGGTACGTGTCCAGCGTCTTCAAAAGATCAACCACGTACCCCGTGCCGCTCCGCAACGGGTTGGCGTCCAGCCCGCCGGGCGCGCTGGCCGTGTGCAACTGCTGCGTCACGATCGAAAGCGACTGCCCCGGTACGAACTCCATCACGTAGAAAAACCGATCTGGCGTCAGGTCGTGGTCCAGCACCAGCCCCAGCTTCTTCGCGGCGTCCAGCGAGCGGCTCTCACGCACGATCTGCGGCAGGCTGCTCCCGTCTTGCATGCTGAACGACTTGATCACCACCTGGCTCAGATCACCCCGCCCCATCCGCGCGAACACCGCACGCTTGGTCGCGTCCGGCTCCGCAACATACAGCTTGCTCCCCGACCCTCCGCCCGGCAGCGACCCGACGATTTTGTACCCCTCGAACTGCCCGGTGCGCTTGCTCGGCGCGTCCGCGCCCGGGGCCTGCGCCACCATCACGGGCATGCGCTTCTCCACGCCCTCGGTCAGCGCCGTCAACCCCAGGAACCGAGCCGGGTGCCCGAGAAAAATGCGGTACGCCGATAGAGCGACGTTGCGGATCTCGCCTGTCACCCCGCGCCCGTAGTGGGCCGCCGCCGACCAGCGCCCGATCACCACGTTGCCCAGCACCATCGGCACCATCAGCAGGCCCGTGACCGTCGCGCCAATCACGCGCAGCACGTCCATCACCTCGCCCGACACGAAGCGGAACACGTGCCGGATCGCATACCCGATCCAGGTAAAGATCTTCACCGCGAAAAGAATCGCGAGCACACCCGCCACGATCACGAGCAAGATCGCGGCAACAACCAAGGCAGGGGTAGCGATAGGGTCCATGTGTTCCTCGATCCGTTCCGAGTTCCCGCGAAAGGCAGGTTCTCCGAGCCGATTCCTCTTCTTGGTGCGTCGGCTCTCCGAGCCGAGCCTTCGCCTTCTCTTCTCAACACCCCGCCCGCCCAAGCCAAGCGCCGCGAATCAACTCACACCACCCGCTCAACGCACCCGATTCGCGTCGTCGCTCCGCCGAAGCTCCAGCTGCTGGTGATAAATCTCCGCGATCGCCTCATCGAACCCCGGCTCGTCAAACGGCGCCGAAGGGTTCCCGCTCGCATCAACCTTGGGATTCAGCTCCAGCCCGTTTCGCGCCGCCTCTTCACGCTCATCGTCCGTAAAGCTGTACGTCGCGATCACCTCCGAGAGCCGCCGCCGCAGTGATTCTCGAACCTTGGCCAATCTCCGGCTCACCGTCGGCTCGCTCGTCCCCAGCGCCGCCGCCACCTCTTTCCCGCTCTGCCCGTCCAGCACTCTCATCCGATAGATCGAAAAATCGGTGAAATCTGTCTCTTTCTCGACCATGCGGATCGCCGCTTCGACTTTCGCACGAAACACCGCCGCCTCATACTGTTCGTCAACCCCGGCCGTGGTCGCGGCCCCCATCCAACTCTCATCGAGCACCGCCGCTCGCTTGGATCCGCCACGCTTGAGCGCGTTCCGCCGGTCCATCTCATCACCCAGCACATGCTTGGCAATCGCCAGCAGCCAAGTCGAGAACCGAGCCCCACGCGCGGGGTCATAGCGATCGATCGACTCGGACAACGCCGCCAGCGTCTCCTGCGAAAGATCACGCACCGTCTCGCTCCCGATCCGCCCCTTCCCCCACTTGGTCAGCTGCGCACGGACCACCGGCCCGAACGTCTGCCACAGCTCGAACCACGCCGCCTGGTCGTTGGCCTTGAGACGCCCGATGAAGTTCGTGGTCAAAAGCGTCAGCATGGTCCGCGGCGATCCTTCCTTGAAAAGAACTCCTCATCAGCAACCCGTGTGCGCACCGTGGGCGCACCGTGAGCGTCGATGCATTGTTAGGGGGACCGAGCACCGAATTTCGCCATATCCCCCCGCCGGTAGGTCAGCTCTCCGAGCCGACTCTTCTTCTTCTGAACCCTCACGACCACCCACTCCCCAAACTTTGCCACACAGATCCTCATCCGCAACCCTCGACCCCACCTTTCCACGTCTGAGAACCCATCTTCTCGAATTCCGCACTCAGCACTGAAACTCCGAAACCCTCGATCCCAACAACCTCCCCGAGCACCACACCGCCGACGGCCTACCGCCGGCCAAGCTTTTAGGAGACAGTCATGGGTTTGAGCAAGTGCATCGTTCGGTACACAGTCATCGCGGGCTTGGCGGGCGGGGCGGCCGTGCTGGTCGCCGGGCCCGAACGCGTCGGGGCAATCCTCACCCAGACCCGCAGCAACATCAACTCGCAGCTCGACAAGGCCATCAAGGACCCTGTCGCGCTGCGAGCCCAGCTCCGCAGCCTCGAGGCCCAGTACCCCCAGAAGATTGGCGAAGTCCGCGGCGACCTCGCCGAAGTTCGTGAACAAGTCGCCCAGATCACCCGCGACCGCGAGGTATCCACCCGCGTCGTCGAGCTGGCTCACACAGACCTCACCGACCTTCAGCCCCTGATCACCAAGGCCGAGATGGCGATCTCGCAGGGCGCGGGCGTCTACGCCTCGACCAACGCGGCCAACTACTCGATGGTCCCCGTCGTCCGCATCTCCTTCGGCAACGAGTCGATTGACCTCAAGGAAGCCTACAACCGGGCCGAACGCACCCAGCAGGTCATCGGCGTCTACTCCGCCAAGGTCACCGAACTCGACCGCGACATGGGCTATCTCACCCAGCAGGAGCAGCGCCTCAGCGACCTCTCCACCCAGCTCGAAACCGAGCACGCTCAGTTCAGCAGCCAGCTCTGGGCCCTAGACCGCCAGATCGATTCCATCGGCCGCAACGACCGCATGATCGAGACCATGCAGAAGCGCCAGGACTCCATCGACGAGCACAGCCGCTACCGCGTCAACAGCCTCGAACAGCTCACCGCTCGCTTCTCCGAGATCCGCAGCAAGCAAGAAGCCCAGCTCGCCAGCCTCGGTAAGGCCAAGGAAACCATGAACTACGAGAATCGCGCCAAGATCGATCTCGACGCCCGCAACACCATCAACCCCGCCGTCTCCGGCCCCTCCTCCTTCTCGCCGATGAATAGGCTCAACCGCGCTCCCGTCATCGAGATCCGCCCTGACTCTGACGCCAAGGCTTCCAAGACCTCGGCCCAGACCGTCAGCAAGCGGATCGACTAACTCTTCTCAATCGCCACGAACCAAGCCCTCGGCTCGCGCTGAGGGCTTTTTCATTGAGATATTCTTTGCGCGACGCCTCGTCGCGGTGAGACAGGTTTTCAACCTGCCTCTTCGTACGGCGCATGAAAAAAGCAGGTTTTCAACCTCCACCGCCTGAAGTCACGTTCTCGCTTACGCCCGGTTCAACTCATCGCTGAACTCGCCCAGCGCCTGCGCGAACTCTTCCGGGCACTCGATCATCGGCGCGTGCCCGCACCGGTCGAACCACACGATCCGCGATCTCTTGATGCTCTTCAAAAAACCCTCCGCGGCCTCGGGCGGCGTCACGATGTCCTCGCGCCCCCAGATCAAGAGCGTCGGCACGTCGATCCTGTGCAGCTCCGCGCCGAGGTGATTCCGCCGGGCCGTCCGCGAGAGACGAACGATCGCCCGCGCCCCCCCGCGCTGCGACAAGGCCGCGTGGGCTCGGTCCACGTCCCCCGGGTACATCTTCGAGCGGTCAAAGAAAAGCTCGCCGATCTTCTCCGCTACCCACTCGCGATTCGGGCGGATCTGAACCTCGCGCACCATCGTTCGTTCCAGCAGCCCCGAAGACCCCGCCAGCACCAGCCCGCGCACCAGGTCAGGCCGCTCGATCGCCAGCTTCAACGCCACGTGCCCGCCGAAGGAGTTCCCCACCAGCACGACCGGCTCGCGCACGTGCTGCTCGAGGAACTTGGCGGTCAGCACCGTCACGCCGTCGATCGAGCAATCGGCGCCCGCAAGGTCCAGCAGCGGCAGCTCCAGCATCACGCAACGAGCCTTCTGCTTGACGCCCTGCACCACCCGGTCCCAGTGGTCGTTGAGCCCCACCAGCCCATGCAGGAACACAATCGGTTTGCCCTCTCCGAGTTCGACAACTTCCGCCACCACGAGCGTGCCCGAGAGCCCGCTGATTCTCAGCATCGGCGGCCCAGCCTCGGAAGAGCCCGCGTTTCCCGCCGGTGCGGCTCGGATTGAACTCGGCTTGGTCGTCGTCAACACGTCCTCCGCAATAGGTCCAAGTCCTTCAGGACCGGTCCGGCTCAATAGTACCGGCCCGAGCGCCCGTCGGGTGGGTGCCCCCTCCTTCGCCCAGAATTCATTTTGCGTCTGGACAAGGTTCCTCGACCCCAATCCTCAATCCCCGAGTCCCCGAGCCCTCGGCGGAGATCTCGCCTCGCGCACCCGCGCCCATCGGACCGCACCGTCCGACGCGGCTATGTTCTTCCTTCCAAACGGAGAACCGACCATGCCCACGCTCGACGTCGTCAGCCGCGTTGATTATGCCGAGATCGACAACGCGCTCAACAACACCAAGAAGGCTCTCATGCAACGCTTCGATTTCCGGGGCGCCGCCTACGAGATCAACGTCGACAAGAAAGAAAAGAAGCTCTCGCTCAACGCCGAGGACGGCACCAAGCTCGGCGCCATCCGCGAAACCTTCTTCACCCACGCCCTTCGCCGAGGGCTCAACGTCAAAAGCTTCGAGGTCGAGGACCCGCTCCCAGGCGCCGGCGGCAACGTCAAGCAGACCTGCAAGATCCGCGAAGGGCTCGAGGGCGACCTGGCCAAAAAAATCGTCAAGCTCGTCAAGGAAAACAAGCTCAAGGTCCAGGCCTCGATCCTCGGCGACGAGGTCCGCCTCACCAGCAAATCTATCGACGACCTTCGCGAGACCATGGCCATGCTCACCGCCGCCGACGTCGAGGTCCCGCTCCAGTTCGTCAACATGAAGAGCTAAATCGTCCGAGGCAGACGCGGCTCTCCGAGCCGCGTCTTCTTCCAACAACCACAAAGACGACAACCCAAAGACGACAACAAAAAACGGCACCAGTCCAACGACCGGCGCCGCCTTCGTTCATCGTCCTCGCAAAGACCGCTTACTTGTGCTCGTCCTTGCTCTCTTTAACCTGGGCCTGAGACTTCATCGGCTCCCTGCCATTCTTCGTGAATGCCACGACCAACTCCGCCTGCCACGGGTGCTCGCCCAGCCACAGCACCTTGCCGTCAGCGATGTCGTACATCGCGCCGACAACCTTGAGCTCACCCTTGCTCACCATCTCGCGCACCGGCCCGCTGGTCTTGAGCAAGTCGAAGATCGTCTGCCACACATTCTCAGAAACCGCCAGCACGGCGATCTGCTTGTCGTCGGCCGCAGGGTTCAACTTCTTGGCCCGCTCCACCGCTGGCTCGATCGCCATCATCAACGACGAGACGTTCCCCTCCGGCTTCGCGCGCGAGGCCGCCGCGCCCACCGCGCCGCACTTGGTGTGACCCATCACCACCAACAACGGCACATGAAGGTGCTCGGCCGCGTACTCGATCGAACCCGCCTCGTGCGGCCCGGCCACGTTCCCCGCGACCCGCATCACGAACACGTCGCCCACGCCTCGATCAAACACACGCTCCACCGGGATCCGCGAATCCGCGCACGTCAGCACCGCCGCGAACGGCCTCTGACCCTCGTCCGCCAGAATCTTCCGACGTGAAGCCTCGTTGTGAGGGTCTTCAGGCGAAGACTTCGCCCAACGCTCGTTGCCTTCCTGAAGCAGCTTCATCGCCTCGTCGCCCGTCGGTTGCGCCGAGGGCTCGGCCAACTTGCCGCCGCTCGACGCCGAACCCTTCACGCCCGCAGCGTCGTCCTCACGCTCGCCTGCGCTCGACTTCTTCTCATCTTTCTTGTCTTCTTTCTTGTCGTCTCGCTTGTCATCCGCGCGGCCACCCTTGCCCTTGCTCGAAGGCCCCGGCGGCGGCGGCGCACCCTTCCCGGCGTTCGCGGTCATCGCTGGCTTGGGCGGCTCGTCCGCGTCGTGCCCGGCCGAGGCGGGCGCCTTGGTCTTGGCTGGCGCACTCTCGTGCGGTGGCTCCGCCTTGCGCCACGGCGCCGCGATCCCCGTCATCATGCTCCCGGCCACCGCAAACATAACCGCCCGACCCGCGAGACCAAGCACGTTCTTCTTCATGTGGAAACTCCCGGTTCACGAAACGCAGCACGCGCACTCGCCCCGGGTCTTCGGTTCTCAGACGCCTCGTCTTGAGCCTGTTCGCCAGAACACGCCACGATCAACAAACCTCACGCCCACGCGCGAGAAATCTCAGGCCAATCCCCGGCCGCGTCGGGTTGATGAGAACCGCCCACGCACGCCACCGAGACAAACCCTCACGCCCCGCGGAACAGCGCCACGCACGCCGACTGGCCGTGCAAAAAACTCCCCCCGCCGATCGGACCGATCTCCCCCGCCGCAACAAACCCCGCCAGCGGGATCGGGTGCGGCTGACCCGGAGACGCTGGCGCAATCGAGTGCCCCGACTTGGCCAGTTCCTCCCCGCTCGAGGCTGGCGCAAACGCACGCAGCACCGCCGCAACGTCATGGTTCGGCCGACCAAACAACTTCGATCCGCGCCCGTTGCATGTGATCAACAACGCGCCCGCTGGCCGGTCGTACAACTTCTGCGCATCCATCAACAGCGACAGATCCTCGCTCGCCGTCGTCGCGTCCCGGAAGTGCAGCCGGATCGTCTGCCCCGTCTTCACCAAGTCGCCCACCGCCAGCGCCCCGCTCTTCTGGTCCACGCCCATCACGTTGCGAATCAAAAAGTCGCCGCGCCCGAATCGGTCCTTGTACTCGTTGATCACACGCCCCACAAACAACCCCGCCTGCAACTTCTGCCTGTCTTCTTCAGGCAGATCTCCCACCGCCTCATGCACCGCCTCCAACGCTGGCCTGCCCGCCAACTGCAAAATAATGTTCCCTCGCGCCTTCGTAATCACCATCGGCGGCCCGAACGGCCTGCACCCCTGGCTCACCACCGTGTCCACCCGCAACGCGCCCTTGATGCTCACCCCCACGCCACCGCTCGCCATCACGCGATCATTCATAATCAGCCGATTCCCACCAGCCCCTCCTGACGACCCCGACGCCATCCCGCCCAGCAGCACCGGCCTCGAACGACGCTCGACCCCGGGCGCTCCCGCGTAATGCGCCGCACCCATCGCCGCGCTCATCGCTGGCAATAGTTTCACCATCGGCACGCTGAACGGGTCCGCGAAGAAGATCGTCGCGCGCAGCGATTCGTCCACGCCAATCCGGGCCGCGATCGCCGCCGCCGCATCGAGACCGCCCTGCACCGGCGTCAGTTGCTCGACGCTGAACGCCTCGAACGTCGCTCCCGGAGCCCGCAGCGTCAAGATCGAAACCCCCGGCACACGCTCCAGCTCCAGCTGCCCGCCCACCACCGACTCGCCGCTCACCCCGATCATGCACGCCGCGCCGGTCCGCGCTCGCACCGAGCTGGCGATCGAGGCCGCCGACCCCGCGTGATGCGGCGAGATGAACAGCAACGCTAAGTCCGCCGGTTCATCACCCATCGTCGCCACGCACTGCTCGGACGCGAGCGCCGCAGCGGTCTCGGCCGACGGATGCCCGGAAACACCGCACGCGGCACGCGGTTCAGTTGGGATCGTGGATGGCATGGTTCGATTCTGTGTACCGACAACACGAGCGTGGCCTCGGAATTCGTTCCAGACCCACCAGAACCGGCCGCTCACCACGCCGCCGCTTCACGCTCACAGTACGGGACATCAGCCCGGCCGTCCCCACCCTCCGCCCCTCAGATATCTTCTTGATTCACAGAGCCCGAACCAAGTCCTGATAATCTCCGAGCGGGCTTTCTCGGACCGGTCCGGAGTCACCGGCGAAACCCTTTGCGGTTCTCTCGGTAAGCCCAGCCTTTCACACCGACCCAACCGCTCAGTTTCACGGTGTTTCTCGTTCACGGATTGCTAGCATCTTGTTCAGTTCCGTGTTAGACTGATGATCTCGGAAGAGTCCTGTACGGATGCGTTCAATTTTCGAAGTGTCGTCAGTGAGGTTTTTTTAGGGAGTGTTTCATATGAAGACCGGTCTTTCTCTGTTCGCGCTCGCGCTCGCCGCGGGCTCCACCTCGGCGTTCGCTCAGACCGTGGAGGGCATCAACAGCTTCTCCAAGGCTGAGAAGATCGCCCCCATCTCCGTCAACGGCGTCCCCTTCAAGGGCGGCTTCAGCGACCGCGCCGTGGTCGTCACCGCGTACCAGAACGACGGCAACTTCGCCGACGGCTCCGACAACCCCGGCGCTGGCTTCTTCAGCACCAGCTCGGTGCCCAACTGGCACCAGATGGACGATCTGGGCTTCGCTCAGGTGCCCGCTGACGCAGCTCGCGCTGGCGACCCGCCCCTCGGGCAGAACGCTGGCCAGCTCGGCGGCAACTACCTCACCGACCAGTTCGGCGTCGGCTTCGTGTGGGCTGGCGGCGCCAACCCCGCCCCCGCGCGCCTCCTCCTCACGGTCGAGCTCTGGAACCAGGACATCTTCAACACGAACGACACCCCGGTAAATCGTTACGCCGACACCGTCGACCCGCTCGGGCCGAACATCATTGGTGTCTTCGGTGTCGTGTTTGACATCGGCGCTCGCACCGGCAACGGCGCGTTCACCTCGGTCCTCTTCGGCGTCACCGACGCCAGCAGCAACCCTGTCCACTACCTCCTCCCCAGCGCCACCTTCGGCATGAGCTACCGCATGCGGGTCGAGACCGCCCCGGGCTCCAACACCTTCGTCACCGCTCCCAACGGCACCTACACCGGCGCGTTCGTCAACGCCCCGGACACTGTTGACCCCCTCAACGTCGGACCGGCCGTCGGCGGTTCGTCCGGCATCAACATGCGCGACATCAACGGAGACCTGAACTTTACCCAGCCCCCTGGTGTTAACGAGTATCGCACCTTCGCCCAGCCCACCCAGGCCAACCTCGTCTTCGTCGTCACCGGCAGCTGCGCCAGCGACTTCGACGGCGACGGCTTCCCCACCGGCGATGACTTCGACGCTTACGTCACCGCCTTCGAAGCTGGCGACATCTCGTCGGACTTCGACGGCGACGGCTTCGTCACCGGCGACGACTTCGATAAGTTCGTCGTTGCCTTCGAGAAGGGCTGCTAAGCTCAACGCAGAACCCGCCCTCGGCTGCGTTCTCGCCGCGGAAAAGTTCCGTGTCTCTTGATCCAGTTCCAATCGCAGCCCCGGTCGAAAGACCGGGGTTGTTTTTTTCTGTTCGCTGCCTTTTTCTCGAGACCGCAGGCCGGGCCGCAACCCAACTCTGTCACCTCGAAATCAGCGACCCAAAAAAACAAACGCCCCCGTCAGAACAACGAGGGCGAATGCGGCTAAGAGGAGTCGAACCTCCACGGGTGTTACCCCACTAGAACCTGAATCTAGCGCGTCTGCCAATTCCGCCATAGCCGCAGATCGATCAGAACCTCAACCCAAACTTAAATCTCAGCGGCCAGTTTAGGACGCTCCACCTCAAAGGACAAACCGACGGCCTCCAACTCAAACGCCTCACCGCCCCGGCGTCACAAACCACAGCAGCCGATAGTTCCCTCGCTCCATCACCACGTCGATCCCCGTCCATTCCCCGCTCGCCACCAAACTCTGCGCCATCTTCCCCGTCACCTCCAGCCGCTGAACCCCGCCGCCGATCCCTCGCAAAAACAACCCCGGCGTGTACTCGCCCATCGGCATCAGGTTGAACAGCCGCAGCACCTCCGCCTCACGAGCCTTCACCGCCGTGAACGCCTCCGACGGGCTTAGCCCACGCTCAAAGTACTCCGCCTTGGTCCGCTCGCTCAGCACTTCTCTCACGAACAGCTCGCTGTCATCCTTGCTGACCGTGTTGGCGATGTGCACCATCACGTGCCGGGCCGTACGCGCCAGCAGGACCTTGCTCCCCTTGGCGGTCCCGTCAGGCCGCGTGATCTCCAGCTCGTCGTCGCCCAACTTTCTCGGCTCTCCCTCAGCCCCGCGCGGCGGAGACAC
>ENA-ORBV01001877-ORBV01001877.1-microbial-mat-metagenome-genome-assembly--contig:-NODE-1877-length-45535-cov-8.481455_pt1 | contig 45535 bp, 35 predicted proteins | sample MGYA00237777_ERZ505514 | MGnify/ENA primary metagenome ERZ505514 (study PRJEB26160, sample SAMN06269048) | microbial mat metagenome | isolation source: Oligotrophic lake microbial mat | place... | reverse complement strand
GTCCGTTCGTCCAGGAGTGGCCACACGGAATGGAATTTCTGAGTCAACTCCGTAAGTCTGCCCATGCTAAGCAGCATGGCAGGATCACCGACAAGTTGCTACCTTAATTTATTTACGCTGCCTTAGCAAAGTTCGCCGCTTCGCCCATCCAACCCCAAGGAGGTCACCCAAAAGGTGAAGAACAGAAAACAGAATAGCGCTGGAAAAGCCGCGAAACAAGGGGCCGGGGCGAAGCACGATACAACTTGCGATACAACTTGCGCTTGAAACCGGCTTCGAGCGGGTGTATGATGCAACGACTCGACCTCTATGCTCGATATCTCTTCGCACGACATTGTATTGGTTGGCGGCGGCGGAGCCGGCTTACGCGCGGCCATCGCCATTTCCGAATCGAATCCGAAACTGAGCGTGGCTGTTGTATCGAAGGTTTATCCGATGCGCAGTCATACGGTTGCCGCTGAAGGCGGCGCCGCGGGCGTTCATTCGGAGGACGACAGCCTTGACGAACACGCCTACGACACCATCTCCGGGGGCGATTGGCTGTGCGATCAGGACGCTGTCGAAGCCTTCGTCAAGGAGGCTCCGCTGGAGTTGATGCGGCTGGAACATTGGGGATGTCCCTGGAGCCGCGAGCCGGATGGACGGGTCGCCGTCCGGCCATTCGGCGGAATGAAGAAAACCCGCACGTGGTACGCCGCCGATAAGACCGGGTTCCACATGCTGCACACGCTGTTTCAGACCTCGCTCAAGTACGACGCCGTAGTCCGGTACGACGAATTCTTCGCCACCCGGCTGCTGACGGAGGACGGGCGCGTTCAAGGCGTGGTGGCATTGGAACTGACAACCGGAAAGGTTCAGGCGATTACCGCGAAGGCCGTCATCTTATGCACCGGAGGCTGCGGCCGGATCTTCCGGTTCACTACGAATGCCTCGATCAAGACCGGCGATGGGATGGCGCTGGCCTACCGCGTAGGCGCCCCGTTGAAAGACATGGAATTCGTTCAGTATCATCCGACCGGCCTGCCGTTTACGGGGATTCTGATCACCGAGGCGGCACGCGCCGAAGGCGGATATCTTCTGAACAAAGATGGCTACCGGTATCTGCAGGACTACAACCTGGGGACGCCGGAAGCGAAGCCGGTGTTGCGCACCATGGAACTGGGCCCGCGGGATCGCCTGTCGCAAGCCTTCGTTCAGGAACAGGCGAAGGGGCGCACGGTGCAAGGACCCTACGGCCCGGTAGTGAATCTCGACCTTCGCCATTTGGGAGAGAAGACGATCCACACGAAACTCCCCTTTGTCCGCGAACTGTGCCTTAAATACGAGAATATCGATCCCGTGACGCACTTGATTCCGGTCCGCCCGGTGATTCACTACATGATGGGCGGTGTTTCCACGGACATAAATGGGGCTACGCCGTTGCCGGGATTATACGCCGCCGGTGAAGTGGCATGCGTCAGCATTAACGGCGCCAACCGGCTGGGTTCGAATTCTCTTCCGGAGTTACTCGTATTTGGAGCCAGAGCCGGGCGCGCGGCGGCGGCTTACGCGGTGGAGCAGAAAGCCCCTGGGCGCGGACTGCTGGCCCAAGCGCTGGACGAAGAGGCGCGGCTGCAAGTGCAGTTCCTGAGGAAGACCGGGGGCCGGGAGCCGATCGCCGGTCTTCGCGAAGAGATGCAGAAGATTATGGAGCAATCGGCCGGTATCTATCGCACGGGCGAATCACTGGCCGGTGCGGCCGGAAAGCTCCACGAACTCCAGGAGCGTTTTCGCGACATTCGGCTGGACGACCGGGGACACCTGTTCAACACCGAGCTGATTTCCGCACTGGAGTTGTCCTGCATGCTGGAGGTGGCCGAAACCATGGCGGAATGCGCGATGCAGCGCACGGAATCGCGCGGAGCCCACCAGCGCACGGACTATCCCGCGCGCGACGATGAGAAGTTTCTGGCGCACTCAATGGTGTACCGCGACGCGAACGGACGGCCGCGGGTGGAATACGCACCTGTGACAATTACCCGCTGGCCGCCAGCCGAGCGGGTCTATGGCAAGTGAACCGGGGAAGGTGAATTGGAATGCCGAACAGGATTACTCTCGAAGTCACGCGATACGATCCGGCGCATGACGAGAAACCTCGTCTTGACTCCTTTGAGGTCCCGCTGCGAAAGGAGTGGGTGGTGCTCGATGCGCTGAATTACATCAAAGACCATCTTGACGGATCGTTGACGTTTCGCTGGTCCTGCCGAATGGGAGTCTGCGGGAGTTGCGGAATGACTGTGAACGGCGTTCCCAAGCTGACCTGCGCCACGTTTCTTACCGACTACGCGCCGGGCCCCGTGCGCGTGGAGCCCATGAAAAACTTTCCCGTCCTCCGGGATCTGGTCGTCGATACATCGGATTTTCTGGTGAAGCTGGAGAAGTCAAAACCGTGGATCATCCGGAAGGTGGAGAAACCTCTCGACGAGGAATACTTTCAAACGCCGGAGCAATTGGAGGCGTATAAGCAGTACAGCATGTGCATCAATTGCATGCTTTGTTACGCAGCCTGTCCCGTTTACGGATTGGACCCGCTATTTAGCGGACCCGCCGCGATCGCTCTGGCACAGCGGTACAACATGGACTCCCGGGACGAGGGGGCCAGTGAGCGCCTGGACATTCTCTCCCATCACGATGGAATTTGGGGATGCACATTCGTCGGCGAGTGTACGGAAGTTTGTCCTAAGAATGTAGACCCGGCCGGCGCCATTCAGCAATACAAGTTAACGGCCAGCATGGAATGGGTTAAGGCTTTGGTGCTGCCGCGAGGATCGGAGTAGCCGATGATTAATCCCACCGAGTATTTGCCCAAGTCGTACCACCCGCGCGTCTCGACTTACTGGTGGTTGAAGCGTTGGGTCTATTTGAAATTCATCCTGCGGGAAGCGAGCAGCGTCTTCGTTGCCTGGACGGTGGTAATGACGCTTCTCCAAGTACGGGCGTTGACGCGCGGGCCGGCGGAGTACGCGGACTTTCAGAACTGGCTGCGGAGTCCTCTGGTGCTGGCGCTGAACACGGTCAGCCTATTCTTTGTCTTCTTCCACGCGGTGACCTGGTTTAATCTGTCCGCCAAAGCGATGGTAATCCGAGTAGGTGGAAAGCGTCTGCCGAACCTGGCCATCACGGGGCCGAATTACGCCGCCTGGGCGTTCGTGTCCGCCGCTATAGCTTGGATCCTGCTGCGAGGGTAAATGAGCAAACGATCAAACGAACCATTTCTGTGGCTGCTGTTCAGCGGCGGCGGCGTAGTTTCCGCGCTGCTGATGCCGATCCACCTGCTGCTATTTGCGCTGGCGTTTCCATTGGGATGGCTGGACGGACCGGGTTACGACAAGTTACTCGCGCTGCTCCGGCATCCGGTCACTCGAATCTATTTACTGGTCCTATGCTCGCTTCCGTTATTCCACTGGGCGCACAGGTTCCGGTTTACGCTTTACGACGGATTGCAGATCAAGCACCTGGGCGAGTTGATCAACATTTTCTGTTATGGCGGAGCGACTCTAGGGACTGCCGTGGCAGCTTACTTATTGTGGAATGTTTGAGAAAGGATAGACCATGCCAAAGTACGTGATCGAACGTCAGATGCCAGGCGCGGGCTCATTATCGCGGGAGGAACTCGCCGCCATCGCCGATAAGTCCTGCCGTGCATTAGAAGAGATCGGGCCGCACATCCAATGGGTGGAAAGCTTTGTCACGGCGGATAAGATTTACAGCATTTATATTGCGCGCGATGAGCGATTGATACGCGAGCACGCGTATCTGAGCGGTATTCCGGCGGATACGATCTGCGAGGTTAAAGCGGTTGTCGATCCTTCCACCGCTCGCGAGTTGCGGTGGGCCATTGAGCATGATGTGGCGAAAGAGTCGGGGATTTATTGAGGGCGGGTGGCGGGGGGACGAGGTACAACCTGAGCGCATGGCCGGGCGCTCGGCGCCGGGAGTAGTATGTCCGCGGGAGCAGTGGCCGAGGATAAAATCCTCCGTGTATATACCGGGTTCCAGACCGGCGGCGAGTAAATCTACTGGACCTCAGCCCGGGACGCCAAGAGCGTTAGCGATCCGAGGCGACGCAGGATAACTTTCCTTCTAGCCGCCGTTGACCTTAGAATGGCGATAAGGACAAAGAGAGGCGAATAGATGCCAATACCAATCCATCCCGATCTGGAAGCGAAGGTCCTGGGTCGCGCGGAAGCCGCCGGCGTAAATGTCGAAACCTATTTTGAGAGAATCGCGCTCGACGATCAAACCGCCGCCGAGGAACTTGAAGGGCACGTCCTCGAAGGGCTGAATTCGGGTGACCCCATCGTCATCAGACTTGGCTATTGGGAAGAAAAGCATCGCCGTCTGGATGTACGCCTCAATGCGTCCGGAACGCGGTGAGCCGTTACGAAGTCCGCCCGAGAGCGGACCATGATCTGCCCACTACTACGGGACCCACGCCAGTCACGGTCTCGGACATCGTTGTCTCATCGCCGCCCACGACACCTTCGCCCACTTAGCATTCCAGCCGGGAATGGGCTGGCGCTTTAAGCCAAAACGGTTTGGACTAGAATCTATCCGCGTTTTTCCGGTCACTGGATTCGAGCGGATTCTGATCGTTTATTGTCCCATTTCCAATGCTGTGGAGATTCTCCGCCCAATCCACAGTTCACGGAACATCCAAGCTTACTTCCGCCGTGAGAAGCCGAATTAAACTTGGCCGCCGCCGAACAATAATTCAGCACTCTTCATCCACTTCACGACTGGTCCGTGCGACATTTTGATCGGCCCAAGACGCCATTCAAGCTAAACGCCGGTGACTGGCGGCGGCACCCTGACGGTCGCGGCTCGGTAACTGCTGCGCTATCTATACTACTCCGGGACCGGGTCAACGCGGACGGCAACTTCGACTAACTGCGCGCCGCCGCCGAGGGTTACGCCTTTGACGGGCGTGACGTCGCCGTAGTCGCGGCCCCAGGCGAGAGTGACGTGGCCGTCGGAAGGGATGACATCGTTGGTCGGATCGAAATGCAGCCAACCGGCGTCGGGCACGAAGACGGCGACCCAGGCGTGGGAGGCCTCGGCGCCTTGGAACTTGGCGCCGCTGCGGAGATAGCCGCTTACGTAGCGCGCCCCTAATCGCAGGGAGCGGAGCCCGCCGATCATGATGTGCGCAAAGTCCTGGCAAACGCCGCGGCGGTTCTTCAAGACTTCGGCCAGCGGCATGTCAATGGAGGTGGATTTCGGTTTGTAATCGAACTCCTCGTGGATACGATGCGAGAGGTCTTCCAAGGCTTCGACGAGCGGGCGGCCGGCGGGGAAGGAGGTGGCGGCGAACGCGGCGAGTTCCGGGCTGGCGGCGACGAAGGGCGAGTCGTAAATGTACTCGGAGGCTTCAAGCGCCGGATCGTCCACGCCAGCGGCAAGAACCTCGCGGGCCTCTTCCCACTGCAGCGTGGGCAGCACGCCGACGCGCGCAGGTTCGACCTCAACGACACTGGCGGCGGTGACGGTAAAACGGTCATGCGGCTCGAAGATAGAAAACGTGGTGACTTCATTCCCGAACCAGTCTTTGCGGGTGCGCCATAGAGCCGGTTCAGGCTCCACTTTGATATTCACTTCGCGGACGCGCTGACGGCCGAATTCGCGCGGGGTGAGGCGGAGTTCATTGATGCTTTGCGCCACAGGCTCTTCGTAGATATGCCGGGTGGTGTGGGTCGCGCGGTAGAGCATGACGGGTTAATCCGATGAGCGCAGACGCGCGGTTTGCAGGTGGCTGAGGTATTGAGCGGTCAGGGCTTCGGACAAGTCGAAGAGGTCCGTTTTCAGGTGCGCGAGGATGTCGCCGAGAGGGCCGAGACCGCCGTCCTTTTCACGGCGCGTCAAGACGTCGACATCGGCCAGCCGGACGGTCGTGAGGACCTTCAGCGCCAGCCGTTGTTCCACCGAGTGGCGGCCGGCTTCGGCGTGTTCGGGAAGCGCGTCGACGTGATCGCGCAGCGCGGCCAACTGCATGCCGACGGAGCGCGGATTGGTTTCGTCGCAGAGAAGGAGATCGAGCACGAGATCGGCGCGCAACATGGTTAGATGGCGCGAGCGGTAGGTGATGGAACTGTCGGCGATGTGGAGCAGCAACTGCAGGTAGCCTTCATCGCCGGCCGGTTCTTCGACGATGCCGGCGTGGAGCAACTCGCTCATTTGCAGAGCGCGCTCCAGGCGGCGGCCGATATCGAGAAAGCGAAAGCCGTGGCCACGCGTCATGTTCTCCATGACGAGGCCGTTAAAGGCGGCGAGCGTAACCACGACACCATCGAGCAGCGTGATCTGCACCGTTAATCGCTGGTCCGGATTGGCGGGCGGCGTACGCGAGAGGTCGGATTCCAACTGTTGGAGAACGCGCCACGTATCCGAGGAGAGACGCTCCTTCAAGTTCCAGGCCGAGCGGCGCATCTGCTTCAAGCTCCAGCCGAGGCCGGAGGTGCGCAAGGGGTCGTAGATGAGATCCGACAAGAGCTTTTGCAGATGGTAGCGCTGCTGGCCGAGAGGCAACTCGGGGGCGGTTTCCGGCAGGTAGCGGAGTGCGGCGAGAAGGCGCACGACGGATTCGAGCGAAGCGGCGCGACCGAAGTCTTCTTCGCCGGAGAGCGCGGGAAGAATGGAGCGGACGAGGCGGACGCCGCTATCGACACGCTCCGCGTAGCGGCCGAGCCAGAAGAGATTATCGGCGACGCGGCTGGGGAGGCTGGTACGGACCGCGCGGATAATGGCGGCGGAACGCGCGGCGATAGGTGTTTCATCATCGCCTTCAAAGACCCAGGTATCTTTGCTGCCAGCGCCCAATTGCATGGACACGACGGGCGACGTTTCACCGGCGACACGAGTGAGGCCGCCCGGCATGACCGCATATTCCTGCCCATCGCGGGCGGCGAAAACGCGGAGGCCGGCGTGGCGGGCTTCCAGACCTTTTTCAGTGCGAACGGGAACGGTGGAGAGGGCCACCATTTCCTGGGCGACGAAGAGTTCGGGCTGCGCTTCGATGCGCTGGACGAGGCGGGCGCGGGCGGCGGCATCCAGCAGCGCGGGGAATTCCAGGTGCAGACCGTATTTGCGGAAGGCCGGCTTGATGACCAGATCGTCGAGATGTTCCATCACGAAGCGGCGCGGCTCGTTCTGGCCGCACCACCAGGTGGCGACGGAGGGCAACAGCAGTTTTTCGCCGAGAAGGTGACGGCACAGACCGGGGAGAAAGGGCATAAAGCCGGGCGTTTCCAGGATGCCGCTGCCGATGGCGTTATCGACGGCGACGGTTCCGTTGCGGACGGCCTGCATGAGACCGGGGACGCCCAGGAGCGAGTCGCCGCGGAGTTCGAGGGGGTCACAGAAGCCGTCGTCCAGGCGGCGGTGAATGACATCGACGGGTTGAAGGCCGGCGAGGGTCTTCAGGAAGACACGGCTGTCGCGGACCGTCAGATCCGCGCCTTCGACGAGCGGGAAGCCCCAGTGGCCAGCGAGGAAGGAATGTTCAAAATACGTCTCATTGTGGGGGCCGGGGGTAAGCAGGACGACGCGCGGGGACTCGCGGCGGCTGGGGGCCATGGCGAGAAGTGCGTTGCGTTTGGTGTCGAAAAACCGGGTGAGCGGGCGGACGTGGCACTGATTGAAAACGCTGGCCAGAATACGGGCGCTGACCAGGCGATTTTCGAGGGCGTAGCCGATGCCGGAGGGGGCTTGGGAGCGATCGCTTAACGCCCACCAACTTCCATCTGGGGAGCGGGCGAGATCGACGGCGTAGGTTTGCAGGGGAGCGCCGCCGACTGGAGAAACGCCGTAACAACTGCGTTGAAAATGGGGATTGGCGTAGACGAGGGCGGCGGGGAGGAGACGTTCCCTGACCAGGCGCTGCTCGCCATAGAGGTCGTGCAGCATGGCGTTGAGCAGAGTAGCGCGTTGGCGCACGGCGCGGTCAATCCAGGCCCACTCTTCGGTGGCGATGACCAGCGGAATGGGGTCCATGGGCCACGGGCGTTCCTTGCCGGCGGGATCGCCGCCGACGTTGTAGGTAACGCCGTTGGCCTGAATTAACTGCTGGCCGATGTGCCAACTGCGAGTGAATTGGCGGAAGCCCATGCGGCCAAGGGCGGTGGCGAGGCCACGCCAGTGGCGGCGCGGGATGCCGGAGGGTTGCAGCGCTTCGTCCCAATGTCCTGGTACGGAGGAATAGCGGAATTCTTCCCACTTCGATTGCTTCGGCGCCGTTTTAGAGGGGTTCAACGGGGTGCTCCAGGGGCCGGTTTGGGGGGCGTGTATTGAGTGGGGAAAGCGGCAGGCCGGCGAAGATCGAGCGTTGCCGGAAACTCCGGATTTTCCTCGGCTGGCGGAACCGGCATCGGTCCCGGTGTGTGCCCAAAGGGAAGGAAACGGGCCATGCGGCGGGCCTCCGCCTCGTTTGAATTCACCGCGAAGGTATCGTAGGTACGGCCGCCGGGATGACCGGCGTAGTAAGTGCAGCCGCCGACGGAACGACCGGCCGCGAGATCGAACAGATCGAAGACGAGCGGGGTGTGAACGGGGATGGTGGGATGCAGGCAGCGCGGGGGCTGCCAGGCGCGGAAGCGAACGCCGCAGACGTACTCGCCTTGCACGCCGGTGGGCTGAAGCGGAAGGCGGCGGCCGTTGCAGGTGACGACATTGCCTTCCCCCGTTAAGCCGCGGACGCGGACCTGCATCCGTTCCACGGAAGAGTCAACAAAACGCGCGGTGCCGACGGCGCCTTGTTCCTCGCCCAGGACGTACCAGGGTTCGATGGCTTGGCGGAGTTCGATTTCGACGCCATCGTAGACCACGCGGCCGTAGACGGGAAAGCGGAATTCAATATGCGGGCCGAACCACGCGGTTTCCATGGGATAACCTGCACGTTGCAGGGTGCCGGTGACGGCTTGAAAGTCGCGCTCGACGTAGTACGGCAGCAGAAAGCGATCGTGCAGGCGTGTGCCCCAGCGAATCGGTTGAGCGGTGAAGGGCTCACGCCAGAACAAGGCGACAAGCGCGCGGACGAGCAGTTGCTGGGCGAGGCTCATGCGCGCGTGAGGCGGCATTTCGAAGGCGCGGAGTTCGAGCAGGCCGAGGCGGCCGGTGGCGCCGTCCGGCGAGTAAAGCTTGTCGATGCAGAACTCGGCGCGATGGGTGTTGCCGGTGACGTCGACGAGGAGATGGCGGAAGATACGATCGACGAGCCAGGGCGGGCAAGGCTCGTCCGTATCAATGAGGCCGAAGGCGATTTCGAGTTCGTAAATCGATTCCGGGCGGGTTTCATCGACGCGGGGCGCCTGGCTGGTGGGACCGATAAAAACGCCGGAGAAAAGGTAAGAAAGCGACGGGTGATTGAGCCAGAAGCCGAGGAGACTGCGGAGCAGATCGGGCCGGCGAAGGAAGGGGCTATCGGAGGCGGTGGGGCCGCCCAGAACGAGATGGTTGCCGCCGCCGGTGCCGGTGTGGCGGCCGTCCAGCATGAACTTTTCCGTACCCAGGCGCGTGAGGCGCGCCTGCTCATAAAGTATGTCCGTCTTTTCGACTAACTCACGCCAGTTTCCGGATGGATCCGTATTGACTTCTATGACACCTGGATCCGGCGTTACTTTGATATTGCGGATGCGCGGATCCGATGGCGGCGGGTAACCTTCGAGTAACACCGGCATTTTAAGACGGGCGGCTGTATCTTCGACGGCCGCGACTAACTCGACAAAGACTTCGGGGAGGACGGTGGGAGGTAGGAAGACAAATATTTTGCCGTCACGAGGTTCGACGGCCAGGGCGGTGCGAACTAAAGGGGCACCGGGGACCGGCGAGGGAGCGGCGCCGTCTGGGAAACCGCGCTTGGGAACGGGAAGCGGATCGGTTGGCGCGAGGGGGTCCAGCGGCAACGGCTCTTCCTGCTTTTCCGATTCAGGCTCCCATAACAGGCGGTCCAGAGGCAGGCGGAGGCCGACCGGAGAATCTCCGGCGGTGAGGAAGAGTTGTTGGGCGCGAACTTTCCACGGACCGGTCTGCCACTCGGGACCGCTCTTGCCGCGGCCGCGCCGAAGCGGAAGGACATACCCAACGGGATCGGAAAGGCCACGCGAAAAAATTCGCCGCAGGCGTTGGCGCTCCGCCGGGTCGTCGAGCTTGTTATCGACCGGATCGACATTTATGGGTAAGTCGCGTTCCTTTGTGATGTAAGTCAATGGGTCTTCGAAGGCGGTGACGAGATAGTCCGGACTGACGGCAAGCCGGCTGGCCAGCGTTTCAGCGAATAACTTCGCCTGCGGAACTCCGAAGCCGTAATTCCTATGCGGTTCGCCGACTAACGATTCGTCGTGCCAAACGGGCAGTCCGTCGGCGCGCCAGTAACAGCCGTACGTCCAGCGGGGGAGCTGCTCGCCCGGGTACCATTTTCCTTGTCCGAAGTGCAGCAAACCACCGGGGGCGAACCGATCCCGCAGCCGGACGAGAAGTTCGGAGGCCATCCGCTTTTTATTAACGCCAAAAGCGGCGGTGGTCCATTCTTCGCCATCCATGTCGTCAATGGAAACGAATGTGGGTTCGCCGCCCATGGTGAGGCGCACGTCGCCAGATTGAAGTTCGGCATCAATGGCATCGCCGAGAGTGAGGATGGATTGCCATTGGGCATCGGTAAAAGGTTTGGTGACGCGCGGATCCTCATGAATGCGGGTGACCGACATCTCGTGATGGAACTCCACTTTGCAAGGGGAAACCATGCCAGTGACAGGCGCGGCGGTTTGGGGGTCCGGGGTGGCGGCGAGGGGGATGTGGCCTTCGCCGGCGAAGAGGCCGGAGGTGGGGTCGAGTCCAATCCAACCGGCGCCGGGCAGATAGACTTCGGCCCAGGCGTGAAGATCGGTGAAGTCTTCGGCGGCGCCGGAGGGGCCGTCGAGCGACTTCAAGTCCGGCTTTAACTGGATGAGGTAGCCCGAAACGAAGCGCGCCGCCAGTCCCAAATGGCGCAGGATCTGGACGAGCAGCCAGGAGGTGTCGCGGCAGGAACCGCTGCGCGTCTTTAGAGTCTCCTCCGGCGTCTGGACGCCGGGCTCCATGCGGATTAGATAACCGATTTCGGACTGCAGGCGGAAGTTCAGTTCAACCAGGAAATCGACGGATCGCTTCGGCTCCCGCGAGATGCCGGCGAGGTAGTTGTTAAGTTCGGTTCCCAATGGAAGTGTTTCCAGGAAGGGCCGCAACTCGCGTAATTCCAAAGGCTCATAGGCGAAGGGGAACCGCTCAGCGTAAGGCTCCAGGAAGAAGTCGAAGGGATTGATGACGGACATCTCCGCGACCAGATCGATTTCGAGCGAGAAGGCCCGAGTCGGCTCCGGGAAAACGAAGCGCGCGAGATAGTTGCTCTGCGGGTCCTGCTGCCAGTTGACGAACTGTTTGGCGGGCTGCACCTTCAGGGAATAGCTGACGATGGATGTGCGGCAGTGGGGCGCGGGGCGAAGGCGGACGGTCTGCGGCCCGAGCGTGGCGAGCCGGTCGTACCGATAAACAGTTTTATGATGAAGCGCAACGCGAGTCCCCATTAGTCTCCGCCCACGGATTGGGTCTGAGTGGGTGACTCCGTTTGGGAGCGAAGGGCGAAGAAATCCCGCTGCAACCCGGCGCCAACGGCGTTAAGGCGGAGTTGGAGGCTATCGAGAAACTCGTGCAATCCTAAGCGAATCATCTGGTCCACATCCATTTCATCAAGTTCCCGCCGCAGTTCGCCGAGCAGGCGGACGGAACCGCAGACGGCGCCTTGGCGAATGACGTCCAACGAGTCCGCGGCGCGCGCGACGGAGTGGCGAATGGAGCGCGGAAAATCGGGGTCGAGAACGAGGAAATTGACTACCTCGCGGGGAGATATTTTGCCGCAACATTGGCGATACATTTCGAACGCGCTCGCCGATTTCAGCACGGCCGACCATAGCAGATCGTCATAGGGCGTACCGACGCCGGAGGCTGAGGGCAGCAGCATGAAATACTTCACGTCGAGCAGGCGGGATGTCTTGTCGGCGCGCTCCATCTGGCGGCCGAGGCGGACGAAGTGCCACGCTTCGTTGTGACTCATGGTGGCGTCGGTGATGCCTTGAAACATGTGCCCAGCTAGGCGCAGATCGCGGAAGACTTCGGGCGAGAGTTCTTCGGCGGGTTTCGCGTACTGCTGCAGAACGCGCAGATAAATGCCGTTGACATGCTCCCAGGTTTCCGACGAGATGGTCTCGCGAACCGAACGCGCGTTTTCGCGGGCGGCGAGCAGGCATGAAGTGATGGAATTCGAGTAGTCACGGTCCTGCGCGAGAAACGTGACGACCGATTCCTGCGTCGCCTCGCCATAGCGTTTGCGGAAAACCGCGGACTCACCGCAGGTATCGATGACGGGCTGCCACTGGTTGCCATCAAGGGGCAGATCCAGTTGCAGATGGAGATTGACTTCCAGTAGCCGGGCGACGTTTTCAGCACGCTCCATGTAGCGCGCCATCCAATAGAGCGAGTCGGCCACGCGGCTGAGAAGCGGCAGTGACTCAGTGACCATTGACGCCTCCGGCGAGGACCCAAGTGTCCTTGCTGCCGCCACCCTGCGAGGAATTCACAACCAGCGATCCTTTGCGCAACGCGACACGCGTCAGCCCTCCCGGCAGCACTCGAATGTTTTTCCCGTAGAGGACATAAGGGCGAAGATCGACATGCCGGCCCTCCAAGCGGTCGCCGATCAATGTTGGCACGCGGGAGAGCGCCAGCGTCGGCTGGGCGATGTAATTGCGGGGGTTGTCATTGATGCGATCGGCAAAATCGGCCTGCTCCGCTTTGGTGGAATGCGGACCGATCAACATGCCGTACCCGCCGGATTCGTTGGCCGCTTTGACGACCAGTTTGTCGAGGTTTTGCAAGACGTGCTGGCGGTCTGCGTCCCGCCAGCAGAGGTAGGTGAGGACGTTAGGGATAATGGCGTCCTCCCCCTCGTAGTAGCGGATCATGTCGGGGACGTAGGCGTAGACCACTTTGTCGTCGGCGACTCCATTTCCAGGGGCGTTAGCGAGGGTGACGTTGCCGCGGCGATAGGCGTCGACGATGCCGCTGACACCGAGCAGCGAGTCCGCGCGAAAGACATCGGGATCCAGAAAGTCGTCGTCAATCCGGCGGTAGATCACATCGACGCGGCATGGGCCTTTGGTCGTCTGCATCCAAACGATGCCGTCTTCGACGATGAGATCGCTGCCCTGAACCAGCGGGATACCCATCTTCTGGGCGAGGAAGGTGTGTTCGAAGTAAGCCGAATTGTACATCCCCGGCGTTAAGAGGACGACGACGGGCTCTTCACCGCAATGGGCGGGCGCGACCGATTCGAGCGTGTCGAGGAGATTGCCGGGATAGTCGTCAACGGGACGGATACGGAGACCTTCGAACACTTCCGGGAAGGTACGCTTCATGAGGTCACGGTTTTCGAGGACATAGGAAACGCCGGACGGGACGCGGAGGTTGTCCTCCAGAACGTAGAGTTCGCCGTCGCCGTGGCGAATCAAGTCGGTCCCAGTGATGTGGCACCAGACGCCGCCGGGCGGATTGATGCCGTGGACCTGCGGACGATAGGAGGCGGCGGAGCGAATGACCTCTTCCGGGATGACCTTGTCCTTAAGGATTCTCTGGTCGTGGTAGATGTCGTCAATGAATGCGTTGAGCGCGCGGATACGTTGCTTCAGGGCGCGCTCCATGCGGTCCCATTCGGCGGCGGGAACGATGCGGGGGATCAGATCGAAAGGGAAAATCCGCTCGGCGCCGCCGGCTTCGCCGTAGACGTTAAATGTGATGCCCATTTGGAGAAGCATGCGCTCCGCGGCGCGCTGGCTCCGTTGGAGGTGGCCTTCTTCAAGCGACTGCAACGTCTCCAGAAGCAGCCTTGCTTCGGGGCGGACGGTGCCGTCGGCGAGAAACATCTCGTCGTGAAACGATTCGGTTTGATAGGCTTCGAATAGCAACTTAAACCCCGCTCCAACCGCGATTCATGGCGGTAAGCTCATGTGAAACCGGTCTATCGGGGACCATGCTTTTTCTAACACTACTAGACGGCGCCGGGCGGTGTCCAATCGAATAATCTTATGACCGGCTTTGGATTTGGCGGATCAGCGGACGGCGACGGAGACGGAGTTCGCGGCCTGGCCGTCGATGGTGAGGGCTATTTCCACTTCGCCGCCGCCGCGCAGCCTGCCCGGCAGTTCAATGTTGACTTGATCGAGCCCGGGGAAACTTGGCTGCGGTCCGGCAAAGAGAACGGGCGAGTTCACACCGCCGATAGTGGCGGAAATACGCTGCAGACGCCGCAGGCCGGTGCCGTAGAGGGTGAGATAGACTGGCGCATTTTCGGAGAGTTCGATGGGCGTCGCTATGCAGCCGGCGGCCGAGCAGTTAAAGACGGCGACGTTCGTTTGGGTTCCGTTTTGGAGGCGGATGGCGGTGGCAGCGGCGATGCGCCCATTCATGCTGAACAGAGCCGGAGCGGTGGTTTGAATTTGGGCAGCCGCGGTTTTCAGCGTTACGCTGGATTGAACGAGATCGAGGCTGGCCAGACCGTTGGCGGCCATTGACGGAACGAGAAAGTTGATCTGAGCGGGCGAGATATACAGGATCTGAGCGAGGCGTTCAGCGCCGGTGCTGTCGGTGATTCGAAGGCTTACCCCGGCCGGGACGGCGCCGTAGAGGGACGCCAGAGAATCCGGCGCAATCGCGTTCGTGGCGGCAGCCGCGGATTGGACTTTAAAATCGGCTAGAACGCCATAGTAGCGAGCCATCCAATACGGCAGAATGTAGTCGATTCCGGCGCTGCCAATTGTGCCGGCGGCGCCGCCGAAGAGTTGAAACGGGCTACGCTGCCAAAGGAAATCGGTGGGCGTGCGGTGATCGACGGGGATGGGCTGGCAGGCTTGGTCACCGCACACGGGGATCTTGCCGCGCAGGTCGACGAAATGGTCGCGGCGCGGGCGTTTGAGCCAGAGTTCCAATAGCGCGAGAGTCTCGGCATCGCGGCTGGCACTGGGGCCGAACAGGGCGCGATCGACCATGTTGAAAAATGCGTTTTGATGGCCGGCAGTGTAGTTGCGCGCGATGCCGTACGCACGCTCGTAAGTGGCGCGAGTGGCGCTGTCTTCCAGGCGGATGAGATGGAAAAACGTAATGTAGATGAGATTGAACTTGAAGTAGGAACTGGTTCCGAGAGAATCGAAGGCGACGGGCGTGGAGACGCTGCCGGCCTGGCGTGCTCGCTGGTCTTCGTAGACTGCGGTGAATTGCGCTGGGTTGACTTGGCGCGCGACTTGCAGGATCGCCAACTGTTCATCGGGCCGCAGGAGGAAGGTTGTGCCGGCGCGGCCATCGGGCATCGGCGCCGACCAATTGTTATCGAGCAGGAACTTCACCATGCGCGTGACGGCGTCGCGGATTGTAAACTGCGTCGCCGGGATCAGATCATAGGCGGCGCCGAGGCCGAAGATCACGCCGCAATATTGATCGCGCGACGTGTTGCCTATCCACGTCCAGCGGGCGGTGGAATTGGTGTAGACGCCATTTGCGGCTTCCTCACTGTGAATGCCGGCGGCGAACGGGGAGCCGATGGCGATGCGGCAGCGGGCAAGCAAGTTCGTTCCGGTGACGTCGATCAGGCCCTTGATGGCATCGACAGCTTTTTGGGCGTTGTTCAGCGCTTCCGTGGAACCGGTGACGCGGTACCGGTACGCCTCCGCGGCGAGGTAATGGCCGGTCCACAGAGCGGAGTCGCCGCAGCGCGTATAGCCCGTTATTTGATCGCTGTTAGCTGAGGCGTAGAAGGGATCGAGCACGGTGCCAAAGGGGAGGTGACGGGCCTGAATATTGGCGGAAATGGCGAGCGCGTCGGCCTCGGCGGCGTGGGCGTGCGCGGCCGCGAGGAGGATCGGGACGGCTAACCAAATCATGCTGAGTCAATGATATCGTGGGCCTATGCGATTCCTTCAGTGGGTGATGTTACTTGTATGTACTTAGCCCGTATTGGCGCAGGTGGAGCAAGGCGTGATGCTCGGCTCCGTTTCCGATCAATCGCGCCCGCGCGTCGCCGGGGCGACGGTGACGATGACGAATCTGGGCGCCAACACCGCGCATGTCACGAAGACCGATGCCACGGGGATCTTTCGTTCCGTTCCGCTGCGCACCGGCGCATATAGTTTGAGCGTGGAGGCTCCGGGGTTCAAGAAACTACTGAGGCGCGGGATCACGCTAAGAATCCAGAATGAGATTTGGCTCGATATGATTCTGGAACTGGGCGCGACGGTGGACCAGATAACAGTGAACGGCGACGCCGGGCTTTTGCAGACAACCGAGGCCTCGCGCGGCCAGGTAATTGAGAACAAGAAAATTGTCGACCTGCCGCTGAATGGGCGCGACTATCTGCAATTGGCGTTGTTGACGGCGGGCACCAATGTGCCTCCGCCGGGCTCGCGCTTTCAGGGCTTCAGCGCGGGTGGCTTCCGGGTGAGCCACAACAACTACCTGCTTGACGGTATGGATAACAACTCCAATCAGCACGCGGCGCAGGGCCGTTCCCCGCAGGTGATCTCGCCATCGGTGGACGCGGTCCACGAGTTCAAGGTCCAGACGACAAACTATTCGGCGGAGTTCGGGCGCAATGTCGGCGGTGTTGTAAACGTCGTTATCAAGTCCGGGTCAAACGAAATCCATGGCGGTGCGTTTGAGTTCGTACGCAATGAGGCAGTCAACGCCCGCAATTTTTTTCAGACGGCGGGGACGAAGATTCCGGTGTTCCGCCGCAATCAGTTCGGCGGCTTCATCGGCGGCCCGATCATTAGGAACAAGACGTTCTTCTTCGTCGATTACGAGGGCGCCAAGGAATACACCGCCGATACCGCCCAATCCACCGTGCCCACGGCCGCTGAGCGGCGCGGCGATTTCTCCAACTCGTTTTTCAATAACCAGCCGACGCAGATATTCGACCCCTCCACTTATAACACCGCCACTCGCGCCCGGCTGCCCTTCCCGAATCGTATGATACCGGCCGATCGCATCGACCCGGTGGCGGCGAAAGTAAGTTCCTTCCCGGTCGAGCCGAATCGAGCGAGCATCATCAACAATTACTTTTCCAATCCACGCTCCAACGGCAATACCCACAAAGGCGATTTGCGGATCGACCACACCTTCAACGCGTCGAACACTGTCTACTTCCGTTACAGCAAGCAGGACTATTTTCTCCAGCCGGAGTCCAACCTTCCCGCCCCGGCCTTCGGCGGCGGCGACCCGGCATTCAATCACAACGAGCCGCAGTCCTTCGTCTTCAGCCACGGTCGCATCCTTTCGCCGAATCTGTTCAACACGCTGAAGGTTTCTTATAACCGGCTGCTGACCAATCGGAGTTCACCGCTTGATCGTAATTTGAACGCCGAGATCGGATTGAAAGGCGCCAACAACGAATTGCCCGGCTTCGCCTCCTTCGGCATCAACGGCTACTCCGGATTCGGCCCGCCCGCCAACAATCCGCAGTTTTCCGATTCCCAGACGCGCCAATTGACTAACGATCAATTGTGGACCCGCGGCAAGCACACTTTGAAGATGGGCGGCAATTTTATGTTCATTCAGTCGCCGCATTCGCAGGCCTTTCAATCGAACGGCACGTTCACCTTCAACGGCAACTTCACGCGCCAGAGTTCCAACAACACTTTTGGAAATTCGTACGCGGACTTCCTGTTGGTCATTCCGTTCAATTCACAACTCTCGAGCGTGGCGCAAGGAAACCAGCGCCGGCGCATTCATGGCGGATACATGCAGGACGACATTAAATGGACCAACCGGCTGACGCTGAATATTGGCTTGCGCTACGAATACGTGGGTCCCTGGTTTGAAAAGTACAATCGCTATTCGAACTTCGATCTGGACGCCAATCGAGCCAGACCTGAATTGCGATTGGCGAAAGACGGCGGCATCGCCGACCGCTCCACGTTGCGGCCGGACTACGCGAACTTCGCGCCCCGTATCGGCTTCGCTTATCGGATGGACAATCGCACGGTGATCCGCTCCGGCTACGGAATTTACTACGGAGGCGTGGATCATATCGGCGACCGCTATCTGCACGCCTCCGCGCCGTTCTTCTATCAGTCGGGCTTCAACACGGATTCCATCACGCCCACCGTTCTGCTGCGCGATGGGTTCCCCGCCGGCGCCACTTCCTCCGGCGTTTCCAACTTGCAAACCATTTCGCAGGACCGGACGAACCGAACGCCATACTCGCAGCAATGGAATTTCACGGTGCAGCGCGAACTGGGCGCGAATCTGGCTTTGGAACTGGGCTACGCCGGTACGAAGGGCAATCGCCTGTTGCAGCGATTCGATTCGAACGCACCAGATCCGGGACCGGGAAATATTAATGCGCGCCGCCCGGTTACGACGCTTGCCGTGCCCGGCCTCAGCTACGTCATTCCGTCGCTGGCGGACACGTTCCGCCGCGAATTCAGCGGCAACTCGAACTACAACGCTATTCAAATCAAAGTAGAGAAACGGATGTCGCAGGGCTTGAGTCTAGTGGCTTCTTACGTCTTCTCAAAGACGATCAGCGATTCCCGCGGCGGGGCGGACGCCGGCGGCACCGCGCCCAACGCCGTGCAGGATTTCAAGAACCTTCGCGCGGAGAAATCGCTGGCCGATGAACACTTCCCGCAGCGTTTTGTGATGAGTTCAAACTACGATTTACCGTGGGGCCGCGGGCGCGCCTTGGGCGCGTCAATGCCGAAATGGGCGGACGCTTTGATAGGCCAGTGGGCGGTTGGCGGAATCCTCACGTTCAACTCCGGGAGGCTCGTAAACATTGGCGTTCAGGGCGATCCCCCGAACGTCGGCACAGCGGCGCCGGCCCGGCCCAATATGGTTCCCGGACAGCAGCCGAACCTTTCATCCGATTCGCGCAGCCTGGCCCGCTGGTTCAACACGGACGCCTTCGTACGGCAACCCGCCTTCACCTTCGGCAATGCCGGACGAAATCTGGTGACGGCGCCGGGCCTTAGGAATCTGGACCTCGCGCTCTACAAGGTTTTCCGCGTGGACGAAGAGCGGTATTTTCAGTTGCGCGGCGAGTTCTTTAACGCCAGCAATACCCCGGCGTTTGGCGCGCCCGCCGGCCAGTTGGGCCTGGCGGCCTTCGGATTGATCAATAGCGCCGCCGATGCCCGAATTGTACAGTTAGCGGCAAAGTTCTATTTTTAAGGTAGAGACTTTGCACGATGAAAATTACCTTTCGACTGTTAGCGGCGGCGATGGGCGCCATGGCGCTACCCGCGCAGAATCCGCTGGCTTTACTCGGTGACCCGTTTAGCGGTACTTTTCAGAACGATCAGTTGAAGATTGAGTTGGCGCTTAAGGGCGCGGAGCATAGCGGCACTATTCAAATTGGCGGGCAGTCGCTGCCGGTGAAGGCGAAGGCGGCGGCGGGCAAGCTCGCCGGCACGTTTGAGAGCGGAGGCCAGACCTACACTTTTCAGGCGACGCGCAGCGGATCGCAAATCACTTTGATCACCGACGGCGTGACTCATGTACTGGAACAAGCCGGGGCGGCGGCGCCACCCGTTGTGGGTGACTGGCAGAGCCCAACCGGGGCCGTTCGCGTGAATGCCGACGGCACGGCCGCCATCAACGGCAGGGCGCATCGCTGGACCATTGAGGGCAATGTCATCACGTTTGCCGGCAACGGCGAATCCATCAAAGTTCCCTATGAAATGGGCGGCAATACGTGGACATGGAAGTTTCCGGAGGGCCAGTTGGTACTGACGCGCATGAGTGCTGGAGACAACGATATTGCCGGCTCCTGGCAGGGTCCGAGCGGCAGCGTACAGATAAATCTGGACGGGACGGCGACAGTAGGTGGAGTGGCCTATCGCTATACGCAGGCTGGCAACCAACTCACACTCGGCGGACCGGATGGCACTTTCGTTGCGATTGTGCAACGGGCAGGCGATACGATGACGTGGCTAGTGAATGGCAAGACGCTTATGTTTCAGCGCGCCGCCGCCATGTGGGCGGTGGGCGGCGGGAGCGGCATACTGCCGGAACTCGTCGGCAAGTGGTGCCAATCCAACGGCGCGTGTTTCACGCTGCTGGCCGACGGCAGTTTTCAATATGCCGCACCGGAGGTTAGTGACGGCGGGACGTGGACGGCCACGCCGGACAGTATTACTACGACGTCGAAGAAGACGGGCACTAAGAACTACCGCGTGGAGAAGCGGAACCATCCGAAAACCGGCGCGCCGATGTTAACGCTCGACGGCGCTGAATTCACGACGGCGTACGAGAAAGGCCCGTGGCGTTAAGTGAGAACGAAATACGCATACCGGCCTGGACGCGGCGCGCTTCCAGTGCGCTCAGGACGCGACCGAAGTTAGGGTTGTTATTCTGCCCGTTGGCCCCGGGCGTGAAACTCACATTCGGAAGATTATAGTTCACATGGTTGAACGCGTTAAAGAACTCGCCGCGCGCTTCCAGCTTGGCGCGTTCGCCGAGAGAGAATGTCTTGAACAGTGAGAGACTGATGTCGGCCAAGCCCGGGCCGCGAGTCTTCGGAAGGGTGCGTGGAGCGTTACCGACGACGAAGTTCGCGGGGTTGCGAAAAGCATCAGTATCGAACCAGCGGACAGGCGTGCGCTCATCGGAGGGCAGCGTGGGATCTCGCAGCACGTCGGGATAGTTGATGCCGGTGAAATTATTGGCGCCGCGGACGGCGAGGGGCAGACCGCTTTGGAATGAACCGATTCCATTCATTTGCCAGCCGCCGAAGACGCCATTGGCCACCGTATTTGAATTCTTCAAAAACGACCGGCCTTTGCCCACCGGGATTTCATAGACGCCGGACATTACCAGACGGCCGGAGACATCGTCCTGATCGATCGCCCGGTCGAGCCGGCGGTTGAAGCGGCCCAGGCGATATTCGCCGGTGCAGCCGTCGCCGGAATTGCCGCCGCCAATGGCGGAGCATTCGGTAATCAGCTTGGCCTTTGTGTAGCTGATAAGCATGGAAAGCCCCTGCGAAAAGCGCTTTTCCGCCGAAATCTGCAGCGAATGGTATGACGAAGCGAGGTTCGTATTGCCCCACGTCGTCACCTGCAAATAGTCGGGGAACGGCCGCAACAGTTGGTTGCGCGCGACGGTGAGGCCGGAAAGAGCGCCGGTGGCGATTTGGCCGAAAAACGGATTCGGTAGTTGGTCTTGCAGCGTCAGTCCGAGCGCAAAATTGCTTGGGTCCAACTGATTCAAGTCGTAGTTGCCGCCGAAGAGTTTCGTCCCCTTGCTGCCCACGTACGCCGCCTGCACGGTCCAGCCGGCGAAGAGCGCGCGCTGAATCGCGAAGTTCCACTGCTGCATATAACCGGTGGGCGAATTGCGGGACTGAAACCGAACGTTCTGCCCGCGGAAAGCGCTGGGGCCGCCAGCGGGTCCGAGCGGTTGCAGAATCGTGCCCGGTCCTTCGGAAAACTTGAAGGCGCGAACAGGGCCGCCGCCGGCCGCGACAAATTGAGTGTCAACGGAAAAGCCCAGCGCGTTCTGATTATCGGGAACAATCGCACCGCTTTCGATGGCCAAATATATCAACCCGTAGCCGCCGCGAATCGCCGTCCTGCCATCGCCGCCGGGGGCCCAGGCGAAGCCGAAGCGAGGGCCGAAGTTATTGGTGTCCCGGTCAATGTAGGTCTTAGGGATCCCGCCCACACCGGCATAGACCAGCGTGCCGGACAGCCTGGTTTCCGGATTGATCAGGTTGGGTTCGAAGTTCGAATGGCGGTTGTGCAATTCGGTCAAACCGAAGCTGGCGTCATAGCGGACGCCGACGTTAAGTGTTAGGCGCGAAGTGATTTTCCAATCGTCCTGGAAGTACAACGCGAGCGGCGTGGCGCGGGACTGGAAGAACGGCCGGTACCCGAGTGCGCCGCTGGAGACCTCGCCGAGTAGAAATGTGGCCAGGCCAACGCCGTTCCCGGCGGGCGAGAGCGGATTGCCGGTCAGCGCCGGTGTGAACGAGAAGTTGCCGGACGGATTCAGGCGGTTGATGAAGCTGAGGCGCCAGTCGCGAATATCGATGCCGGCTTTGAAGCTGTGCTTGCCGCGCGAAATGCTTAACTGGTCAACTATTTGCCCGGTGTTCTGCGCGCGCAGGCCCCCGGAAAAACCGGCGTGGCCGATGGTAAGGAGTCCCGCGATCTGAACGGGCGGGAACGCATCTTGCGGAATGATGGACGGGTAGCCGAGCCTGGCGGGCCAGCCTTGATCGAAGCTGGGATGCTGAAACGGCAGGAATTGGCGCGTGATGCCGAAACGAAGATCGTTGACGATGGTGGGCGTCACCACGTTCGTCCACGCAAGCACGGCGTTATGGTTGTCGCGTTGATCGTTGCGAGCCGCCGGGTCCGCGGCGCCCAGACCCCAACCGGCATTTTCCAGCTTGTTCCATGTGAATGAGTAGCGGAAAAACAGGCTGTCGCGCTCCGTCAAACGGTGATCGATACGCGTGGTGGAAACAGTCTGGTTGGAAGTGGATTTGGCGAGCGAGACGAAATTATTTACGTTGGTCAAGGCATCGGTAGGGCGAGCGTTGGCGGTGGGCATGAAGGGCAGCACCTTCACGGCGAGTGAGTCAAAACGGGCGCGCGGAATGATGTTGCCCGGGAAGATCGAGCGAACGAAACCGCTGCCGCCCGGGTTTGGCGCGGTGGTGGCGGGATCGTAAATCGGGATCAACACGCCGCGCGAATCAAAGGTCTTGCTGAAATCGCCGGCGCGCTGCTCGTCGGTAGCTACGGTGCCGATCTGCGGCGCGCCGGTGGATCGCCACTTCCACTGCTCCCAACCGGCGTAAAAAAACGTCCGGTTCTTGCCGTTGTAGAGTTTCGGAATCCACACTGGGCCGCCAACGGTACCGCCGTATTGGTTGTAGCGAAGGACCTGCTTGATGCGGCCGGTGCGCGGGTCGGGCTGCGTGGAAAAGGCATTGCGGGAATCGAGGGAATCGTTGCGCAGAAACTCATACAGCGAGCCGTGAAATTGATTGCCGCCGGACTTGGTGACGGCGTTGATCACCCCGCCCGCCGTCTGGCCATATTCCGCCTTCAGCGCATTGGTATCGACGCGAAACTCCTGCACCGAGTCGGCCATGGGAACAACGGAAATTTCGTTGTGAACGGCGGCGGTGTTGGAGACGCCATCCAGAAAGAACTGATTGCCGTACGCAGGTCCGCCGTTAATTCGCATCTGCGAGAAGGTCTGATTGTTGACCTCGGCAAAACCGTCAGTGGAATTGGATCGCGGCACGACGCCGGCAACGACCTTCACCAAATTGAAAACGTGGCGGCCGTTGAGCGGAAGATCTTCAATTCGCCGTTGTTCCACCACGGTGCCAAGCGAAGAGTCTTCGGTTTGAATGCGAGGAATCTCGGCGCGAATTTCCACCGAATCGCTGACGCTGCCGAGTTCAAACGTAATGTCGACGCGCAAGCGCTGCGCCACCTCCACGTTGACTCCGGTTCGGGTAACCTGCTTGAAACCGGTGGCCGAAGCGCGAATAGAAAACTGGCCGATGGGGACATTGGGAATCACGTAAGTGCCGGAATCGCTGGAAGTCGAGCGAAACGTGAGGCTGGTGGCCACCGCGGTGGCGGTGACTTCGACGTTGGGAACGGGCGCGCCGGCCGGATCGGTGACAGTTCCGGTTATGGTACCGAGTGCGGTTTGGCCGGCTAATGGCGCGGCAAAACACATGGCAAAGCAAATAGCGGAACGCAACATGGCAAGACGCCCGTGTACGTAGTTTAATATACTGTTGCCCATGAAGACATCTCGCCGCCGCCTTCTGCAATCCGCCGCGCTGACACCCGCCGCCGCGGCCGCTGCAACTCGCACCGCCTCTTCTCCGTCCACGATTTATGCCAGCCTCGGGATTAAGCCCGTCATCAACGGCGTCGGCGTCGTCACAGTTCTGGGCGGATCGCTGATGCCGCCCGAAGTCGTGCAGGCGATGGAAGAGGCCGGCCGCTACTTCATTCCGCTGCCGGAGTTGCAGAAGAAAGTGGGCGCACGGCTCGCTGAACTGTTGCAATCGCCGGCCGCCATGGTTACATGCGGCGCGGCTTCCGCAATCAGCGTTGGGACTGCCGCCTGCCTGTCCCAGGGTGACGCCGCCAAACTTCGTCAACTTCCCGCGCGCGATGGCATTCGCTACGAAGTGATCCAGCAGAAATCCCATCGCTCCGGGTACGAGCACCAAATGGAAATGTGCGGCGCCAAGGTCATCGCCGTCGAATCGCGCGAAGAACTGGAAGCAGCGATCAACGAGCGCACCGGCATGATGTTCTTCCTGAACAAAGGCGAGCCGCTAGGCAAGATTAACGCCGAAGAGTTCATCAAGGTCGGGAAAGCCCGCGGAATTCCAACGATGAACGACGCCGCCTCCGACGCCACGCCCAAAGAGAATCTCTGGAAGTACACGAAGATGGGCTTCGATCTGGTCATCTTCTCCGGCGGGAAAGCGCTGCGCGGACCGCAAGCCAGCGGCCTGCTGCTGGGCCGGAAAGATCTGATCGAGGCCGCTCACCCGGCCATGTCCCCCTTCGGCGGCATCGGCCGCGGAATGAAGGTGGGCAAGGAAGAACTGTGCGGATTGCTCGCGGCGGTCGAACGCTATTTGAAGGTCGATCATCAAGCCGAGTGGCGCGAACTCGAGGCGCGTGTTACGTCGATCCGCGGTGCGCTGAAAAACGCAAAAGGCGTCCGCACCGAACGTGTCGTCCCCGTCATTCAGAACGAAGTTCCTCACGTCGACGTTCATTGGGACGAGGGCGCACTGGGCCTCACGTCCCAGCAGGTCAGCGAGAAACTGATGGCCAGTGACCAGCCCATCCACGTGCAGCGCGCCGGTAAAGGGCACCTGCACATTTCTATCTGGATGATGCGCGGCAACGAGCATGAAATCGTTGGCCGGCGGTTGCGGGAGATTTTTTCTGCCTAGCGCGCGGTAATTACTTCCGCGTTCAAATATGGCCGCAGAACCTCCGGCACCAGCACCGATCCATCTTTTTGCTGATAGTTCTCAATGATCGCCACCCACGTCCGGCCGACAGCCAAACCGCTGCCGTTCAACGTATGCACTGGCTCGGCTTTTCCCTTCGCGGACTTACATCGAATGGCGGCGCGCCGCGCCTGGAATGCCTCAAAGCTCGAACAACTCGAAATCTCCTTGTAAGCATTCTGGCCTGGCAGCCACACTTCCAAATCGTACGTCTTTGCTGAGGAAAAACCCATATCGCCGGTACATAGCAACATGCGCCGATAGGGCAGGCCGAGCCGTTCCAAAATGCTTTCGGCATGACTCGTCAGTAGCTCTAGCTGCTCCAGGCTCTGATCTGGCCGCGCGAATTTCACCAGTTCCACTTTTTGAAACTGATGCTGGCGGATGATGCCGCGCACGTCGCGGCCGTAAGCCCCAGCCTCGCTGCGGAAGCAGGACGTGAAGGCGCAATAACTGATCGGCAACAGGTCGGCGTCCAAAGTTTCATCGCGATGCAAGTTGGTGACCGGCACTTCCGCCGTTGGCGCCAAGTAATAATCGGTACCTTCCAGCTTGAATAAATCCGCCGCGAACTTGGGGAGTTGTCCGGTACCGTAGAGGCTCTTACTATTGACCACCACCGGCGGAAACACCTCGGTGTATCCATGCTCCCGAGTGTGCGTATCCAGCATAAAATTGATCAGCGCACGTTCCAACCTTGCGCCCAGACCCATGTACACCGCGAACCGCGCGCCCGTGATTTTCGCCGCGCGCTCGAAATCCAAAATGCCCAACGCCGGGCCGATGTCCCAATGGTTCTGCGGCTCAAAATTAAAGGAAGGAATCGTGCCGCGCTGGTGTACTTCCAGGTTGTCATCAGCCGAAGCGCCTGCCGGCACGCTCTCATGCGGAAGGTTGGGAACCCCAGCCAACACCTCATAAAACCGCTCGTCAACCGCTTTGGCTTTGTCCTCCAACTCCTTGATCCGGTCCCCAATCGCGCGGACCTTCGCCTGCCGATCCTCAGTATCCTCACCGGCCTTCTTCAACTTCGCAATATCGGCGGATTCCGTATTCCGTTGCGCTTTCAACGTCTCTGATTCGGTCAAAGCGGCCCGTCGCTCCTGATCCAATTCACGATACGAAGCCACATCGAGTTCATAGCCGCGAGTTGCCAATCTCGCGGCAATGGCGTCCAGATTGGCGCGAAAGTATGATAGTTCATGCACATTCCCATGCTATCGAAAAACCGTGTTTGGATCATTGCCGCTTGTCTGCTCGCCGCTTCGTGTAGTCGCAAACAGGCGAATATCGATCAGCCGCCAAAGACGCCCCAGGAGTCGCTGGCCGCCATCCAACTCTCCGAGGATTTCCAGGTCGACCTCTTCGCCACCGAGCCGCATGTGGTCGACCCCGTCGACATGGCATGGGATGAGAACGGCAAAATCTATGTCGCCGAGATGCTCGATTATCCCGACGATCCGCCACCCGGCAAACCCGTCCGCAGCCGCATTCGCGTGCTGGAAGACAAGAATGGCGATGGCGTGATTGACTCAAGCTACATCTACGCCGACAAGCTACTGCAAGTCAGCGGCCTGATGCCGTGGAAGGGCGGCCTGATCGTTGGCGCCGCGCCGGATATTATTTACTTGAAGGATAAGGACGGCGATGGCGCCGCCGAAGTCCGCCAAGTGCTCTACACCGGCTTCCCTACGGTCAATCCAGAAGGCCGCATCACCAACTTCAAACTCGGCATCGACAACTGGATTTACGCCGCCAACAATGGGGCCGACGCCAAGGTAACCAAGCCCGGCCAAACCGGTGAACCGCTGCTTCTCCGCGGCGCCGACATGCGTTTCAACCCCATCACCGGCGTCGCCGAACGCGCCTCCGGTCCCGCGCAATACGGCCTCACGATGGACGATTGGAACAACCGCTTCATTACGCAAAACACGGTCCACCTCCGCCACGCGCTGGTGCCCGCCGAGTACCTCAGCCGTTCGCAATATCTGGAAGTTGGAGCCGTCTCGCAAGATATTTCGCCCGACGCCAAGGGCCAAACGCCGATGTTCCCGCTTACCAAGCCGCAGCAGTGGCGGGTGCAGCGAACGGCCCTTCGTCAGGATCGTTACAAAGAAACGAACCCAGGCCGGGTCGAGCATCTGCAGGGCTATTTCACGGCCGCGTCAGGCTCCGTGGTCTACAACGGCGATGCGTGGCCCGAAGCCTATTACGGCTCCATTTTCACCGGCGACGTCAGCGCCAATCTCGTGCGCCGCGAAACGTTGGAACCTAATGGGGTCACGTTCCTTTCCAAACCCGCCAAGGACGGCACGGAGTTCCTGGCCTCCACCGACGTATGGTTCCGCCCCAGCCACTTCGCCAACGCTCCCGACGGCAATTTCTACGTTCTTGATATGTATCGCGAGTACATTGAGACGCCCGAGTCCATCCCCGAAGAGATCAAGAAGGGACTGAATTTCTGGAGCGGCGACGACAAAGGCCGCATCTACCGCATTAAGTCGAAGCAGCCACGCAAGCAGCGCCCGCTGACCGTGCAACTCGGCAAGATGAGTTCCGCCGAACTGGTGAAACTGCTGGAAGAAACCAACGGCTGGCACCGCGATACCGCGCACCGGTTGTTGTTTGAACGGCAGGATAAATCGGTCGCGCCGCTCCTGGCCGCCATGGTCGCCGAATCGAAAATGCCGCAGGCCCGGCTTCATGCGCTTTGGCTGTTGCAAGGCCTGGGCGCGCTGCAATCGGCCGATGTCGTCAAGGCGTTGAAAGATTCCCACGCCCCCATTCGGGAACACGCGGTCAAACTCAGCGAAGCGTTCCTCGCCAACACGCCCGCGCTGCGCGGCCAACTGTTCTCGCTTGCGGGCGATCCCGGCCTGCGCGTCCGTTACCAACTCGCCTTCACGCTCGGTCAGATAGACACACCGGCCGCGCGCAACCTGCTCGGCAAGCTCATCGCCGAACATGGCGAAGACCGCTGGTTCCGCGTGGGTGTGCTGACCTCGGTTGCCAACAAACCCGCCGAATTCCTGCGCGTATTGCAAGCCCAGAAGAAGGGATTGGAACACGCCGACTTCCTGCAGCAACTGGCACAAGTCATCGGCGCCCGCAAAGTGAAGACGGAAATCGAAACGCTGCTGGAAGTTGCGAGCAATGAACCCGCCGCGTTCAACGGCCTCGCCCGCGGCTTGAAGCTGGCCGGCGGTCCGCGGTTGGCCTCTCCGAAATCTGAAGCCGTCTTCCGCCGCGTCTTGTCCACCGGATCCGAAAACGTTCAACTGGCTGCCTGGACCGCGGCACGCAGTTTCGATATGCCCGGCGTCTTCGCGAAAGCGCTCATCGACGCGGCCGACGACGCCGCACCGTCCGTCGCCCGCGTGGCGGCCATTCGCGCCTTGGGCGGCGTGGAATCAGCCAAGTCGTTGCCGGTTCTGGAGAAGATATTAGCCGGCAATCCCACCGCTGAAGTACAGGCCGCCGCCGTCGCCGCGACTGGCGAAACCGGAGACGCCAAAGCGCCAAGATTGATCCTGGCTGTCTGGAAATCTTTGCGCGCCGAAGCGCGAACGCGCGCCGTCGGCGCCCTGGTTGGCCGTAAAGAATGGATCCCGAAACTGCTTGCCGCCGTCGAAAGCAATCAAATCGAAGCGGCGGGGGTCGACATGGGCGCCCGGGCACGCCTGCTCGAAAACAGCGACCCGGAACTGGCGAAGAAGGCCAAGGCGCTCTTCGCCAGCGGCTCGTCGGACCGCGCCAAAATCATGGCGGAATTCAAAGAAGCCGCCACCCTCGCCGGTGACGCCGTTCATGGCAAAGCAATCTTCGACGAAAACTGCGCCCGCTGCCACATGCCCCGCAAACAGGGCGGTCGCGTCGGTCCGGATCTCTCCGGCGTCAACAACAAGACGAAGGAAGAACTGCTGAAAGCCATCCTCGATCCCTCCGCCGCCATTGAGCCGCGCTTCGTCAACTACATGGTGACCGCGAAGGACGGCCAAGTCTACGACGGCGTTATCGCCAACGAAACCCCCGCCGCCATCACGCTCCGCGGCGGCACCGAAGAGGGCGACCAAACCATCCTTCGCCGCAACGTCGCCGAGGTCCGCGCTTCCGCCATTTCCCTCATGCCCGAAGGTCTGGAAAAGACCGTCAACAAGAAAGATATGGCGGACCTGATCAGCTACCTCCGCGCCGGGCTTTAGAGCATTTTCAGCTTGTCCACGAAGGAAGAACTCGAGGGGCGACCGGCCTCGCTGGCAAAGCGAAGGACATTCGAACGGCGCTGATCGACGGTTCCTGGCAACCCGTAGCACATTCGCCCGGACGCCCCTCTCATAAAAACTTATATGCCCGGACTTTCCTCTTCGATGTCTTCTGGCATGAGCACTTCACTTTCCTCGCTTGCCGGTACGGCAGCTCGTGGAAACGAATATGTTTCACCGCCGCCGGACACCGTCACCGTGTCCTCACGCATAGCGAGCATAAGGTCCGGTAACTGCTTAGGGCAGTCCTTGAGCACCCAGTCAATCGGGGCTCTTACATATCTCTCCAAAAAGAGCGCCATCGTCTTTCCGGCTACAGATTCAAGGTGGGCCCACGCTCCGTCCCCGACATAAACCTCTCCATTTTCCCGCTCAAATGCCCTAATCAGATCTTGGAGTTTTGGATTGTCGGCCGGATCAAGCACGACCAGCACCGGTGTGTAACCGCTCACTCGGCAATCGACGGGGAAATCAAGCTCTTCTCTCCAGCGGCCTTGCCCAGAGGCCGCAATCGTCACTCTGATTTTGATCTCATATGCGTGGTTATCACGCACGCAATCCACTTGCCTCCCCTTACGGCCGTCATCGCGTCTGCGTATGGGACTTTTTCTTGAGCTGAATGGCACGCCGCCAATGGAATGGGCAATGATCGGTTCAAACAGATAACCCGTTTCTTGCCCCGCTCTGTTATCAACATCAAAGATCCACTTCCTCCAAAGAAGGAAGGTAACGAGAGCGTGCGGCTTCATCGTTCCGAATTGAAGCAGCGATCTGGGTCCAACTTAATCCATCGTAGGAATGGGTTGATATTCGAGGATCTTGGAGTATTTTAGGCGGCTCCTGTGGAGTGCGGCTAAACAGGAAAAATAGGTATCCGCATCCGGCGCTATGCTGACGAGTCGCTCGAATAAGTCGTGCAGGCTAGCCTCGACCGTGATGCCTGCACTGGAAGGCGTAACCGCGAAAAAATCGATTCCTTCACCCCGGAGTTCGGGGAATTGCTGGTTTATGCCGAGATCGGTCGCAATGGTGGCGATGAGAAAGTTGCACGCCTCGTCACCCAAGGAAATTCCCAGCGTACCTGCGCCCGATGCACGAGCTCGCTCCAACATTGACCGTTGAAGATTCGTTAGCGCCATAGAGACAGTTGCTCTTCACGGGCGGAGCGTCTGTTAAACCTGTCTCCAACGGCGAACGTAAGCTGCTGAAGGGCCGGGCTCATGCCATTCGAGGAAGTAGGGACGAAGCTCAACAATGCACCAACTGAAAAGTGAGGAGCCCTATTATTGGCGAGATCATTCATCAAACTACTCCCGATGACAGACGCTAGGAGGGGCGGGACTGCATTCCCAATTTGGAGGGCTCTTTCAGCCGCAGTACCTAGAAACTCAAATGCATCCGGGAATGTCTGGATCCTGGCGCACTCGCGGAGCGTCAAATAGCGGTTCTCGCATGGGTGGACGAATTCCGACCTGGCTCCTCCAGTTATCGCTTTCGAGGGTTCGTTTAACCGAAGCCGTCGAACTCCTGCCGGTGGCCCACCTCTTCGCTCCGTCGGCGTTCCGTCCATCACACGCCTGTTGGCTCGCCTCTTGTAGCTCTCGTGCCAAAGCTCTTGAGGCAGATCACGCATAGTATGGCCTTGTTCAAGCCCGGTGATTCTAATCAAGTCCTCGTCCTCAACAACTCGGTAGACATGATCCGAAACGGCGGGCGTTGAACCATCTCCGTCCGCTACGGCCGGAGGTAGGTTCCGAAGTGCATCTTCTACTGTTGGCGCTGGCGGAAGATTTTTGCCCTCTACTGATGCGCCCGGTGCTCCGAATGCACGGTAAGTAGGTTGCGGAAACGTTGGGTCCCAACCCAGGCCCCCGATGGCAAGAACTCTCTTTCGATGCTGGGGCACACCATAATTTGCCGCATTGATCTTTCTCAGGTGAATCCGATATCCCGCCATGATGAGAGGCTCAAGAAGATCGAATACCCTGCTCCCTCCTTCCGCGGTGAGAAACCCTTCCACGTTTTCAAAGACAAAGGCTCTTGGCCGGTGTTTTGCAATAATTTCCGCGAAGCTGCCTACTAGCGAGTTGCGATGATCTCCAATACGACGCGGTCCAGCCGACGAAAATCCTTGTCATGGGGGACCCCCGGCGATCACATCCGCGTTGGGAAGATCAATATTCTCTTCAATCTCCGCCCGCTCTACATGGAGTCCGATATTGCGGCCGTACGTCTTGACTGCAGCCTCGTCGTGGTCGATGGAGAGACAGGGAAGAAAGCCCGCTTTTTGGAAACCTAGAGAAAGGCCCCCGGCACCACAAAATAGGTCAACGATACGAGGACGCTGCGGTGGCGCGATACTTTGAATTTGACTACTTCCTTGATGCATCTTCAAGAGTGCGAACCCTGACCGTACCATGGCGCGCGCCATTGGTACAACGCGGACGACAGTAACACGAGCCGAATCTGAGACGAAGCCCGGCATTTTCAATGAAGTGTCGCGCTCCAGGAGCGGTAAATGCCGCGCGGCGGCGCCGCTTGGGACGCCCGCGGCTCAGACCCTTACTGTGGCCCATTCCCGGGCTTTAGCCCAACTCCACCCGATCCATTGCCAGGAACTCGACGATGTGTTCGTGCTGCGACCGATCCAGTTCCGCCACCGGCCCGAAGTAAATCACCTTCCCGCCGGCCTCCAGGATCACCACTTTGTCGGCCACCTTCCGCATAAGTTCCAGATCGTGCGTCACCACCACCGAAGTCAGCCTTAGCTGCTGCTTCAACCGCAGCATCAAATTGCCCAGATGGTCGCTCATGATGGGGTCCACCATCGTCGTCGGCTCATCGTAAAGAATGCATTCCGGCTGCGCGGCCAGCGCCCGCGCAATCGCGACGGCGCGCTTATATCCCGTTGACATATCCGTCGGATAGACGTTGCGGTACTCGCCCAGATCAACCAGATCGAGCAAACCCTGCACCACGTCCTCCTTGTTCTGCACATCGTAGTCGTCGCGCAATTCCAAAGAAAACTCGATGTTCTCGCCGACCGTCATCGAATCAAATAGCGCGCCCGACTGGAACACCATCGTCACTTTCTTTCGAATCCGCCGCAACTCCGCTTCGCCGAAATCGGTAATGTCCTCATGCGCCACAATCACGCGTCCCCGGTCCGGCTTCAGGAATCCCATTATGTGCCCCAGGCTGACGCTCTTGCCCACGCCGGAGCGCCCGATAATCGCCACTGTCTCGCCGGCATCGATATAAAAATTCGAATCGACTAAAACAGGCTTGTCGAACGTCTTATACACATGGCGGAATTCGATATAGTGCGGAAACTCCTGTACCGGGGGCATTTAGTTTCTCGCCGCTTCCCATTGGCCGGGAGTATTTACGTTGGCCAGAATTCGTTCCGGCGCCGGCACCGTGCGCAGAGAAATCTCCCGCAGCGCGTCTTTCACGCGTCGTCCACCCGCATTGAAAAACTCGCGCAACCCCGGCAAACCGCCGGAATGATACACCGCGCACAGCGGTTCGACACGCCCATCGGCATGTGCCGGTACCAACGTTTCCCTGCCCTTCCGCGCCTCCCCCAACAAGAGCCCCAAAAATCCGGCATCTAGAAACGGCATGTCCACGGCAACAATCAGGTTCCACTCGGATTCGCCGCTCTCCAGCGCCGTCAGGATGCCGCCCAGCGGTCCTTCTCCGGGCCACAAATCTGGAAGTACTGGGAAACCCAGTCCCTCATATCGTCCAATCGGCGCCACAATCGAACAACTTCCCGCCGCACTTGCGACCACGCCGGCCGCTCTTTCCACCAATGGCAGCCCGGCTTCCATCAGCATGGCCTTATCCCGCCCCATTCGGCGGCTGGCCCCTCCGGCGAGCACGTATCCCGCCGCCGCCCCCAATTCACTGCGCGACATGAGAGAATCATAGCATCGGTAGCATGTCCCGATCGCGTCCACTCGAAGGTGTATAATCATTGCGACTGAAGAACGTTTTGAACAAGTCGGCCCAGTTATGTTTTTTAATGATGTTATCGGCGGTCCTTCCGGCCGCCGCCGATACCTCCCTGCCTATCGCGGAGGAAAACGTCCGCATTGATGTGCGCGCCGATCGCCGCTCAGGACGTCTGGTTCGGCGCGTGACGGTTACGCCGACTGTTATTGCCGCGAAATCCGTATTCGCAGGAGCCACCGCTCCGGCCCCTGCGCCGCCCGCCTCCCTGCCACTCGCGAAAAATCCCAAAATCAACGAAGTCATTGAGCAAGCCGCACGCCAATACGATCTCGACCCGCTGCTGGTCCATGCCGTCATCCAAGTGGAAAGCGGCTACAACCAATACGCAATTTCCCACGCCGGCGCCCAGGGTCTGATGCAGTTGATGCCCGCCACCGCCCGTTCGCTCGGTGTCCGCAACTCCTTCGACGTGGAAGAGAATATCCGCGCCGGCGTCCGCCATTTGAAGGATTTGAAGGAGACTTTTAAGGACGACCGCCTAGCCCTGGCTGCTTACAACGCAGGCGCAGGCGCCGTTGACAAGTATCGTTGGATCCCGCCTTACCCGGAAACCCAGGAGTATGTTTACAAGGTGGGGAAAAAGTATGGCGAGGCCCGGCGCGCCGCTTCCGTTCAGGTCGCCGCCGCTCCCGTCGCGCCTCCCCCCACGCCGGCCGTCATTTCAGACGAGCCCGAAACACGCCAGGTGGAATCGTTCGTTGATGCTGAAGGGCGATTGCACATGCGGACTAAGTAATGCGGCACTTCTCACAATCGGGAGCATGGCCGCTGGCAGCGCTCCTGTTGTGTGTTTCCGGCCCGCTCAGCGCCGAAAATCTGATTTTGCAGGATGTCCGGCACTGGACCCTTAATGGCGTCACCCGCGTCGCTGTGCAATTAAATGGCAAGGCGGAAGTGCGGCGTGACCGGCTTTTCAAGCCGGAGCGTTACTTTTTCGATTTTCAGAATACCGGCATCACCCGCAAGGGCATGCAAACTATCGCCGTTGGCGACTCGCTGATCCGCCAAATTCGCATCGCGGAAGCGAAACCCGGCGTTTCCCGCGTCGTGCTGGACCTGGTGGAAACCGCTGACGTGGTGACCACCGAACTGGACAACCCATACCGGCTGATCATTGAAGTGAAGCGCCTCGGCGGCACCACGCCGCCCGCTCCAGCGGCTCCTGTGATCTCCGCCGCGCCACGGCCTGGAAAACCGGCGCGCGCCTTTGCCCCGCCGGACAAAACCAGTCTTCCGCTTGCCGCCGCCGTGCTTCCGCCGCCTCCGGTGTTGAAACTCCCGCCGACGGCGATCCTTCCGCCAATACAAAAGTTTTCGGTCCCACCCTTTCGCGCCGCGTCCTCTCGCCCAGCGCCGCCGCGGACCGAACCGGTACGCGCCGCCGCGCCTCCAGCCGCTCCAGCCCTAACGGCCCGGCGTAGCGCCACCGGCGCCAATTCCATGACGCGAGCGTTGGGACTGAAGATTCGCCGTGTCGTCATCGACCCCGGCCATGGCGGTCACGACCAAGGCTCCGCCGGTCCCACCGGCCTGCTGGAAAAGGATGTTGTACTCGACGTCGCCATCCGCCTTGGTGAGTTGGTCGCAAACAATCTGGGCAGTGAGGTGATCTATACGAGGACTGACGATCACTTCGTGCCGCTCGAAGCCCGCACCAAGATCGCCAACGACAGCCGCGCCGATCTCTTCGTTTCCATACACGCCAATTCTTCCACCATCCGTTCCGTCTCCGGCGTCGAAACCTATTTCCTCAGCTTCACCACATCGAAGGAGGCGCTCGATGTCGCTGCCCGTGAAAACGCCACCAGTGAACGCAGCGTGTTTGAACTCCGCGACCTGCTCCAAAAAATCGCCCTTCAGGAAAAAATCGACGAATCGCGCGATTTCGCCACCCGCGTGAATTCGGCTCTCTATCGTATCTGGGGCCCGGTCGGGGCCACGCGCAATCGCGGTGTCAAAAAGGCGCCATTTGTCGTGCTGATTGGCGCGTCGATGCCATCCATACTGACCGAAATCGGCTTCCTTTCAAATCCGCGCGATGAAAAGGAATTGCGGAAGCCGGAGACGCGCCAAAAGATAGCCGACGCGCTTTACAAAGGAATCTCGCAATACTCGGATTCCCTCAGCCACTTCGCCGTCGCCCGGAGAGCGGAGGACGACGAATAGCCCTACCGCTCAGGCGAAGCGGCGACCACTACGCGGTCCCGTCCCTCGCGCTTTGCCTGGTAAAGCGCGTCGTCGGCTGCCTTCATCAGGGTGTTGCCGTGGGACACGCCGGATCCATTCCGGTTCGCTACCCCAAAACTGGCGGTGACGGACAGTCGAACGTCTCCGGCCGCAATCGGCGCGCCGGCAATTCTCTCCCGCAGTGTTTCAGCGAACTCTGCCAGTTCTTCCGGTGTCCGCCGTGAAACGACCAGGAACTCCTCCCCGCCGTACCGGCCCAGAACATCTTTTTCTGAAAGCGCGCCGGCCAATCGCTGGGCCACCGTGACCAAAACCGCGTCGCCGGCCGCATGCCCGAACGTGTCGTTTACCGCCTTGAACTTGTCCAAATCGAGCATGATTACACCCAAATGCCCGGCCTCCGAAACGTAGCTTTCTAGGACTTCGGAAATCCGGCCCCTGTTTGTCACCCCGGTCAGCGCGTCATGCGTCGCCTGATACCGCAACGCCGCCTGCGCCCGCAGCAGTTCATCCTGCAGATCGATAATCCGGCGCCCAGCCCGTAGCCGGACATTCAGCTCCTGCTGATCGAACGGTTTAGCCAGATAGTCGTCGGCGCCCGCCGTCATGCCTTCAATGACGTCTTCCTTCTGCGTTCGCGATGTCAACAGCAATATGTACGTGTAAGGCTCCACCCCTTTTTCGCGCACCAATTTGCAGACTTCCGGCCCCGTCAGGCCGGGCATCATCCAATCGAGAATTGCCATCCGCGGCGCATCCGCCCGCTGCAATGCCTCCCACGCCTGGTTGCCGTCCGTAGTTGTAATTACCTGATAGTCCCACTTGCTGACAATGCTCTCCAGCACATGTCGGGAGACGTTGCTATCTTCCGCGATCAAGATCCTCATAAGTGGTCCGTGATGAGCCTTCACTCTAAGTTCTCTATCGACCAATTTCCCCGAAATCTAAAGCAACTATTGCAGCGCATTCCTCAAACTCGCTCAAGCCGCCTGCTCTCGCCTTCCCTTCAAGCATACGTCTTCACACCCTTTCATTCCAGGGCAATTGAACCTAAAATTCCACCTAGTACTGACCCGGACCAAGTACCGCCCCCTTTCCCAGCGCCCCAGAATCCCACTTTTTCCATGGATCCTCGCTACTCCATGGACTATAAGGCTATGATGAGATAAGTATGCCCCAAATGGAAAATTCTGTATTGGTCCCGATGGTGGTTGAGCAGACCTCGCGCGGTGAACGTGCCTACGACATCTACTCGCGTCTGCTCAAAGAAAACATCATTTTTCTCGGGACTCCGATCGACGACAATGTGGCCAATCTCATCATGGCCCAGATGCTCTTCCTGGCCGCCGAAGATCCGGAGCGCGACATCTCCCTCTATATCAATTCGCCAGGCGGCTCGATCACCGCCGGTTTGGCCATCCTTGACACGATGAACCTCATCGAGCCCGACATTACCACCTACTGCCTTGGCCAGGCCGCCTCCATGGCCGCCGTGCTCCTTGCCTGCGGCACCAAGGGGAAGCGCTTCAGCCTTCCGAATTCCCGCATTCTGATCCACCAGCCCTCCATGCACGGCCTCGCCGGCCAGGCCACCGACATCGATATCTACGCCCGCGAGATCCTTCGTATGCGCGAGTCTCTCAACAAGATCCTCGCGGACGCCTGCGGCCAACCGGTCGATAAAATTTCCCGTGATGTCGACCGCGACTACATCATGGACCCTGAACAGGCCGTTATTTACGGCATGATCGATCGCGTCATCACGTCCCGCGAACTTGTGAAGACTTAACTTTGCTGGCCCGCTCCCTTGGTCCCGGCCAATTAATCGCCGCTGGCGTCGGGTGCATGGTGGGCAGCGGCATTTTCGTAACGACCGCCGCGCTGGCGCGTCGGTATGGTGCCCCTTTGCTGTTGGCGGGCCACCTTCTGGCGCCAGCCGCCTGCGCGTTGACCGCTCTCTGCTAAGCCGAGTCGCCTCCCTCGAACCGGGTGCCGGTTCGGCTTACCAATACGCCCGCGCCACTCTCGACCGCATCCCATCCTGGATAATCGGCTGCGCCCTATTCCTGGAATACAGTTTCGGAGCGGCCGCCGTCGCCTTACTTTGGACGGGCCGCCCCTTGTACGCGGCCGCCATGTCCCCCTCCTGGTCCTTGGTATCCGCGTCTCCGCCGGTGTCGACACCGCTCTCGTCTTCCTGAAGTGCGGCACACTGGTGCTCTTCGTAGTCTGGATCCTGTTCTGGGCCTCCGGTGCGCCCACCGTGGCTCCCATCACCGGCCATGCCGATTCATGGCGCACCGTCGCCGGCCTTGCCATCTTCAGCTATCTCGGTTTTGAAGCCGTCTCAACCCTCGGCCTGGAATGCCGCAACCCGCGGCGCGATCTTCCCGTCGGCGTTCTCGGCTCGCTCGCCATTACAACCCTGCTATACCTTGCCGTTATCGCCGCCTGCTCGCTGGTCCCAGCGCCCGCTGGCGAAGCTCTACTGGGCGCCGCTCTCGCCACGGGGGCCGGCCCCATTGCGCAACTTATTAACCTCTGCGTTTACCTCGGATTCAGCACTGTGCTGCTCATCATGATGATGGGGCAAAGCCGCATTTTCTTCGCCATGGCCTCCGACGGTCTCCTCCCCGCCCATCTGCTGAAAACTCATCCCCGCACCCAGGCCCCCGTCGCCGCCATCCGGCTCACCGGCGCGCTGGTCTTCTCCACGGCCTGCCTCCTTGTCCCCGCCCATACGCTCTACGGCCTCGCCGTCGCCGGCACTTTATTCGCCTTCACTGCCGTCGCCGTGGCTGTTGCCGTGATCCGGTTCCGCGAACCGCTACGTCCGCGCGCATTCCGCGTCCCCATGATCTGGTTAATCGCCCCAGCCGCCATCATTGTCAATCTGTTTCTCGTCAGCAACATTCTGCCCGGCGTCGCCATCGAGTTCGCCATCTGCGCCGCCGCCGCATGTTTCCTCTGGCTCTTCGCCAGAAAAGGGTTTACCTTATAGGCGGAGGGCATTCATGACCGCCCCTCGCGTTCTGCTCCACGCCCCGGCTGAACTCACTGCCGGCCGCCTCCGCCGCCTGGGCGAGGGCATCGGAAAAGTAGTCTACGCCTCCGACCGCTGGGTCGTCAAACGCCCCCGTTCGCCCTCCGAGGTCGTCGCACTAATCCTGATTTGGAAACTGCTGCCCCGCGCCGTCCTCAAGCGTCCATCCCGCCTCCTCCGCCTTCTTCGCATTTGCGTACAGGCGGTAATGAGCGTCATCCCCAGAAGCCTCTGGCTCAGCACCCATGTCAAGGATGTTTGGCGGATCTACCGCTCGCGTGATCGCCGCGGCGAACGCCTTGCCCAAGCCCATTTGGCCGGCACGCCGCTGGTCCCGGAAGTTATCACTTTTCCGCCCGTTCGCGTTGACATTGGCGGCTGGCCGGGCTGGCTGACCGTTTCCGAAGCCACCGCCCGCGTCGAGGCCACGCTCCATGATTACCTCGCGCAACTCGCCCGCGAAAAGCGTTTCGACGAAGTCCATGTCTGGCTCAACCGCTTCCTGGATCTCCGTCAATCCGGCTGGCAGCGGGGCATTTTCTCCCTTGACGCCCATCTCAAAAACTTCGGCGTCGCCGGCGACCGCATCGTCCTCCTCGACGCCGGCGGACTTACCGATCGCTGGCACGAAGTACATGAACGCCTCATCTTCGAGGAAGTCGTCACTCAACCCCATGTTCAACTTGATCTGGGTCCCATCCTCGCCCGGTGCCCGGAAATCGCCGCGGAGTTCGATGTTCGCTGGAAAGAAATCGTCAACCGCGAATCGGTGCTCAGCCACTGGCCTCATGCTGTTTAGAGCGCAGAGACCGGTCCGTTTTGCACGTTCAACTAACGGAGCCACAATTCCATCTCCACCGCCGCCTCTTCCGGATCGACGTAACAACCCGGCGTCGTCCGGACAATTCGGAATCCAAACGATTGGTTCAGCCGGATCATCCGCTCATTGCCGGCCCTGGTCTCCGTGACAACGCGGTTATACCCATGCCGCCGGGCGTACGCTATTTGCCAGGCTTTCATTACCCGCCCCAGGCCGATTCCCTGCCACGCGGGCAAAATTCCCGTCGAACTGATGGCCAGGACACCGTCCGCCTCCAATTCATCCTGCAATGCACAGCACCCCACGCGCTTGTCGTCCACCAACATCCAATACACCTCAGCCGCCCGCCAAAACGAAGCCGGAAACAGATCCGCCTTCGGAAATACCCGCCGGTCAAAATCCCGTAACCGCCGCAACTCCTTCCCCACATCGACGCGGCGAAACTCCAATTCCATCTCTCCATCCTCTCGCGATACGCTAGTGACTAACAAAACATGGCGGAACTGACGGTACTCTTGCAGCGATACCAGTCCGGCGACCGCGCGGCATTGGATGAGCTAATGCCGATGGTCTACCGGGAGTTGCTCCGCCTGGCCCAACGGCAGATCGGCCGGGAACAGGGTCCGGTCACGCTCCAAACAACCGCGCTGGTGCATGAGGCCTATCTGAAATTGGCGGGAAGCCAACCGCCGGAGGCCCGCGACCGCGCCCATTTTCTCGCCATCGCGGCCAGACTCATGCGGCAGATACTGGTGGATCATGCCCGCGGGCGCAAACGCGGCAAGCGAGATCCCGGCGCCATCGTGCCGCTCGACATCTCGCTCGATTCTTACCTGCCGGCAGGCCCTGCCGCCGCCGTGATCGATCTCGGCGACGCCCTCCAGGATCTTGCCAGCGACAACACCCGCCGCGCGGAGCTAATTGAGATGCACTACTTCGGGGGCCTCACCGCGGAGGAATCCGCTGTCGCGCTCGGCCTTAGCGTTCACATGGTGCGCAAGGAAATCCGCCTCGGCCAAGCTTGGCTGCGGCAGCGCTTGGCCGCCATATGAGAATCGAAGTCGAAGACCTGTTCCTGGAGGCCGCCGATCTTCCCGCCGCCGCGCGCGACGCCTATCTCGAAGCGCATTGCGCCGACCCCTCCATCCTGGCCGAAGTCCGTTCGCTGCTCGCCCACGACGGCGCCGGCGACAACCGCTTGCGCGATTCTCTCCACGCCATGGCCGCTTCGGCCATCGCTTTCCGCACCTTCGGCCCCTACCGCGCCACCCGCCTCCTGGGAGCGGGCGGCATGGGCGCCGTTTATCTCGCCGAACGGACTGACGGCGAGATCCGCCGGCAGGTGGCGATCAAGGTTCCGCAATTCTCCGTAAACCCCGTCCTCTTCCTCGCGCGATTCCGCCGGGAACGCCAACTGCACTCGCAGCTCGCGCATCCCTACATCGCCCGGCTGCTCGACGCCGGCACCGCCATAGAAGGCGTACCCTTCCTGGTAATGGAGTACATTGACGGCCAGCCGCTCGACGAATGGTGCGACGCCCAAAGTCTGGACCTTCCGGCCCGCATCGGCCTGTTCCTGAAGGTTTGCGAAGGCGTCGAGCACGCGCACCAAAACCTGATCGTGCATCGCGACCTCAAACCAGGCAACATTCTGGTCACCGCCGACGGCACTCCCAAGCTGCTGGACTTTGGAGTGGCCAAAGTTCTAGGCGATGCCGACCCGCACGCCACTTCCACCCAGGTGCTGACACCGGCCTACGCCAGCCCGGAACAGGTCCGCGGGCAAGCCGTTACCACCGCCACCGATGTCTATGCGCTCGGCGGCGTCCTGTTCCGCTTGCTCACGGGACGTCCGCCCCATGATGTGGAAGGCAAGACGCCCGCTGAAATTCACACCGCGATTTGCGAGGCGCAGCCGCAAAAACCCAGCGCACTGCGACCGGAATTAAAGGGCGACCTGGAAAACATCTTGCTGATGGCTCTCCGCAAGGAGCCGGAGCGCCGCTATCGGACAGTCCCGCAATTCGCGGCCGACCTGGAGCGCTGGCGCGCCAGCCTGCCTGTCTCCGCGTCCGCCGATACGCTCCTCTATCGTGGCGCCCGCTTCTGGAAACGGAACCGGCTGGCGGTGGCGTCGGCGGTCATCGTTTGCGTCGCGTTGATCGCCGGCGCGGGCATGGCGATGTACCAGGCCCGCCGCGCTGACCGCCGCTTTCAGGAGGTTCGCACCCTCGCCAACGTCTTCGTCTTCGACGTTCACGACCGCATTCGCAATCTGCCCGGCTCTACCGAAGCCCGCAAAGCAATTGTCACCACCGCGCTCGAGTACCTGGAAAAACTTCGTCCGGACGCCGCCGGCGACCCCGGTCTACTGCTGGAACTGGCCCAAACCTACTACCGGATCGCGGATGTTCAAGGTAACCCGTCCCAAAGCAATCTCGGCGACACTAAGGGCGCGATCCAAAGTTACACCCGCGCCCTGGAAATCCTGACCGCCCTTGACCGGACCGGGGAGCTTCGCTCCCGTTCGCTGTTAGCCGATGTCCAGTACCACCTGGCGCTTGCGCGCATCCGCGCCGGCCAAACAGACCAGGCACTCAAGGAGTTGGCGCTGGCGGCCGAAATGATTCTAGCGGCGGCCCGCCGAGACCCATGGGACAAGAAAATTCTCCTGGATGCCGTCGAGATCCACTCCAACGCATCTCGTACGTTCTTGGACAACGCCAATTTTGCGCAGGCCATCCAGACCGGGGAAAAGGCGGCCGAATTCGCCAGGCAGTTAGAGAAGATCGATGGTACGCCCGCAACGCGCAAGCAGATCGCCGCAGGGTACCGCGGTTTGGCCACGGCCCATCTGGCGGCGGGGAACCTGGAAGCCGCCGCGGCGTCTATGCGCCAGGTGGTTGCCGTGCGGGAAGTGCTGGCTCGGGACGCGCCTCAAGACAGTGGAATCCAGCGTAGCCTGATGATCGCCTACGGAACACTGGGAGACGTGTTGGGATACCGGCCAGAGAATTTAGGCGACCTTCCCGGCGCGGTGGAGGCCTTCGAAAAAGCTCGAAAGATCGCGGAGTGGCTCGAACGGGCGGACCCGGCCGACCGCAAAGCTCGCGGGGACCGGGGCCAAGCATTATTCCGGCTAGGTTCGGTCTACATCACGACGCCCGGCCAAGCCAACGCCGGCCTACGCCCGCTGCGCGAAGCATTCGACATCTTCGCCCAACTGGCGGCGGCGGATCCACAAAATACCAACCACCGCTTTCTTCTGGCTTTCATTGAAGGAAAAATCGGAGACGGGCTGGCGGTTCTGGGTCGTCGCCGGGAAGCCATTGAGCGCTTGGAGTCCGCCCGCCGCCGTGCTCTGCCTCTGATTGCCGCCGAAGCAGGCGCGCGAGGCTCCTACATTCTCTGTACGCTGGCTTTGGCGGAGCAGGCCGCCGCCGTCGATCCCGCCAGGGCCACCCGCTTGGCCGCCGAGGCCGCATCGCAGTTGGGCCAGGAGAAGAATTCCCCCTGGTCTCGCGCCCGAAACTCCGGAAGACTCGGCAAGCTCTATGTCCAACTCGGCCAACGCGGCGCAGCCGTGCCTTGGCTCGAAAAGGCCGCCTTGGGCTGGCGCGAGCTGGAACTTCCCCCCTCCCGGGAAGCCCAACGCGCCCAGGAGATCCGCGCCATAAACGCGTTATTAGGCCGCTGACCGGAGATTTCTCGCTCCACCGGTATAAATCCTGCCCGCCGTGTCGCAGTAACAGATAGTTGGGCAAGGAAAGAAAAGAGAAGACACATGAATATTCGCTTATCAGCTATCTGCATTGGCTTGATCGCCGTCATCCCCGCCGCGGCGGCGGAGATCCATTTCGGCGTAGCTGGAATCACCCCTATCGAGACGGCGCGTCTGGCGGCCTTCTGCTCGGACGAACCGATTGGCGGACTCCCGCCCGCTCCATGCATCGTGAGCTTCCTGTTTCACGATCCGGCCGGCCGGATTCTGAAGCAGTCGAGCGAAACGCTGCAACCCGGCACGGGCGGCCACCTGGATCTGCGGACGTCGGACTTCGGGTTGACGGCCCGGCGCGGTGAGATCATCCCGTGCATTAAAGTGGCTGGCGGGGCCGCTTTTGGCAACGTCCAGATTTTCGACAATTTCAGCCAGCGCACGCGTGTCATGACGAACTACGCGGACCGCTTGCAGGCCCGGACCGGCGAGCTGCACTTCGGATTGGCCGGCATAACGCCGTTCGACACGCTGCGACTGAATGCGTTGTGCTCGGACGAAGTGCCTCGAACAGGCGACGTCGAGCCGTGCTGGGTGACCTTCATCTTTCACAACAACGCCGGCCGGATTTTGAAGCAAGCGACCATAACACTGCAACCGGGTAAAGCTGGCTTCCTAGACGTGCGGGCGGCGGAGATCGGCTTGACGGCCAGACGGGGCGAGATGATCCCGTGCATCCGGGTGGGCCGCGGCGGCGTGATCGCTAACTTCGAGATGATCGACACCTTTACCGGACTCACCCTGCTGCTGGCGAACCCGGCGGCGCCTATGACGCCGTAGGCGGCGGCGCGGTAAGCTGGTGAGTTCCCAATGAAAATCACCCGTATCCTCACCCGCGTCGTTCATGCCCGCATGCGCAACTGGATCTTCGTCAAAGTAGAGACCGATCAACCTGGTCTCTACGGCTGGGGCGAAGCCACGCTCGAATGGAAAACGAAGTCGGTGGTCGGCGCTGTGGAAGACTTGAGCGTGCTGCTGATCGGTCAAGACCCGCGCCGCATCGAGCATCTTTGGCAGATTATGCATCGCCAATATTTCTGGCGCGGCGGCATCATTAACTACACCGCCATCAGCGGCATTGACCAAGCTCTGTGGGATATCAAAGGCAAGGATCTCGGCCGTCCGGTGCATGAGATTCTGGGCGGTCCCGTTCGCGACAAACTCCGTTTCTACGATCACCTGGGCGGCGGCAAACTCGAAGATATTTACGGAACATTGGAACCCGCCGAATTTGCCGAACGTGTTCACCAAAGCATGGAGGAAGGCTTCACTGCGGTGAAGTCCATGCCCATTCCGGTGAGCGATCCGGTAGAATCGGCGGCGGTGCTTAAGCGCGCCGCCAAGTGCGTGGAAGCGATGCGCGAGGCTGGCGGGGATGAACTCGACATCATGCTCGACCTCCACGCCCGCACCACTCCCGCCGCCGCGATCCAATTCGGCCGGCTGCTGATCGACTACAACCTCTACTGGTACGAAGAGCCCTGCTGGCCCGAGTCCATTGATGGCTTGCAAGAGGTTGCCCGCGCGCTGCCCTTCCCCATCGCCACAGGTGAAAGACTGGTCGGCCGCTGGGAGTTCCGCGAACTCTTCGAGAAGCGCGCCTGCGCCATCGCCCAACCCGATTGCTCCCACTGCGGCGGCATCAGCGAAGTGCGAAAAATCGCCACGATGGCCGAAGTCTATTCCATCGCCATCGCCTGCCACAACCCGCAAGGGCCAATCTCCACGGCTGCCTGCACGCACGTCGCCTTCGCCACGCCGAATTATTTGATCCAGGAAGTGGTGCGCAAAGACGTGCCTTGGCGCAAGGATGTCGTCATCGGTCAAATCCCCATTGAAAATGGCCACGCCGTGCCGCCCACCGCTCCCGGGCTCGGCATCGATATCAATGAAGCCGAGGCGGAAAAGCACCCTTGGCAGCCCGAAGTCACGATGAACGTCTTCCGCCGCGATGGCTCTGTCGGCGACTGGTAGAAACGTTCGCCACCGCAGGTTCAGAAACCACTGAAATTATGCTGTCCGCAGCCGCTTTACTGGCAAGAGCCGTATCTCTACGCGCCGATCCAGGGCATCCGCAATTCTCTCTCCAGAAACTCCTCTTCGGACGACCCGGGAGACCCGGTGTTGGTTGCTGATTGGTGGCGGGATGAGAGACCGTTGGGCTGGGAGGGAGGAGAAAATGAGTGAGGAGTACGGTCAAATGCGCACACTTCCGCCGTGCTGCCGCCAAGGAGTAGCCGCACAGGCGTTGCGCGTGTTAGTGATCGCTATAGTCTTGCCGCCGGAAGCCTCGCCTAAGCGTTGG